>ERZ724505.27-NODE-27-length-91126-cov-6.718417_pt1 | contig 91126 bp, 143 predicted proteins | sample MGYA00376038_ERZ724505 | MGnify/ENA primary metagenome ERZ724505 (study PRJEB28724, sample SAMN07190884) | wastewater metagenome | isolation source: effluent of sewage treatment plant in Hong Hong | place: Hong Kong | collected 2016-03-17 ... | reverse complement strand
AGCTAGGCGGCAAGACTGAAGGTTCACTAAATGTTAACTCAGCTACATCTTCTACCACAGCAACCAATGCTACACAGCTAGGCGGCAAGACTGAAGGTTCACTAAATGTTAACTCAGCTACATCTTCTACGACTTCTACACAGCTAGGCGGCAAGACTGAAGGTTCACTAAATGTTAACTCAGCTACCTATGCAATATCAAGTGCGTCAAACTCGTTCACAGTTGGAACTGCTTCGTATTTTGTTGCTAACGGTAATCATGGTATTAACACAAATTCACCTGTCTCGAAACTTGACATAAACGGTGGTATTGCCCATAACGTTACTACTGTTGCTGCAAGTGCTATCGATTGTTCTCTTGGTAATTATTTTATTAAGACAGCCACAGGTGGTTTAACATGGACATTTACTAATGTCCCTGCAAGTAGAGCTTATATCGTTATCCTTGAACTTACAAATGGTGGTCTTGGCACACAGGTATGGCCAGCTTCTGTAAAGTGGCCAAGCGGAACTGCACCAACTCTTACTTCTTCTGGTGTAGATTTAATAGGATTTATTACTGACGATGGTGGTACTACTTGGAGAGGAAACCAGATAATGAAGGATAGTAAATAATGATTGAGTTGTTTATGATGGGCGGCGAAAAGCAAAATGCTTTTTATGCCACTTTCGTTCCTTCAGGAACAGATCAAATATATCTGACGGCATCTTATGTTGATGCAAGCAGTAATATTTACTTTACAGGCGGTCTTAATGGAGGTGCGTCAGTTCAATTTGTAGTTGGTAAACTTAATAGTACTGGTGTTACCCAATGGATTAAAATTTTATCTTACGCTGGCGGTGCATATCCATATGGAGTAAAAACTGATAGTGGTGGTAACGTCTATTTCGTAGCATCTGCTGGGTCTTCGGGTCAAAGCGGTGCGTTGTTAACTAAGATGGATTCATCTGGTGGTATGGTATGGACGAGAGTTATTTCTCTTAGAACGGGCTCTGGTTTTAAATTGGATATTGACTCCGGTGACAATATCTACATTACTGGTGTTGCTAATGATTTAAGAACTAATTCTGACACAGCAGGGTTAATTGCGAAATATAATTCCAGCGGAACTCTGGTTTGGCATAGGTATTTGAGTAATGGAGCTAGCAACGAAAACTATTACGGTGTTTGTCTCGACGGAAATTCTAACGTATACGTAACAGGCGTAACAGATCAGTCTGATAGTGGTGATGCCACACTTGTCAAACTTGACAGTTCTGGAAATATAACTTGGCAAAAAATATTCACTTCAGGTACTGACGTTCAATTACTACGCGCAGCAACGTGCTATGGTAGTAACATATATGTTGCTGGTTATCATACCACAGCATCAGGAACAGATGCAATATTACTGAAACTTGATACGTCTGGTTCTTTGCTTTGGCAAAGAAGATTTGGTAATAACTCTGCTACTATTTTTTTTGCAGATGTTGCTGCTGATGACAGTGGAAACATTTACGTATCTGGTGTTGGAAATGCAAGCGGTTCGAATGACGCTATTATAGTTAAGTATGATTCAAGTGGAAATTTGCTCTGGCAAAGAAGAATTGGTTCTAGTAACGATGAAGGTTTTTACTCTATAAATTCAGATGGTGGTAGCATCATAATGGCTGGGAATTATAGAGTATCATCATTCCAGCGCGGTATGCTTTTTAAACTACCAAATGATGGTTCATTAACTGGTACTTACAATGGCTTAACTTATGCTTCTACTTCCACAAACAACACGGCTGCTCCTTGGAGTATGGGAACTAACGGTGCTGCTGCTATTTCAAATACTATAAGCACATCTTCTCCAACGATTGGTTTTGATACAACGACAACCTACACATTTACGGTGACAAAGATATGACATACGCATTAATTGAAAATAACAAAATAGTAGTTTACCCGCTTTTTGAGGGTGATATTCGTTTAAGACATAGTAACATGAGTTTTTCTTTTCCGTTTGACCCACCACCCGGATATGTACGTGTGGAAGATACAGACTTACCTTCTATCGACTATACTCAATATATTGAAGAAACCTTACCAGTATTTACTGACGGTGTGTGGAAGAAAAGATTCATAGTGAAACCCTTACCGGAAGAAAAAATTCAAGAAAAAATAGAAGAAAAATGGAAATCTATCAGATTGATCAGAGATAGATTGCTTACAATGTCTGATTGGACTCAGCTTGGTGATAGTAATGTAGATAAAATTGCGTGGGCAGCATATCGCCAAGAATTAAGAGATATTCCTAGTAATACAAAAAATCCTTTCGATGTGGTATGGCCAAAAGAACCAAAATAATTAACATTTAATTGGACACGATAAAATGATTACAAAAAAGATTCTAAGACAAATATCACCAAATGCAAATGACCAGATAATAACTGATCTGGAAAAGTATTTTGATGAATATCTCCAAAAATACAATCTCACAACATGGCTACGTGTATGTCATTTCCTAGCCCAAGCAGCCCATGAGTCTGCTGGCTTCAAGACACTTGAGGAATATGCCTCTGGCTCTGGTTATGAAGGCCGTAAAGACCTTGGAAACATCAAGGCTGGTGACGGCGTAAGATACAAAGGAAGAGGAATTTTCCAGCTTACAGGCCGAAAGAACTATCAGACATACGGAGACAAGATTGGTTATAACTTAGTAGATAATCCAAAGCTGGCGGCAGACCCAAAGATTTCTATTCTTACTGCCTTGGAATATTGGAACGCAAATTCATTGTCAGTTCCTGCTGACCGTGATGATATCATGACGATCACAAAGCGTATCAACGGTGGATATAATGGCCTTGATAGTCGTAAGGCATTCTTGGAGCGTGCCAAGAAAGCTATTCCAAAAGACCTGTTTAATTCACAACCCGCAACTACACCACAAAATTCAATAAATATTAGTGTCGCAAAAAGAGGTGATAAGTCACCTTACGTTGCAGACCTTCAGAATATGCTAATCAAGAAGGGCGCAACTATTGGGGCGGATGGTGACTTTGGACCAGCGACAGAACAAGCAGTTAAGGACTTTCAGACAAAGATTGGTGTTCCTGCTACAGGAGCTATCGATACGGACACACTAGCGAAGCTTATGGTAGAGGATACCGTTCCGCCACCAGTAGCGCCGCCAGTAGAACAGAACCCAGTTGTGGAGCAGCCACAGGTCGTTGTCGAGGAACCAAAAATAGAAGTTCCTCCACCACCTCCACCTCCACCGCCGCCTGTTGAAAAGTCAAAAGATGAAGGTTCGTGGTTACACAGGTTATTTAAATTTTAAAAGAGAATACAATGGAAGAAGAAACTTGGATTAAACAATATTGGCGTCCTGCCATTGCTTGGCAGTACCTTATAGTTTGTCTATTTGACTTCATTATGGCACCTATTTTGACAGCTTTATTCTATAAATGGAACGGTGGAGTTTATGTTCCATGGACTCCCCTGACTCTCAAAGAGGGTGGGTTTTATCATATGTCAATGATGGCGATTATTGGTGTCGCCGCGTATACAAGAGGGCAGGAAAAGATCAGCAAGATCGTATATGGAGCGGAGAATACAACTCAACAACCAAAATGAGGTAACCCATGTTAACCCTATTAGCCCCCTTTCTGGGCATTCTAGGTAGCTTGCTCCCTTCTATCGTTCGAATTTTTGAACGTAAACAAGAACTACAATACCAAATTCAACTTGGTAAAATGCAAATGGATGCGGCGGTACAGAATGCTCAAATACAAATCGGTATTGAAGATGCTAAAGCTGATGTTGCAGACGCAGAATCTGTTCGATCTTATGATAATAATCTTGACGGTGGACGCTTTATTAACGCACTACGCGCTTCTATCCGCCCTGTTTTAACATACGTTTTCTTTACAGTATTCATTGCCATCAAGATCACAGTCATAATTGTAGCCATCAGAAATGGCGAACCTATGACTGACCTTATCAAGGTAGTATGGGATCAGGACACTATGGCACTGTTTGGTGCCGTTATGGGCTTCTGGTTCGGTTCCAGAATACTTGAAAAGGTAGGTTATGGCGGAATGTCATATGGCCGTATCAACATAACCAAGCCAAATCAGACTAAATAAATAATAGTCTAACAAGGAACTAGGAAATGGCATTACCAACAAATAGAGAAGAATTCAAGGAATATTGTCTTCGCAAGCTAGGAAAGCCTGTCATCAAGATCAACGTATCTGATGAACAGATCGATGACCGTATTGATGAAGCACTGAAATATTATTGGGATTACCATTTCGATGGTAGCGAAAAGGTTTACTATAAGTATCAGGTCACTGAAGCTGACAGAAACAACAAGTATATCACTCTACCAGAAAATATCATTGGGGCGGTAAACATCTTCCCAATCGGCGCTGGCCTTAACACCAATAACTTGTTCAATATTCGATACCAGATTGCTCTCAACGACTTGTACACTCTTACTTCGGTAAGCATGGTTCCGTACTATATGGCGTTGACACACATCCAGTTGCTTGAACAGTTATTGGTGGGTCAGCAGCCACTTCGCTATAATAGACATACAAACAAACTATATCTTGATATGGATTGGGACCGTGTATCCGCTGGCGAGTATATCATCGTAGAAGCATATGAAGTCATTGATCCAGACGTTTATACAGACGCATGGGCTGATCGTTGGTTGGCCAGATACGCCACAGAACTTATCAAGAAGCAGTGGGGTGGTCATCTGAAGAAATTTGGTAATGTACAGATGGCTGGTGGTATTACCATGAACGGCAAAGAAATCTATGATGAAGCTGATAGAGAAATTCAGAAGCTGGAAGCAGAAATGATCAATTCATATTCATTACCGAGTAATATGATGATAGGATAAGACACTATACTTTGTATAAATACTCATGTAACAACTCATTACAGGAATATTTTTTATGAGTGAGAAATATGGATTTGTGTATCTTTGGTATGATCGTAAACATAAGAGATATTATATAGGTTGTCATTGGGGTGCCGTTGAAGACAAATATATTTGCTCTTCTAATTGGATGCGAGACGCTTATAAAAGAAGACCAGAAGATTTTAAAAGAAGAATACTAGTAACCAGTATTCAGAATAGAACTGTTCTACTAGAAACAGAATACAAATTTCTTCAAATGATAAAAGATGAAGAATTGGGTAATCGATACTACAATTTGTCTAAGAAACATTTTGGCCATTGGTCTACTAATGAGAACAAGAAACTGAAACTAAAAGAAAAAATATCTATCGCCACCAAAGAAGCTATGCAGCGACCGGAAGTCCGTCAGAAATATGAAGATGGTTTAAAAACAAGAAATCAAATTCAGTCAGAGGAAACCAAACAAAAACGCAGTAAGGCTCTTATCGGCAAAAGAAAAGGGTGCGATAATACAAAGGCAGTAGAAGCATCTGTAGCAGCAAGAAAGGGTAAGTGTCTTTCTGTTGAGCATGTGTTAAAGTTGAAAGAAGTCACTCATTTCAATACCATAAATAACATAAAAACAAAGTGTACCTACTGTGATTTTATTGGAAACAAAGGAAATCTTGCAAGGTATCACAACGAAAAGTGTAAACAAAAATGCTGACCTTTACTGAATTCTTGAGAGAAAGAGCCGACCCTATAGCTTTGGCCCAAAGAACAGCCAGAATATACGGAAAGAAAGAAAAATATGGTAAGTGGTTGACTGCCGAAAAGGGTGAGCATATTCCTCTCAAGTCATTCCGCGCCAAGGAATCCAATGCTGTCGAATCACGTTATTTCTCAAAATTCTACGACAGAAAGACACGCAGCCTAAAGCCACCGTCTGCGCAGAACGTGACGCATGAAATCAAGAGCCTTACTCCCACCCAGCCATTTGTAAGAACAGGTGATGAGAATATTCTTAAGGACAAGGTGGCAGAAAAGAATCCCAATCACATCAGCACTGCCACCTACAAAGGCAAAACATATGTCTTGGATGGTCACCATGCTGTAATGGCCGCTGCATTGCGCGGCGACAAGACTATAAAAGCCAATCATCACTACGAATTGGATTAACCAATGGCAACAAATATCTTTTTCCAGAACTATGATAACTTTATGGAGCAACAGCTTCATGAAGAACTTATTATTGAGTCGATTCAGATATTCGGTGAAGACATGTATTACATTCCAAGAAAGATCAATAATTTTGATCCTATCTACGGTGAAGATGCACAGTCGAGCTATGAGTCTTCATATCTGGTAGAACTGTACATCAAGAGTGTAGATGGGTTTGAAGGTGATGGTACATTCCTTTCAAAATTTGGACTGGAAATCAGAGACAGAGTTACCTTTACGATAGCCAAGCGCACGTTTGAAGAAGAAATCGGAGTCAACGAAGAACAACTTCGTCCTAATGAAGGTGATTTGATTTATTTCCCATTGAACAAGAAGTGTTTCCAGATCAAATATGTAGAAAAATTCCAGATGTTCTACCCTCTTGGAGCATTACCAACCTACGATCTACAGTGTGAATTGTTCGAATACAGTGGTGAAACCATGAACACTGGTATCGATGAGATTGATAGTCTACAAACAAAAATCAACATTAATGCTCTTGATTACGTTCTGCGCGCAGAAGATGGCTCAATTCTATTGACAGAAGATGGGGATTATATCCTAAACGAACTGTATCTTCAGGATCAGCTTGTATCCAACTCTGAAGAAAATGATGAATTCCAGACTTTGGGGGATGATATTATTGACTTCTCTGTCAAAGACCCATTCTCTGAAACAGGAGTATATTAATGTTAGGTACTAAATTTTACTTTGGAACTATAAAAAAATATGTAATTGCGTTTGGTACTCTCTTTAACGACATTACCATCAGTAGAGAAAACTCTCAAGACGATGAGACAGCTTTCATTCGTGTCCCACTAACCTATGCTGCCAAGGATAAGATGTTGGCGCGCGTCAACTCCGATCCAAATATTGATCGTGCGACTGCGCTTATTCTTCCCCGCATGTCATTTCACATGACAGATTTGAAATACGCTGGTGATAGAAAGCTGAATACGTTAAATAAGATAACTTATACAACTACTGATCCAGACAAGAATAAATACCAGTATGAAGCAGTTCCATACGACTTCACATTCAAACTCCATATTTACGTAAAGAATGCTGAAGACGGAACTAAGATAATCGAACAATTTATTCCTTATTTTACTCCAGATTGGACACCTACTTTAAAACTCATTCCAGAAATGAATGTCATCGTTGATACACCTGTTGTCATAGGAACCATCAATCTGGAAGATACATACGATCAGTCTTTTTCAGCAAGACGCGCTATCGTGTGGACAATAGATTTTACTTTGAAAGGATACCTGTTTGCTCCTATCAAGGAAAAGAAGATCATCAAGTTTGCAAATGCAACGTTCTATAACACAAAGATTGATGATCTATACGAATCAATCGGAAGAACACCTCCTTCTGATCGCGTAACAGTAAGACCAGCATTGACCGTCAATGGAACACCAACATCTAACGTAGCATTGTCAGTACCACTGTCGGAAATTGAGGCAACAGATGATTTCGGATATGCAGTTGACATTGAATTGATATTAGAGAAGTAATTAAATGAGCAACACAATAAGTACCGCACTGAACATGGCACCAATGCCAGCAGTGTCAAATTCTACTCCAGTAGTAGTACCTCCACCGGATATCGAAAACGATTTCGAGTTTGCGCGAACAAACATGTATGATGCGATAGTCAAGGGTCATGATGCTCTTGATGAACTAGTAAACATTGCAAAGAGTACACAGCAAGCCCGCGCGTTTGAAGTCGTAAGCACACTTGTTAACACACTCGTCGCTGCTAACAAAGATTTGCTTGAAATCCATAAGAAACGCCAAGACCTGTCAGACAAAGACGAAGGTCAAACCAAAACGAACATCACAAATAATTTGACGATTAGTTCGGCAGAACTCTTGAGCATGATAAAAGATAAGACTAATGGCAAATAAAAATGGTGCATACCTTGGCAACGTAAATCTGAAGAGAACAAACGTTGTCGAAGAAATCACAGAAGACAAATTAAAAGAGTATATTAAGTGTTCACAGAGCGTTGAATACTTTTTAAAGAAGTATATAAAGATCGTTAACGTTGATAAAGGTTTGATTAATTTTGAACCATACGATTATCAGCTAAAGATCGCCCGTACAGTAAGAGACAATCGTTTCACGATTTGCAAGCTTCCGCGTCAGTCGGGTAAGACTACGATTGTTGCTGGCATTCTTCTTTGGTACATTTTGTTCAATGAAGAATTCAGTATTGGTGTGCTAGCGCATAAACACTCTCAATCCCGCGAAATTCTAGCCCGTCTACAGCTAGCCTACGAATGGATACCATCATGGATGCAGCAAGGTATTGTTGAATGGAACAAGGGTTCTATCACTCTTGAAAACCGCTCCAAGGTAGTCACAGCAGCTACCACTGGTTCAGCACTTCGTGGTGGATCGTATAACCTGATCTATCTTGATGAGTTTGCATTCATTCCTTCCAACATGCAGGAAGAATTCTTTCGCTCAGTATACCCTGTTATCTCATCTGGTAAGACTACCAAGATTGTCATCACCTCCACTCCAAATGGTATGAATTATTTCTACAAGATTTGGATGGACTCCGTTGAAGATCGAAATGAATATGAGCGTGTGGAAATCAACTGGTGGGATACTCCGGGCCGCGATGAAAAGTGGAAAGAACAAACCATCAAGAACACCTCTGAATTACAGTTTCAGCAGGAGTTTGAGTGCGAATTCCTAGGGTCTTCGAATACCCTTATCAGGGCTTCTGTGTTGCGCCGCTTGGTTCCTATAACAGCCCTACAGGAAAATGAACATCTAAAGGTATATGCGTTGCCTGACAAGACAAGACAATACGCCATGGTGGTTGATACTTCACATGGGTTGGGTAACGACTATTCTGCGGGCATCATATTTGATATTACCACTACGCCGTATACGATAGCGGCTGTTTATAGAAACAACGATATACCGCCAATGTTGCTACCTGATGTTGTATTTAATTTAGGAAAGCAATACAACTACTGTCCTATATTAGTCGAAACAAATGATATAGGTCAGCAAGTGGCAGACATTTTATATCATGATTTGGAATACGAAAACCTTATTTTTGGTACCCAGAATGAACGTGATGGCCAGATCATTTCAGGCGGTTTTGCTGGCCGCAGAATGCATTATGGTGTGAGAACAAATAAGCAAGTCAAGCGTATAGGATGCGCCAACCTGAAGAATATCATCGAAAGCGACAAACTGATCATTCAGGACTACAATCTCATTTATGAATTAAGTAGATTTATTGCTGTCCGTCAGTCCTATGAAGCAGACGAAGGCGCAACAGATGACTTGGTGATGTGTTGTGTCCTTTTCGCTTGGATGATCAATCAGAATATATTTAAGGATGCAAATAACATAGATATTAGACAAGAAATTTTGAAGCATAATATGGAAATGGTGGAAGAACAGCTTCTTTCATTTGGTTATAGTGATGGCGATGAAGAGGTAATGATATCGGATAAACCCGATACAGAAAAGATCGAATGGGGCCTCTAAGAACATCGGTTTTATAAATAAAATAAAATGTAATTACTATTTTCTGCTTGAAAGGAGAAACTAAATGCCATTCCAAGTAAGTCCCGGAGTAAACGTTTCCGAGATTGATCTTACAACGATTGTACCAGCCGTATCTACCTCTATTGGTGGTCTAGCTGGTGTATTCCGTTGGGGTCCAATCGGTGAGCGTATCCTAATCGACTCTGAAACTGCGCTTGCCAATCGTTTCGGTAAGCCAACTAACTTTAACGCGGAAACTTGGTTTACCGCCGCAAGCTTCCTAAGCTACACCAATGCTCTCTATATCTCTAGAGCGGCAAACACTACCTCCAACTCAAGCACCACCGCAGCATACAATGCTGTTGCAAACACAGGTGCCGTAGCCAACATGGCTGCACAGGTCGTAAAGAACGAAGCAGAATTCCTTTCAAAGGACGGTACTTTCGACACAGATGTTATGTACCTAGCTCGTTTTCCGGGTGCAATGGGTAATTCACTTCGTGTATCCGTATGCGATAGCGCAAATGCTTTCCAGAATTCATATCCGCTATACACTGCGGGCGTTCTAGACGCACAGACACAGATGACTTTGAATGTTGGTAGCAACACAGCTACCTTCACATTCCATGCAACATCAAATGTCGATACCGCTGCTACTCTTACACAGGCAACAGCAATCTACAACAGCATTGCTGTGAATGACCTTATCCTAGTTGGTAACACGATCACTGGAACACAGTATATGAAGGTTACCGCTCTTGGTACACTTCCGGGTTCTGGTACTGCCAACTCAACTGGTGGCTGGACAAGTTTCACTATATCTTTTGATGATACACTAAAGCTTCATACATCTGTATCATCAAACACTCTAAATCGTAGCTGGGAATTCTATAACCTTGTAGATATTGCTCCGGGTACATCAGACTACGTTGCTGCGTTTGGCAATTCAGCCGCAGCGGATGAATTGCATGTAGTTGTCGTGGACGAAGATGGCTTGTTCTCTGGCGTTCCGGGTACAGTTCTTGAAGTATACAAGAATGTTTCGCGCGCAACAGACGCAAAGACCGCTGATGGTGCTTCAAACTACTATAAGGACGTTATCAATGACGTTTCTCCTTATATCTGGTCTGTAAATGATCGTTCAGGTGCTGTCTCTGCAACTGCGGCAAACATCGTATCATCAACAAACAACTCAGCAATGAACCTAGATTTTGATCTAGGTAGCGATGGTTTGGATGAGGTAAATGTTCCTAATTCAGTTCTTCTACCAGCTTATGACCTGTTCGCATCTGCGGAAGATATTGATATTTCGTTCATTCTTGCTGGTAAGACGCTGAATACTGCACATGTTAACTATCTAATTGATAATATTGCAGAATCACGTAAGGATTGTGTTGTATTTGCATCACCTCAGAAGGGTAATGTAGTAAACAACCCAGATGCTGCGCAGTCAATCGTAACATTCCGTAATACACTCCGCAGCACATCATATGCTGTTCTGGATTCCGGTTATAAATACATGTATGACAAATATAATGACGTTTATCGCTGGATTCCTCTAAATGGTGACGTTGCTGGTCTATGCGCTAGAACAGATTTGACAAATGACCCATGGTGGTCACCAGCGGGTTATAACCGTGGTCAAATCAAGAATATCATTCGTCTAGCATATAACCCACGTAAGGCAGATCGTGATCTTCTTTATAAGAATGGTATCAACCCTGTCGTAACATTCCCCGGTCAAGGAACAGTGCTATATGGTGACAAGACACTTCTTGCAAAGCCATCAGCATTTGACCGTATCAATGTTCGCAGATTGTTTATCGTCCTTGAAAAGGCTATTTCAACTGCTTCCAAGTATACACTATTTGAATTCAATGATGCGTTTACTCGTTCACAATTCAAGAACATGGTGAACCCATACCTACGTGACATTCAGGGTCGCCGTGGTATCACAGACTTCTTGGTTGTTTGCGATGAAAGCAACAATACAGGCGAGGTAATTGATCGCAACGAATTTATTGGCGATATCTATATCAAGCCAGCAAGAAGCATCAATTTCATTCAGCTAAACTTCGTGGCGGTTAGAGCTGGCGTACAATTCGCTGAAGTCGTTGGTGCTTTCTAAACACTCGATTTATATAAATACTCCCTGAGATAACATCAACGGGAGTATTTTAAATGCAAGAAAAATATGGTTTCATTTATCTATGGTATGATCGTAAACATAATAAGTTTTATATCGGAAGACATTGGGGCAATGAAGTCGATGGTTACATTTGTTCTTCAAACTCTATGAGAGACGCATATAGAAGAAGGCCAAATGATTTTAAGCGCCGTATTATAAAACGAATTTATACTTCTCAGGATGATTTGGTTGTTGAAGAACAACGATATCTTAATATGATAAAACCAACAGAATGTATGAAAAAATATTATAATAAATCATTAAAATCTTCTACGCCGTCTACCAGAGGATATAAACATTCTGAAGAAACCAAAGAAAAAATCAGACAAAAAACTATTGGCAGAAAATTGTCTGAAGAAGCCAAAGAAAAAATCAGAATAGCAAATTTAGGCAAAATGTATTCTGATGATATAAACAAGAAAAAAGGTGGGCATAGAGATTACTCTGATCCAACTTTTCGTGAGAATATGTCTAATGCAGCTAAAAATCGTTCTGTCGATCACAGAAAGAAAATTAGCGAAAATAACAAACGATTAATAGCTGAAGGTAAGATTGGAATGAAGGGTAAGACCCATAGTGAAGAAACTAAGCTTAAGATGAAGCAGTCTTATCACGAACGCATAAATAAATTAAAGTAATTCCATAAGGAGTTTAAAAGAAAATGGCCTTCAATATTAACAACTTCAAGGGACAGGCGCTACCATACGGTGGCGCTCGTCCAACACTCTTCGAAGTGATCGTTGGTAATCCTCTTAACCTAGGCGAACCACTGGACCAAGCTAGCTTGGCGCAGTTCCGCTTTGTGTGCCGCTCTGCTTCTGTCCCTCAATCCGCTCTTGGTACAATCGAAGTTCCTTACTTTGGTCGTAAGATTAAGTTGGCTGGTGACCGTGTGTTCCAGAGTTGGCAAGTCACAGTAATGAACGATGAAGATTACTCAATTCGTTCTATGTTGGAAAAGTGGTCAAACGCACTTAACACAATCGAAACAAACATTCGCCGTCCACAAGGAGAACTAAACTACAAGGCTGATATCCTTGTAAGACAGTTTGGTAAGAACGGCGCTGGTAATGCTCCTATTCGCGTATACAAGCTAATCGGTGCATTCCCTACAGTTATCGCTCCTATCGATCTTGATTGGAATGCTACTGACCAGATCGAAAACTTCTCAGTAACATTCGAATATGATTACTGGTTGCCTGATCTTGGAAATGAACTTAATCAGTACACAGGTAAGGAATTGAGTTCTGGTGGTGGTATTGCTGGTCAATAAACCATCCTTCCCTCTGGTATGATTCGTAATTAGAATATTAGAGGGGCTACACATTTACTGTGGCCCCTTTATTTTTGGAGATTATAAACCTATATGAATTTATTCGGCTTTGAAATAAAAAGAAAGAAGCAGATTGAAAACGAAAATGTCTCCTTCACTCCGAAAGAAACGGATGATGGGGCTGTTGTCGTTGCTGCTGGTGGTTCATATGGAACCTATGTTGACTTAGACGGCACTGTACGTACTGAGTCTGAACTTGTGACTAAGTATCGTGAAATGACACTTAACTCAGAAATCGATATGGCTATTGATGAAATCGTCAATGAGTCTATCGTTGTCGAAAAAAACAAAGACATAGTTTCTATTATCCTTGATGATCTGAATGATGTGCCTCCTAATGTAAAAGAAGCCATTATCATGGAATTCAAGGAAGCATTGAGACTGCTGGAATTCAACAGTCATGCTTATCACATCTTTCGTCGTTGGTATGTTGATGGACGTTTATACTATCACGCTATCATGGATGAAAAGCAACCTCAGCTTGGTATCAAAGAACTAAGATATATTGATCCTAGAAAGATCAGAAAAGTACGTGAAGTTGCCAGAAAGAGAATGACTGATGCTGGTGACGTATCACTTACAAAGACTGTGCAGGAATACTATCTCTACAATGATCGTGGGTTCAATGTAGGCAATAAAACAGTTCAAAGTCCCAATAGTGGTCTAAGAATTGGTGTTGACGCCATTATTCATGTTACATCCGGCATTATGGATACTAACGGAACTATGGTTCTATCCTACATGCACAAGGCTATCAAGCCACTTAATCAGTTGCGCTCCCTAGAAGACGCAACTGTAATTTATCGTCTATCACGCGCACCAGAACGCCGTATCTTCTATATTGACGTTGGTAACCTTCCAAAGATGAAGGCAGAACAGTATTTGCGTGACATGATGGTCAAGTACAAGAACCGTCTTATCTACGATGCCACCACAGGCGAAGTGCGTGATGACCGCAAGTTCCTTACAATGCTTGAAGACTTCTGGCTACCTCGTCGTGAAGGTGGAAAGGGAACAGAAATTTCCACTCTTCCTGCTGGCCAAAATCTTGGTGAAATCGCTGACGTTGAATACTTCCAAAAGAAGCTATACAACTCTTTGAATATTCCTACTAACCGTCTCGACAACTCAGATACCATGTTTGGTGCTGCACAGACGGAAATCACCAGAGACGAATTGAAGTTTGGTAAGTTCATTACAAGATTACGCCAGAATTTTTCACAGTTGTTCATTCAGGTTCTTGAAAAGCAGCTTATCCTAAAAGGCATAATGACATACGACGATTGGATATTCATTGCGCCGCGTATTCAGTTTGATTACGCAATGGATAGCTGGTTCACTGAATCAAAGAACAGCGAAATGCTTAATAGTCGTATGACAACACTACAGCTTATCGTTCCTTACATCGGTAAGTATTATTCAAATCAGTGGGTAATGAAGAACGTACTCCGTATGTCTGATGAAGAAGTGATGGAAATGCGCCAGCAAATCATGGAAGAAGCTGGTGATCCTATCCTTAATCCAACACAGATGTTGGGACCAGACGAAATGGCAGGATTTGGCGGTGGTGGAGGTGCCGCCCCAGCACCCCCAAAAGCCAGTAAACCGAAGCGCACGGTAAAAGACGCGGAAAAAGTCTACGATAAACTAAAAGATAAAACAGAACGCAAGCCGCACGAAGAATTAGAATTAAGATCAGCGGCACATAAAATTGGCAGAAGTATTGTAAAACAACCAAAGAGGTAATGATAATGGAAACTAAATATAAGATTGATGACATTCTGAATGCCATCGTTGATGAAAAGCCAGTAGACCTACAGGCTGCTGTGAATTCTCTGATGGTTGACAAGGCACATGATCAAATTGCTGATCTTAAGGCTATAATCATGCAGGATACGTTGCGTGGTGAAGATGATGAACCATCTGATGATGAAAACGATGAAGAAGAATTTGAAGATGATGAGGATGATGTGGACGAACTAGACGCTGAAGAACTATTCACTGACGATGATGATAACGAAGAACAATAAACAATCAAGGTTAAAAAAATGGCAAAACTATTAAAATCAATCCTTGGTAATGTAAAGAAGTTGGAAGGCGTAAAGTCTAGCAAAAAAGAAAAGCTTGATCTAGGCGGATACACACCAAAGGCTGGTGACGAACAGAAGTTTGTAAAGAAGCACGAAGTTGAAAAGTTTGCTGACCGTGCTGGTAACGTAAATGAACCATATACACCTACAAACAAGGAAGCTCCTTATCAAAAGCAAAATCCTGCTGTGTATGAAGACGCTATGTCTGACACTGAAGGACTAGCTGCATACGGAAATCAGGGAGCGCCAGCAGCTACAGCTTCTTCTGAAAAGAAATTCAAGAAAAAGAAGACAAACGAAGAAAAGGTTGTTGGTCTTCTTGGTTATCTATCAGAAAATGCAGTTCCATTCAAGTTCATGAATGGCGAAAAGGCCATGATCGATCCTGAAACTGCATTGACAATGTTGGAAGTATTCAATTCTCTTACTGAAGATAACAAAAAGAAGTTTATCGATGTTGCCTTCAATAGCCCAGAAGAATTCTACGCAATTGCAAAGCTGAAGGAATAAATAAATGTTTGCTGTAATCAAGCTACTAGGAACAGAAGTTAACTGCAATAGCACACCAAGTGCATTTGGTGGTAATAAGCTTATCAGAGTTGCCAACTGTCTTCAGACAAACTCTGCTGTTATTACCCACAAGGCAAATTCAACGGTTACTATTGGCACAATCAGTCTTTGCCCACTACAGACAGTAATTATCGAAAAGACAGGCACAGACACACTGGAATCAAATCAGAACGCCAGCGTTTTTGCTGTGCCAGTTGCATATAAGGGATAACAAGAACAATGAAACTTATTTGCGAACAGATCGAAGATGTAGAATACATCACAGAAGAAAAAGATGGACAAAAGAACCTGTACATCACAGGTACTTTCATGGTTGCTGAAACCAAGAACAAGAATGGCCGAATTTATCCATCAAGTGTGATGGAATCTGAAGTGAAGCGTTATATGGAAGAAGCGGTATCAAAGAACCGCGCATATGGTGAACTTGGTCATCCAACAGGTCCAAATATCAATTTAGATCGTGTATCCCACATGATTAAAGACCTTCGCATGGAAGGTAATCAAGTGATTGGCAAGGCACTTATTACAAATACTCCTATGGGTAATATCGTAAAGGGTCTTATGGAAAGTGGCGCTAACCTAGGTGTTTCATCTAGAGGAATGGGTTCTCTTAAGGAAAATAAGGCTGGTATCATGGAAGTACAGTCGGATTTCCGTCTTGCTACAGCCGCCGATATCGTTGCTGACCCGTCAGCCCCCGGTGCATTCGTTCAGGGTATCATGGAAGGGGTGGAATATTACTATGATTCCACCAAAGGAACATGGATTCAAGAGAAAATTGAACCTCTTAGAGAGTCTATGAGAAAGCTTTCAGTAAGAGAACTGAATGAAAAAAGACTACAATATTTCGAGTATTTCTTGGCTGGCGTGGCACGCAAGCAATAAAATCAACGATATTATAAATAAAAATAAAATCTTCATTAAGGAGTATCTAAATGTCTAAGACCCCAATTGAAAAGAAAGAAGATGTAGTCGAAGCTACAACTGCTGCCGACACACTTCACCCCGGCGCTGGTTCTGGTGGAACCATGAAAATGGAAGTCATCAATAAGGCAATCACCGCTATGGCTGGAATGTCAATTGAAGACCTTTCCAAGTTTTACTATGACACCTTAGCCAAGTTTGGAAACTACGCTGATGGCGTTCCTGCTGACGGCGATGCTAACAAGGCAACAGTAGCTGCAAAGCCATCCGCTGCACATGGTTCTGGTATGATTGGCCAGATGCCAATGCCAACTCTTTCTAAGGAAGACGTTGAAGCTATGTTTGGCTCAACCGATTTGACAGAAGATTTCACAGTCAAGGCAACTACTCTATTTGAAGCCGCTTTGAATGCGCGCGTTGCTGTAGAGAAGGTTGCTATCGAAGAAGCTTACGAAGCAAAGTTAACTGAAGAAGTTGCTGCTATCAAGTCTACTCTAGAAGAACAGGTTGACCAGTACTTGAACTATGCAGTTCAGGAATGGGTAAAGCAGAATGAAGTAGCCATTGAACAGTCTGTCCGTAACGATGTTATGGAAAGCTTTGTATCAAAGCTAAAGAATCTATTCGTAGAACACTATATCGAAGTTCCAGAAGACAAGGTTGACCTAGTTGCTGAACTAGCAGCTAAGGTAGAAGATTTGGAATCTCGTCTAAATGAAACCATCAAGGATAAGATGGCAGTTCAGGAAGAAGTATCTTCTCTACAGAAGAAGGAAGCTTTCAAGGCTGTTGCTGAAGGTCTAGCTCTAACTCAGGTAGACAAGCTTCGTCAGCTAACAGAAGGCTTCGAAGGTGATGATCTTGAGACATATAAGAAGAAGTTGGAAATTGTGAAGGAAAGTAATTTCGCTGCAAACAAGAAGCCTACACAGACCAATATTCTTACTGAAGAATTCGTTGCCGAAGACGCAGAAAACACAAACGTAGTTTCTGTTGATCCAATGGTGAAGAGATATGCAGAAGCTATCTCCCGCACGGTAAAAAAGTAATTATTATAAATAAAAAATAATCCTAAGAAAGGGAGTTAATTAAATGAATATTGCTGAGGACATTCAAAAGAAGTGGGCTGCGGTTCTGGATCATCCAGACCTTGGTGCCATTAAGGACATTCACAAGCGTTCTATGACTGCCGTGATGCTTGAAAACACTGAAAAGGCTCTTCGTGAGTCCGCTCAGATGGGCGCAAGCCAGCATCTACTAGGCGAAGCAAACATGCTTTCTACAGTTCCAACAAACGCTGTTGCTTCTGGTGGTATTGATAACTTCGACCCAGTGCTTATCTCATTGGTTCGTCGTGCAATGCCTAACTTGATTGCATACGATATCTGCGGCGTACAGCCAATGACAGGTCCAACAGGACTTATCTTCGCTATGCGTTCACGTTATACATCTGCAAACTCATCAGGCGCAGAAACATTCTATAACGAAGTAAACACTGGCTTCTCTTCTGTTATTTCAGGTGCTAACTCACTTGGTCAGAAGGTTGTTGGTACAGTTCCTGCTGGTTCTAACAACGCTGGTAACGGTGCGTATAACTTCGGTTCTGCAATGGGTACAGCTAACGCTGAAGCCTTGGGTACTGGTTCAGGCGCTGCTTTCAACGTTATGGGCTTCACAATCGAAAAGGTAACCGTAACTGCTAAGAGCCGTGCGCTAAAGGCAGAATACACAATGGAATTGGCACAGGACTTGAAGGCTATTCATGGTCTTGATGCTGAAACAGAACTATCAAACATTCTGTCTTCAGAAATTCTTGCCGAAATCAACCGTGAAGTTATCCGCACAATCAACATCACAGCCGTTCAGGGCGCACAGGAAAACGTTACAACTGCTGGCGTATTCGACCTTGACACAGACTCAAATGGCCGTTGGTCAGTTGAAAAGTTCAAGGGTCTTATGTTCCAGATCGAACGTGAAGCCAATCAGATTGCGAAGCAGACCCGTAGAGGAAAGGGCAACATGCTAATTTGCTCTTCTGACGTTGCTTCCGCTCTTCAGATGGCTGGCGTGTTGGACTATACTCCTGCTCTTAACTCAAACAATCTTCAGGTAGATGACACTGGTAACACCTTCGCTGGTGTTCTAAATGGTCGTATCCGCGTCTATATTGACCCATACGTATCAGGTGGTAACTACATGACACTTGGCTATAAGGGTGCTTCTGCATTCGACGCTGGTCTATTCTATTGCCCATACGTTCCTCTACAGATGGTACGTGCTGTGGATCAGGACAGCTTCCAGCCAAAGATTGGTTTCAAGACACGTTATGGTATGGTAGCAAACCCATTCGCACAGGGTCTAACCGCTGGTGCTGGTGCTTTGGTACAGGACAGCAATGTCTACTACCGCCGCGTGTTGGTGAACAATCTTATGTAGTTATGTCAAAAATGCATATCTATATGCATTAGATTACTACATTAATACTCTAAATACTCCCAGAGGAAACTTTGGGAGTATTTTTTATGTCTGAAAAGTATGGTTTTATATATCTGTGGTATGATAGGAAAAGAAGACGTTTTTATGTTGGCTCTCATTGGGGCTATGAAAATGATGGCTATATATGTAGTTCGCAGTGGATGCATCAATCATACAAATACAGACCTGAAGATTTTAAACGACGAGTAATTAAGCGTATCTATACCGATAGAAAAGACTTACTCATAGAAGAAGAACGCTGGCTTTCTATGATGAAAGATGAAGAAATGGCTACGCTGAATACTACTACAAAAAAGAGAGAAACAGTACGATATTACAACCTTACTAAAAAATCTCGTCATTTATGGCATGGCGATGAGCAATCAAGAAAAACTATAGGACAAAAAATATCGGCTTCTAAGAAAGGCAAATCCACAGGTCCATGTTCTCCCGAAAAAGCAAACAAGATATCAGAATCTAAAAAGAAGAAATTTGCTGAACGCGGTGGTATGTCGGAAGAACATAAGAAAGCCCTTACAGGGGTACAACACAAACCACATACAGATGAATGGAAAAAAGAAAACTCCAAGCGCATGAAGAAACAATGGAATGATGGTACTAGACAAAGAGCCAAACCTAAAAGTACCATGTCGCGCGAAGAACAAGATAAGTTATCTTCTGTGAAATTAAAGAATAAATGGGCTGATCCTATCTGGGCTGAATCACAAAGATTAAAATTGAAAGAAGCATGGAATAGAAGAAAAGAAAACTATAAATAAACTTATAAGAAGCTGGGACCAACCCAGTCGCAGAGGGGAGAAATCCCCTCTTTTTTTGTATATAAATATAGTGTAATCAAGGAGTTAATAATGACAGCCGTAGAAGACACACCGTTAAATCGTAATTATCTTTCCCCGCTTAACTACAAATTTACAGTCAAAAAACTTCCTAATGTGAACTTCTTCTTACAGAAAGTCAACCTTCCTTCCATGAATATTAACCCAACGGGTATGCCGAATCCGTTTACATTTATTCCTATGTCTGGTGATCACATTCAGTTTGGTGCCTTGTCAATTTCATTTAAAGTAGATGAAAACCTAAAGAACTATCAGGAAATATTTGATTGGTTGGTTGGGCTTGGGTTCCCTCAGTCATATGACCAGTACGCCAAACTTGAAGCAAGAAACAAGGTCTATGAAGGGTTGACTTCAGACATTAGCATCATTGTCACCGATCACGCGAAGAATCCTCGTTTTGAATTCATATTCCGCGATGCTTTCCCCACCTACATATCTGACCTTAATTTCGATACCACAACCCAAGATGTGAATTACCTAACAGTTAGTGCTAATTTTAAATACACATTATTCGAAATAAATCGTAGAATTTAATTGACTGAATGTGAATAAAGTGCTATTATATAATTCTTTTGTGGGAGAAATTTTATGAAATTAGAAGATATTATGTCATCTTGGGAGGCGGATTCCGTCATTGATAAAACAGAACTTGGCGATGCTGCCCTCAATATTACCAAGCTTCATGAAAAGTATATCAAAATGTATACGACAGAGAAGCTTCTATACACCAAGTCTTCCAAGGAATATAAAGTACTATGGAAGGATAAGTATGAGTTTTATACTCAGGGACCATCACAGGAAACCCAAGCCAAGGGATGGGTGATGCCACCAAAAGGCAGAATAGTAAAACAAGAAATCGATATCTATATGGAAGCTGATCCTGATTTGATTTCACACGAAATTAAACTGGAAACATTAAAAGCTAAACTGGAATATCTGGAAAGCGTCCTTAAAATCATTCATAACATGAATTACAAGATAAGGGCTGCTATTGATTGGACGAAATTTGTTAGTGGCGGATAAGTGACACAAGTATATATTGAAAAAGTAAATGAAACGTACATCAGGATCATGTGTGAGAAATCAATCGCACAGGAGCTTTCTGATTACTTTACATTTGAAGTGCCACATGCAAGGTTTACCCCAGCTTTCAAGATAAAGGCTTGGGATGGCCTTATAAGACTTTATAACAGAACTACACAGCTTCTGTATGCTGGCCTTTTACCATACGTTCAAAAATTCTGCAAAGAACGTGAATACGAATATGAAATTGATGCTTCTCTAGAGCCAAATAACCCACCACAAAATACAGAAGAATTCATAAAATCATTAAACATTCCATTGGAAGTGAGAGATTATCAGTTGATGGCATTCGAACATGCTATTCAATATAATCGTGGCCTATTTCTGTCTCCCACTTCCTCTGGAAAGTCTCTCATAATATATCTACTCATCAAGTACTTCAACAAAAAGACCCTCGTTATTGTACCGACAACTACATTAGTTCATCAGATGGCTTCGGACTTTGCGGAGTATGGTCTTTCTGATGCCGACGATTATATCCACAAGATGTACGAAGGTCAAGAGAAATACACAGACAAGATGATCACTATTTCTACGTGGCAATCTATCTACAAAAGAAAGAAAGAATTTTACAATGATTACGAAGTCGTAATCGGTGATGAGGCACATCTGTTCAAAGCAGACTCTCTTGTGTCCATCATGACCAAACTTGATAACGTCAAATATCGTGTTGGTTTCACAGGTACATTGGATGATTCGTTGACCAATAAGCTTGTCCTTGAAGGTCTATTTGGTGCTGTCGTTAAGGTGATTTCCACAGCAGAAATGATCGAAAGAAAATTCGCGTCAGCCTTAAAGATCAAGGCTATTGTTATGACTCATCCTAAAGAAGACAGGAAGAGGCTTGCTGGTAAGGCATATCAGCAGGAAATAGATTACCTAGTGAGTAATACCAAGAGAAATAAATTCATAACGAATCTATCTCTTACATTGAAAGGTAATTCTTTAGTTCTTTTTAACCTAGTAGAAAAGCATGGTGAAGTTCTCTTCAATATGATGAAAGAGAAAGCACCAGACAGAGAAATCTACTTCATCCATGGAGACGTTGATGGCAAAATTAGAGACGATATCCGTAAGAAAATTGAAGACAGCGAAAACGCAATCATTATCGCATCATACGGAACCTTCAGTACAGGAATTAATATCAAAAACCTACATAATATTGTGTTTGCTTCTCCTAGTAAGTCTAGGGTGCGCAATCTTCAGTCGATTGGCCGTGTTCTAAGAATATCTAAAACGAAAGACAAGGCAGTGTTGTATGATCTGGCCGACAACCTTACTTGGAAGAAGAAAAAGAACCACACCATAAAGCATTTCGTATACAGAGTGCAACTATACAACGAAGAAAAATTTGAATACAAGATTTATAACATGGAGTTGTAACAATGCTAATAGTTTTGAGACTATCCAATAGTGAGACAGTAGTGGGATTACTATCATATGAAAACGATAGTATCTTGTCCGTACAAGACCCGTTTCAGCTTGAAATGAGGGCTGATACCAAAGGATATAGGTCTATGATCCTATACAGATATAATCAGTTTGCCAAGGATTCCACTATGGAATTCAACAAAAATCAAATTATTGGAACCTATTATGCCGATCATGATCTAACTGATTACTATTACTATACTCTTGATCATACCATTAAATTCAGGGATCAGGCTATGTCTGTAGATATACAGAGAGCATGTGACTATCTTCACAATCTGATAGACAACAACAATGAGCCTATAAAGATGGAAGATAAATCTGTACGGATAGTAGTAGACAATACTACTTCAAGTAACACTGTCCACTGAGACATACTATATTATCTATTCATTCTTTTTCCGACAGGAAAGATTATACAGGGGTTATTGTATCCTGTCAACATATTTTTGGAGTGCATTATGACAAAGAACAAAAACAATCATTACGTGAATAACAAGACACTTTACACTGAAATGGTAAAATATAAGACTGCTGTAAATGACGCTAAGGAAAAGGGTTTACCCCCACCTCCTATTCCTAATTATGTAGGGGAATGTCTATTGCTAATCGGAAACAGACTATCCTACAAGGCCAACTTCATCAATTATTCCTACAGGGACGATATGGTTTTAGATGGAATTGAGAATTGCATTATGGCCATTGACAATTATGATCCAGAGAAATCCACCAATCCATTTGCCTATTTTACTCAGATCATGAAATGGGCATTCATTCGTCGTATTCAAAAAGAACAGAAGCAGGCATACGTTAAACATAAAAACTTTGAGAATACATTGCTAATGGCTGATTGGGGTACTATTGATAATGAAATGATAGCAATCAATAATGAATATTCAGCAAATGTTGTAAATGCCTTCGAAACCAAGTTGACAAAGAACAAAGCAAAGGCTAAAATAATAGGCTTACAGAAGTTTGCCAACGGAGAATCTATTGAAGATAGCAATAATAGCTGATACGCATTCAGGAGTACGAAACGACAATCTTTACTTTATGGAAAATTTCAAGACTTCGCTAGATACCTGTTTTTTCCCGTATCTTAAACAGCACAACATCAAGCGAGTCATTCATCTAGGCGACATTGCTGATCGCCGTAAATATTGTAATATCTACACAGCACACAGACTTAGAACTGATTTCCTAGACCCTATGGAATCTATGGGGATCGAATGGGATTTGATTGCTGGCAATCATGATGAATATTACAAGAATACAAATGAAGTAAATTTCATCACAGAATTTATTGATAGGAAGTACTCCAATTGCAGAGTACATATCAACGCATCTGAAATTGAGATTGACGGTCTTCCTATTCTCATGATCCCATGGATTTGTGATCAGAATGAAGAACATACCTATAATCTGATCAAATCAACGAAGGCACAAGTAGCCTTTGGCCATTTGGAATTGCCCGGATTTGAAATGTTTCGTGGTTCAATAAGCGACCATGGTATGGACAGGGGTCTTCTGGATAAGTTTGATGTTGTAGCATCTGGCCACTATCATCATCGTTCTACAGACGGGACGGTTCATTACGTTGGTGCATTTGGAGAGTATACATGGTCTGACTACAACGATGCTAGAGGGTTTAGTGTTTTTGATACTGAAACTCGCTCACTTGAATTCATCAGAAACCCAAATGTCATGTTCAAGAAAATATTTTACGATGATGAGTATGATAACGTATTGCATTTTGATGAATCTGAATACAACGGAAAGGTCATCAAAGTGATTGTCAGAAATAAGACAAACCCTAATACGTTTGATCTTTTCATGGCCAAGATGGAACAATGTGGTGCCGCAGAAATCCAGACAGTAGAAGATCACCTTAATCTTGATCAGGAGTCGGAAGAACATATCGTTGATGAAGCTGAAGATACGGATGTGATTATCCGTGGGTATATCGATAGTCTCAAACTAGTGAATATTGATAAATCAAAACTACATAATGTGATTTCAGAATTGTATAAAGAGGCTAAGGAAGTAGAATGATTATGTTCAAAGTGGTTCGTTGGAAGAACTTCCTTTCGACGGGCAATCTGTTTACGGAAATACCACTGAATGCCAACAAGAATACTTTGATCATTGGCGAGAATGGCGCTGGCAAGTCTACTATCTTGGATGCCATTTCATTTGGGTTATTCAACAAGCCATTTCGTAAGATCAACAAACCGCAGCTATTGAATACGATCACTGGTCGTGATCTTCTGGTGGAAATCGAGTTTTCTATTGGCAAGGATGAATACAAGGTCATTCGCGGTATCAAGCCGAATCTCTGTGAGATATATGTCAACCATGTCCTCCTTAATCAGGATGCCTCTAGCAGGGACTATCAGGAGGTTCTGGAGAACTCCATCCTCCATATGAACCATAAGACCTTCTGTCAGGTGGTGGTGCTTGGCAGCGCATCCTACGTGCCATTCATGCAGCTTCCAGCCGCCCAGCGTAGAGAAATCATTGAAGACCTTCTTGATTTGAATATCTTCACCAGCATGAATTCACTGCTAAAGGAAAAGGTAGCCGCCAACGCGCAGGAAATCAATGAGGTAAACCACAACAAGAATCTTATTAATACAAAGATTTCTCTGATTGAGGAACACCTAGAATCCTTGTCTGAAACAACTGAAACAAGACTGAAGGATGCTGAACAGGCCCTCGCAGAAAGTAAGGAAGAATATATGAACCTTATTTCTGAGCGTCAGATCATAGAAACTGTAACATCTGAATTAGAACTGGAAGTGACCAACGCCAAAGCTGTTGAGAAGCGTAAGAACAAGATCAATGAAGCCAAGATCAAGATAGAATCCAAGCTGGAAGATTTGACGAAGAGAGACAAGTTCTTCCATGACACAGAAAATTGTCCTACTTGTAAGCAGAATATCGATCAAGACCATAAGAACAAAATTGTTGAAGAGAACAAGGCCAAGCAGGAAGAATACATGGCGGCTATTGCCAAGGCCAAGGAAGAACTGTCAAACATTGATAAGCAGTTAAAGAAGTTTACTAAACTAAGAGAAGAAATACAGACCAATAACATAGAATTGTCGCAATTAAACGTTAAAATACAAAACGTTAATTACCAGACAAAACGTCTTGAAAACGAAATAGAAAAGCTCCAGACTGAAAAAAATCAGCTTGATGCCTCAAAAATAGTTGAATTAGAGGCAGAACTTGCCGTTCTGGAGACTAAATACACTACCCTCCATGAGGACAAAAATGTATTGGCGGCTGCATCACTCATCCTCAAGGATGGTGGTATCAAGTCAAAGATCATAAAGCAATATGTTCCGATCATCAACAAGTTGATCAACAAATATTTGTCTGCCATGGATTTCTTCGTTCAGTTTGAGTTGAACGAACAGTTCGAAGAAAAAATCAAGTCTCGCTTCCGTGATGATTTCAGTTACTGGTCATTTTCGGAAGGTGAGAAGATGAGAATTAATCTGGCCGTGTTGTTCACATGGCGTACTGTGTCAAAACAGAGAAATTCCGTCAGCACCAACCTTCTTATCATGGATGAGGTGTTCGACAGTTCCCTTGATATGAGTGGGACAGAGGAATTCATGAAAATTCTCAACAGTCTCACAAACGATACGAATACATTCATTATCAGCCATAGAACAGGTCAGATGTATGATAAATTCGAAAAGGTGATTAAATTTACTAAGGTTTCTAATTTCAGTAAAATAGAATGAGTATGATATGATTCTTAATTTAGTTTCCAGCACAGACCCAATACTGACACAGCCAACACAGCCGTTTGACTTTTCGTCTCCTTCTGTCGATCCGGTACAGCTTGCGAAGGATTTGGCTGAAACCATGATCCAGCATCAGGGGTTGGGTCTTGCTGCACCACAGGTGGGGTTGCCATATCGTGTATTTGCATTGAATGGCAACCCCATTCACGTTTGTTTTAATCCAAAGATAGTCGATACTTCATCGGAAGAAATCTACCTTGAAGAGGGGTGTCTGACGTTCCCCGGTTTGATTATGAAGGTCAAGCGACCAAAGCATATCAAGGTACGTTTTACCTTACCAAACGGTGAGACAACGACAGAAAAGTATACAGGCATGACGGCTAGATGTTTTCAGCATGAAATGGATCATTTGGATGGGATTCTTTTTCATACCAGAGCAACACTGTATCATCGTGAAAAAGCATTGAAGAAGTGGAGACAGTGATGAGTGGTAATGAGTATTATTACTTCTACAAAGGAAAGAAGTATAAGTTAAATACAGAATTAAATGAGTGGGTTGAGGTAAAGGAGACAAAAGAAATGTCATCAGAAAGTAAATATTGGGATCGTGAGAATTCGACATGGGTTGACACATCGACTAAATCATCAGGTGGATCAGTTTCATCCCATGGTTCTATGAGTGATGCCTTACCTCTTAATCCAGCGATATATCATGACCCTAAGTTCACTGGTACAAACACAGATAAAATCACCCATATTCTGAAAGTAGAATTGCCACAGACAGAAACAAAAGTTTCTAACGGTGAATTAACTTCTGGTTCTACTATTCGAATTACGGAAAATCCTCTCAAGTTTGAAATAAACAAAGCAAGCCAGATTGATTACAAGTACGGTGAAAATGGGTATGTAGGAGAAATAATGGCCTACATCAATAGTACTTATAATCAGCACTATTCACAAAATAAGTATCAAGCAACAGAATTCATTATCGATGGTGGCCATGGAACAGGCTTCTGTATTGGTAATGTCTTGAAGTACGCCCAGCGTTATGGCCGTAAGGGAAATTCAGACGATTGGCGTAAAGACCTCATGAAGGTAATACACTATGCAATCATACAATTGTATGTGCATGATTTAGAAAACTCTAAAGGAGAAAAATAATGAGTAATGTTTATATTTTGCTAGACCGTTCAGGTTCAATGGAAAGTCAGTGGAAGGAAGCTCTAGGTTCTATCAACGGATATGTCGAAGAGCTACCCGCAAAGACAAAGATCATGTTGGCTACGTTTGACTCAAACGGGTATGACGTTATCCGCAGCACTACTGCCAAGGAATGGAAGAACGTAACCAGAGAAGACGCACATCCTCGCGGTGGAACCCCTCTGTTCGATTCCGCAATGCGTATGATGCAGCGTATTGATGAAGATAAGCCTGACCGTGCTGTATTCGTTGTTATGACAGACGGTGAAGAAAATTCTTCACAGAAGTTCCGACAGGCCGAAGTCAAGGCTATGGCCGATAAGCTTCGTAGCAAGGATTATGAAGTCATTTTCCTTGGCGCAAACTTCGATAAGGTTGGTGATACCGCCGCAGCATTCGGAAATGCTCCAAACAAGTGGATGAATATTAGCACCAGTAATCTTGGTGACACTATGCGTGGTTTGTCTGCTACAACTACTGCTTATATGACCACAGGCGCTGCTATGAATTTCTCAGATGTTGACAAGGCTAAGGCCGTTAGCGGGACCAACTCTGGTAGTAAGTAATAATAAGAAGGATATATAATGCCAATTGAAATCAAAGTGCCTATTGAGGAATTAAGAAAGAGAAAACTTTTTCTTGCTACTCCAATGTACGGTGGTAATTGTGCGGGCATGTTTGCCCGCTCAGTTGCTGATCTTTCTGCGATGTGTACACACTATGGTATTCCATTGCAGATGTATTTCTTGTTTAACGAATCATTGATCACCCGCGCAAGAAATTATTGTGTGGATGAATTCATGCGTTCAGATGCCACCCATCTTATGTTTATTGACTCTGATATCGGATTTAATCCACAGGACGTTATTGCTCTTCTTGCTTTGGCGTCTGATGATAATCCATACGATATTATTGCTGGACCTTATCCGAAAAAGTGTATATCATGGGAGAAGGTCAAGATGGCCGTCGATAAGGGTTTTGCTGACAAGGATGCTAATGAACTGGAAAAGTTCGTTGGTGATTATGTCTTCAACCCAAAGGGAAATCAGCAGTCGATTCCTATTGGTGAACCAGTAGAAGTTCTGGAAGCTGGTACTGGCTTCATGATGGTCCGTAAGGAAACATTCAAGAAGTTTTCCGAAAAGTTCCCACAGTATACCTACAAGCCTGATCATATTCGTACTGAGCATTTTGATGGCTCACGCGAAATCATGCAGTATTTCCAAGCTGAAATTGATCCGGCGTCTAAGAGATATCTTTCTGAAGATTATTGGTTCTGCCAGAAGATTCAGGAAGCTGGTCTTCGTACATGGTTCTGCCCATGGATGCAGTTGCAGCATGTAGGTACATATATTTTTGGTGGCTCTCTTGCTGACTTGGCGAGGGTTGGAGCGGCTGCTACAGCGGATGCATCTGTCCTAAAAAAGAAGTAATGTGAAAGGATTATATTATGAAGTTTACTGCTAAGACGATACAGGTTTTGAAGAACTTTGCTTCTATCAATTCCTGTATCCATTTCAAGAAGGGAAATATCCTCAAGACTGTCAATCAGCCTTATACGATTGTAGGGATGGCAAAGCTTGATCAGGAAATCGAACAGGATTTTGCTATTTTTGATTTGAATAGATTTCTTGGTGCGTTGTCATTGTTCAACAATCCAGATATCAAATTGCATGAGCGATACATGACTATCACGGATGGCAGCAAGGAATTGAATTATGTATTCGCTGATCCTGCGACCATTCTAAAGCCCAAGGATGGTCTTGCTCTTCCTAATGTAGCTACTACCGTAAAGATCAGTGCAAGCACTCTGGCAGACATTCTAAAGGCTCTGAGCGTTATGGGTCTGCCTGAACTCGCATTGGTTGGTGATGGAGAAAGTATTAGCGTGCAGGCTATCAATTCGGAAGACCCAACGAGTGATGTATTCAAGATCACTAATCTGGGAAATACCGATAAGGTATTCAAGGCAATCTACAAGGTGGAAAACTTGAAAATCCTTCCCGGCGAATATGAGGTTGATATTGCGAGTAAAGGTATTTCCTTCTTCAGGGGAGAAAATATTGAGTACTTCGTAGCCATTGAAAAAAACAGCACTATGAGCTAAAATAGAGAGGGGAGAAAATCCCCTTTCTCTTTATTATGATTGGAGTTTTATTATGATTGAAGAATTTCTTTGGGTAGAAAAGTATCGTCCAAAAACTGTCGAAGAAGCTATCCTACCGGACTCACTGAAGAAGACATTCCAGCAATTTGTTGACCAGAAGAATATTCCTAATCTTATTCTGTCTGGTCCCGCTGGTGTAGGTAAAACGACTGTAGCCAAGGCAATGCTTGAACAGTTGGAATGTGATTACATTGTTATCAACGGTTCTATGGACCGTAACATCGATACCCTCCGTACAACCATTCAGACCTTTGCATCTTCCATGTCACTTATTGGTGGGCGCAAATATGTCATTCTGGATGAGGCTGATTATCTGAATTCCAACAGCACACAGCCCGCCCTACGAAATTTCATGGAGGAATATTCTTCCAATTGCGGGTTCATACTGACATGCAATTTTCCCAACCGTATTATTCCGCCGCTGCATAGCAGATGTTCTCTCGTTGACTTCAAGCTAACGAAGAAGGAATTCAAGGATATTGCAGCACAGTTCTATAAGCGTGCCATTCATATTCTGAAGGCGGAAGGCATTCCTTTTGATAAGGTTGTTGTCGGAGAATTTATCAAGAAATATTACCCTGATTGGAGACGAATTTTAAACGAATTGCAACGTTATTCTGCAACAGGGCAGATTGATGCTGGTATTCTATCCAGCCTTCAGGAAGTATCTATCAAGCAATTGATTACTGATATGAAGGAAAAGAACCTTACAGAAGTTCGTAAGTGGGCGGCTGAGAATAGCGGTAATGATCAGTCTATGATTTTCCGTAAGCTTTATGATTCATCCAGTGAATATTTCACACCCGCTGGCATTGCCCAGATGATTACAATCATAGGTAAGTATCAGTACTATGCCGCTTTTGTGGCTGATCCCGAAATCAACTTGGCATCTTGCCTTACTGAAATCATGATTGAGTGTGATTTCAAGTAATGACTGACTGTGCAAAATATGAGGTATTGGTGAATGCCGAGTGCGATATTTGCCCCGGCCTTCATGCCATAGTTTATCAGTTTGAAATCACCAACGCGCAGACCTATGCAAGAGAGAAATGCAGTGTATGTGATGAATGCATGAAGATAATTCAAAACATGTTTGGTGATGAATATGAGTCCGTTTGATTATGTAAATAGTATTAATTCTACTGCCAAAGAAGACCTTATGGGGAACGACGAAAATAAGGAAAAGGAATACAGCCCGTTCCTTACAAACAAGTCTTTGTCCTATTTTAACGACACCATAGGCCATGCCAATCTCATGAATATGAACTGGCATTTGGATAACAAACTTCAATTTCATTTCTACCTAAATATAGTTAGACCTCGCGTAAGGAGGTCTAAATGGCACAAAAAGCTAACAGAGAATAATGCTGATATAGAAGCGGTACAGCTATACTATGGGTACAATGTAAAGAAGGCCCAAGAGGCTTTATCAGTCCTTTCTCCCGAACAACTTAATGATATAAAAAGAAGAATAAAAGGGTGGAATTAACATGAATCTAATAGAAACTTTATTGGAGGTGAAGATAGCGGAAGAAGAAGACTTTCTGAAGATTAAGGAAACGCTCACACGTATTGGAGTAGCGTCGAAAAAAGATAAGAAGTTGTATCAGTCCTGCCATATCCTCCACAAGCAAGGAAAATATTATATCGTACACTTCAAAGAATTGTTTGCACTTGATGGCAAGCCTAGCAATTTTTCTGATGAGGATAAGGGCCGCAGAAACACTATTGCCAACCTCCTAGAAGAATGGGATTTGGTATCTATCGTAGATAAGACAGCCGCCGACAATCCACGCACACCAATGAACCAGATTAAAGTCCTGCCGTACAAGGAAAAGGATCAGTGGGAATTGGTTTCAAAGTATAATATTGGACGCAAGAAAACATAAAAATAAAGGCGGGGTAATTCCCGCCTTTTCTTGTTACTGACCAATAATATTCTTGGCTTCGTGTCGTGTAGGTTGTCTGCCCATGCATTTTACGAATAGGCGATACTCCTTGTTGTACTCAATTTCTGCAATACGAACATATGGATCGACACCATTTCCGCTTAAAATTGTTTGAGCCAAACCAGTTAAATACTTCATTATTTTCTCCTTAAAGGCAAGATTTGTTTTGTTCACGCCTATTATGTTAGCACATGCACAAAAATATTTATACCCTTAGCCATGTTATTTTTGCATATCTAAAAACCTCTTGCATCGTTAATAAATATGTGCTATCCTATGTTTCTTGAAGTGCTTACAAAGGTGTGTAACAATGAGATATCCAATTTATGACAATTATGAGGAAATTCCGAAGCTTGTAGCAGATTATATCTTGACTGTTTCGAACGAAAGGAATATATCATCAATACCGCTAGATCGTATCAATGACTTTCTAGATATGTTGACTGAGAACGAAAAAGCAAATCTTTTGTATTTTCCTAAGCGCAACTATTATTAAAATGGAGTGATTACAATGGGTAAGACCTTTAAGGATCGATATCACGATGATGAACGCGATGAAAAGAATTATCGTGTCATCAAGATGAAGAAGATCAAGGGTTGGGTAAAGCCCCAGAAGGAAACTGATCTGGAGACGGAACGTGGCTGAATTTACTGCTACTGTTGACGTTGATCTTTATGATTTTGATGATGATGAAATCATTGAATATATGGAAAATAAAGGATATACTGTTTTGGCAAATGAGGATGTGTCGGATGTGTCGGATAATTTTTCTAGAGAAATAGAACATGCTGCATGGGAATATAAGTATGGTTCTGTTGTGGAAGCAGTAAAAATTCTTGAGCGATGTTTCCCAGAATTCAAGGGCCTTTCTGAAAAGATCGTATAAATAAGCAACAATGCGGGTGTAACTCAGTGGAAGAGTGCCGTCCTTCCAAGTCGGAAGTCGTGGGTTCGAATCCCATCGCCCGCTCCAATTTTTAACAGTGGAGAAATGATATGATTATGACTACAAGTGCGCTAGGTTATGCTGTGGAGCCACCTCAACCCTCCCCCGCTCCTGCACCAGAAGTTTCTGCTAACGTTCAAGCAGAAACTGGTGACGGTCTTAAGATCATCGCAGAGACAGAAAATCCAGATGGAAGTTTGACTATGGCAATTGATATGCCATACGAAATGCTTGTTCATTTTGCTCGTATTGGCCTGAATAAGGTTCTAGAAGACGCCGCTGCAAAGGCTCTTGAAGAACATGGACCAGTTAAGTAAACTTATCATAGAACTCATTTATGAAATGAAAGACAACCGTAATGACGGTTGGACGAAGAAGCATTACCGCGAAGAACTCAGAAAAATCAAACAGAAGATAGATCGGGCTTTAGATGAAGATTAATATTGGGAAGTATCCTAGGTATTATAGTGTCTATGACATTTATGACCTTCTATTGAAAATTGGTTTTTCGGAAACTACTGCTGACCGTATTTGTGACCGTCTTGATGATAGTTTTCTATCTAAGATAATTGTTTGGTTTAACCAAAAGAGGGACCGCAAAATCAAGATTCATATCGATGAATATGATGTTTGGGGTATGTATGATACTCTTTCTATGATCATTGCACCAATGCTTCGTATCCTCAGAGAAGACAAGAATGGCTTTCCTATCATTGATGATGAAGATGTTCCTGATGAATTGAAGACAGGACCGTATGAAAATTACTCAGAAGATATGAGTAACAGGGTTTTAAAAAAGTGGGAATACGTTCTTGATGAAATGATTTTTGCATTCACAACAATTGAGAATAACACTCGTTACGGTATTGATTGGGAAGATAAGTATTATAGTGGAAATCATGAAATGATTTCAGTTCCTGTTGAATATAACGGTGAAACTCTGTACGAATATGTTGCAGGACCAAATCACACTTTCAAATGTGACAGGGAAGGGTATAATGCAGAAATGGCCCGCATCCAAAACGGCTTTCGTTTGTTTGGTAAGTATTACATGAATTTGTGGACATAAATAATGTTTGGGTGGGATTATAACGAAAAGATATTAAAGGATTATCTGACTAATCACGCTCAAGACATGGGAAGGCTTTGTGCTGAAATTCTATATGCCGCCCCCAAAGCTTACTCTGATTTTATTGTAGGATTCACTAGAGTAATATGGGAGAAAGAAAATGGTTCAACAGATAGACGAAGACCTTCTGAAGAAGGCATCAATACTGATGGGGCCGGGAAATAATTTCGATAAAGCATTATCGATTGCTGAAGAATATAGAACAGCGGGATTGACGCCGCTGTTTTTTATGGATGAAAATGAAACAATGATATATGTGACTACAGAGGAAAAAATTAATGGGAAGTACAATTAGTCGCGCAATTATTCTGCGCCATCCTGCCCCCTATTCAATCAAGTATTCAGAGGAATGTGCTGCTTCATGCGCGAAGTATGGCATTCCTTTTGAGTTTTTCGATGGGTATTACACAACAGATTATCAGGAATTGAACCGTCTTTCAGGATGGAATTTCCCCAATGCATGGGTGAAGGAATATTGCTGCACAGCAGGCCATCTGAATATATGGCGCAGGATCATTGAACAGGGTGGTGGTGCTGTTGCTGTTCTTGAACATGATGCCATCGTCAAGCGCCGCATGGATGACATTGAGATTATGGATGGAGAAATTGCATTCCTAGGTCTACGTGTTGAAAGTAGAGACGATTACGAATGTATTAACGTCATGCCTAAAATGATCCCTATCAATAACTTTGAAGGCACTCACGCATATGCCTTGACACCAATTACAGCACGCCGCTGTATCGCCAATATATCCGCTATGAGCCATTTCCCATATCCAATCGACGGTCTTATGGGAATCCACAACGCCATCAGCCAGCGCCTTCTTCTCGTTGATCCATGCCCTGTTGTGTGTGAGGTTGGTGGAAGAAAATCTTTCACACAGTTTGAGTCGGCCAAGTACAACGTATTCCATCCTCCCGGATTTATGGCTGGTCTTAAGAACCCGGATAGATATTCGTATGACCCTCGCCGTCAGCGCATGGTGTTTAACACGGATAAGGATTTCAGATTTAGTGAGCCTGAACCGAAAGAGGTTATGGATTTTCTTAAGAATGCAGTCGAAAAGGCGGGTATAAATAAAGAAAATAAATTAGATATGATTGAGTTTGGATGTTTTGAGGGAGAGATTAGTTGCTGGCTTTCCAATAATCTTATGGATAACGTCAACAGTACTCTATTTGTTGTCGATCCGTTTGATGGACCATCACTTGAAATGATCCCCGGAGATATTCATTCCAGAGCATCACAGATGGAAAGATTCCATTACAACATCAATCTATCCAAGGCAAGATTGCAGTCATTTATGGTCAAGCCAAAGGATAGAAATGAATTCCCTAATGTGTTCTTGGAAACACCAAACTATAAGACAGATTTGATTTACCATCATGGGTTTACAGGGTCTGATTATATGGAATCTCACTTGTCGTACATGCATGGTATTCTCAAGGATGGTGGTCTTTTGATACTAAACAACACAAAGGCGTATGATGACATTTTAAAGGACTTTTTAAGTAAGCATAAAATGACTTTGGTAGCTGGCGATAAAAATAAGAAAGCATTTACGAAAGGCTGACAAATGATCCAACATAAACATCTTATTGTAAGAGCGGAAATTCTTACACCTCCCGGCCCAAAGGATACTCCATTCATGGAGCAATGGTTCAAAGACCTTATTCAGGATATCGGGATGAACATTCTTATGGGTCCATATGTGACTTATCTAGATAAGGAAGGGAACCGTGGATTTACTGGTGTGTCTATTATTGAAACCAGCCACGTTGCCATGCATGTGTGGGACGAAACCAATCCCGGTCTTATGCAGTTGGATGTTTATACCTGTGGGGAATTGGATATCAATAAGGTATTTTATGCTTTGAAGTGTTTCTCACCAAGTAAAATCGAATATAAATTCTTGGATAGGGAGCATGGACTGAACCATGTTGATTCCAAACTATTCGACTATTCAGAAATTTTTAAGAGATAGGCTTGACATTCAGGCCATGATAGACTAAATATATACAGGTGGGACAATGTAATGCGTACCCACTTCGTATTGCGGGGTAGAGCAGTGGTAGCTTGCCAGATTCATTATCTGGAGGTCAGGGCGTTCGATTCCCCTTCCCGCAACCAAACTATAGCATCGCCAAATGGGATGCACATCAATAACTTGCTTAATAGGAGTTACAAATGAGCAAAGATTACAATAATTTTGATCCGTTTTCTGTCATGAAGACAGCACTTCTTCCCTCAACTGTTGGTTTCGATGGCCTCTTCAAATCCCTTGAAGACATTGCAAAGGTCGCCACCAGTTATCCTCCCTATAATATCAAGAAAGTATCAGATACAAAGTATGTGATCGAACTTGCGGTTGCCGGATTTGGTAAGCAGGATATCGATATTGAGTTTCTGGATGGCACACTTGTCATCAAGGGAAACACCACACTTGATACTTTGACCAAGGATGGCGTCGATGTGACCTATCTCCACAAGGGTATTGCCGAACGTGCATTTACCCGCACATTCAAGTTGGCTGATACCGTTGAAATCAAGAATGCTGAACTTATCAATGGCATTCTCAAGGTCTGGTTAGAAGCTTTCGTACCTGAAAAGAAGGCCCGTAAGATCGATATCAAGGATGAAAATACTAAGAGCGATAGCCAACTTTTAACCGAAAGCTCCCCAAACGGTTATCGATAATGAAGTTGTTAAAGAACCTTTTTAAAAAGTTCAAGGGAAAAACTTACGACGAACGAATGCACGACTTCTTATCGCAGGCTACTTCAAGAGAACATCTTGAGTATCTGGAAACTGTTTGGTTTAAAAAGAATCCGAGGTATTAATGTGGCCATATACTAATGAGGAATCTGATTTCCTTCAGAGTGGTTCTAAATTCGATTACAAGAATTACGTAAGTAAACGTGTTTTTGATGGAATTAGAATCCTTTCAAAGAAGGAAGCGGATAGACTTAGGAAAATAAAATTAAGAAAAGAAAATGATTGATTACGTATTGTCTTTATCCGTGTTGGTGATCTTTTTATTTGTTTTCTTACCATGGATAGGTAGGACATTTACGTAACTCTTCTTTTTTCGTTGCATGATATGCGGAGAATATGCTATTATTCTCCGCATAATTTTTTGGAGAAGTGAATGGGTAAATTCTACACAGCCGTACATCGTCGCGGTAATAATATCCTCCTACGTGGGTATGACGAAAATGGTGTTAAAGTAAAAGAAAAGATTCAGTATAAGCCATACCTTTTTGTTCCAGCCCAAGAAGGTCATTATAGGACTTTGGATGGGCAGAGAGTTGACAAGACAAATTTTGATACTATGGCAGACGCCAGAGAATTCGTAGACGAATTCAAGAATGTTTCTAATTTCAAATATTATGGGTTTACTCAGTGGTTGTATCTTTTCATCTTCGACAATTATCGCGGTGAAATAAAGTACGATCCTTCTCTTATCAAAGTAGCAAATCTGGATATTGAGGTTAAGTCTGATGAAGGCTTCCCTCACGCTAACCTTGCTGAACATGAGGTTACTGCTATATGTCTTCGACACAATGGATTTAGCCATGTCTTTGGATGCGGTGAATTTAAAACAGATGATCCAAAAGTACGTTATGTCAAATGTGCTGATGAAGAAGCATTGCTGCGCGCATTCCTAGCCGAATGGAATATCATTGATCCTGATGTGATCACTGGCTGGAACATTGAGTTCTTCGATATCCCATACCTTGTAAATCGCATTAGAGACATTCTGGGCGAGGAAGAAACCAAACGCTTATCTCCGTGGGGGTACATTGAAGAAGGTAGCGTTGAGTCGTATGGCCGCGAACAACAGGTGTTCACAATCGTTGGAGTGGCTATCCTAGACTATTATAATCTGTACCGCAAGTTCACGTATGTCCAGCAGGAAAGTTACAAGTTGGATCATATTGCATTTGTGGAAATCGGAGAAAGAAAGCTAGATTACTCAGAATACGAAAATCTCCACAAGCTTTATAAAGAAAACTATCAGCTATTCATTGAATACAATATTCATGACTGCGCGCTAGTGGAACGTATTGATGACAAGTTGAAGCTACTGGAGTTGGTGTATGCGCTTTCGTTTGACGCCAAAGTCAACTTCAATGACGCCTTAACCAGCGTGCGTCTCTGGGATGTTATCATTCATAACTATTTACTTGAGCGCAGAATGGTCGTGCCTCAATTCACGCCATCACAGGATGCTGGCAGTATTGTTGGTGGGTATGTAAAGAATCCTATGATTGGTGAGCATAGATGGGTTGTGTCATTTGACTTGAATTCTCTCTATCCGCATCTGATCATGCAATACAACATATCCCCGGAGACTTATGCTGGAGAATTGCGTCACATCACTGGTGCGAAAGATATGTACAAAGAAGGTGTCGTGACAGATATATTAGAAGGTGATTTTAATTCATTCGAAGATCAGTACCGTGAAAATTATACGATCACAGCTAACTACGGCCTGTACAAGAAAGATAAGCAAGGTTTCCTTCCCGCTCTTATGGAAAAGATGTATGAAGATCGTACAGTATATAAGAAAAAAATGATTGAAGTGAAGAAGGAGTATGAAAAGAACAAAGACCCTGAATTGTATAAGGAAATTGCCCGTCTTCATAACATGCAGATGGCCAAGAAGATTCAGCTTAACTCAGCATATGGTGCCTTGGCAAACCAGTATTTCCGTTGGTTTGATCCGCGCCATGCAGAAGCTATTACAATGTCTGGACAGCTTTCCATTCGTTGGATTGAAAGAAAGATCAATCAGTTTCTGAATAAGTTATTGAATACAACAAAGAAGGACTATGTTATTGCTTCAGACACGGACTCCATCTATGTAAATATGAATGGCCTTGTGCAGAAAGTAATGGGCGGGGAAACAAATCCAGAGAAGATAGTAAAATTCCTTGACAAGGCATGTTCAACTAAGATAGAAGAGTTCATTAACAAAAGCTATGATGAACTGGCAGTGTATGTTGGTGCTTACCAGCAGAAGATGTTCATGAAGCGTGAATCAATTGCCGACAAAGGAATTTGGCGCGGCAAGAAGATGTACATCCTCAATGTTTGGAACAATGAAGGTGTTCAGTATAAGGAACCGCAACTGAAGACAATGGGTATTGAAGTTGTCCGATCTTCCGTTCCGGCTGTTTGCCGCGAAGCAATTAAAAAGGCACTTCGCATCATAATTTCTGGTACACAGGAAGAACTTTATGATTTCATAGAGAAATTCCGCTCCAGTTATATGAATCTTCCGTTTGAAGATATAGCCTCACCTCGCGGAATCAACGATATTGAAAAATACAAAGATGTTTCACAGGTATACAAGAAAGGATCACCAATACATGTCAAAGGTGCTTTGGTGTTCAACCATCTGATTAAGACGAGAGGATTGGATAAGAAGTATCCTCTGATCGCCAACGGCGACAAGATAAAATATTCTTATTTAAAGTTGCCTAACCCAACTCTTACGACTGTGATTGCTGTTCCGACTATTCTTCCGCCAGAACTTGGTTTGGAAAAGTTTGTTGACAGGAACACACAGTTTGAGAAGACATTCTTGGAACCAGTGAAATCTATTACAAATGTTATTGGCTGGCAAACTGAAGAAGTTGCCAATTTATTGGAGTTTTTCACATGAATGACGATTACGAAAAAGGTTATCAGGACGGCTACGAAGCTGGCCAAAGGGACGGTTATCAGAAGGGATGGCATGAAGCCAGAAGACAGAAGGATACATATGTTCCTAATCAATTTGAGGATAGAAACAAGTGTCCTAAATGTCAAACGAATTTGGCTAATGTTATGGGATACGTTTGTATGTCACCAAATTGTCCGTGCGGTAGAAGTTCGACATGTTGAAGCCAAAGAAAAAGAAGCAGGCTGTATGTAAGAAGTGTGGCACCAAACTTGAGAAATTCAAGTTCTATAAGTGCGATTATTATACATGCCCGCAGTACCAATCCACTACAGGAGTTTTAGATGGACGAAAATGAAGAAGATGATTTTGGTTTCTCGTTTGTTAGCGGCGAGGAAATAAAGAAAAGTGAGAAGCAATCTACTCAAAACAAACTGGAACAGATGAGAAAGTTAATTCTCCCTCTGCTAAATAACTTAGCCAAAAATGAAGATAAAGATCACATTTATTGGCCCAACCGCGCTAAGAAGATCAAGGAAGTAATTTCTAAGATCAATAAGCTGGTTGATGGATAAGCATAATACTGATATAATAAGCATACGATTAATAAGAGAGGTTATATGGCTACATTAACAGAAAGACTATTGAAGAATTCGACAATCAACGAAACTTCAATCATTACCGAAAGTAAGATTTATGGCAAGAAGGAAATGGTTCCTACCCCCGTTCCAATGGTGAACGTGGCACTATCTGGTTCTCTGGATGGCGGTTTGACACCCGGTTTCACCATGTTGGCAGGGCCTTCAAAGCACTTCAAGACAGCATTCTCCCTACTTATGGCATCTGCCTACCTTCGTAAATATCCAGATGCTATTCTTCTTTTCTATGATTCTGAGTTTGGTACCCCGCAGGATTATTTTAAGACATTTGGCATTCCGCTAGATCGTGTAATCCACACTCCAGTTACCGATATCGAAGAACTGAAGCATGATTTTGTGAAGCAGCTTGAGGAAATCAAGCGCGAAGATCATATCGTAATTGTCATCGATTCCATTGGCAACCTAGCTTCAAAGAAGGAAACGGAAGACGCCTTGGAAGGAAAGTCGGTTGCCGACATGACCCGCGCGAAGCAACTGAAGTCACTATTCAGAATAGTAACACCAAAATTGTCACTAAAGGATATTCCTCTTATCGCAGTCAACCACACATACAAGACTTTGGAAATGTATGCGAAGGATGTAGTTGGCGGCGGCACTGGTTCGTACTATTCAGCAGATACAATCTGGATCATTGGCCGTCAGCAGGACAAGGACGGTAAGGAAGTTACGGGTTATGATTTTGTTATTAACGTAGAGAAGTCTCGCTACGTGAAGGAAAAGTCAAAGATTCCTATCAGCGTATCTTTCGAAGGTGGTATCAACAAGTGGTCTGGCCTCTTTGATATTGCTGTTGAAGGAGGGTTCATGAATAAGGTGAACCGTGGCAGCAAGGGTACTCACGTACAATTGGTCGATCCAGAAACTGGTGAGGTCATTGGCGAGGAAGTCAAATTCAGTGAGATTGAGAATGATAAGAAGTTCTGGCTCACTCTGATGAAGAACAAGGACTTCCAAGAGTATATCAAGATGCGCTATCAACTCGTAAATGACAAGTCTATTGTTGACGAAGAGGTATAATGAGAACCGAACAGGTAATTCTATCTAACTTAGTAAATAATGAAGAATTTACTCGCAAGGTACTCCCCTTTCTAACGGGGGAGTACTTTCACGATAGAGTAGATAGAACAATTTTTGATATGATCAAGACGCATGTAGACAACTACAATGCGCCACCGGATCAGAGTATTCTTATGGTCGAGTTGGGTAAAATTGATACCTTCAATGAAGACCAGTACAATGCTGCTGTGGAGTTGATTTCAGAATTAAACGTATCTCATGCAGATCAGGAAGAATGGCTGATTGCTGAAGCAGAGAAGTTCTGTAAGGATAAGGCTATCTACAATGGTCTTATGACTTCTATCAAGCTTGCAGAAGATAAGTCTGATAACATCAGCAAAGGGTCTATTCCACAAATTCTGGCGGATGCTCTAGCTGTCAGCTTCGATGATTCTATCGGTCATGACTTTTTAGATGATTTTGAAAGTCGATATGATTACTATCATCAGACACACAAACGTATTCCATTTGACTTGGATTATATGAACCGCATAACAAAGGGCGGTCTTATCAAGAAGACACTTACTATTCTTCTTGCTGGCACTGGCGTTGGTAAATCCTTGTTCATGTGCCATTGTGCTGCCTTTAATCTTCTGAGCGGGTTCAATGTCCTCTACATTACTATGGAAATGTCTGAATTCGAAACAGCCAAGCGCATTGACGCTAATCTCCTTGGGGTAACCATGGATGAACTGGAAGAAATGCCGCGTGATGTTTACGAAAAGAAAATGACCCGCATCAACAGTAAGACACATGGTAAGCTTGTAATAAAGGAATACCCAACGTCTTCTGCTGGTTCTGCCAATTTCAGGTATCTAGTAAATGAATTGAAACTGAAAAAGAAGTTTGTTCCAGATATCATCTATATCGACTATTTGAATATCTGTTCTTCTTCACGTATCAAAGGCGGCAGTAATGTAAATTCCTATACGTACATCAAGTCTATTGCGGAAGAAATTCGTGGTTTGGCTGTGGAATTCAATGTTCCTATTGTCACCGCCACCCAGACTACCAGAAGCGGTTATAGCAATTCTGATCCCGGTTTGGAGGATACTTCCGAATCGTTTGGTGTTCCAGCCACAGCCGACTTTCTGTTTACTTTGGTTTCAAATGAAACACTTCAGGAATTAAATCAGATTAAGGTAAGTCAGAAGAAAAATAGATATAATGATCCAAACAAGTATAAATCCTTTGTAATTGGTGTTGACAGGGCTAGAATGAAACTGTATGATACTGAACAGTCGGCCCAAGAAGATTTGATTGACGGTCCTGAAAAAATCGACAGTACCACAGGTGAAATCTTATCAAACGATAAATTTGGTAAAAAGAAGTTCAACAAAGAAGCATTTAAGGAATTCAAATAATGTCTTACAAGATTGTAGAACAGAACAAGGTTTTCAATGTTATGGAGGAAAGAAAGATTGATAAGATTACTGAAAAGGTTCTTATCAAGTCTTTTCCCGACAGGCAAGAGGCCAAGCTTTTCATGCGCAAGTTGAATGGTGGTTCAGGTTTTAACGGTTGGACTCCAGATTTCTTCTTGGTGTCGGCAAAAATCAAGTAGTTTTCAGCACTATATCCTAACTTCATGGGGAGCTTCGGCTCCCCTTTTTTGTTTTTATAAATACTTACTAAACCCCAAGCGAGGACTCAAAATGATTACATTTAAGGAATTTATTGAGGAAGGCCATAAATTCAATGTGAACATGACCCATAGAGATATCGTCGGTCATATCACACAGCGCGGCTGGACTCTGGAACGCCAGAAAGGCGACCATGATGTGTATGGCCACCCGAATGCCACTCATAAGCTGGCTGTGCCGCGCCATAAGGGCGACTTGGCCCCCGGTACTGTTCGTCAGATTGTCAAGGCGGCTGACGTATTGGACAAGAAGGCAGCTTAAACAAGAAAACATTATAAATATATTTGCAGTGAAAAGGCTACGGCAGACCTGTAATAATAGATAAGCCCAAGGGAAACTCTAATGGAAAAGAAAACACTTAGAACAACTACATCTAAACGTCAGCACCATGTTTTGCCTGATCAAACGATCAAGCATAAGGGTCTGAAGCTTCTTCCTCCTAAATCACAAGTGGAACTCAATCCTCAGCTAAAAAGTGAGAATGTACAGGTCGCCGTAGCCAGTATCAACAAGAAGTTTGAAAACTTCCTTTTTGAAAAGCATATCTCATCTAAAGTAACTGATCCTATTGTAGAATCCCTCCAGAAGAAATCAAATAAATCAGGTATCGATTTGCCCGTTCTTGAAGAAGTATTCAAGCGCGGCCTTAGCTCATGGAATCCATACATCTGCAAGAATGCTACTCAAGAACAGTGGGCGTTTGCCCGCGTCAATAGTTTCATTTCGGGCGGTAAAGCTATCGAATTGGACGCTGATTTGGTAGAAGCTAGAAAGAAGAATTTTAAGACAGGAGAGGATGTTCAGGTTCAGTCCACTGATCCGAATAATCCCATGTCTCGCCTTGACGGCACAAAGCAGGGGAAGAAGACATTCCAGAAGGCAACTCCGGGACAGCCAGTAACAGAACGTATCATCCATACTAAGTATGCTGGCACAGATAGCCCATGTTGGACAGGATACGTGCAGAAGGGAACCAAGATCAAGAATGGTAAGGTAGTACCAAATTGCGTTCCTGCCAATCAGATCAATTCTGAAACCGAATATGGTTGCCCTTTGATTGACGGAGACAAGTAATGGATAGACAGACAAAGATCATTCTAGAGGCCGCTAAGAGGCCCGCCAAGACCAAGAGTGCCAAGAAGGTAGAAGACCCTAACGAAGTAAACCGCAAGCTTCGTGGGCTTGCTCATCGCGTTGGATATACGGTACATGCTGGCCTTCATACAAAGGGTGGCGCTGGGTATCGTGGCGAAGTTGTTAAGATTGATAAAGATCATACCTATCTTCGTGTCAGCACTGGAAAGTATGGTGATCGTATTGTAAAGGCACCTCACCATCTTGTTTCAGTTCATGAAGAAACTGTAACTGAAGAATCAAAGTCACAAAAGAAAGAAAGATTGAAGAGAGAGGCTGAAGAAGCTACTCGTTCATATCGCAAATACCAGAAGCAGGAAAACGAGCGCGAGAGCCATGATGAACGCCGTAAACATCATCATGAGCATGAGCGTAAAATGCACCGCGAAGAGGTCGTATCTGAAGAACCAGATATGAAGAAAACGTGGACAAGCCTTGGGCAGTATATGCGCCGCCGTGCTGAGGTAGAACGACAGAGAGGAAACCATGAAGCAGCGGCCAAAAAAGACAAGACTGCTGAACATTGGGAAAGGCTGGCTGCTAACGAAGAAACCAATACTGAAGCCAGACAGAAGGAAAGCCTAGTTGGTAAACCAAATGACCCTCCGGTGAAATCCAAGAAGTCGGTATTACACAAAACACTTGAAATTAAAACAAACATTTTAGACTAAAGGAATAATAAAATGAAACTATTCGATGTAAGCCAGAGTGTTGTGGACGCCGTAAAGAAGGTTATGGCAGAGTCACCAGCATGCATTGGTAAAGCTAAGGGATGCACATGCAAGAAGTGCAAGCCTGTAACAGAAGATGCTGCAAAGCCAATCATACCTCCCGGTGATGTAGAAATTCTAGACGAACGCAACAAAGAAAACAAGTTCAAGAACGACTTGCATGTCGTAAACAAAGCTATTGATTACGACAAGAAAAATCTTGGTATTATACCAAAAGATTTGAATATGTTGAGTAAAGATTACGGTCATGACGCTGACACCAAGAGAGAAAATATGAAGACTCTTTTGAAGTCATATAAGAAGACAGGACGTTATCTAACCAAGAATGAAGAAGTAGAAGTTTCTGAAGGATTTGAACTTGGCAAGGTATATCATATCGGAAAAGATGAAGATCGCGGCTACTTTATACCAAAAGAAGTGCAGAAGAATGGAAAGCATAAAGGTATTCAGTTCGACGGTGGCGCTTCTGGTCGTTCTTCAAAGAAGCCTACATCTGCATCATACGATTATCATCAGAATTGGAAACTAACTCCAGATAGTGAAATTCCGCCTCATATCAAGGCTCATTTGAAGGAAGAAATTGAACAGGTTGATGAAGTACGTGATCCCGGCTCTACGTTTGGCGTTTCCACTCCATTGAAGACCAAGAGCAAGTATGTTTCAGATGACGGGCGTCATGTGGTCAAGGTTCGCCACGACAAGGATTACGGCGAATTCCGTGTAGAAATTCATTCGGACGGTGTTCACAACAAGAATGCCGATTATCACACAGACGATAAGGAAGACGCGCACGATACAGCAAAGGCTATGCTGGCCCATGCAGTAAAGCACGCCAAGCCACTTGGCGAAGAAACTGAAGTCACAACAGACCTAGTTTCAAAGATCATAAATAAGTTTAACAAGTAATAAACAAAGGAAGTTACTACAATGTCAACATGGGGTAATAGAGACGTATCAAGCAATTCCGTTCTTTGGAGCGGTGCTTTGGTAGCCAAGACACCAAATTCTGCCATTAGAGACGCCATGTGGAGCAATTCTACTGCTGGTGCTTTCGTAACAGGGCAGACCATTGGTGTATTTGGTATCGAAAAGGTGGACCTAGCTAACAGTTCGATTGCTCCTACTGGTGCAATTTCACATACTGGTTGGGTTCTAAAGAGAACTGGTTCTGGTGGTCGCGCAGGCCGTATCCAGACAGAAGTTCTTGTAGCTGGCAGCATGGCCAACTCTACAGGCGGCTTCTAATAAATGGCTAATGAAGCTAAAAAGATATCACAACTGGACGAAATCCTCTCAGCGACAGGGGATGATTACGTTGTAATTGTGAATGATCCTAGTGGTATTCCTTCTACCAAGAAGATTACCACACTGAATCTTTTTGGCAATTCGACAGTCAATGTTGCCATCACATCAATATCCCCCGCTAATAGCACGGTAACAGCTATCAAGAGGGGGCATGTATTTTATGACCTAAATTATATTTACGTGGCGGTGGAGGATAACCTAATTAAAAGGGTGGCTCTAAGCCTGTTTTAAATGATTTTTGAATACATAGATGATGATAACTTTGTTTTGTATGCCGCCCGATATTATGATCCCTCGCAGTGTCATGATACGGAAGAATTCTACGAAGATTTGAATAGGTTCAAATACATAAAGAAATTATTGACGAGATATATTGAAACCGGGGAACTTAAGGAAAGACTGATTTTAAATCATCTTATAGTGCTTAACAACGTCTTTGGGCCAATTCATTTGACCAAGATGGTGTACATTAAAATGCAAGATCAAATGAAATACATCAAGCCATTCTTAGTGCTTCTTGATATTATGCCTGATAGAATAACAGGAATAACGAAAAACAAAATAACTGTTATGACTGATGAAATCCCAATGGATACAAACATCGTCAGCATATTGAGGAAGATTTAATGAAGAGTTTCAAAGAATTCATTTCTGAAGATGGAGAAGGCGGCGGGATGGTTTCCGCCGTTCCTACTAACTCTCATGCCTCTAATGGCATCGCTGGTGTTACAGACAATAATCCACCTGTAGGAAGAAATCGTAAGAAGCGAATCATGACACCATCACCTTTAAAGCGTTCAGCACCAATAAAGATGTAACGAGGAAATGCCATGTCTACGCCTGAAATTTATAAAATCCAGAGTGACGTAACGTCACTGCAAAAAGATATGACGCAAGTCAACACAATAGTTGATAAGCTTGATCTTACTATTCAAAAACTGACAGACGTTTCGTCTAATGTCTCTAGATTGCTAGCTGTTCACGAAACACGCCTAGAAACTCAGGAGAAAGCAGGATCACAGTTGGCACTTTTGATCGAAAAAAACAAAGAACAGATAGATGTGGAATTGAATAGCATCAACAACAAGATTGGTGCCACAGAAAAGGAATTACGCGACGAAATCGATGCGCGTAACGAAGAAGTTCTTACCAAGCTAGGTGCATTAAGCAAAGATTTACAGACACTACAACGTTGGATGTGGCTGGTATCGGGTGGTGGTGCTGTGATTGGTTTCCTATTAGCAAACTTCATAAAGTGGTTGCCTATTGCTGCAACTATCGGAGTGAACTCAAATTAATTCTTGACACCATCACATTAACCCTATATAATCTTTCCTGTCGGAAAAAGATAATAATAGGGTTTTTGTATGCGTTGGTTGGACACAAAATATATTGGACTAGTATCCAATAGACTTCGTAATTTCAAAAGAAAATCAGAGAACCTTTGGAACTTTAGCTGCCCATTCTGTGGTGATTCAGAGAAGCAGAAGAAGAAGGCCAGAGGTTATATCTATTCAAACAAAGACAAGCTACAGTATACATGTCATAATTGTGGCATCACTCGTTCTATTCCTAATTTTCTGAAAGAGTTAGATTTGTACCTATATGATGAATATAGGAAAGAATCCCTTATTGAGAAACATACGTATCATAATCCTATCGATAGTATCGTATTTGAGAAGCCTGTGTTTGCCGATACAGGTCAGTTGAAAAAGCTCAAGAAGATATCTCAACTTGAGCCTGATCATTTTGCCAAGAAGTACGTTGTATCACGTATGATCCCATCGCCATATCACGCCAAGTTGTATTTCACTCCTTCCTTTAAGAAGTGGACGAATAGTATTATTCCGAATAAATTTGAGCATCCAGATGACGATGATGCACGTTTGATCATCCCTTTGCTTGATAAAAATAAAAATATTTTTGGGTACCAAGGAAGGGCATTTGGCGAGTCAAAAGTTAGATATATAACTATTATGCTTGATGAAAGACAGCCCAGAATTTTTAATCTGGACACTGTTGACTTCTCGCAGAGAACGTATATAGTGGAAGGACCGATTGATGCGATGTTTATCGAAAACACCATTGCAAGTGCTGGTGGTGATATCGTATCTGTACTACAATCATGTGAGGGTGTTGTAAAGGACAACATTGTTGTCGTATATGACAATGAACCTCGCAATAAAGATACCATTAAAAAAATGAAGAAGGCAATTGATGCAGGTTATGCTGTCTGTATTTGGCCAGATCATTTTGAAGGTAAAGATATTAACCAAATGGTTCTTGATCGTATTTCGGTCAGAAAGGAATATGTCAATACTGAACTGGTAAATAGGAAAGTATTGCTCGTTAAAGATATAGTTGATAGTAACATCTATCGTGGTGCGGAAGCTTTGCTGCGATTGAACGAATGGAAAAGGGTGAATATAGATGAAAGTTAAATTAATCGGAATAACAAAACCAGCAACAGACAGTGCAGAAATGTTTCTACCAAAAGATATCATTTCATATTGTGCCAGAGTAAGCAATCCTTCGAACCAAACCAACTTTGAAACAGCAGATAAGTTGTTAGCTTATTGCATTAAGCATGATCATTGGTCGATTTTCGAAATGGTGAACGTGGTGATGGAGATTGAAACCACCCGCGATATCGCCCGTCAAATCCTGCGCCACCGTTCATTTTCATTTCAAGAATTCAGCCAGCGTTATGCCGCTGTGACTGATATGTCTCCTCCGCGTGAAGCACGATTACAGGACCAGAAGAACCGCCAGAATAGCATTGAGATTGATGATAAGAACAGCAATTTTGGTCATAATTGGGCATATGTACAAGAAGAGTTGATTTTCAATGCTTTATCTGCTTATAAGTGGGCTATCGAAAATGGTATTGCCAAGGAAGTAGCACGCTCAGTATTACCTGAAGGCTTGACTATGAGCCGTATGTATATGAACGGCACGCTTCGTTCATGGATACATTATTGCCAGTTGCGAATGGGCAACGGTACACAGAAAGAACACCGCGAAATCGCTGAAGCATGCTGGAAGATACTCACACAAGAGTTTAAGTTTTTAGGAGATATTTATAATGGATGAATTATATAGAGACTTGCTTGAAGCCATAAAGAAGTTCCAAGATCATCGTAGAGAACATGGTGGTATCATGCTTCCTGATGCTACCATAGTCAACTCAACAGTTGACGATGTAATGCGTGAACTTGGAATGATACCACCATTAAAGAAATATCATATTTTCGGAGAAAAGAATGCCTCAAATTAACGTCACAAAGAGGGACGGAAGAAAAGAACCACTCGACCTAGAAAAGTTCCATAAGGTAGTAGCATGGGCCTGTGAAGGCATCACTGGTGTATCTGAATCTGAAATCGAATTGAAGTCACAGATTCAGTTTTATAACAACATCAAGACAAGTGATATTCAGGAAACATTGATCAAGGCTGCGGCTGACCTGATCAGTGAAGAAACACCAAACTACCAGTATGTCGCTGGCCGTCTTGTGAATTATCATTTGCGTAAGGAAGTATATGGCGGGCCAACACCACCAACTCTTCTTGAGCATTTCAATACGGTTGCCAATCTTGGTTATTATGATGAAGAACTATTGGATTACTACACCGACATTGAAGACTTTGAGAAGTTGAACAAGTATATTGATCATAGCCGCGACTTCGATCTTACTTATGTCGCCATGGAACAGTTCCGTGGCAAGTATCTAGTGAAGAACCGCACCAATGACCGTATCTATGAAACACCACAGATGGCATATATGCTTATTGCTATGTGTCTCTTCCGTAAGTATCCAAAGGAAACAAGACTACAATGGGTAAAGGACTACTATGATGCAATCTCTACTCACGACATTTCTCTACCGACTCCAATCATGGCTGGTCTTCGTACACCACAGCGCCAATTTAGCAGTTGTGTTCTTATCGAAACCGACGATTCTCTGGACTCCATGAATGCAGCGACTTCAGCAATTGTTAAGTATGTTTCGCAGAAGGCAGGGATTGGTATTGGTGCAGGTCGTATTCGCGCTCTTGGCTCTCCGATTCGTAATGGCGATACTGCGCACACTGGCGTCATCCCATTCTACAAGCTATTTCAAGCAGCAGTTAAGTCTTGCTCTCAAGGCGGCGTCAGAGGTGGAGCAGCGACTCTCTACTATCCGATCTGGCATCTTGAGTGCGAAGACCTCTTGGTATTAAAAAACAACAAAGGAACGGAGGATAATCGTGTCAGACACCTCGACTACGGAGTCCAATTCAATAAGGTTATGTATGAACGCTTGCTCAGTGGGGGGGACATCACACTCTTCTCGCCTAATGAAGTTCCAGAACTGTATGAAACTTTCTTCACAGACGTTGACAAGTTCAGAGAACTCTATGAAAAAGCAGAACGATCAACAAAACTAAGAAAGAAATCAATTCCTGCTATTGAGTTGTTTTCCTCGTTCATGCAGGAGCGCAAGGACACTGGTCGTATCTATCTTATGAATGTAGATCACGCCAATGATCATAGTTCCTTTATAAAGGAAGAAGCTCCAATCTATATGAGCAATCTATGTTCTGAGATTGATCTTCCTACCAAGCCTATGAAGCACATCTTTGATGAGGATGGTGAAATCAGCCTTTGTACTTTATCTGCTATTAATTGGGGTAAGATTAAAGACCCAGCAGATTTTGAGAAGATTTGTACTCTTGCTGTCCGTGGTCTGGATGAACTATTGGATTATCAAAACTATCCGGTTATTGCTGCCGAAAATTCTACCAGATGGAGACGCCCATTGGGTATTGGTATCATCAATCTGGCGTACTGGCTTGCAAAGAATGATTTGAATTATCAGGATATTGATCATGATGGTTTGTCAAAAATTCATGCATTCGCTGAGGCATGGTCATATTATCTTATTAAAGCATCTATCGATCTTGCCAAAGAGAAAGGTTGCCCAGTAAAGTATCTTGACACAAAGTACTCTCAGGGAATTATGCCTATCGATACTTATAAGAAGGATGTTGATGAACTGGTCGCTCCTGTATATCGTTTTGATTGGCAGAAGCTTCGTGATGAAGCAAAGCAGTATGGCATTAGAAATTCCACATTGATGGCTCTGATGCCTGCGGAGACTTCAGCACAGATTGCCAATGCGACTAATGGGATTGAGCCTGTGCGCTCTCTAATCACTGTTAAACAGTCAAAGGATGGCGTTCTCAAGCAAGTTGTTCCTGATTATCGTAAACTCAAGAATAAGTATGATTTGTTGTGGGATCAGAAATCTCCAGAGGGTTATCTGAAGATTGTTTCTGTCTTGCAAAAATTCATAGATCAGGGTATAAGTGTAAACACAAGCTATAATCCAAAGTTCTATGATGGAGAACAACTTCCTATGTCTGATCTATTGAGACATATGGTTATGTTCTACAAGTACGGTGGAAAACAATTATACTATATGAATGTATACGATGGTGCTGGTGAAATCGACGTTCATAAGGATGATTCGTTGGCCGCTGGTGAAATTGATGAAATTAGCTGTGATAGTTGTGTAATCTAACATGAAACGTGGCGGTTTTATTTACTTGTGGACTAACAAGATTGATGGTATGAAGTACGTTGGAAGACATACAGGAACACCTGATGATGCGTATGTCGGTTCTGGTAAGTATTTCCGCCGCGCATACATGAAGTATGGCCGTCAATCCTTTGTCAAGGAGATTCTTGAGTGGGTTGAAGATGTGGGCGAAAAACATGAAGTGATCAAGGATAGAGAGCAATACTATCTTAATCATTTCAACGCTGCCGAGAATGATGGATTCTATAACATATCACCTAATTCTCATGGCGGTCATCATGGACATGATACCAGCGGCGAAAACAATGGTATGTATGGAAAGACCCATCCCAATCATAAACCACTCTTCGGTGCCAACAACGGAATGTATGGTGTTATCCGATTGGGTTATCTTAATCCTATGTTTGGTAAAACTCACGATGTAGATAGTCGAAGGCGTATTAGCGAAGGTGCTAAGAAACAAGTAAAAGAAAAATGCTGTCATTGTGGCAAATTAGCAACTAAAGGAAACATTGCCCGTTGGCACAACGATAATTGTAAAAAGAAGGTGAATAATGTCATTTAGTGTATTCGATTCAAATAACCGCAAGGATCATCTGAAGGTTAAGGCGTTCTTTGATGATCCGCCCACGATTGCGAGATACGATCAACAAAAGTATCCTACACTAGAAAAGCTAACGGAAAAACAATTGGGTTTTTTCTGGACGCCACAGGAAGTGGATGTATTTCGTGATGCAAAGGACTTTAAAAATCTTACTGCTTATGAACAGCATATCTTTACTTCAAACCTGAAGCGTCAAATACTTCTGGACAGCGTACAGGGTCGCGCTCCGACTATTGCTTTTGGTCCTGTGTGTTCGCTGCCGGAACTTGAGAATTGGATTTTGACTTGGGCATTTTCTGAGTCAATCCATTCTCGCAGCTACACTCACATCATTCGTAACGTCTATCCTGATCCATCTATCATCTTTGATAGCATGATGGATATTGCTGAGATTGTGGACTGTGCTGGCGATATCTCTAAGAACTACGATGATCTGATTATGTTCAATAATTCAGTTGCTGATCGTGGTTATATTGATGAACAGGCTAAGTACGAACATAAGAAGTACCTGTGGAAGTGTCTTATGTCTGTCAACATTCTTGAGGGTGTTCGCTTCTATGTGTCGTTCGCTTGCTCATGGGCATTCGCAGAACTTAAGAAGATGGAAGGCAATGCCAAGATCATCAAGTTGATTTGCCGCGATGAAAATCTTCATCTGGCTGGTACTCAATATCTTTTGAAAGTATTACCAACCGACGATCCTGATTTCCAGAAAATTAAGGAAGAAACCAAAGACGAATGTATTCAGATGTTCAAGGATGCAGTCGAACAGGAGAAGGCATGGGCGCACTATCTTTTCAAGGATGGTTCCATGATTGGTTTGAATGAACAGCTTCTGTGTGAATATGTTGAGTGGATTGCTCATAAGCGCATACAGTCTGTTGGTTTACCGAATATATATAAGGGTGGGTCTAACCCTCTACCGTGGACACAGAAATGGATTTCTGGGGCCGAAGTACAGGTAGCTCCGCAGGAAACTGAAATCTCTTCCTACATTGTAGGTGGAGTAAAGAAAGACGCTAATGTAGAAACATTTAAAGGGATTAGTCTATAATGGCAAAATATGAAATAATTACCTGTGAGGAATGCACAGCGGAATTCGATATTAAAGTAATCAATGAAGATGAACTAAATAATTCCGAAATAAAATTCTGCCCATGCTGTGGTAAAAAAATGTCATCATCAATCGCTGAAGACGATAGTGATGAGTTTGATGCACAGTATGGTGAATGGGATGATCAGGGTCACGATAATTTCTAATAAATGACCTATGATAATCCATGGTTATATAATGGATTAGTATTTGACAGCGAAAATATAGAAGACAATTATGGGTTTGTTTACCTGATTGAAAATCTTACCAACAACAGAAAATACGTTGGGAAGAAATTGTTCTATTCAAGTAAGACAAAAACTGTTAAAAAGAAAAAGAAGAAGGTTAAGGTGGAGTCTGATTGGAAAAAATATTATGGCTCCAACGACGAACTAAAATCTGATATAAACGCGAACGGCGCTCAAAATTTCAAGAGAACAATCATACGGTTGTGTAAAACAAAAGGTGAGTGTAATTATTTTGAGGCCAAAGAACAATTTGCTCTTGACGTTTTGTTGGATAGTTCCTATTACAACCAATGGATCATGTGTAAGATACACGCTTCTCATGTGAAGAATGTTTAATGCCCTTGCGCCCCACACTTACCTTTTGGCGGTACTCTGGTGTTTTCATGTAGGAACGATCTATAAGTCTCATCTTATTTCGCGTTTCTTCTGACATTGGTCTGCCCTTCATTTTCTGAGCATGGTTTCTTTTCCATTCTTCAGAACGAGGGGCAGAATTGCCCTCGCCGCCTAGGGTCATATTGTATAATATGCCTGTGCCATATCTTTTTAAACCATACCAACGAATATAACGTCTTTCCAGTGCGCAAGCGCCAATATTTGTTAGGTTGGTTTCTAGAAATACAATCTGGTCACGCGGAGGAACAGTAACTTTATGGCGTTTGCTGTAGGCTCTGTTTCCTTTTCCCTTACCAATATAATAAGGCGTACCATCAGATTTTCTGATATATGCATAGACATAATATTTTAGCATTGACAAGTTACTCCACGATGTGTTAATATTTATCTATCGTGAGAGGCAAACAAAAAAACAAAAATGGAGAATGATTAAGTATGAATAAGTTGATGAAGACTATCGTTGCCGCTGGTGCTATTCTGGCTTCTGCCGTTTCTGGTTCTTTTGCTGCTGACGCTAGCGGCCCAAAGAACGGTGTACGCCTTGGAATTCTATCCTGCGAGGTAGACGGTGGATGGGGTGCCGTCATTGGCTCCCATAAGGAAGTGAATTGCGTATTCACCAAGACCAATGGTAAGAAGATCGAATACACTGGCTCAATTGGCCGTATCGGTGTCGATCTTGGTTACGTTGGCAATCGTAAGATCGTGTGGGCAGTTCTGTCCGCTGGCAATAACAATGTAGACAATCTTGCTGGTACCTATATCGGCGCTGGTGCTACCGCTGCCGTGGCAGTTGGTATCGGTGCCAATGCTCTGGTCGGTGGTGTGAAGAATTCAGTTGTTCTGAACCCTCTGAGCATCGAAGGTGCCACTGGCCTCTATGCCGCTGTTGGGGCCACTTCCCTTACTCTAGAATAACGTGGGAGGCTGCGGGGAGATATATTGGTCCGGTTCGGAGACGGTGCTGATATATCTCCCCAATGTTTCTAGGAGATTCTGATGGAAATGCCGGATACGCACAAAGTTCTACTGAAGACGATGTTACAGTATGAACTGGATAATTTTGTTCTTATTAGAATTAATGAAACGACTAATTATAAAACTGAAGAATTTAGACTTTTGTTGGAGATTTGTGGGTATCTGACCTCTCGCATAAAGGAGTTGACATGAGCAAGGAAGTTAAGCTATATACTACTCATGACGAATTTGAACAGCTTCATGAGATTATAAATAGCCATAGGGCCAATGCGAAAGAAATCAAGGTTCCTAGGCAGACTTTCATGAATCTCCTTATGGATCATTCTAATATGTGTAAAGCATTAGGTCTAGGAACATAAAAATAATGGGCGTGGGTGTTGGTACACAAGAGCGGCTTATACTCGCTTTAGCACTAGATTGGTGTTCTCGACAGGGTTCGAATCCTTGCACGCCCACCATTATTAAAGCCCCCTTATCCCAGCGGTAGAGGAAGGCGACTTAAAATCGCTTCAGGGTCAGTTCGAATCTGACAGGGGGTACCATTTAATTTGAAAGGATAAATAATGAGTGATACTAAGACAGTAAGTAGTAGCAGTGGAGGGATTGGCTTTTTCGGCCTTCTTGCCATCGTGTTTATTACTTTGAAACTAACGGGATTTATTAATTGGTCATGGTGGTGGGTATTAGCCCCACTCTGGGGTCCGTTAGCATTTGTTTTTATTTTGTTTGTCTTATTCTTCGTTGGCTTTGTGATTAAGGCTATCGTATTTAAGGAATAATAATTTAAGCGGGTATGACGGAACTGGTAGACGTAGTGGACTCAAAATTCACCGACGAAAGTCATGGGGGTTCGATTCCCTCTACCCGCACCAATTTTATGGAGTTAGTATGACTAATTATGAGAAGGTGAAGGAATTTCATCAGAAGTTTGATGTAATTACACACACAAAGCCAACGTTCCCTGATATCGGCACAATCGATCTTCGTACAGGTTTAATTGAAGAAGAATTGAAGGAACTGTACGAAGCTATTGCAGAAAAGAATATTGTTGAAGTGGCTGATGCTCTATCCGATCTTCTCTATGTAGTGTATGGTATGGGTGATGTATTCGGTATTGATTTAGATAAGACATTTGCTGAAGTTCATCGTAGTAATATGTCAAAGCTTGGAGAAGATGGTAAGCCTGTTCGCCGTGCTGACGGGAAGGTTTTAAAAGGAAACAACTACAGTCCTCCGAATTTAGCACCTATTCTGAATGTCGAATAACTGTATAGACCACACTGGTCCTTTGACTGCAACAGGTTATGCCAGATTATATGATCCGGTAAAACAAAAGACCGTTCGCGGAAATAGAAAAGTATATGAAGATCATTATGGACCTATTCCTACAGGAATGGTAGTGATGCATATATGTGATAATCGTAAATGTATTAATATTGAGCATTTAAGATTAGGCACACAAAGTGAAAATATTAAAGACATGCATGATAAGAAGCGCCACAATGTTAAAATGCCATCTGGCACAAGTCATCATATGACTACCTTGTCTGAAGAACAAATTAAAGAAATAAGAAATAGGTACCCTCAAGAAAGCAGTAGAACACTAGCAAAAGAATATGGGGTTACTCATCCAACTATCTTAAATATCGCTAGACACAAAACTTGGAGTAATATATAATGCCACACCCACACAAGAATAGACCTCGCAAAGGTCGTAGAAAGATTGGTTCTAAGAAGCGTAAGGCTAGAGCAAGACGATAAATGGCTATAAATTTTAAAGAAATATTCAATGAATTACCAAAAGAACGCCAAGAGAGAATACTAAAGCGTGCAGATGAAATTCATGAAGAATATCTAAAACAGAAGAAAAAAGACGAAAAAGACGCTTGACAGCCTGAAATTTTGTATATATAGTATATGACACAAATTCAAACACTGGATATTAATCTAATGAAACATTGCCAACCCGCATATAATATTGCTGATCGCTCTTTCCCACAGGCATGGGAAGGTGATGGGGGAACTGTGTATTAGATTCATATCTAAATTTAAAAACACACAAACCCCGGATGCTACAAAAGTCTCCGGGGTTTTTTATTGAATACTGCTGCAATGCAGCAAGCTGCTGATTGAAATTGTAAATCCTAGGTTTTCCTACTTTTGGTATAAAGTAGGCGTACTGAACGACGAAACATCAGTGAGGAACTATGGGTTCAGCCATCCCTCGCATATAACCGGGCGTGGGAAAGTTTGGTAATCCGTCTGTTTTGGGAACAGAAGAGCATCAGTTCGAGTCTGATCGCCCGGACCAGTTATATGTATCCGTCTAGTTCAATGGTAGAACGTCAGCCTCCAAAACTGATTACGTGGGTTCGATTCCTACGGCGGGTGCGGGCTTGTAGTGCTAATGGGAACACATCTGCTTTGCACGCAGAAATTTGGAGTTCGATTCTCCACAGGTCCAATTGAAATCTCCGTTCATATAAATATTCGGTGACGAGTTTAATGAACGGAGATTTCCTTGTATTTTACTATCTACAAAATTACAAATATTATAAATGGCAAATTTTACATAGGAAAACATCAAACTGCCGATTTGGACGATGGTTATATGGGGTCTGGTAAAAGATTGAAATATGCTGTTAAAAAATATGGGTTAGAAAATTTTCATAAAGAAATACTTTTTGTATGTAATAGTGAAACCCAAATGAACGCAATTGAAAAGATACTAGTTGTTCCTGACTGTGAAACAAATTACAACCTTGCAAAAGGTGGTATTGGCGGTTTCTTTTACGTGAATAAAACTCGCAATCATAAAGAACATAACAAAAAAATAGCCGAAAATAGAGATTATTCTAAAACAGATTTATCGTACATTGATGACGCATATAGAAAAATCAAATCTGATGATACTAAAAGAAATTGGGCAGAAGGTAAATATTCGTATATACCAAATAGAGTAGGTATGAAACATACTGATACCACAAAACAAAAAATGTCATCTTCGCATACAGGTGTTAATAATTCTCAGTTTGGTACGTGTTGGATTACTGACGGGAAAAATAATATGAAGATTAAGAAAAATGTTCTTGACTATTGGGTTTCTAAAGGCTATCGTAGAGGACGATCATAATTTGCTTACTGCATAACCTTCCGTGGGAATTCCCGGCTCACTTGTGGTTGCAGGAATCTACCAGAAGGTTCAGCCCCTGCGGGATATTATTCAGTAAGCAATAAATTCTTGCTTGATGTTAACTAAACAGCAAGTGAAACTGAATTCAAGTAGCAGTACCTTTATAGTGTATTGGAAGCACGCCGCTTTCGTATAGCGGAGGAACCGTTCGATTCGGTTGGGCTACGGTGTTTACCTCTGCTTCAGTCAATCAATTAATGGGTGGTGAAATTAAGGACTAGCTGGTGCTGTCGGGCGGTTGTAACCCGCCTCCCATGTGGCAAGGTGTTCGATTCAGCCCACCACCCACCAATTTTATTGGCCTGTAGCTCAATGGTAGAGTAGGCGCTTGATAGGCGTTTGACGAGGGTTCGATTCCCTACTGGCCAACCATTATATTGGAAGATCGTCTAAAGGTAGGACGCATGTCTTTGGAACATGCTATCTGGGTTCGAATCCTAGTCTTCCAGCCAATTAAGGTTCCATTCAGCATATATAAAAACTTTTTTTTGAAACAAAAAGCAAAAAGCGGAACCTGATGAATTTTCTTGTTGACTTAGAAACAAGAATAAAATATACTTAGATTAAGGTTGATTTCTGCAAAAAATCAAAATTGTTGGTTCGAATCCAACACTCCCCGCCAAATACATACGGACTGTAGCAGCAGTAAGATAATAAAACGTCCTATAAGATTGTCGTGCCGTGTGTATCTGATGGGGAGTGAGGGCAATGGTCGCCCACACAGGTTAACCCCTGTGTAACCCCAATCAACCTGACGATATTATGGACCGGGAACGTAAAGGCTGGCTGGGCCGCCAACGGGCTTTTAATCCGTGCGTAAGGGGATCGTAACCTCCCCGGTTCTCCAATTAAATGGCGCATTCTTCTAATGGTCAGGAACGCGGGCTTTCAATCCGTTAACAGGGGTTCGATTCCCCTATGCGCTGCATTGAAATCTCCATTCGTATAAATATTCGGTGACGAGTTTATCGAATGGAGATTTCCTAATGTTTTATATTATATACAGAACTACTAATATCATAAACGGTAAGTATTATATTGGTAAGCATCAAACAAAGAACCTAAATGATGGATATATGGGTTCTGGTAAAATATTGAAATATGCCATAAAGAAATATGGGTTAGAAAATTTTCATAGAGAAATATTATTCATATGTAAAGATGAACACCATATGAATATACTTGAAAAGATATTAGTTGTTCCAGATGTTGAATTAAATTATAATTTATGTTCTGGTGGTAAAGGAGGGTTCTCATACATCAATAAAAACGTAATGTTTGCTGATGTACGAAGAAAAAATCTAGAAAAAAGTAGAACACCGGAAAAAATTGCTTTAGCAACAAGACATTCATCTGAAACGATGAAAAGAACCCACGCGCAAGGTAAATTAAAATATGATACATTTATTGGGAAAAGACACAGCGAAGAGACAAAATTAAAAATGTCTAATTCCCTTAAAGGGAAAAGTAGTGGAAAAAATAATTCTCAATATGGAACTTGTTGGATTACTAACGGTTCAGAAAATTTAAAAATAAAAAAAGAAAGTCTTGACAAATATCTTGAACAAGGATACTATAAAGGACGAATTTAATTATGAGGTATACTGTGGCTAAGGCACCTAATAATTCTTTTCTTATTTCTTCCATGTCTAACACTGGAGCAAAAATTCTCCGTAAGACATATGAAAAGATTGGATATGTATTTGTTAATGCTGAACGTGATGGAGATATCATTATACAGGAGTTCAAAGAAAGAGAATGAGTGATAGAGAAATTTTTCTGCATCCTATTGCAGAGACAGACGATACGATCAAGTTGTCGTATGACAATACGCATGGCCTCCTAACAATTGATGTGGCGGTCACGCCTATCATCTGTAGCAAGAATCAGGCTGAAGCTCTATGGCACGCTCTTGATATTATTGTAAATGAATATAAATTGTTTGACGAACCACTAGCTTAATGGTAGAGCAACATCCTCTTAAGTTGTGAGGTCTGAGTTCAATTCTCAGGTGGTTCTCCAATTAAATTAATGAAGAAAAGATTACCCACCAAAACATCCGGTAAGCACTATACCCAGATCGCTGAGTTGAGCCGTAAAAGAAGACTACCAAACGATAAGATATTCATCAAGGACTCTCTTTATGCGCGCAAACATCTGAAGACTAGGGTTATTGAAGACGGACTTATTCCATACGAATGCGCGGATTGTCAAACCCCTCCTGTATGGAATGGCAAACCTTTGGTTCTGCACCTTGATCACATCAATGGTGATAGCTTCGATAACAGGCTGGAAAACTTGCGTTTCTTATGTCCGAATTGTCATTCACAGACGCCAACATACAGCAGAGGCCAGACCACAAAGAAGAACAAAGAACGAAGAGTAGAGATACAGAAGACCAACGAAGCTTCTATCACTACAAACCTGTAATCGTATAATGGTAATTACGCTTGGCTGTGGACCGAGATACGGTGGTTCGACTCCCCCTTACAGGACCAATTAAGATGCCCCTGTCATCTAGCGACTAGGATAATGCCCTCTCAAGGCAGACACGCGGGTTTGAGTCCCGTCAGGGGTACCAGTTTTATTGTTGTGTTTGCCCGCATTTGGTGCGTACCGGGGTAATAGAGTGGAACCGATGTGTCTAGACACTAGCATGTTCCCAGATTAATGTAGGTGCAACTCCTACCACAACAGCCATTTTTATACCCTTATAGTGTAACGGTACAGCGATGCATCGCAAGCACGCCGCCCGCAAAAGCGGTAGTCGAGGTTCAATTCCTCGTAGGGGTTCCATATTCCTGTCGTTTAATCAGCCGAACGTGGGCTAAGATAAGACAACGCACAAAGCGGACAATCTAGGTGCAAGTCCTAGCAGGAATACCAATTCTAAAGATATATTCCAGTTTCGTCTAACGGTAGGACGCATGCCTCTGGAGCATGCTATTGTGGTTCGAATCCATAAACTGGAGCCAAGAATAATGGGGTAGTGCGCTGGAATGGTTACAGCAAGGTCTGCAAAACCTAAGAATGTGAGTTCAAGTCTCACCTATCCCTCCAAAAATAATGGTTTACTGTTCTTGACAAAATTGACCAAGAATGGTAGTAGTGTCTGTGTAAATTAAACACACAGATAACCATATCAGACCGCTTCACTGAATAATTCTTACCTTTTAGCGGCTCTGATGAACCTAACCACACGTATCCCCCTTGGCTACGAACCAAGACAAAGGTAACTGGATGTGGCCGTATGGCTGATGCAGGTTCGAATCCTGTCGTGTGGTCCATAAAAAGGAAGATAAATGTTAAAAATAAGTACTATTGCAGCTTGTCTGTTTTTATTTGTAGTACCAGCAAATGCCTCTAATATGGTGGCATCATGGTATGGACCGGGATTTGATGGTCGTAAGACAGCAAGCGGGGAGAGGTTTAACCAGTATGGCCTGACGGCTGCACATAAGACCTTACCTTTTGGAACTAAATTGAGAGTGACCTATAAAGGTCGTTCCGTTATTGTGAGAGTAAATGACCGTGGTCCTTTCGTTAAGGGTAGACACCTTGATCTTTCGAAAGGCGCAGCAAGAGCAATCGGTTGCCACGGTGTGTGTACTGTAAAAGTCGCAGTACTAAAATAAAAGTCTTGCACACTAAAATACAGTGTGCTAAAAAGTGGTAAATGGTCCTATGGTGAATGGGTATCACGGTAGTCTGTCTAACTACGGTAGCGGGTCCGAGTCCCGCTAGGATCGCCACAAAATATTAGGAGAGAAAAATGTTTAGACGTTCATTGCTTTTGGGATTGACTTCCCTTCCTTTTATTGGTATTCTTGCAAAGTCTACTGAAGCTGCGGATAAAAAGTCAATTACATGGACTGTCCCAAAGAATGTAAAGCGTGTACGTGTTCGTTCGTGGGATAAGACCGGAAATGAAGTTATCGACACAAACCTCAACGTCAATCCTGATCAGGTATTCAAGATCGACGTACTAGACTAAATATACCTGTAGTGGAGGCCGTTCCCACTGTAAGAAATCGGCGCGATATTTGGGCAGCGGTTAAACGTTCTATCCCAGCGATGAGGTTCTAAAGCTGACCATGGAGAAGCTGATGGGCCAAGCAATAGCGCGAAAGCCGAGCGTGACAGTATGGAGAGACATACGCGAGTTTATTGGGTTGTAGCACAGTTGGTAGTTGCGTTCGTCTGTTAAACGAAATGTCGAAGGTTCGAATCCTTCCTTCCCAGCCAGTTAACATATGATGTTATATAAATACTCCTATGGTTCGAATATCGTAGGAGTATTTTATATGTCTGATCAATCCGAAAAAGTTAAAAGATGGCGTAAGAGAACAAAACGTATTATAGTGGACGCCATGGGCGGCAAATGTCAATGTTGCAACTATAGTAAATGTGATGATTCGTTGGAATTGCATCATATCGATCCTTCACAAAAAGAAATGTCATTTGGTAAAATAAGAGCAAATCCTGTAGCGTTAAAAAAATTATCAGAAGAATTAAAAAAATGTATACTTTTGTGTGCCAATTGCCATAGAGAAGTACACGCTGGTGTAACTGACATACCGGAAAAATATTGTGTGCTGGATGAAAGTAAATTATTGTCACGAAACGAAGAATTAAGAAAAGAAAAAGAAAAATCATTGGATGATAGTAGATTCACTAAAAACAAGCCTGTAGTTCAGAAGTTTTTCTTGACGCCAGAAGAGGCACATAGTATATTACATTCCCAATTCGGTGGCAATTACCGCGCCATGGGAAGATCGTATGGTGTTTCTGATAATACTATACGTAAAAGAATAAATAAGTTAAATGGAAGGTTAATTGCTCTGGGAGCAACCTCGTCTTGAAAACGAGTGGTGCCTTGATCGGCATGGAGTTCGATTCTACCAGCCTTCCGCCATTTATGAAGGTGCATCCTATGCGCTCTGGATAGGGGCTAAGTGGGTGACAGAGAAGAAAACCCAGCCTTCACCAATTTGTAATTAAAGAAGGAAATATATGATGGAACTGAAGACTTTTATTTTCTCAATTCTTCATTTTGCATTCGGAGTAATTTAATGTCAAAAGATTGTGTATGCGGAAGATCGCCATCAGGAAAATGTATTGGTTGGCATAACTTGACATTGGAACAATATACTGCTAAACTAGAAGAATACAATAAGAAGCAGTTGAACGAATCACCTAAACTATTAAATGAATGAAATAATGCCGCTATGGTGAAGGTGGTCCTCACACTCGCCTGAAGAGCGAGGGATGCTGGTTCGATCCCAGATGGCGGCACCATTAAAGAAAGTATAGTTATGAAATGCCCCCGCTGTAACGTTGAAATGACTGTAGGCATCGCAATTGATGCTGGGCCTTTAGAAATTGCGAGAGGTATAACGTTTGTTCAGCATTATATTACTTATAAAACACTTAAGTTAATTGAGGTGTACAAGTGTCCTAAATGCGGACATTCGGATGATGGAATTGACACAACCAAGTTAATTGGTATCATAGATAAAAGATAGTTTCATCAAATTGAAAGGTATATTATGAACGGCTCATTGATCTATAAGGCCCGCACATTTGCTCTAGAAGCACATGGGGATCAGGAACACGGTTGCCTTACGATGGAAGACCATCTGACTGCCGTTACAAACAAGATCATTTTCGAATATTACAAGACTAATTTCACACCTTCTTTCACGGAAGAAGATGCGATTGCGGTTGGGTGGCTTCATGATACGATTGAAGATACTGACGTTACGTATGATTTATTGAAGGAAGAATTTGGTGAGTATATTGCCGATAATGTTCTTGCTGTGACTGATGGTGTCGGAAAGAATCGTACTGAACGTCATCTGAATACTTATTATCGTACTCGCAAGTCACCTCTGAGTGTCTTTGTGAAGATGAGTGACCGCTGGCATAACCAGAAGCGCAGTCTTGAAAATAAAGAAAGATTTGCGAGTATGTATGCGAAGGAATATCTATATTTCAAGTTCGCTTTGTATGAACCGGGGATGTATGATAGTTTCTGGAAGCAACTGGACGAACAGTACGAACAGTTGAAGAAGGTGTAAAAAAAGAGGGTGATTAAACCCTCTTTCTAAATAGTGTTTAGGCTGATGGTGTATCAGCAACTGGAGCTTCTACGACAGGAGCATCAACAACTGGCGCAGCAACTGGTGCTGCTGGTGTGTTAGCTGCTACTGCGTCTGCAAGTGTCTTGGCCTGTGCCATGAACTTGTCAGCTAGATCGTTTACAGCAGCCTGATCGCTGGATACATCCTTGATCTGGGTTGCTAGTGAGGTGATTAGAGCAACAGCGGCTGCTACTGCGTCTGTTTCTGCCGCTAGGGCAGCGGTTAGTGCGTCGAGATTTGCCATTATTTTATTTTCCTTAGCTAGGATTGAAAGAAGTGTGTCTAAGATAGCACCATTCTGTAGAATGATGATTTCATTCTGATTAATGATGGCATCAAGTTTTTTGTTGAGATTATTAAAAAAGGTGAACATTGGCTTTCCTCCATCATTCACGATTATTTATAGTTTTGAATGCTTCTGATATGCTCTAAATAATAATTAAATTAAATATAACAAACCTCTTGCGTTGGTTGTGTTTTTCTGATATACTACATAAAGAGTAAGTAAATATAAGGATTATTACGATGAATAAGCTATTAACTACAGTTGCATTTGCTGCCATCTTGGGAGCATTCAATTTTCATGCAGACGCTGCGACAAAACGTCCACTTTGTAATCGCAATCTACCGACTGAGAATAAGTTAGTTGACGGTAATTGCAGCAACGCTGGTACCACAGCCAGCCGTGGTGCTACAATAATGATCTTCTAAAGACTACCATTGTTCCTCGCATCGTCTCCATGGTTCTGAAGTATGGCCCCGAAGCTTATTTTAAGAAGTGGGACAGGGTTAAGAACAAATGGGACTACGATCTTGGCGACAGGATCAAGGTTGGTGACCAGATTCTTGCATGGATCGAAAAGGAATAAAATATGTTTGGATATCTTCTAGATAAGTTCAGTAGAAATAAGTTCATGGGAGTAAACATGAACCGCTGGGCTTATATCGGGGTTAGCAACGCAAAGTATGTCAATAAAGACGGCAGCGATGCTATGAAGGCTGAAATCTTTTTCTTCTGTCTCAGGAAGAATACGAAAGTAAGAAAGTTTGTGGTATCAAGATCGAAAAGTTCTATCGAAAATGATATCATGCAAGATCACCCATACATCAAGACTGAATGTCCGTTGTGGGTGCTTGGTGAATACCCTCTGGAAGATATGATAAATAATATTCCAAGCAGTTGGATTAAGGATTACATGGCCAAATCCAATTACAGATGGGACATAGATAAGAAGAATTGGGTAAAGAATATAAATACAGAAACAGTCGATAACGTAGTCAAAATTAATTTTCCACCTGTGAAAAAAGATATTGACACTGAGGCTAATAAGTAATAGAATACGCAAATAGAAATTTGGGATGAATACAGCATACCTACAAAGTTGTAGCAGAAGCCCGTAAGGGCAGTCAACGACGATGTGTAAGGTGAAGGGGGTAAAACTCCAATATCAAATACACTAGTCAGGGTTCCAATAGCACCTTAAGCTTAGGCGTTGTTCAGACGTACTGAATATGTTTCTGGCGTGATCCAGAATATGGCAGAGGGACATAATTGGCTCTGCGCGAAGAGAAGTTAATTACCGTCCGATCATCCCGTAGACTTTTAGATTGTGTACAGCAACAAACCAAACACATTGTACGGCTTCGGCCAACGTGAGTTTCGACTGTTCTCACGGTAAACAAAAAGTAGATACACAGTCTGTAGATTTTAGGTTCAGTTCAGCATACAAAATGCTTTCATAGTGCAAAAAAAGATGAACCTGTAGAACACAAAAGAACATATAAGAATAATAAAAAATAATATAAGAGGATATACGAATATGAAGACATACATCGGATTTGTACGCGACCACTCAGCTTCCATGCACGGCCTCCATAATAAGGCAATGGAAGATTACAATACAACACTGGCTGGCGTTCGTTCGTCGCTCTCTGACGGCCACAGTGCTTATATTTCGGCTGTTGAGTGCGGCCATGGCAATTCTTCTTCAGCAAAACTGGTTGAAGCAATCACCCCACTCAGTGAGGTGAAGCCACTTTCAAGTTATTCTACCAGAGGTAATGGTACTCCACTCTGGGATTCTGTTGGGCTTATCATAGAAACTCTAGAAAAGATTCCGGTTGTCGAAGAAGACAATACCGCTTTTCTTGTTATGGTAACGACTGACGGTGAAGAAAATAGATCGACAAAGTGGTCGGCTGCTTCTCTTCAGAAGAGGATGGCAGAACTACAGAACACAGACCGTTGGACCTTCGTGTTCCGCGTTCCTGTCGGCTACAAGCGCAATCTGGTTCGCATGGGTATTGCAGAACGCAATATCATGGAATGGAACCAGACAGAGAAGGATTTGATGCGTGCGCAGACAGAAACTGTCTCTGCTGTACAGAATTACTTCTCAGAACGTTCACGCGGTGTAACCCGTTCGAACACGTTCTATACTGACTTAAATGTTTCTAAGGAACAAATTGCTTCGAATCTTGTCGAAGTGACTAACGAATACAAGGTCATGGTTGTTCCTTCTAAGTATGATAAGTCACAGATTAAGGATTTTTGTGTTGATTTTGCGGGCGGATATGTTATTGGTAACGCCTACTATCAACTGTCTAAGCCTGAGACTGTTCAGGAACAGAAAGATATCTGTATCCGCGAAAAATACTCAGGTAAAATTTACAGCGGTATTCATGCACGCAACTTGCTTGGTCTTCCGACATATGGTAAGATTCGTGTGGCTCCCGGTAACAGTGGCAACTATGATATTTTCGTACAGTCCACTTCTGTAAATCGTAAGTTAGTTAAGGATACTTATTTGCTTTACAAGAAGCGATAAGTGTTCTAGAGTTTAAGGTTTCTTACAGCAAACAAATTATGGCGCAAGCCATCGTAGCCAATGGTAGGCAAACTGTCTTTCAAACAGTCGTATGTGGGTTCAAATCCCACCGAAAAAAAGAGAAGCCTGTAGAGTTTTAGGTTCTTTTCCGCATATAAAAGCAATTTCCATATGAAGGAAAAGGTCACGGTGCAAGTCCGTGAGGCTCCACCAAATACACACCGCATTAAGGTCTAAAGTACTTAATTGTCCGGTTCAAAATAAGTTACCGTATACGGTGTGTATCTGATGGGGCCTTGGTGTAAGAGTAGCACGTTAAAGCAAACAGAACCTGTTGACATTAGGAAAGAGATAGATTATACTATGTTCAAGTTTTGGGATTACTACCGCATTCATTGTCTCATAGACAGCAAACTTTCAATTTGCCAAAAATGTGATCCCGTTGAATTAAGATTGTCTACAGCAAAAAAAACAAATCGCGGGTATTCCCGCTCCAAAAAAAGTGGTTTCGAATTTACACTTTAAAATAAAGAAGAAACAATCTGTTGAATTATATGGAGAAATGAAATGAATTCTTTTGTTAATGCCGCAAAGAGCCAGAAGGCCCGTACTGCAAATGGTATGAAGGCTTTAAAGTCTACTGCTTCGAATTGTGTCGATCTGTTCTTCAAGATTGGTGCGTCTCGCGGTAAGAATATTATTCCGCAGTTCACCGCTGCATATGTTGAGGATATGCATGTTGCAATGCGTATTGCTCAGTGGGCGCGTGACGTTCGTGGTGGTGCTGGTGAGCGCCAGTTGTTCAGAGATATTCTGATGTATCTGGACAAGAATGATCCAGATGCTGCTGTTGCTCTTATTCGTAAGGTACCAGAACTTGGCCGTTGGGACGATCTTCTTCTTCCGTTCACTTCGAATGTTGTGAAGGATTTCGCCTATTCAATGATCCGTGATGCCTTGAACAATGGCAATGGTCTGTGCGCAAAGTGGATGCCTCGCAAGGGCGAGCAGGCCGCAGAACTTCGCAGCTATCTTGGCTGGACTCCGAAGTATTACCGTAAGCGTTTGGTAGAATTGACCAACGTTGTTGAAACTGCGATGTGTGCCAACAAGTGGGACAACATCAACTTCAACCATGTTCCGTCTGTAGCTTCTGCCCGCTACAAGAAGGCTTTTGCGCGCCATACACCTCTTTACAAGGAATGGACTGCAAAGCTTGTGTCCACTGATCCGAAGGTCAAGGAAACCGTAAAGGTTAACGCTGGCGCTGTGTATCCTTATGACGTTCTTAAGGGTCTTATCACTCGTCGCTACAATGCGAATTATGATAAGAGCCAGTTGGACCATATTACTGCACAGTGGGAAGCTCTACCAAATTATGTTGGCGATGCTAACATTCTTCCGTTGGTAGACGTTTCAGGCTCCATGAGTGGTGCTATGGCTGGTGGCTATGCTTCCAAGTCTATGGTAACATGTCTGGATGTGGCTGTGTCTCTTGGTCTGTATCTTGCAGACAAGAACGAAGGTGTGTTCAAGGATACTTTCTTGACATTCTCTGGCCGTCCTGAACTTCTTCATCTGAATGGTAATATTGTTCAGAAGATCGTTCAGATGAACAGTTCTGCATGGGACATGAACACTGATCTTCACTTAGCAATTGCCAAGATTTTGGAAGTTGCTGTGGATAATAACGTTCCGGCTGAAGAAATGCCTCAGATGCTTCTGATTCTTTCAGATATGCAGTTTGATGCATGCGCTCGTTTCGATGATTCTGCTATGCAGATGATCAAGCGTCAGTATGCAGCATCCGGTTACAAGGCTCCTGCTATTGTATTCTGGAATCTGAATGCGGCAGATAACGTTCCGGTGAAAATGAATGAAAAGGGCGTTGCTCTTGTTTCTGGTTTCTCACCATCCATCGTGAAGTCTGTTCTGTCTGCGGACATGGATCAGTTCACTCCTGAAGGTATCATGATGAAGACCATCATGAATCCTCGCTACGATATATAAATAAGGGGGTTAATCCCCCTTACTATTTTTCTTTATTATTGAGAGGGATAAATAATGACACAGCCTTGGGGTTATCATCTTATGCTTGATTGTGCAGATGGGCATAATGTAGATGATAAGGAACGTATCCTTAATTTCATTAAGGAACTTGTTCCTGCTATTGATATGATTGCATTTGGTGAGCCATGGATTGAGCGTTTCGCTACCCATGATGCGTCAAAGGCTGGTATTTCTTTTTGTCAGATGATTGAGACTTCGAATATTTGTGGTCATTTTGTAGAGTCAAACGGTGATTTTTATATCGATGTTTTCTCTTGCAAGCCATTTGAACCTATGATAGTTATCAATCTGGTTGAAAAGTATTTTGATCCTGTCACTATTAAGCCTGATATGGTTTATCGTGACGCAAGGTCTGATCCGAATACTAACACGTAAACGTTATGGCCATCGTCACTGCAATGCACACGGTGGTCCTCTTATGGCCGCTTAGTTCAGTGGTAGAACATTGGTTTTACACGCCAAGTGTGGGGAGTTCGATTCTCTCAGCGGCTACCAATTTAAAGGAAGTATTATGAGCGATTTTGAAGACAGATATCGTGGCAAGCACATGAAGTTCTCTTTTATTAAGAGCGCAATTCGTATCGGTGCTTGTATTGGCGCATTCGTCACTGCCGTATGGGGCGGTGATGTTGTAATGGCTATTGGTGAATTGACTGTCGGTTTTCTGATTGCTGAACTTGTCGGTATAGGCGAGGAAATGATTTAATGCCATTTCTTACTAAGTTAGAATATGAAGATGCCAAGGGAACAAACATCTGGGGAAGACCACAATATAGTCTAACTTCTCCGTTAAAGTATTCCTACAAAGGATATGTTACAATTGAAGTTCCTGCTGGATTTAAAACTGATTTTGCAACTATTCCAAACTGGATTCCTTTTCTAAGGCCAGAGAATGGTAAGTGGCGAAAAGCTTCTGTTGTACATGATTTCTTATGTAAGAAAGAAGGTCTTCCGAAGTACATGGCAGATAAAGTATTTTATTATGCAATGTTAGATGATGAAGCTACTGTATTTACGGCATTTACTCTTTGGGTTGCTGTAAGAATAGGACATTTGATTACTCTTCAGGGATGATGCGAAGACGAGATATCCTCCAAAGAGAGGAAGATATAAGAAAATGGATCGAAGAGCGTAGACCAAAATCTTATATAGCCAAAGAACTTGATTGCAAAGCAGAAACTCTTAATAGCGCCCTAAAAATACTTGGTATTGAGTATGGCGGCAATCAAGGCGGGTTAGATAAGAAATCTCCCGTAAGAAAAACTGCGGAAGAGTATGCAAAATCGACGCATGTCAAATCTCATACTCTTAAAATTAAATTAATAGAAGATGGTTTGAAATTACATAAATGTGAGTGTTGTGGTGGGACAGAATGGTTAGGTCAAAAGATACCTTTAGAACTTGACCACATCGATGGAAATCACTATAATAATGATCTAGAAAATGTTAGACTGTTTTGTCCAAATTGTCATTCATTGACACCGACAAACGCAGGAAAGAATACCAAGCGCGTGTAGTCCAATTGGCAGGAGACAACGGTCTTAGAAGCCGTCCAGTGTAGGTTCGAATCCTATCACGCGCACCAATTCAGGAGTTGATGATATGAGATTCATGAGTAAGTCTTATGACGGAGGAAAAAACTCTGGCGTGACTGGATATTTTTTGATTGAAATTAAATCTCTGTTCTCAATCGTCCTCCTGCACTTTTCAAACGGAACCAGAGAAGCATATCATAATCATGCTTTCAATGCGTTGACTATATGGCTCAAAGGTAAAGTTATTGAGCATTATCTTGACGAAGGCACCAAGAATTGGTCTGCGGGTAATATCAAGTATACTCCGCGTGAATGCTTCCATAAGATAGACGCGCAAGGATCAGCGTGGGCAATTTCTTTTCGTGGACCATGGAATAAGTACTGGAAAGAGTCTCGTAAAGGTGATATAGTTACTTTAACACATGGTCGAATTGAGGTTAAATAATGCTACTGATGGTCACCATAACTGAAGTTATTGGTCTTACTTTTTTCTTTATTTTTGCGGTGATATTCTGCTATCATGTAGTCAAGTTAAAGATAAAACGCACTTTTTGTTTTCATAAGAATTATCATGAGAATATGGCATGCCAAGCGATATGCGATAATTGCGGAAAGAACCTAGGATTTATCGGTAACATAAGGGATAAAAAAGCATGAAGCCACAGCCTCACACTTGGATGCCTTACCTCTATCGTATGCGCGGTGACAATGACAACAACAAGATGTGGATCAGAGACGATCAGCGCATTCACATGACAAGTAATGGTACGTATTATATTGCTGACAGCACTGGTATGATGGCTGGTCATTATAATACGTTTGAAGAAGCAGAGAAAGCTTTCGAAGAGGTAGCAAATGACGAAAATGCAGAGGTTTCCAATCAAGGGTCATTTGTGGTGGAAGAAGTATTGGGTTAGTATTTGCTCAAAGCATTATATCCACAACCCGAAGTGCGAACTGTGTCGGTGTGGATATTGGAGCAATATCCTTTACAGTAAATTTAGTAATTTTGTATTCAAGAAATTTCCTAAGTTTTGGATATGGATTATGAATACCAAATTTGGAAGGAAGTATTTGTGATGGGAAAGATAATTACACGCCGCAATATTCTGCGCGGTATGTTTGCCGCTCCTGCTATTATTGCTATTGACAACTTGATGCCAGTTAAGGCGTATGCTAAACTGATTCAGTGTGATATATCAGACTTCAAGGTAGTATGTGATCTTCCGCAAGTTCCGGGCGGAAAGTCTGATTGTGTTTATGTACCTGAATCTATCTGGATTGCTCCTTATAAAGGTGAGGAAACATATAGTATAGCTTTGGTTTATAGCCCGTATATTCCTTTGGAAACAAAGTGGGTTGATATTCCTGAATATAAAGGACATATCGAAAAGACTGTCGCTGAATTAAGAGCCTCTATAGTATAAAGGTAGTACACGACTTTGGTAAAGTCGAGACACAGGATCGATACCTGTTAGAGGCACCATTAAAGCACTCTATATAAATAGTTATACTTAAATTAAGCTGGTGTCCCATAGTGGTTGATTGGAACGGTCTTGTAAGCCGTCAGGTATCCCCTCACCGTGAGTTCGAATCTCACTGCCAGCACCATATTCCTAGGAGGATGAATGAGAACACGCGCAGAGCGCCGCCATCACCGCCGTAGAATGATAAACAAAGTGAAGAAATATAGCATTGTGACGGCATGGCCAGAAGAATATGCTGACGATAGAGCTAGAAGGTTCGCAGACACAAGGGCACCTTGTTCATGCGATGGTTGCGGGAATCCACGCCACAGTGTGATGTGGAAAGGCGAAAGTAAGACCATGCAAGAGAGACGCATGGATCAGTATGAAATGAGCGAAGAATACGACTATTAAGGGAGGAATTTATCCTCCCTTTTTTATTTTAAGCCCCAGTATCTTATAAATACTTTAATATAATCAAGGGGTCCAAGATGCTGGAAAACAAATTTACATTAGAAATATTTCAGGGGTCTACATTTGCTATTAATCTGACAGTACAGAATGCGAATGGCTCTTTGAAGGATTTGTCTGGCTATTCCGCCAAGATGCAAATCCGACCATCTTACAATTCAAATACCGTCATAGAGACGTTGCAGACCACTACAGGCGAGATTGGTATCGATTTCCCCACATCTACCATTACTCTAACTTTGCCAGCCTCTAGAACAGCTAATATCGCTGTTGACCGCAATGGTACTGGCCAACCGCCAAGATCAAAGTATGTATATGACCTTGAGATAATTGACGCTGGCGGTTTCAATACAAAGCTTCTGTATGGGGATGTAATCGTTTATAGCGAGGTTACTCGCCTATAATGTCTGTCATTCTCAATAACAATACGTATGTTGTAACGGTACAGCCTGTTCAGTACAAGGTTATCGTAGACACCAATAGACCGGGACCAAAAGGAAATACGGGTTCACAGGGCATTCAAGGCCCTCAAGGTGAACAGGGTATTCAAGGTATTCAAGGTCCGCAAGGTATTCAGGGGCCACCAGCAAATACTGGCACGATTGCATTCAGCAATAGTGTCATTTCAAGCTCTAATTCTGCTGATCCTATTGTTCTAAATTCTAACTCATTTACATGGTCGTTTGGTGTTGACGGTATTCTTACTTTCCCTGACGGTTCTATCCAATATTCTGCGGCAAATAACAACTTTGCGAACAGTGCAACATATCTTGGTGGAAAAACAGAAAATAATCTGAATGTAAACAGTGCTGTATTCTCCAATAGTTCTGTTTATGTCGTAAGTCCTGTTTCTGTAGTTAATTCGAACTATTCTGTTTTGTTGTCGGACACACTTATTCTGGCCAATTCTTCTTCGAATATTCAGATTCTTCTGCCAAATTCCAGCACCATTGCTGGTCGATCATTTGAAATCAAGAATATAAATACTGGTATAGTCACCATTGTTGGTTCAGGTTCAGACCTGATCGATGGTTATGCAAACATGTCAATGCAGTTTAAAAATTCAATGCTGGGTGTTAAGTCAACAGGCTCTGGCTGGATCGTATTCTAAGGAAAAGAAATGGCATATTTAGAAACAATTAATCTACCAGATGCAGTCGTTCTTTATAATGATACTGTTATGGCTCCGACTGTTGGTCCAACTCTTGATACAACAGGCTTTGGCAATATCGTTGTTCAGGTTGATTGCGAAACACAAATTCAAGCCATCATGGAAGGTACCAACGATCAGGTCGATTGGTTTCCTATCTTCGTCAATCCACTCAATGACCTTAATGTAACAGATGCTATTTTGGCAGAAGGTGGTTATCAATTCAAAACCACATTTAAGTATATAAGATTTAACGTATCTTATTGTGGTGGTGGCGATGGATGCAAGTTTATTATTATTGGTAGAGCGGGTCAGGGTGACAATGCCAGCGATATGCTTGCCGCTGCTTTCAATCCAGACACACCGCTTCGGGTAGCTTTTGGTAGCAGCGTAAAGCAAGATAATAATGGCGCTCTTATTCTATCTGACGGTATTCCATATTTACTTGAGGGTTCGAATACATTCCTGATCAATCTTGATGGTTATAGCACTATCATCATTCAATCATCTTCTACTCAGACTATTACGCCTACACAATCTATCGACGGTACGTACTGGAATGCCACATTATTTGGTCTTCATAACGGTACAACTATCTCTGCTACACCAAACGCTGCTGGTATATGGATAGCACCAGTACTAGGAAAATATCTCAGAATTGTTCTTTCTGGTGCTGTGGCGGGTCCGACACTTGTGTCTGTAATGTTAAAACAGGCACCTATGAATGGAACTTACTATAACTCTGGCCAAGCACCAACTAACTTAGCACAAATTGCGGGTGCTGCCGTATCTGCAACTACAGCACAGCTAGGTCTTAACGTAGTTAACTACGGTGGTACTGCCGTTGTCACTGGTGGCGTTGCTGGTATGCCTGCTGTTGGTGGTAACATTGCTCCCGGTTCTGCGCCTACAGCAAACCCTGTTCCTGTCGGCGGTGTTGATACTGGCGGTCTTACAAGAAGACTTCTTACGGATATTACAGGCCGCGCATTAATTGCTGGTTCTCAGTATCTAACCAACGTTGGCAAAAGCCCAACGGCAAACGCATCATATCCAATGAATACATTGGGTGTTCTCCCATCGTCATATCAGCAATCTGCTGCACTGAATGTGCAGGATACTTCGCAATATGAAGGCCAAAACACGCAGGAACTACTGGCTTTGATCTTGCTGGAATTGAGAATATTGAACCAACAAATTTATGAATTGCCAAAGACATTGGCAACTAGCAACTACTCAGACCCACCTGAAGCATTGCGTCAGGAACAGTCTATTTTCAACATTTAATAAATAAGACATAACAATCTCTAAAGGAGTCTACAAATGATTATTCAAGGCCAGATTGGTCCATTAGCTTCAACATCTTCATTGCCAGTTGGTCAGCAGGCCGTAATCCGTCAGGGTAATATGGGCGAAATCATCGCTTCAGAATTGCATGGACGTTACTACGAAGCTGCTTATCGTCGTACTTTGTTCTCCGCTACAACCACCGCTGCTGGTACTACAGTTGCTGGTGCTGTCGCTGCTGTAACTGGTACCGTTGTGGTATCAAATCCTATTAACTCCCCTGTCAACTTGGTTGTAAACAAGGTTATGGCTGGTCTAGTCGCTGTCGGTGCCGCTGGCTTCATTGGTCTTGGTACTGGTTATAACTCAGGTACCAACGTAACTCACACAACCCCGCTAACAGTTAAGAATAATTATATCGGTGTCGGTTCTTCTGGTTATGGCCTAGCAGATACCGCTGCAACAATGCCTACAGCCCCAACATATACACATATTCTTAGTGGTATTGGTACTCTTGCTGCTACAGGTTTTGGAGTTCAGCAGGTATTTTACTACGATCTTGAAGGATCAGTAATTTTACCTCCGGGCGGCTATGCTGTGCTACTAACATCTGCAATTCAGACAACAACATTTGTTGGTTCCATTCAGTGGGAAGAAGTTCCACTCTAATATTGACGTTTCTATAAGCATATGATAGAATGCCCCTATGGAAACATTGGGGCATTTTTTTATGGCAACATACGAAGATATGGAAACAAAGGAATTCAAGAAAGAATTCTGGGAATGGTTTGACTCTTTACCTTCCGCAGAAAGAAAGAAATTTAACGAATATTCATCTGATATGGCAACGTTGTATTTTTACAACAAAGTGTGGTCAAAGAAATGAAAGAGATTTTTGTATTTGGTTCTAATCTGGCTGGCCGACATGGGGCTGGCGCTGCCCTGTTTGCTAGGAAGAACCATGGGGCAATCTATGGTCAGGGAAGAGGTCTACAGGGCAATTCTTATGCCATTCCTACCAAGGATCATAATATTAAAACGTTGCCTTTGAGGGAAATCAAATTTTACGTTCATACCTTTCTCTTGTTCGCAGATGAAAATCGTGATATGATATTCAGGCTAACGCCGATTGGATGTGGGCTGGCAGGATATCGTCATTCTGATATTGCTCCATTGTTTAAGACTGTACCAGACAACGTTATTTTGCCGCAAGAATTTAAGGATGTATTAGGTGTCTAACATTTTTATTGTATCCGATACTCATTTTGGTCATGTAAATTTTCTTAAGTTTACTGACGCTGATGGGAATCGTATTCGACCATTTGATTCAATTGAAGAGATTGATGAAATGATGGTGGAGAACTGGAACAAGACCGTCACGGATAGTGATATCATCTATCATCTGGGTGATGTTTATTTCGGGCAGGGCCACAAGTATCTATCAAGGTTGAAGGGGAGGAAGCGTCTTATCCTTGGTAACCATGACGATGGCAAGTCTGAGCATCTTCAGAAGTATTTTCAGAAGATTACTGTCTGGCGCATGTTCCCGGAATTTAATTGTCTGTTGACGCATGTTCCTGTTGACGTTAGTGGCCTTTATAAGGTAAAGTATAACCTACACGGACATATTCACCAGCAAGCAAGTCCTACTCCACAACATATTAATTGCTGCGTTGAAATGCATAATTATACACCGAAACCAATTGAGGAATTAGTTCCAAAGGATTAGAACATGGGTGAGAAGATGATTGATTGGGATATGCACGTATCTGCTACAGAATTTGATGATACTGATTATGAATATGATTCGCGTATTCATCCAGATCAAAAAATGACTATAGAAGAGTGGAAAGAAGCGTGCGAGTTTGGTATTTTTATTGACTATGATGGTCAAGGCGAAGTCTTTGGTGAAGTTGATGGAGTAGAAAAGATGTTGGGGGTATTCAGTCCGTCACAGCGACATGAAATTCCAGACACTGCGACATATATCATTTGGTACAATCGATGAGAATTCTTGTATGCGGTGGCCGTGAATATAACGACGATGCGATGGTTAGAAAAATTCTAACTAAATATTTCAGTCATGATTTAGTCATCATTCAGGGTGAAGCCAGAGGGGCTGATTATTTGGCTAAAATGTGGGCAAAGAATTTCGGCGTCGATTATGAATCGTTCCCCGCAGATTGGAACAAATATGGTAAGCGTGCTGGATATATTCGTAATGTTCAGATGCTTAATGAAGGCAAGCCTGATCTGGTTATCGCCTTCCCCGGTGGCAAGGGAACTGCCATGATGGTTAATCTGGCCGAGAAGGCTGGTGTAGAAGTGGTAATAATCGAATGACAAAGAAAGCATATGATAAGATTGCTGCTGGTCTTGAAGAAGCATTAGCCTATGCGAAGGGAAATGCAGTTGACAAGGAACTGGTACGCGATACAATCAGTCTCCGTTACAGCGCCAAAAATCTTTCGGGCGGTGAACTTGACAATCAATTAAAATCGTTTATTGAATTGGCCAAGTTGTCGGGCTATCAGGTAACAAAGAAATTTATAGTGTACCAAGATGGTTTCGGTATAGTAGAAGTAGAAGGAAAGAAATAGAAAAAGGAATTAGAAAATGATACGCAAAGCACTAAACATCGAAGAAGTCAAAGCATTCATCAACGCCCAGACACCTGAAACAAAGGTGTATCTAGGTGGCGACTCCGAACGCTTCCAGATTGGGGGCGTGTGGTACGCCGACTATATCAACGTTGTAGTCGTTCACAAGAACGGCAAGAACGGTTGTAAGGTGTTTGGTGGCATTGTCCGTGAGCGTGATTACGATCAGCAAAAGGATAAGCCAAAAATGAGGCTTATGAATGAGGTTATGAAGACTGCTCAGTTGTACATGGACCTTTACGAAGTTCTAGAGGATCGTGAAACTGAAATCCATTTGGATATTAATCCAAAGTTGGAACATGGTTCAAGCTGTGTTATCAACGAAGCTGTTGGTTACATCAAGGGTATGTGTAACATCGTACCAATGGTTAAACCTAATGCGTGGTGCGCCAGTTACTGTGCCGACCGTTACAAAGATGCTATAATGCATCATCAAAAAGTAGCGTAAAACAACGCTACCTACGCTGCTGATTGTATAAATAGTACATCAGCAGCGTAGGAGAGTGGATGTACTATTATCTATATGAAATAAAAAATTTAATAAACGGAAAAATTTACATAGGTGTTCATCAAACAGATGATATTGATGATGAATATATGGGTTCTGGTAAAATATTACAACAAGCAATCGCTAAGTATGGAATAGAATCGTTTTCAAAAACAATAATCCACTACTTTGAAACTTATGAAGAAGCTCTTGACAAAGAAAAAGAAATTGTAAATGAAGATTTTCTTCAAAGAGAAGATGTTTATAATTTAAGATTGGGTGGCAGTGGTGGATGGGATTGGATTATTAAAAATAATTTACATAAAACTGCTACTGGAAAAATTCCATGGAATAAAGGCAAGCCCGGTATTTCTCCCTCAGAAGAAACCAAACGTAAAACATCAGAAACCTTAAAAGAACATTGGAAACACAATCCACATCCGCGCAAAGGTAAAACTAGTTGGAATTCTGGCCAGAAGGGCGTGCAGACAGCATGGAATAAAGGCAAAGAAATGCCTAAGCATCCTTGTCCGAAATGCGGTAAAGAAGTTAGTCATCTTAATATGAAACGTTGGCATGGAGATAAATGTAAGCATGAACGAAACACAACCTCCGAAAAATCTACCTGAAGATTGTAACGAAAAAAATGAACATTTGTGTCCGAATATGAAAGAATATGGCACAGATATGGATTGTGAAAGGTATAAATGTGATGTGTGTGGAAGACGATACAAGTTGGACTATGATGATATGCGCTGACCGTTTCAAGGATGCTATTCAGCATATCACTCCAAAGCAGGATGCTGCATAGGATGTGTTATGACGATAACCTAGAATTAAACAAAGGTTATATCGAAGCAAGTAAGCAGAGTGGTCGTGATATAATGGCCACTCTGTCTCCCCAAGCCCAGCAAATTGCTATATTCATAGGAAAGTGTTTGAAGGAAAATCATGGGTCCAAAAAGACTACTTCTCCTAATGGAGGGGAAACATCACGATAAGAAACCTCGCTATTCCCGTAAGGGACGCAAACGTTATAATTGGAGAAAGAAATTGAATAAGATTTTTATTATGGTTCTGATGCTGGTCGGTATGACTTCTATTGCTCATGCTGACATTTATATCACTGTGGACAAGTCATCACAGCAAATGTACGTGGAGACGCCACAGGGAGATTTTGTCTGGGATGTGTCTACTGCACGTAAGGGTTATCACACCCCTGAAGGTGTTTTCAAACCATATCATATGGCGAGAATGCATTATTCCAAGAAGTATGATAATGCTCCTATGCCCAATTCTATCTTCTTTCTTGGTGGGTATGCCATTCATGCCACATACGATGTAAAGAGGCTTGGAACTCCAGCCTCGCATGGTTGTATCCGTCTGGCACCACAGAATGCACGATGGCTATATACTATTGTACAAGAAGCAGGAATGGATTCTACACATATCCGAATTCAGTAAGTAATAAGGATGGCTGGCCGAGTGGTCTAAGGCACCTCACTGCTAACGAGGCGCACCCGCAAGGGTGCCGAAGGTTCGAATCCTTCGCCATCCGCCATATACTAAATAGTATTTTAGCACCTACAAAAGGAAACCTAGATGAATTTTTCAAGATACAAGAGATTTCTCATTTGGTGGGTATCTGTACTTTTAATTGGAACAGGAATATTTTGGGCTGATTATTTTGGTGTAATACAAACCATCTGGACAAACGATTCTACAAAACTCGCATCTATAGCTGCCGTTGTCTTTGTCGCAGCAAACCTCGCCCTAGGATGGGCTTCTTGGCAAACCACTCGCCTGTACGCCGATACCAAAGAAGCATTGATTGCCCGTATCAAGATTAGAAAGACCACTGATTATTGCTGGTTCTTGTCTGAAATGCTTATGGCATTGGGTATGTTGGGTACTGTTATCGGCCTTATTCATATGCTTCAGATAAATGCCAGCGCAGGCGGTGTTATTGATCCTGCCATGATTGCAGGCATGTGGAAGGCAATGGGTCTAGCTCTATATACCAATGCTGTTGGTCTGGTTGGGTCAATCGTATTGAAGTTCCAGACCTCCATTATTGGTGTGGACGATGAAACATAAGTATTTTGATTTCAGAACTGCGTACATTGATCTTCTTCTTAACTTCATGGTCGGATTGGTATTCATTTCGATTTTATCTGCACCAATTCAAAATAAAAAGACTACAGAAGGAATCAAAAAGAACGCGGAAATGATTATCCAAGTCGATTGGAATGCGGCTCTGGATTGTGACGTTGATACGTGGGTGCGCGACCCTCTTGGTAATGTCGTATGGTTCAATCAGAAAGACAAAGGTCTGATGCATATTGAGCGTGATGACCTTGGTTTCCGCAATGATATTCTTACAATGACAAAGGCTTTATTATCTGGCCAGCAGTTAGAAAATAATATCAATCAGGAAATTTGGGTGTTGCGCGGAAAAATACCGGGGGACTTTACAATGAACGTGCATCTGTATGGATGCCGTGACGGGGATAGACAGCTAAAAATGAATGAAGCAATCAATGTGCCTGTGAACATTACATTCATTAAAATCAATCCAGATTATCAGATAGTAGACAAGGAAACGGTCACTCTCACGAAAGTCTGGGAAGAAAGAACTGTATTGAATTTCACACTTGACAAGGACGGCTTCATTACGAAAAAGGATAAAGTATTTCATAATCTAGTTAAGGTGAAAGAACAATGACAGGTCTATCTTTAGTAGCAATTCTGTTGACATTTACATTATTGTATGTGTCAACACTGGTTTTTAATAGATCACTTATATTAAAGCTTACAATTGTTACTTACTTATTTTTGATTTCCAGCGGTGTGTATTTTTCTTTTGAAACATATAAAGGCTGGCCAAGCAAGGAAAAGCTAAATCATGGCTACCTTGTTTATTCACTTATTGTGGAGCCATCAAAAGAAGAACCCGGAGCCATCTATTATTGGGCGGTGCCTGAAAAGGAAGAACTTAGTTCTGTAAGAAAGTTTTTCACTTATAATTTTGAGTTGACAGCACCTCGCTCTTACTATCTTCCATATAGCAAGAAGGCAGCATCTGACTTTGCTGAGGCAAATCAGAAAATAAAGGATGGATATGTTGTCGAAATCGGTGGTGAAGAGACAAAAGAAAGTGGTGATGGCGGAACACAGAAGAAGGGTGTTGGAAATGGAACATCAGATGGCGAACAGGAGAACTATGACGTTCCGCATCTGACGATCATTTCACCCGATGAAATTTTAAGAAAGGATGCCCCATGAAAATTATAGGAATATTTGCAAGTATCTTTCTTGCATTTGTCGTTACTGGATGCCAAGATATTCAGAAGACAATAGAACAAAAAGAAAGTGGTGTATTTCTCATTATGAACCAGAATACTGACCCTGCTACCAAGGACCAGAAAGGTGCTATCGGTACAGGGTTTTTTGTTGGGCCAGATCAGATTATTACTAACGCACATGTTGTGGAGAAGATAATCGAAAATGGCGAACAGAAGCTTTTTGTCAAGCTGGAAAATAGTGACAAATATGAAGTCGAAGTAACAAATATCGATACTGGCATTGATCTTGCTTTACTGAAGATCAAGGATTGGGATAAATTTAAAAAAGAAAATCGTATTACCATATTGACATTTGCCAATTCGCGTGATATACAGACTATGGACGAGGTATTTGCCATTGGAAATCCATGGGGATTAACGTTCTCCGTGTCCAAAGGTATAGTATCAAACCCAATGAGACGAGTAGACGTTGTACCAAAGTTTATGGTTCAGACTGACGCCCATGTTTACAATGGGAACTCTGGCGGTCCATTACTGAATGATGCTGGTCAGGTTGTGGGTATCAACTCACTTATGCAGGCGTCAGACGGTGGTAGTTATGGATTTGCTCTTCATGCTGATATCATAAAGAAAGTACTGGCGGCTTGGAAGAACAAACAGGATGTAAAATGGGCTATGATTGGTGTTAAGCTAATGGACCCAAACGTGATTGACGAAGTTGTAGCTGATACGCCAGCATCAAAAGCTGGTCTGCAAAAGGGTGATAAGATTGTTGGTATGATAACGTCAAAGGGAAAGCGCATATTTGACAATACGACAGATATTACCTTTTCGTTTGCTTTACTTACGGATGAAAAGATACAGTTGATTGTTAAAAGAGGTGATAAGAAAATGAATATTAATATCTCGCCTCTCTACAAGACTTCGAAAGAATTAACACAGTAATTATTGGAGATATATTATGAAGAAGGTGATTATGAGTACTCTGGCCGCTCTTGCTATGGTTACAGGAGCGGCTTTTGCCGAAGACAATCCATCAAAGTTCTACTCTCAGGATGCTGGCCAGTGGACAGTCGAAGGTCTTAATGACGGGAACGCTCCTTTCTGTGTTGCCAGCACTTTCTACGACAATGGTACATTTGTTTCTTTGTTTATTACCAGTGATAACAAAGTTCATCTTCTAGTTCATGACACAGAGTGGAACATCGCTGATCCAGTTGGTAGCTTTAAGGGCTATACTGCCACTTTCACCTTCTTTAGTAGCAATACTGATCCTGATAGGGGTGTGGCTGATTATTTTCTGAAAGACAATCAGACTGTTCTTTTCACTGGAATTAACTCAGAATTTCTCAAGTCTTGGATTAAGTATGATGTATTGACAATTTCCATGCCCGGAGATATTACTAAACTTGATGTTGGTCTTTCTGGCAGCAAACAGGTTGTTGTGTTACTGACGGAATGTATGATTAAAATTAAAGATAATAAAGTTTCCGGTCAAAATCTCTAAAATCCTCTTGACTCCGAATTTTACGTATAGTATATTATGGTCACAAACAACAGAGACAAATATGAACTACGTTTCGGAAAATTCGGTCGGCTCTTTCGTTTCCAGCAACTGCATGATCATCACTGATCCGTGCTACGACTATGATCCGCGTCAGGTTATCGAAGATATGCTTCCCGGCAAGTGGAATGCAGAAGTTCTGGTGTCTGATGAAGGTTCATGGGGCCAGCGCATTGCTGAACTTCGCATCGTTCATGATGAACATGACGTTTCTAATTACGATTATGATTGCGTCAGCAAGTTTGAAGTTGGCGTCGATAGCGGTCAGGCTGGATTTTTTGATTCTTTCATGTATCCGCGTGGAAGCACTGGTGAATATGGAGAACTTGATACCTTCTACGGCAAGGCATGTGAAATGACTTTGAGCGAAGATGGTGCTGGCGTTTTTCCTTTCGGTGTGGTATCACGTACTGGGTATGGCGATGGTGGTTATAGCCTCTGGACGGTCAAGAGGAACGGCAAGGTGATTGCCGCAAAGATCGTCTTCATTGAAGAAGATTATGAAAATGAATATAGTGATGATGAGGAAGAATGAAACACTTAATTAAGATGGTAACACTTTTCGTGTTCCTCATGTTTACCTATGGGTTTGTTGTTCCTACACTAATTTCTTATCCATCAACTACGGTTGCTTTGGGTGGAACACTATATGCGGCAGTTGTAGTCCCTGCTGTAATATGGTTTTTGGTTTCGGGCTATTTTGAATTCGTTATTAACAAAATGAAGGGAATTGAACAATGAAGTATTTTGCCATGATTGGTGTTGCTGCGGCAGCTATTATTGCAGCTTCCGGCGCACATGCCGCCAACGACAAGATGGTGGTAAATATCTGTACTGGTGGGGCTGGTAAGCCTTACGATCTAACCGGACAGTATATCAGCGGATTCCTCCGCGATAGTAAGAATGTTGAAATGCATGTTATTAATACGCATGGTACGTGGGATAATATTCAGCGTACTCTTGAAACCCCCGCAACTCCTGAAACCATTGCTTCTGGTGAAGCATGTCAGGTTATGATCGGTCAACCTGATGGTGCTGTTCTTCTGAAGCGCAAGAACCCCGGTGAGGCAAGCCATCTTCGCATTATCGGTCAGGGTCCGGTTGAATATCTCCATGTTCTTTGCAACAAGGACAGCGGTGTCAAGGATTTGAGCGACATTGCTGGTGATAATACTAAGAGCGTTGCTCTTGGTGCCAATGGCTCCGGTGCTTGGTTGATCTGGCAGAACTTCATCAATGAAGATAAGTCTTATGCCGAAGTTCCGACTACAACTGAGGAAGGCGCTATTGCTCTTGCCTCTGTGCAGGCTGGTGATACGACTTGTGTTCTCATTCCTGCCGCACTTGGCAATGCTACTGTCGTACAGGCTGATACCGATTTCAGTGATGGTATCCGCCTTGTCGGTGCCAGCGATTGGGATTTCAACGATGCCAAGAACATCGATGGAAAGTCTCTGTATACCTTCAAGAAGATTCCTTCTGGTACGTATCCCCAAAATCTTCAGGGTTGGTTCTCCAGCAAGGAAACCGTTGCATGGACTGCAAACATCTACGTGAACACTGAGTACTTCGTTAATAATCAGAAGGCTCTTGAGGATTTGATTGTAGCTATTGCAAAGTCCAAACCCGCCATCAAGAAGGCATTTGGTACTCTTGACTGAGTAAAGCGGGGGAGAGTAAAATCTCCCCCTTTCTTTTAGAAAGGATATATTATGTCTACCATTGAGAAGAATATTTTCTCACTTATTTTGGGTACAATTCTAACGGCTGTGACCTATTGGATTGGTCTGAAGTATAACTGGATTACTGAACTGAATTGGCTTGAAATCTTTTCAGTACATACTTCATACGTTTGCACCATTCTGTGTGTTCTTCAGTCTCGCACCAATTACATTTGGGGTGTGATTTCGGTGATTGCTCTATCTGTTCTTTTCTATCAGAGCAAACTGTATTCTTCCATGGTTCTTAATATCTATCTTATTCCTACTTTGGCGTGGGGTTGGTACCGCTGGCGTTCTGATGCTGATACTCGCCCTGTAACCTTTGTCGGAATGAAGTGGTGGCCTGTATACCTTCTGATCACTGTTTCTGTATGGTATACTTTGGTGCAGATTTCTACTTACATGGGCGCAGTTCAGGCACCCATGGACAGCTTCATTCTCGCTGCCTCAATTCTTGCTCAGTTTCTACTTGATCAGAAGAAGATCGAAAATTGGGCTGTATGGGCTGTTATCAATGTAGTTGCTATCAAGACATACATGGACGCTGGTCTTGCTCTTGTTGCTTTCCAGTATGTATTCTTTCTTCTTAACACCGCGTGGGGCGCATTTGCTTGGCGCAATTCGATGAAGGTGAGCTATGCCTAAAGCTATCGTACTTATGACTGCGCTTGTTCCTACTATTGGGCATGCTGCACTCATCAGATTTGCTGAAACTGTTTCGGGTGGTAATCCTCGCGTTATTGTGAGTGCCAGAAGCTTTGAACCAGTTACCATTCAGGACCGCGTAGGAGCCATCCAGAAGGCATTTCCACAGGCTAAGGTATTTGCCCATCTGGATGACAATGCGCCACAGAACCCCGATCCAAGCCTCGAATGGGATACTGCATTTTGGGATTACTGGAAAAACATTGTTAATAGTTTCTTCACTGTCGAAGAAGACGATATCGTCGTTGCTTCTGAACCATATTGCATTCCGTTGGCAAAGGCTCTCAATTGTCAGTTTATGCCATTTGATTTGAATAGAACTTTGGTCCCTGTCAAGGGAACAGAAGTAAGAAAAGATATGACCAGCAATTGGGAAGCTATTCTTCCTGAATTCCGCGCCAAGATCAAAAAGACAGTCACTATCTTTGGTGCTGAATCCTGTGGCAAGACCACCATGACAAAATATCTTTCTAATTACTATGGCGCATCTTATATTGAGGAATGGGCCAGACCTTATCTTGAACTGGTTGGCCCTGAAATCACTATGGATAAAATGAAAGAAATTTCAAAAGGCCAGTTTGCCTTGCAAGTAACAGCCAAGCAGGATGTTTCGAGCATTGTTACCTTTCAGGACACTGATCTTTTCAGTACTGTAGGCTATTATCGTATTTTGAATAAGCAGTCTCCACGAATTGTAGAACAGATGGCCAGCATGATGAAATCTGATCTTTATATCGTCATGAATGATTTGATTCCGTTTGAACCAGACATTCTTCGTTATGGGGATAATAAGAGAGAATCTGAAACACAGTTCTGGATCGATATTCTGAATGAATTCGGATGCGATTATTATGTTATTAAACAAACTGATCTTGCATGCCAGACAGCGGAGGCAAGATCAGTCATCGATGATTTAGTCGATAAAACTATTGGACCTATCGAAGAATTTATTCGTGACTAGTTGACAACAAATTTGTGGAGAGGTATAATATAATCTCTCCCGAAAGAGAAATCCAAAACAATTTAGAAGTCATATTATGACGATCACTAATCGAGTACTCACGGAACTGCGCAGCGGTGGCCATCTGACCACCAGACAGATTCGTAACGTTTTCAATTCACAGAATCCAACCTCACTTATCAACCGTCTTCGCAAGCAGGGCCATCCGATTTATACCAGCGAAAGCACTCTTGAAAATAACCACACCTATCGCATGTATCGATACGGTCATCCACCGCGTGATGTGGTTGCTGCTGGCTTCACTATCTTTGGCGCTTCTGTCTATCAGGACTAAATAAGAAGACCAGAGTGGGTGCTAGGAAACTGGACCCACTCTTTTTATTTGGAGTATTTGATGGAAGAAGATGATTTTAAAACTTTAACTGATGCTGATTTTGATGATGGCATTTACATTCTTGCCACTCGCCGCCATTTCCTTAGCAAGCAACTGGAATATCGTGTTGCCTACGTTCACAATACCGAAAAGATGTATGACCCAGAAATATCCAAGAAAATAATTCGTAATTATTTCGATGGTCATGTCTATAAAAACGAAGACGATGCCATTGCATTTGCAATGAATTATCTGGAAAGTCTTCGCAAAAGTGGTATTGAACCGCAGCATGGAATTGGTGTGATATACAAGTGGGAAGATATCACGTTCAAGAAATTAATCGGAGGATAAATGATTACAGTTTACGGAAAGCAGAATTGCGGTTTTTGCACACAAGCCATCACATTATTGAATGATAATGAATTGGAATATGAGAAGTTCATTATTGATGAAAATATCAGCAGAGACGAATTCATAGATAAATTTCCTGATATTCGAACGGTTCCATATATTCTGGTTGACAATCAGCCTCTGGGTGGATATCAGCAACTTAAGGAATACGTGGAAAATCTTACTAGGGAGGATTAAATGGTATTGGTTGCATCGCAAATTCGTGATACTATTCGGCGTTATATCGTAAAGATTGAATACCTCGACCACGAAAATATTAAAAAACATACGCGATGTACCCTTCATCATGCGTTTCTCCCAGAACAATCTGATATTGACGAACTTTCTGATTATGAACGAATGATCGTGGCGTGGGATATCAACGAAGAAAAATGGGTTGTTATCGATCTTGAGTTGATAATTAATTTCGAACCGGAAGTCTAAAAACCTCTTGCAATAGAAACTAGGTGTGATATACTTCTCCTACAGTCAAACACAGGAAACTATCATGGCCTTCGCTAATCGGATCACCATTCAGATTCAGGACATTAACGGCAATTGGCTCACGGTCAATACCACTGATGATTCCAACGGCCAGTATGTCACTCAGCGTATGCTTGAGGCACAGAAGCAGAGTCCGACCAAGCGTGTTCGCGCTCTGTATGAAAATGGACAACTCTACGATGTGAGGTGAAATTGAACCTACTGGAATTTATGTCAGAGGAAGACAGGCAGAATTACGAAAATTTACAAAAGAATTATTGCAAATACTGCAAGACAAATAAACCTCTGAGTGAATTTCCAATTCGAAAAGACAATCATGGCGGTCATGATCACAGATGCTATGAATGTAAAAAGAAACGTGATAAGATTGTTAAGAAACTGGAAACGCCGTATAAAGTAAATTTTTGTGAAATATGCGGCGCTGTTCCAGATGCTGAAACAAGCAAGGAAAAAGGACATAGGCATCAAGGTATATGCAAAGACCATGATCCTGACACAAATGAATTCAGAGGATGGCTCTGCCATTTGTGTAATAGAAGTTTGGGTGGCCTAGGTGATACTATCGAAAGCCTCCAAAAAGCGTTAGATTATTTGACTAACATTAAAATTCGTCATAAAGAAAGGATAAAACATAATGAGTTATTTCATTCAGCAGGGGAATAAGCTTAGTGTAAGCGATGATGCTGCCCTTGAGGTTCACCGCAAGCTTCCTGTGGGAAACTATACAATCAAGGTTGATGCCTTTGGTGGCTTCTTTCTTGAAATGATTGATCAGCATGAATCAGTCGGAAAGATTTACGGAAGCACCACAAAGTGGGCAACCCGTATTCTTAATACCTTTGATAGCCGTCCGTCTGGTACTGGTGTTCTTCTTAGCGGCGAAAAGGGAAGCGGCAAGACACTTCTTGCAAAGACCATTTCCCGTATGGGCGCTGAACTTGGTATTCCTACACTGACTATCAGCCAACCTCTCTGCGGAGAAGTTTTCAATAAGTTCATTCAGGATATCGATATTCCTTGTATCGTTCTTTTTGATGAATTTGAAAAGGTATACGATGAGGACGCGCAGAAGCAACTTCTGACTCTTCTTGACGGTATGTATCCTACCAAGAAGCTCTTCGTCATGACCTGTAACGATATCTGGCGCATTGATCGTCATATGAATAATCGTCCCGGTCGAATTTTTTATTCTCTTGAATTCAAGGGAATTGAGAATGAGTTCATTGAGGAATATTGTAAGGATAATCTGAAGAATCAATCTCATATTGAATCAGTATGCCGTGTTGCAACTCTTTTTTCCGCATTTAACTTTGATATGCTCAAGGCTCTTGTGGAAGAAATGAACCGCTACGATGAAAGCGCGCAAGATGCAATGAAGTTGCTTAATGCAAAGCCCACTGCCAGCGAAAATGCTCGTTACACTGTCGCTATCGAATTCAAGGGAAGGGTTCTTGCTGAAAACGAATATCAGCCCCAGACTTGGAATGGTAATCCTGTCAGCAATGATTTCAAGGTCGTTCTTCTTAATCAGAAGGCTAAGGCTGAGGCGGCTTCACAGAAGTTGAAGGCTGTTGCCCGTCTTCGCTCTGTGCGTGGCGATAATGACGATGATGAATATTATCCTGAAGACCTTATCAGGCATAAGAATGATCCGCGTCAGATTGTTCAGGTTTCTCCAGCAAACCATCTTGTGTCCGTCGATCCGAAGGCTGGTACTTTCGTTTACAATGTCGAGGATTGTGTTATCACTCTGACCAAGTATCGTTATGCAGACGATGATTTCTATACGAGGGTATTTTAAATGAAACTTGGTATCTTTTCCGATCTTCATCTTGAATTCGGAAAATGGGATTACCAACCGGAAGAGGGTGTCTTCTACTTAAATGCGGGAGACACCCACCCCTACCCTGAAATCCGCGCCTACTTCAATAATCTTTTCGAAGATAAATTGTTTGGCGTAATGGGAAATCATGACTACTACTATAATACTTTTGAAGGTGCAGAAGGTCATTTTGGGAGTTGTATAGTAAGTGGCATCAAGATTTCTAGTGCCACTCTATGGACCAGTATGACGCCAGTAGAATGGCAGTTATACACAGAAATGTTGGTAGACTATAAGTATACTTCCCATCTTAATTATGAACATTACATGAATACGCATCTTATTCATAAGAAATTTCTTCTTGAGTCTGGTGCCGATATCATTGTAACCCATCATGCACCAAGCTTTTTATCCGTTGGCGAACGTTTCAAAGGCGATGCCATGAATTGTGCCTTTGCAACAGAATTATATAATGATATCGTTTCTCTATCTAAGCCACCAAAGCTTTGGATTCACGGCCATATGCACAGCAAGTCTGATTATATGATTGGTGATACTCGCGTTATTTGCTGGCCAAGAGGATACCCAAATGAAAATGAATGGTATCAAAACTATAAACCTCTAATACTGGATATTTAAATGGCGCAACAAAAGAAAATAATGCATCCATTAGACCCATATTTCGCTATGCTTGACAGGGAAATTATGTTATGTGATGGGCCTGAACAACTAGCATACCTGTCATCTGCAATGATGGCATCTGCTGTTGAAATAATGAATGCAATTTCTGGGCCAGATAAGACTAGAATTGTTCTTTATCTTGCTTTAGAAGAATTAAACATGAAACATCCTCCGGGAGCAGAATATGATAAACGACCAGCAAAAAAGAAACCAAAGAAAGACAGTAATCTTTGATGTAGATGGCACTCTAGCCAACAATGAACATCGTCAGGTGTGGGTGAGAAGCAAGCCTCGCAATTGGAAGGCTTACAATGCCACTATGGCTGACGATAAACCTATTCATAACATAATTCACCTCACACATCTTCTGCGTGATCACTACACTGTTATTGTTGTGACCGCTCGTTCTATGGATGAGCGTGATGTTACTCTTGCTTGGCTCAAGCAACATAATGTTCATTATGATCACATTTATTTCCGTGCTGCAAAAGATTATCGTGATGATACGATTGTTAAGTCGGAAATACTTGACAAGATCATTGAAGCAGGGCATGATCCTGCCATGGTATTCGATGACCGCAACAAGGTCGTGAATATGTGGCGTGAACGTGGTATTCAGTGCCTCCAAGTAAATGATGGTAATTTTTAGACAAAATTAGAAATCTCCCGTAGCATAAATAACAAAAAGCTACGGGAGATTTCTATGTATTACATTCTTTATTTGACTACTAATTTGATTAACAGAAAGTTTTATGTTGGCATCCACAAAACCGACGATTTAAATGACGGATATTTGGGGTCTGGCCATCAGCTAAAAGCGGCTATTAAAAAATATGGCAGAAAGAATTTCAAACGCGAAATTTTACAGTTTTGTGACAGTTATGAAACTCTAATTGAAGCGGAAAGACAAATAGTTACATCAGAATTTTGCGAGAAAGAGTACACATACAATGTGGAAATTGGCGGCGCGGGCGGAAAAAATTGGACT
>ERZ724505.26-NODE-26-length-92475-cov-22.557899_pt1 | contig 92475 bp, 90 predicted proteins | sample MGYA00376038_ERZ724505 | MGnify/ENA primary metagenome ERZ724505 (study PRJEB28724, sample SAMN07190884) | wastewater metagenome | isolation source: effluent of sewage treatment plant in Hong Hong | place: Hong Kong | collected 2016-03-17 ... | reverse complement strand
TCGTCCCAAATCAGCCCGTATTTTTTGCGGGATTCCAGTTTTTCAATGACTTTGAGCAAGTCGTCTTTTTCTAATTTTGAATAATCTTTTTTTGCCATATTTCTACTTAATTAAATCATCAACGCCAACTTCAAGCGCCTTGGCGATCTTGGTTAGTGTTTCGATTGTTGGGTTTGTATTTACTCCGTTTTCAACCTTAACAATGGTGTTAAGCGATAAATCGGCAAGGCGAGCAATCTTTTCGAGAGATAGCCCCTTTTTAGCCCGTAGTTTCTTTAAGTTATCCGCAATTTTATTGTTTGACATATCTATTCAAATTGTATAACATTATAGTATATAGAATATAATATAAAGCATTCTTTATTGATACTATAATGATAACTAATTTTTATAAAAATGTAAATGAATCTTTCTCGGTGGCGCATTTTGCTTTGCAAAATACGAAATTCGGAAGCGAAAAAGGAAAGGTTCAAAAACCCACCCGCATTCCTCCCCAGACCCCTCCTGCGGGCGGGACGGAAGCCGAGGCGGGGCAATTCCATTCCCCCAGAAAAATAGTTTGCCCCGCCGAGTCCAAATTAGTTTTCAGGATTTTCGTCAAAAAAAGTTCGAACATCAATCAAAAAACACCGCATTGACAACCTGTTAGTCTTGTTGACCCATGTGCTCGATGTCGAGCTGTGACCCACAAAGCTAAAGGTTGAAAGAAAAGAGCGATCATAGTCGCTCTTTTCTTTTGCTCTAGTCTTTCTTTGGAAATGGCACCATCAGCTCAAAGCCGTTTGCACTGTTGCTGTTCGGATCTTCGGCAAGACCAATGCAAAACTTGTTTAGCGGACTTTCTGGCAGGTCTATCATTCCCATCCCCTCGGCTGGCTGATATCCTCCCGCAGTAAACGGCAATCCGTTCTCGCCGAGGAAGGAGAACATAATGACTACGCTGTTCGTGTTGGTTGGTGGCGTGAGCACGAGTGGATTCGGCTTTGGCTGGTCATCGTCGAGTACCTGCCAGTCCTTTATCCGAATCATGAAAAGGATGCCGGAGATCGGTAGCGGCACGTCATAGAATGCCCGCTCAGTTTTGCCGTTCACGATTTCTTTCACTTCAAGCAAGCTGTCTGGGAACTTGTATGAAATGTCGAGCGTTGTTGGATCAGTGCGCTTGATCGGGACGGGCAAGATGGTCGGTACATCCGTGCCTCTTGTGAAATCGGCAACGTATAAGGGAGTATATCATTCAATCTCTATTTTTATACTCCAAAATATCTCCAGGCTGACACTCCAAAGCTTTGCAAATCGCTTCTAGGGTTGATAGTCGGATAGCTCTCGCTTTTCCGTTCTTCAGCACAGAAATATTTGCCATGGTGATCCCAACTTTCTCTGCAAGCTCGGTGACGCTCATCTTTCGCTTCGCGAGCATAACATCTATGTTGATGATAATAGCCATGGCGATTATACGGTTAGATCATTCTCCGACTTCAGTTCTACGGCATTCTGCAAAGTCCTTTCAAACACAGCCGCCGCAGTGCCAATAACAACGGAGATGAAAGTCGCAATAAGTCCTAACATAACTGCACCCTCAGGACCGTCTACGGCACCGACTTCGGGATACAGACGCGCGTGTATCATAAGAAAGGCGTCCACTGCGATGATTGCGGTTGCAGTGATGAAGGCGCAGTATTTTATCTTCCGCAAAGCCCCCACTGTCGCCTGGGAGAATGCGTTGTTTTGTCCGACATACCCGAGCACCTTAAATGCTTGATAGAGTGCGACAAAGAATGGGATGGAGCCTGCGTATACCAGCATCAGGAATGGGTCATCGAAGTATATTTGGTAAAGCGTGGTGGCGCCGGCGTTTACGCCCTCGAGACGGGGCATTATGAGTAGGAATGCGAGAGCGCCGAGACCTAGCGCCACGATTACGATCTGAAGAAATACGGTTGAGCTTCTTTTCATAAAATATGTCTAATAATCCAATAGTAGTTACAGCATAATTTATTACTTATCGTTTGTCAATATATATTTATTGTTATTCCTCCACCAGCGTAATCTTCTTGTCATTCAGCACGAGCCTAGACCTCAGATGTCCCATCAACTCCCGCTTCTCAAGTGGAGTACCCTCGCGCAGGACGTATTTCGCATACTCCCTCGTGGCGATATCGTCCTCGTCGATTTGCATCTTCGGCTTGCCCTTGGTCGCAAGTCTCTGCAATCTGTTGAATCTCTTGATCTCTTCCTCAAGTTTCATCCGCATACCAAGTTCGTTCATGTTCAATTTATCGATGATTTTGAATAGCTCCTCTACAAGCTCTTCTTCTCGTATGTATTTGTTCTTGCAATTGCGATCTCGCGCTTTCGAGCAGGAGTAGTAGACGTACTTGGCATTCGTACCGTCCTTGAGCAGTTTGTATTTTTCCTGCGCTGTTATCCCTGATCCGCACATGCCGCAAGTAAAGAGCTTGGTGAAGGCGAACTCTCGGTTCTCGCGCACGATTTTGTCTCGCTTCAACTGCTCTTGCACTTTTTTGAACAATTCCTCGGTGATGAGTGCTTCGTGCGTTCCTTGATACCACTGTCCAGAGTTTCGTGGATACTCGAATGGTCCGTAGTAGATGGGCATTTGGAGCATTCGATACACACCCGAGAGTGTCAGTGGTCTGTTGCCGCGCGTATGGAAATTGAGGTCGAAGCGGAGCCAGTTGTATACCTTCCGTCCGCTCCATTGCTCGTATGCGACCTTCTCAAACATCTGCTTCACGATTGGCGCGCGCTCTGGATCGACCACAATTCTGCACTTCTTGTCCATCAGCTTCTGATTGAGATACCCAAGCGGTGCCATGCCCGGCCAGAGTCCCATCTCCACTCTTGTCCGCAGTCCTCGCTTCACGTTGATGCCTCGATTATCGTTTTCCAATTTTGCTTGGCTTCCGAGGATCATCAGGAGAAACTTCTCGTTCGGATTGTTGCCGAACGTCTGTCCGAAGGTTCGTATCATCTGCAACTTTCCCGCATCCATCAAGTCCACAATTCGCCCGAGGTCTCCGGCGTTTCTGCTAATACGATCCGGCGCCCAAGTCAGGATGCCGTTGTATTTGCCGTCTATGACCTCCTCGACTATCTCATTGAACACTGGCCGCTGTCCTGTCTCCTTGGCGGAGTGGCTTTCTCGCTTCATGGTCACGATCTCCAGTCCTTCGCGTTCAGCGAGTTGGAGCATTTCCTTGATCTGCGAGTCTATGGACAGCACCTGCCGTTCCTCTGATTCGCTACTCTTTCTTGCGTAAAGGCAGTACCTCACCTTTACGGGGATTGCTTCTTGTTTATCCGCCATCCCAAGCGGCGCTTGTATTGTGTTATTCATACAGCCACATTGATGACGCAACCCTCCCTAGGAGTCCAGAGCGTCCCAAGTGCCTAAGAAGTTCCCATATATGGAGCAGCAGTATGGAACAAACTACTTGACCGTATACCCCCACGGGGTATACTTTAGTTATGAAGCAAGACATAAAAAAGCAGTTGCAAAATCGTCTGCGCCGCATCGAGGGTCAGGTGCGTGGTTTACAGCAAATGGTGGAAAGCGAGAAATATTGTGTAGACATCATTACTCAATCCAATGCCATAAAAAAAGCACTGGGAAGCGTTGAAAATGTGATGCTGGAACATCATTTATCTACGCACGTTGTGCATCAAATGCGAGGAAAGGAGGAAGGTAAGGCAATCAATGAAATTCTTAAGGTATATAAATTAGCTCAAAACAAATAACTGTATGCACGATACCTCTCACAAAAAACATCACCATACGGACCACTCTCGCTGTGATATGGACAATAGCCACCAAGAGAAACACTCGCACGACAATCATCAAGGTCATCATGCCCATATGGTTGAGGATTTCAGAAAGAAATTTTGGATTTCTCTCATTCTTTCAATTCCCGTGCTTGTTCTCTCGCCGATGGTTCAGATGTTTTTTGGTATAGAGGGCATCGGCTTTTCAGGAGATGTATATGTTCGGTTTATTCTCGCCTCAATCATTTTCTTTTATGGTGGCTATCCTTTCCTCAAAGGTCTATATGATGAAGTAAAAGCAAGACAGCCAGGGATGATGACGCTCGTCGCCTTGGCTATTTCTGCTGCCTATGGATATAGCATAGCTGTGTTTGCAGGACTCCCTGGAGAAGAACTCCTTTGGGAGCTGGTAACACTAGTGGACATTATGCTTCTTGGGCACTGGATCGAAATGCGGTCGGTCATGGGTGCATCACGAGCTTTGGAAGAGCTAGCAAAGCTAATGCCTTCAACAGCACATCGGCTAGGAAAAGATGGAGAGATAGAAGATGTCCAGGTTGCTGATTTATCTCTTGGAGATAGAGTTCTTGTAAAGCCTGGTGAGAAGGTTCCAGTTGACGGCATTGTTGTTGAAGGAAGAACTTCTGTAAATGAAGCAATGCTTACAGGAGAAACAAAGCTCATAGAAAAGTTTGCTGGGCAATCTGTTATCGGAGGCTCTGTAAACAGTGATGGCTCAATCGTAGTTGAGATACAGAAAGTAGGAAAAGACACATATCTTTCTCAAATTATAGAGCTTGTGTCATCTGCACAGGCAGAAAAGTCAAAGACCCAGAAACTCGCAGACCGTGCAGCGATGTGGCTAACGTTTGTAGCGATAGGTGCAGGGATACTTACATTCTTCGGTTGGACATTTTTTACATCAGAAAATCTCGCGTATGCCCTTCAGCGTACAATTGCGGTTATTGTCATAGCTTGTCCTCACGCTCTCGGTCTTGCTATACCGCTTGTAGTTTCAGTTTCAACGTCTCTCTCTGCCCGCAAAGGCTTGCTTATACGCAACAGAACAGCTTTTGAAGAAGCACGGAATATAACAGCTGTTGTCTTTGATAAGACAGGCACTCTTACTAAAGGAGAGTTTGGCATAACCGAAGTTGTGCCCTTAGGAAATGAACAGAAGGATCGGATCCTTGCCTATGCCGCAGCGATAGAAGCGCGCTCCGAACATCCGATTGCAAAAGCTATAGCAGAACGGGTAAGCAGAAAACTCGCTGTAAATAACTTCTCCGCAATACCAGGTAAAGGTGCAATGGGCACTGTAGAAGGAAAACAAATCAAAGTGGTAAGTCCAGGATACTTGAGTGAAAAGAGTATAGGAGTAAACAACAAAAGTGTTGAACGTTTGATAGATGAAGGACGCACTGTCGTGTTTGTTTTGGTTGATGAACTACCTATAGGTGCTATTGCTCTTGATGATTTGGTTCGCGATGAAGCAAAGGAAGTAATCCAAAAACTTCAAGCAATGGGAATCGAACCTATTATGCTTACAGGAGACGCGCTTCGTGTTGCAGAACGTGTTTCAAAGGAACTGGGCATCAAAACCTATTACGCGGAGGTATTGCCACACGAGAAGACAGAGAAAATAAAAGAAATCCAAGCTCGAGGGTATAAGGTGGCGATGGTAGGAGACGGAGTCAATGACGCACCAGCTCTTGCACAGGCCAATGTTGGCATCGCTATCGGCGCTGGAACCGATGTGGCTATTGAAAGCGCCGATGTCGTCTTGGTAAAAAGCGATCCGAGAGATGTGGTTGCAATCCTTTCTCTTGCCAAGGCTACCTATCGCAAGATGATCCAAAATCTCTGGTGGGCAAGCGGCTATAACATCCTTGCCCTACCGTTGGCAGCGGGAGTGCTCGCTGGTGTAGGAATTATTTTATCTCCTGCCGTAGGAGCTGTACTGATGTCAGTAAGTACGGTGGTCGTGGCGATTAACGCAACCCTCCTGAAAAATTATAGAATGTAGGTATGTCATTTTTTACTAACAAAGCAAAATATCTCCTGCTCGGCATACTCTTAGTGGCATATGTATGGGTAGGCGGGTTTGGCATTTTGTCGGCGGTTCAAATGTCGCACGGTGAACACCAAGCTGGATGCACCATAACGCTTGGAGAGCATGTCATTTGTGCAATGAACCCGTTTGAGTACCTTTCTGTATGGCAAAGCATGTTCAGTGTTCCTCTAACACTCATCGCTTCCTACTTGCTTTTGCTTATAGCTCTTGGACTTGCCCTCCACACGTATACAAAAAAGGACATACTGGATCCGCCCAAAATATCCAACTCTCAAGAACTACCTCGCAGGTTCACGTTCCATATTCCCGATCTATATACAGAGCTATTCTCTCAAGGTATTTTGCATCCCAAAGCCCCGTAATTTTTCCTACTTCTTTTATTAGCAACTATTAAACAAAATTATGGAAACAAAAAATAACAACTTACTTATTATCGGCATCATTACCCTCATTCTGGGACTTGTTCTTGGATATTTCTTAGGAACAGGAAAAATGGATTGCCCAATGATGTCAGGCACAGCCGACACAAGCAGCCATATGATGGGTGGCTCACACGAAATGGGTGACACAATGACTAACATGACAGCGGGTCTAGAAGGTAAATCAGGAGAAGAATTCGAGAAGGCATTTATTGACGAAATGATTGTTCACCACGAAGGGGCTGTAGATATGGCAGAGATGCTCCTGCAAAAGACTAAGCGCCCTGAACTCGTAAAACTTGGAAATGACATTATTAACGCCCAAACAAGTGAAATTGAAATGATGAAAGAGTGGCGACAAGCGTGGTTCAACAATTAAGCCTATGAAGAAAGCATATATATTAGGCGGGATTGTGATCCTTGCGCTTGTAGGCATTACGTTGCTTGCAAAGAATAACCCCATTTCCTCAACAGGAAGTGCACTTACAGAAAAGATCTATGTGGCAGTTGAGGAAGAAGGCACTGTGAATGTCATTGACCCTGCTACAAACAAATCAATCAAAGTCATTGATCTCACTGAACAAGAAACTGAAACGAAATATCTTCCGCACAATGTTCAAACGTCCCCAGATGGAAAAAGCGTTTGGGTAACAGCTAATGCTGGAATGGAGGAGCATGACGTACATACTTCGCTTTTCATTCCTACCGCATATGCCGATGAAGGACATGGCGAAATGAAGATGGACACCGGGGATCAGGTTATCGTCATTGACCCTCAAGAGGACGCCATAGTCAAACGAATACCGCTTGGAAGTGGTCAGCATCTGGCGCACGTCGTGTTTACCCCAGACGGATCTACAGCACTTATCGCGGCGCAGGAGACAAACAAGCTCTACAAAGTTGATACGAGCAATTTCCTACAAACAGAGATTAGTCTACCTGAAGGAAGCGGTCCACACGGTATGCGACTCTCTCCTGATGGAAAGATTGCGTACGTTGCGTTCATGGATGGAAAAGGACTTGGCATCGTTGATCTCGCAAACGGAACGACAGAGGTAGAACCTCTCAACGGTTCGGTTGTCCAGACAGCAGTTACTCCTGATGGTAAATATGTAGCTGCGTCTGTGTACGAAACTCGCAGCGTTGCTCTGTATGATACTGCTCTCGAATCAGTATCGTATGTAGCATTGCCAGAGGGTTCAGAGGGACCAGTGCAACTCTATCCGACTTCAGATTCTCGTTACGTCTATATTGCAGATCAAGGGGTTCTACAGAACCGACCTGCAAACAACAAGCTGTACAAACTGGATCTTAAAACGAAAGAAATAACTGAAAGCATTGCTGTTGGGAAAGCCCCTCACGGAGTCGTTATTAATGACGATAATAGCAAGGCATATGTCACAAACCTCGAAGGAAATACTGTCTCTGTAGTCGATACAAAAACAGGTAAGGAAATAACTCAAATATCGGTAGGCAGTAAGCCGAATGGTATAAGCATCTGGAAAGGTCAAAGCGTTTCCGAAGAGAAGACTGCCCTTATGGGTGAGGAGATGACGGTATATAAAACAAAAACGTGTGGTTGCTGTCACGTTTATGTGGAGTACCTTGAACGTGAAGATGTAAAAGTAAAGGCTATAGACGTTGAAGACCTTACTGCTATCAAAGATCAGTACGGCGTTCCAACTAATCTACAGAGCTGCCACACTTCTATAGTTGGAGGCTATGTAGTTGAGGGGCACATACCACTGGAGGTAATAGAAAAGTTGCTCGCAGAAAAACCAGCCATCAAAGGTATCGCCTTGCCTGGAATGCCTTCAGGTTCTCCAGGAATGCCAGGACCAAAGACAGAGAAATGGACCATCTATGCAATCGGCAATGATGGCGCAGTAACGGAATTTATGAGTTACTAAACGGAGTCGTCTCAATTGTCCTCATATTAAATAAACATAGAATATTCCTTAAACTATCCCGCGGGTTGATTCCAACTCACGGGATTTGTTTTATATTATTTAGCCCCTTCGCAAGACCTTTTTTCTAAGCTAAGCTACTGACTAGTACCATCAATTTTGGTATTATGTTCTTGGCACAACTGAATAAGAAATGACCTAACCCCTCAGGGATTTCCCCGAGGATATGGTCGAAAATCCGTCCAAAGTAAAGAACTCCTAATCAGAGCTACTTTGGACGGTCATATCTCGAAAGGGGTATGGGTATGCCTCACGGGGTATATCGGCCTGGTTAGGAGCTTTTTGCTACCTGACTAAATTATTAGTTAGTTAAAAACCGTCCAAAAATATGAATAACGTTGATCAGCCTTCTGCGAAGGCTACACACCTTACCTTAGGTGGAATTCTAGCGTGGCTCTTTAGTATCGGGCTTTTGGTTTCGGGACTCATGTCCCTCTTTACAAACTTCGGTATGGGATTGATCATAATCCTCGCAGGTCTCGTGTTCTTCCCGCCGATGACAAAATATCTGAAAGAGAAGCACAACTTCTCAATCTCCACTCCGCTTAAAATAGTGCTCCTATTCGGGATCATTATGATGGGCGGCTATTTTATTAGCCAAGATGACGATGACACCGCACCAGCGGCAGTAACAGAAACACGACCGTCTGCTGCCGCTGATGTGCCATCCCTTGTTGGTCTTAGCCTCGCTGAGTTAAGAACCAAGCTCGGCAAACCGTCATACGACACCGAACCGACCGCACAGCAACTTGCCCTCGGCGGTATCGACACATGGGAAAAGAGCTGGGATGTCGGCGAGTACAGCATCATGGCGACCTACGACATCAAGACAAAAGAAGTCACTGATCTCTTCTTCGGGGCAGACAGCGATGCGGCGTTCAAGCAATTCGAGGATACCAACAATATCCTTGCCGCAGGAAACCTCTCAGCGAGCGATCCTAAATACTCGGTCGAATTCGTGAAAGCGAAGAATGGTCCTGGCTACACCGGAGCCATCATTCGAGAAAAATAGCCATGAAATTTCAATTACCCGGCTTCGTCGATAGGTATTTCAAGAAACAAGAGGGTCTCAAGAAATATCAGGAGTCGATCAGCTCATTCCTTGCCGACAGCGAGTTGTCAGTCGAAGAAACAGATAAGCTTGCCGAGCTTCAAAAGGAGTTCGGCTTATCTGCCGAGATGTGCACTTTAGCGAAGCAGGACAAGAATGTATCTGACATCAGAAATGAATCCTTTTCCTCGAAAATGTCTTTTAACTCTAAGGAATTTGGCTTAATTGTTTCTAAGTACGCCATCCAGACAGCTCAAGAGATAAAGCCGATTTACGATGAGGTATATCGACTACTGGATGACCAAGGATATTTTACATTCCTTGTCGTTCATCCGATGCGACAGTTTATCGAGAAAAAGAAGCAAGGAAAAGATTACTTTAAAAAAGAACTCGTGGAATCAATCATCTTTGATGGAAAAATAACAGTGACCGAAGCAAGTCATACCTTAAGCGAGTATTTGAATTCCGATTTTCTCAACAAGTTCTCTCTAGTTGATATTAAAGAAGGTTATGATTTTCCTGCGTCAGAGCAAATTAACGGAGACATCTACCCAACCTTCCTAATCATTGTTGTTCAGAAAAAATAAACCCCGACCCACGTACCTAGATTCGCATACCCAAAATGCACTAGAATACCCTTATAAGGCTTGAACGTGTGGGTACTTAACCCACGTAGACCGCTTTAAGAACTTGGTAATTACATGACCCGAGTACCTAAATACTCTTTAGTAAGCTACTATTAACCCATGGCGGATTTAGATAAAAATATAAAAAGAAAGTACTCGATTTCGGAGTATGACCCAAACTGGGTCAATCAATTTGAATCGATCAAAGATCTTTTGACTGAGGTTTTTGGAAATAAAGCAATTAAGATTGAGCATGTCGGCAGTACTTCCATTCCCGGAATGAAAGCAAAGCCACTCATAGATGTTTTGGTCGTAGTGGAGAAAATGCAGGATCTTAGCCAAGAAAAAGAGCGTATGGTTTCCGCTGGTTACGAATGGGGTGCTGATTACATTGGTCCAAATACCCTGCTTTTCTTCAAGCTCGGTCCAAATGGCGAGAAACTTGAAAACATCCATGTGTGCGAAAAGGATGCGCCCAAGACACGCCAATTTTTGGTTATGAGGGACTTCTTTCGTGCTCACCCAGAAAAAGCAAAGCAGTATTCTGATCTTAAGGAAGTAAATTCAAAAATACACCCGGAAGACTATCCCGCATACCGAGCCGCAAAATCCCCTTTTCTGGCACAAATGGAAAAAGAAGCCTACGAATGGGAGGAATCAAAATAATAGTTGGCGACCCAAATGCCTTAGCTTAGTCTTCGATATTATCCAAAACTGTCCTTATGGGCATTGAATGTCTGGGTACCATACCCGAGTGGCCCGCAATAAAACAAAATCAGAATCGGAAGCCTATCCATGTGGTTCTGTTGCGGGAACACCTGGATATATGTGTGCAAAGCAAATTATTAAAACAACTAGGAAGTCAGGTTCTGGAAGAAAATTTACAAAAAAGCATTTTTAACAGATAAAACCTAGGCTACTCCCCTATTCTAGGATACAATGCCTATATGAACTGGAAAACAATTATTTTAATACTTGTGCTGGCAGGAGTGGGCTGGTTTGCTTTATCACAAAACAAAGGAAGTGTCGCTCACGATAGCGGCATACAGGGGTGCTATGTTGCAAACTTTGGGCAAGATGTGTACAAGCTAAATGTGGAAACACAAAATGGGGCAGATGTATATGGTACATTATCATTCCAAAACTACCAGAAGGATTCTTCTAGTGGAACATTTACCGGTAAATATGAAAATGGTGTACTGCTTGGCGACTATTCTTTCCGGTCGGAAGGAATGAACTCTCTCATGCAAGTTGTATTTAAAAAGATAGATGGAGGATTTCAAAGAGGTTTCGGACCTGTGGATGAAGAAACTGGAACCAAATTTACAGACCTCTCTGCCGTCTCTTATGACAGCGCATACACATTTGTAAAAGCTGAAGGCATGTGCGAATAGCAGGCTGATTTTACAAGTAGTCCACTCCCAGGGCGAGCTGTTAGCTCGCCCTGGGAGTTTCTTTTGCTATTCCCCATCCATCACAAAATGTATATAATATGCGTTATATATGACAGGCCAGGATCACAACCCGGACGAGGTGAAACTCCTTATAGAACAAGCAAAATCCGGCGATTCGGAAGCGTTTGGGGCAGTTTACAGGCTATATTACACTCCTGTATACCGCTACATATACCTGCGGACAAAGAGCCGGAACCATGCAGAGGACTTGACCCAGACGGTATTTATGAAGGTCTACAAGTCCATATCTGGCGTAGAAACTTCTGGCGTTTCCCCATTGGCGTACTTCTTTACTGTAGCCCGAAACACGATCATAGACCACTGGAGGAAAGAAGGCCGTGGCATGGTATACGACGACGAAGCTGTAGCCGCCAAAGCCAATGATCTGGACACTGGAATAGAGAGCTTTGAAACAAGCGAAGCGAAAGAGATAGTCCACCAAGCGCTTGGCATTCTGACAGAAGACCAGCAGGAAGTAATGCGCCTCAAGTTTGTCAGCGATTTGTCTACGAAAGAGATAAGCCAAATGCTGGACAAAAGCGAGGAAGCAGTGCGACAGCTGCAATCCAGAGCGCTCAAATTACTCAGGGCATATTTCAAAAGAGAAAGCTAAGATGAAAAAAGAATTTCAAACAATAGAAGAAGTACTGGCAGAAGCTCTACAGATGCAGGAGTCCGGCTTTTCTGACGAGCAAATATTTTCCAAATTCAAAGATGAAGCAAGAGACCTGAAAAGCTTTTTTGAAACCATAGAAATACTGAAAAAACAGACAGTCCCTTTGGTAGGGACAGAAGACAATTTTCGCAAAGTACTTGCATCCGTCGGCTCAAATACCTTCCTAACCCCTTCCCCTATACAGATCTCGAGCTGGTGGAAAAGGTACGGCTTAGCATTTTCTGCCGGAGCGCTTGCCTTACTTATAGTAGTACTGCACAAAACTCCAAACATACCTACGCAAATAGCGACAGATACAAAAACAGAAGCAAGCAGCGAGACTTTGCCCGCAAGCGAGGACACAAGCAGCACATCTGCAATGACATCTTCCCCTGCCCAAGAAACAAAAAATCTGCGGACAGCCAAAATGCCAGCACCTACAGGCTCGATAGATGACGCTATAAATGAGATAAACGCTTCTTCTTCCAAAGAAAGCGCGTACAACAACCCGACCAGAGACAAGCAGCTTGTGGCCGCAGACCAAGGCGACATTAGCAACTTCGCAAATACATCTTATGAAAACCTCTACTAAAACATACATAGCCCTTGCGATATTCGCACTTTTCATACTCATGCCGCACAAAAGCGAGGCAGCGATTTTTGGCATAGGTAAAAATAACTTCTGTGCAAAGATTCCGGGAATAGAAGAAAAGATAGTCTCCCAAGTAGACTCTTTCCAAGCCAAGCGCGAGAAAGATAAACCACTTATCTCTTCCAAGCTAGAGGAAGCGTGGCAAGCAGACAAAACGCAGATAGAAGCTGACCGAGCAGATGCAGACGCGCGCCGAGCACTTCAAATACAGGCCTTGCTGGAAAACGCTAAAAATGATGCCGAGAAAAAAGCTATGAACGACTTTGCGACCAGTGTTGACAAAGCGATATCAGACCTGCGTATGGCGGTAGACAAAGCAACTGAGGACTACCAATCTTCTGTGAAAGACTTACGGGACGAACGCCTAGCTGGCATAGACGAGCTGATAGCCGACTACAAGTCAAAGATAAGCACATCTTTTGCCGAGATACAGACAAAGTGCGGCAACTCTAAAGAGATAGAAAAAACTCTGAGGGACGAAGTAGACAACCTACGCATAACTCTGAAGAAAAACCAAGAGATGTACGACAGCAAGATAGAAAGCATAGACACTTTTGAGAAAACACGCCAAGATGCAGTGGTAAAGGCTGAAGCAACGTATACTAAAAGCATGAAGTCTGCAGAAACAGCCCTACGCAAAGTGGTGAAATAGCTAGGCTTTGCATCATTTATTTGTTACCATATATTTGTATGGAAGCAAAAGACACTCTATATGAATGGACGACAACAGAATATATAGAGAAGAAAAAGTCCGTGGACTGGTTTTGGGCTGTAGGCATCATCTCTGTCGCAGCAGTGGTAGCATCCATCATCTATCGCAACTTTCTTTTTGCAATGTTTGTCATCATCGGCGCGCTTTTGCTTGTGATGTTTGAAGTGAAGAAGCCAAAACAGGTATATATGAGCATCACCACTCGCGGGGTTGGCATAGACAACTATTTGTATGCTTACAAAACCCTCAAGTCTTTCTGGCTGGACACCGAGCACCACAGGCTGTACCTGCATTCAGACAGACCTATACTGCCGATGATCATCCTCCCTGCCGGCGATGCCGACTATCGCAGGGTCCGTGAACTTTTGAGTAAATATATACAGGAAGAAGAAGTCCATCCAAACTCCTTGACAGTCATGGTAGACAGGCTGGGATTGTAGGAATCTTACCTCAACATACTTACAAGTTTATTAGAAGCTTCTCTTAAATACCCATCAGAAACCATATCTATATTGTCTTTATCAGAGTGATAGACGGTCATGAGTTCTTCAATATTAGCGACTACAACTTTAGGAGAACCTCACTAAGCGACCTGGATCTATTTTGTGGGATGGAGTCCTGACTAAACCATTGAGCTTTAGAAATTTCTCTTAAGTTTTTAGCAGTAGTTGCTTGAAGAGTTTTGGCAACATAGAGATAGACTGTATCTTTTTTATACTCCGCTCTGCTAACATAGCTTCCTAACTGCTTTAATTCTGTAATATCAACTCCAATTTCTTCTTTAACCTCTCTTCGGATTGCATGTTCAAGCGATTCGTTTCTATGAACTCCTCCACCTGGAACAGTCCAATAATCACCAGAGTAGGTCGTTTTTATGAGAAGATATTCGTTGTTTTGATTCTTAACGAGACACTTCACCCCAGTAGTTTCTGGTCTTATAATGAACCCATATATTTTTCTTATGGAATTAAGTATTTTATACAGGTTCATATTTATGTTTCTTGAGTGCTCGAACTAGCACTCGATTCTGTGATCCCGGCAGGAATCGAACCTGCATCATAACTTCCGCAAAGTTACGTCCTATCCATTGAACGACGGGACCAAATACAAGGCGAAAACACTTACAATCTACACGAATTTCAGATAATAGCAAGGTCTAGGCGTTGTTTTTGAGTTCGCCCTTTGCCCAAGCTACCAGCTGCTCTTTGGTAGCTTCGCCGCATATCCAGCCCTCACTTTCAGTGTTGTAGAGGAATGGCACACCACCGCAAAAACCTTTGTCATATTTCTCCATCAGCTTTTCGTTGTCGCTGTCATGCCAAATCTCTACACGGGTTACTTCCATGCCTATCTCCTTCTCCACGTCGTCTAAAGTCTTCCTTATGCGCTCGCAATGCGGGCATTCCTGGCCGTAAAATTCTAATAGATGTGGGGCTTTCATGTTATATGGTTTTTACCGGCATAGTAAATGTATCCAGACTGCCGTCCTCTCCTGCATTTTCTTCGGTGAAGATAAGGTTTAAGTTTTTAGACGGAGCAGCGGTTGTCAGCTTCACATCAGACACTAGTATAGCTGTGCCGTCTTTTTCCTTCTTGTCCAAAGAAAGCAAGCCTCCACCCAAAATGTTGCCGTCTGCATCCAGAACTTCCACAGAGCCGCCACGGGTGTCTGTATAGCCCCAGCTGCAACCAAGAGAAACCGCAGCAGAGTTGTCTATCACAGCTTTGACAGACAATGGGAAAGAGACAGTGGACTCTGGTGCTGGACTAAAGACTGTCAGACCGCAAGCACCTGTGTCATCAGAAACTATAGCTTGCGCTGCCTTCTGACTGTCAAAGCTGCTGCCAATGCTGTCTATGTTGTCCGAGCTTTTGTGAATGAAAAATCCTATAACTACCACAAAGGCTATAGCGACAAGAGCGCTAATGCCAGTGCCTTTTGATATGCGTAGTGCCATTGCTTTATTATAACAGAAAAAATAAAACCCGCAGAAGCGAGTTTTATTTTTTGCTGGAAATCCTAGAAACAAGGGATTTTCGGCGAGAAGCGGTATTTTTAGAAATCACTCCCTTCTTTGCGGCTTTGTCTATGGCTTGGTAAGCTTCAGACAAAGTTTTCTTTATGCCGTCTAAATTCTTGCTCTTGACCAACTTTTGCACCTTTTTTACGGCTTCCTTGTACGCCTTTTTACGGCGGTCATTCACCCCTTTTTTGTTGAGTGAACTGCGGAGAGCCTTTTTAGCTGAACGTGTTATTGGCATGCAAATACAATAACAGATTTATACACCAGATGCAAGGGTGTGTGTAAATGGTATAATGTCCGCATGATATCCAGAATAAGAGGCGAGATAATCCATGTAGATGAAAAGTATATAGTGGTAGAAGCATCTGGTGTGGGCTACAAAGTGCATGCCACCACAGACCTTATAGCTAAAGTCTCTGGGGTAGAGAAAAAAGACATAGCCGTCTGGACACACCTAGCTGTAAGAGAAAACTCTATGGAAATATTTGGGTTTGAAAACATGGACGAAGTAAGGTTTTTTGAAATGCTCATAGACATCTCTGGTATAGGCCCGCGTTCCGCGCTTTCCATCATTTCTATAGCACCGATAGAGACACTAAAGCGCGCAATAGGTTCTGGAGATACGTCCTACCTGACAAAGATTTCCGGCATAGGCAGAAAAACTGCAGAGAAGATAGTCATAGAGCTGCGCGACAAACTTTCTGCACTTGGACACAAGAGTGAAAACGGCGAGCATAAAGAAGAACTTGATGCACTGGAGGCGCTGAAGTCTCTGGGGTACTCACAAAATGAAGCACGCGATGCTTTGAAAGAAATAGATCCGTCCATAAAAACTACAAGCGCAAGAGTAAAAGAAGCGCTAAAGGTGTTGTCTCACTAGCCCTCGTTCTCCATTTCCGCAAGCAAAGTTTTCTCTTCGCGGAGTATGTCTTCTACCATAGTTTCATCATGCAGACGAAAAGCCTTTTTCTTTCTGTCGTAGTTTGTCCAAAGGAATGAAAGGAAGTTTGGGTCTTCTTTTGCCATGCCTAGCACATCCATGATGTGCTGCCCAGAAAGACCAGAAATAAACCTCAGGAATTCCGCCTGCTCTACCGCCGACAAAGCGGAAGATTCAAGTTCTTTTTTAATCATTTCAATCGGTGTCATATTATTCTCCCGCTTTTTCCATTGCGGACTTGGTGATGTGGGCAAATATTTCGCCCATCTTACCCATATTTTTCTCTTCATTCAAAAACTTTTCCGCTAGGGGGTTGTGCTCCATCGCACTAGCTGGCATTTGTTCCATATTCATATACACATAATACTACGTGCAGTTTGCAAAGTGCAACATATTTGCTCCCGTCCGACAAAAAGTGTAGGCTGTCAATATGCCAGAGTTACCAGAAGTACAAACAACAACCGCGGGGCTAGACAAAGAACTGCCGTATCTTTTTATAAAAGACGTTTGGACAGACCTGAAAAGTAAAGATAAAAGGAATAAAGACTCAGTAAAAAACCCTAAGTATTTTGAATATTTCAAGAAAGAAGTAAAAGGCAAAAGGATTTTAGGCGCTACTCGCAGAGGCAAAAATATACTCATAAGGCTGGAAGGAAGAAAGACCATACTTATCCATATGAAGATGACGGGACACCTGCTCTTTGGCAAGTACTCATACGATAAAAAAGAAAATATCTGGATACCGGACAAAAATCAAAAGAATGAGGCACTAAATGATCCGTTCAACAGATTTATACGGGTTGTCTTCATGCTAAAAGACCCGAAACGTGCTGGGAATGCCGGGGAAATGCACCTAGCTTTTTCCGACGTGCGCAAATTTGGCAAAATAACACTAGTAGATACAAGTACACTTTCAGAGAGTATTCACTTGGCACATCTTGGACCAGAACCGCTCGCAAAAGACTTTTCTACCAAAGATATGGCGGAGCGTCTAATGAAAAAGCCAAATGGAAAGATAAAAACAGTTCTGATGGATCAGTCTGTCATTGCAGGCATAGGCAACATATACTCGGACGAAATACTTTGGAAGGCAGGCATTCATCCGGAAGAAATAGTAAAAAATATTTCTGCTGGTGAACTTGGTGCAATATACAAAGCAATGAAGGAAACTCTGGCACAAGGTATAGACTTTGGCGGAGACTCTATGAGTGATTATAGAAATATCTACGGAGAAAAAGGAAGCTTCCAGCATAAACACAATGCGTACAAAAGATCCGGTAAACCTTGCAATAAAAAAGGCTGCGATGGAACAATAGTGCGAAAAAGTATCGGCGGCAGAAGCGCGCACTTTTGTCCAAAGCACCAAAAGCTAAAGAAAAAGAAATAAACTTTTTTTCTAAACAAGATAAAGCTATAATAAGACCATGAGCGACCTGCGATGGTTTATAGGAATAATGTTTATATTGTTCATAGGCTGGCTAGTGTCCGGCGGGCCTGCGCGCTATAGCGCAAACAAGCCTTTTATCCGCGCACCAGAACCCCTAGACAACGGTGAAGTATACGGGCCTTCAAATCTTTTTGGCTTGATACAATCTTCATCCAACACTTCTGGCACAACTGGTAGCGGAAGTTCTGCATACCCTAGCAGTTGGAAGCAGATGAATACACAATACTTTGTGCTATATGTTCCTTCTGGCTGGAGCATGCGAGAACTTCCTTCTGACAAAACTTACCGCGGAGAAATTACAAATGGCACAACTGTTCTAACTTTTGACTATGGCAAAGATGTAAATACTCTGCCATATGAAGGCAACCCTTTTTATACTATAAGCAACGAAAACATTGGCACATACCCCACAAAGATAGTCATGCCTGCTGGTGGCACATCCGGAACTACCGGCGCATATTACAAAAAGAATTTTAAAAAATACAAACTTGTAATTACAGGCGAAAACTTGAGCAAAAAAGAACAGACCACTGCGCTGTCTATCTTCCGCTCTGTCAGATTCAAAGTGCAATAAAGCCCAGCAGAGAGGGTGAAGTGCAAGAAATTTTGTGAGTTTTATAGTACTGTCTTATTTATCTAAAATCCTAAACAAAGCTATACCGAAGGCAGTAGAAACATTTAGTGATTCTTTCTCGCCGCGCATTGGTATTTCTGCTACAACATCCGCGAGTTCAAGAATTTCTTTTTCTATACCAGACACTTCATTGCCGACGATGAAAGCCATTTTTCCCTTTACTTCAACTTTTTTATAATCCACGGAATTCTCCGCCTGCTCTATGGCAACAACAAAATAATCATTTCTCTTCAGATCAAGTACAAGCTCGGCAACACTTTCAACATGGACCCACGGCAAAGTTTTCTCTGCTCCTAGAGCAGACTTGGCAATGTCCTTGCGCGGCCGTGCAAACCTGTCTATCGGGCCTGGAGTATACCCAGCCAAATACACCCGCCTCACACCAGCGGCATCAGCAGTGCGAAACATCGCGCCAACATTTTCTGCACTGCGAACATTGTAAAAAATCGCAACAGGAGACATATATTGTCCGCTCGGAAGGAATCGAACCTTCGACCATCTCCTTAAAAGGGAGCTGCTCTACCGACTGAGCTACGAGCGGATATTATTGTAATACTTGGTTTTCTATTGAAACCGCTACGACCAAGCTACGAGCGGAGATAGAAAAAAAATACCATATTAACCCTTAAAAATCAAGATTTTGGCACCATATATATTTATCCACAGCTTTACCTTTGCAAGCAGTAAATAGCAGAGATATAATGTACCCAGAAAGAGACAGTGCCCTTAAAGGTGACCGTCTTATAGGTTAAACAATAGTAAGAAGGTACGGAGTCTCGACCAAATTATTATATTAGTTCTTTATTAAAAAAGTTCTTTAAATATATAAGAGTATACAGGCTAAAAGGCCATCGGCGTAGAACTTAGCGCTAGTTAAGTTCCAGACCGATGGCCTTTTTTCTTTGTCTATAAAACATTTAGCACAAGCTGTTCCAGCGCAATATCGGAGTCAAAACCTGCTTCCCTGTTTTCATAAAGTAGTGCAGAAATTTTGGAGGAAATATTTTGAAGTTCTTCAACAGAGAATTTCTTTGCGGCAGATTCTGCTTTTTTGAAGACAAAAGGATTAAGCCCCAACGTAGCTGCAGAAGCACCTGTGCTCTTTTTTACTAAAAGCATATTTTTCGTCTGCCAGAAAAGTATGCCGCAAAGCTCCTCGGGGGTTTTGCCATTTTGGAAAGCTCTTTGCAGTATGAGCCAAGTTTCTTTCTTGTCTCTGGCACCAAAAGAATCGGTGAGAGAAAAAACATTGAATTCTTTTTTGCCTGTTTTTGAAACAGGCGTTTCAAACTGCTCCATATCTGCCGCAAATTTTTTAAGCTTTGATGCGGTATCTTTTTTTAAACTTCTTTCAGATACGACTACATGGTGTGGAGATAATGCTATCTCTGCTAAATTAGAAAAAAAGTATTCAGACATTTCTTCGTTCTCCAATACTTGCTCAAGTTTCAAAATATATTTTTCACCAAAGAGAGATGGTGCGGAAAGCCATTGCTTAAAATCTGCTGCACTAGCATCTATATCGTTCATGGCAAGAAGTGTAGTATTTTCTTTTTTAAGCAAGTTGGACACGAGCTTGTCAGAAGCCTGTCTTCTTTTAGAGGTATTGTCTCCGTAATAAACGTATATCATATGCGGACTTTTTTCTTATACTGTCTGTACGTGTCTCCGTATTTATCTTCAAGCATTTTGTCTTGCTTGGAAACAAAAAATATTTTCACAAGAATATAAACAATAACAGTTACTATTATGATGACAAGAGAGTTCGCCAAAAACCCGTATGAAGCCAGAAGCAATGCAAGCCCTACATGCGTAGGACTGCGAAATATCTTATACGGTCCTTTATAAAAATAAGAAACATCGTGCTGTGTGTTCGGATTGTTTCTGGCATGAGCTGTTCTCTTGGAAGTTTTTTGAGACCAAAATATAAGCGCTGTGCCAAGAAGCATTATAAAAACTCCGACAAGCGGCGCGCCATTTTGCATAATAGACACTGGGAATGCGGCATCTAGCAAGACACCAACGATAAACCCAACTAAATACACACTATAAGACTTGGCCAACAAGCTGTGGATGAAAGAGGTTGGGGTACTTTTATTTTCCATTTTCTGTTCTTGTGACATATTTACATGCTATCAAAAATACCAATAAAAGCGAGCTATTTCACATCACCGAGAGTCTGCCCTGCTCCGTAGTGCACAGTCAGAGGCACAACACTCTGGTAGTGTAAATATGAATCTTTCAAAACATTTTCCATGGCAGACTCTATTATATTGCTTGCCTGCCCAAGCGCTTCATCTTTTATCTCGTACACCAGCTCGTCGTGTATTTGCAATATAAGACTTGCAGAGGAGGATAGTCCGGCTTTTGCCAAAGCTTGGTCGGCGTGGATGATAGCAAGCTTTATAATATCCGCTGCCGTTCCCTGCAGCGGTGCATTCATAGATGTACGCTCTGCCATAGACCGCAGGTACACAAGCTTTGAATTTATGTTTGGCGACTGGCGCTTCCTCCCAAAAAGTGTTTCTGTGTAGCCGTGTTTTGAAGCAAAAATTCTGACAGAATCCAAATATTCCCTTACTTTATCAAACTCGGCAAAATAGCTGTTGTGGAACTTTTGCGCTTCTTCACGAGTGGAATGCAGGTTTTTCTTCAAAGCTAGAACACCCATCCCGTAGATTATACCGAAGTTTATAATCTTTGCTTTGCGGCGCATTTCTGCATCCACTTTGTCTTCCGGTACACCAAAAACTTTTGATGCCACAGAAGCATGCACATCTTTGCCATACTTAAAAACATTGTTTAGAAAAGCATCGCCAGACAATATGGCAAGCACACGAAGCTCTATCTGCGAATAGTCAAACGCTACAAGCTTTGAACCATCCTCCGCCTTGAATCCGTCTCGTATTGCTTTACCCAAACCGCTTTTTATAGGGATATTTTGCAAGTTCGGATTGTTTGAAGAAAAGCGCCCAGTTGCAGCGCCATGCTGCACAAAGTTTGCATGCAGTCTACCATCCGCTCCAGTCATATCTGGAATGATGTCTATGTATGTAGATAGCAGTTTTTGCAGTTCTCTATATGCAATGATCTCAGGTATTATCGGGTGCTCCTCTTCCAATGATTCCAAGACTTCTATTTTTGTAGAAAAAACTCCCGTAGCCCCGCGCTTGCCTTTAGTCTTTAGATGCAAATTGTCAAAAAGTATTTCTGAAAGCTGCTTCGGAGAATTCAAATTGAACTCTCCACCAGCATAAGAGTATATCTTGGCAGCCACGACATCCATCTTTTTATGATAATCTTCAGACAATTTTTGAAAAAAGTTTTTATCCACCAAAAGACCTTTTTCTTCCATTTTGCGGATTATTGGCATCAGCGGCTTTTCTATCTTTTCATAGACAGTTTTCAATTTTTGATCCGCATTTAATTTTTTGAAAATGTACTCCTTGGCAACGGCAAAAGTATCTGCGCGGGCAAAGTGTAAAATGTCTTCCAAGTTTGGATTTGTAAGTTCAGAGTCTAAAAGCCACATCGCAACACCCGTATCTAACAACTCATCTTTTGGCACTTTTTCTTCTTCTTTGTAAAGCCCCAGAGTTGCCGCCCTGCCGCCAGTTTTATCTTCATAATTTTTGTCTTCGCTGGATGTTGCGCCGACAGCAAGATTTTCTGTAAAAATATTTTTTACTCTTCCGTACAAACTGCGAAACTCAAAGTCTGAAAAGAGATTTTCAACTTTTTTCATGTCTAGATTTTCTTTGAAAACTTTCTCCGGTAACTTGAAATCTATCGGTGCATCACGGCGTATAGTAGCAAGTGTTTTAGAAAAAAGAGCTTCTTCTTCTCCTTCTTCTAGTATGCCGACAAGTCTGTCTGTCAACCCTGAAACCTTTTTGAAATTATTTTTGTCTTTCTTTAATGCAGAATATATTTCTTCTACTGTGCCAAACCCTTTTATCAAAGTAGTGGCAGTCTTTTCACCTATACCCTTCACGCCGACAATATTGTCCGACTTGTCTCCGCAAAGCCCTTTATAGTCAGGCAAAAGTTTTGGGGGAAAACCAAATCTTGTTTCTACTGCCTTCTCGTCATATAAAACTGTATCATTTATTCCTCTCTTCAGAGTAAAAACTTTTACTTTTTCTCCATCCACCAGCTGTAGCGTGTCCATGTCTCCGGAGGCAACAATGACTTCCATGCCATTTTCTTTTTTCACATCCTCCGTTATCGTACCCAAGATATCATCTGCCTCAAATCCTTCTTGGTCGTATACAGGTATGCCGAACGCTTCAAAAATCTTGCGAGAAGAAATTAACTGCGAGACCAGTGCGTCGTCTATCTTTGCCCGAGTTCCTTTGTATGCTTCGTATGCTTCGTGACGAAAAGTCTTTTTGGGCAAATCAAAAGCGGCGACAATGTAGTCCGGCTTCAAGTCGGAAATGATCCGTATAAGCATGGTGGAAAGCCCGTACAGCGCTCCTGTAGGCTCGCCCTTTGATGATAGAAAGTCCGGCAAGGCATGATAAGCACGATGTATGATAGCGTGAGAATCAAGCAGAACTAAGCGCTTTTTGCCGACAGTTTTGACCATAACTGAAGTATAGCATTTTAGCGGATTTCAAGTTGTCTTTCTTCTGTGTCCCTTCCGTGGCGTAAAAACACAAAGACCGCATCGCTTCCCGCCAAACCATCTACTTGCTCTGGCCACTCTAAAATGATCAGATTTTTGGGGTTTTTGGCAATTTCTGCAAATCCAAGCCTGAGCAATTCGTCTTTACTTTTTAGCCTGTAAGCATCTATGTGTACCAGCTTTTGCCAAGGATGAATATCTATATCATAAAATTTCATAACAATAAAAGTCGGGGAAATTACCTGCTCTTTTATACCAAGCTCGCGAGCTATCGCCTGTGTCAAAGTCGTCTTTCCAGCGCCCAAGTCGCCGGAAAGAGCAGCAATAGCCGCGCCGGTAAACCGGCGCGGCTTCTTCACTTCCTCCAAAATTTCCCTCGCAACTTCTTGTATCTGTGAGATAGTAAAAACTTTTTTCATATTCTGAATATAGCACAAAACCCCCTTTCGGGGGTTTTGTTTGCGACTATGCTCATTCCACTTTTAGTGAGGCAAATGTGTTGGAGGTATTTGCTTCACAAATCTAGTTGGGGCGAAAGCTCTTCGTCCAAGCATAATTATAAGCAAAACTATGAGGATGAAGATCAGCCAGCCGATCAAGGTATGAGGCAAAATTCCATTTGCTCCAAACAGAGCAAGGCCTGCCAAGAAACCTAGAGTGCCAGAAACTGTATCTATAGAGTAAGCAACAACATCATCTTGGATGTTATTTCCATAAACATAAGCTGCTGTACCAGAAGCTACGAGGGGATCACCATTTCTTGCAGAAGTTTTCACTATGCCGTCAATGAAGAAAGATTGTTCTTCCTGAGGAGCAAGAGTTCCTACCTCTACAGTTACAGTATTGTCTTTCAAAGAGTACTCGCCGCGTGTTGTGCGCACATCGCCAACATTTGCTGGAAGCTGTATGTGTACAACCACATCACGAAGTGTAGTACGCTTTGCTATGTTTTTGTAAGTAACTACGTAGTCTATAGCATCGCCTGGGCGGTATGTGTCATATCGGCTGTCTATAGTCAAAGTCATAAGTGGAGCGCTGCCACTGCCACCACCAGTGTAGATAACTACTGGGCCATTGTCAGTGATAACTTGTGAGCGTGTACGGAAAGACAATATCTGTCCGTAGTCTGTGCCGCCACAACCTTGTCCAAATGCTCGGTAGTAGTAAGTAGTGTCTGGAGCAAGATTGTATATGTAAGCAGAGAATGAGCCGTTTGCTAGAGTTTGAGCTGAAGTTGTCGCACCCAAAGCTGAAGTTGTCCCCCACTGGAAATATACCTGAGTTATGGCTGGCAAATATGTTGAACCGCCTTGACAAACACTGCTTATGTATCCATTCAAGCTTGCACTTGTTTGTCCAACACCAGAAGCCACAAGAGTAGAAACTGAGATTGAAGAAGGTGTTGGGGTAGGTGTAACATAATTATACTCACTATTATATGTAGGATATAGACAACCTGGGTCGTTCATATCTACAAGTCCATCACCATCGTTATCTATGCCATCGTTACACGCATAAACTTGCGATTGAGGAGTTGGTGGTGCAGGAGTCTGGTACGTATTTATAACCAAAGACTGTGTCTGTACTGCGCCGCCAAGCTTTGAAGCTGAAAGTGTAAATGTGGTCGTGCCATATATAGGAGCTGTGATCCTTTGTCCAGCTGTACCTACAGTACCGATAGAAGAAATGGAAACATCTGTACAGTCGTTGGTCGTAGACCAAGTCAAAGTAGTAGTTGCACCATTTGCTATTAGAGACTGAGCGGCATTGAAGCTTGTGATCGCACAGTATCCCTGTACAGGCTGCTGTGTTACATATACAGTAACAACTTTTGTGTCTGTGGAACCATTTGCGCCGGAAGCAGACAATGTATATGTAGTATCCATTATCAAGTTTCCTGTAGTTGTAGAGCTAGATAGCATCTGTGAACCAAGGTTCGTTATAGAAACCTGATTGCAGTTTGTAGTTGTCCAGTAAAGGCGAGATGGGCTGCCATAAGCAACTATAGAAGGAGAAGCAGAGAAACTGTTTACTACACAGTTTGCAACAGTTGGTGTTACAGGTGTAGTTACAGTTATCTTCACAGTCTTCACTATGGTATTGCCGTTGTTGCAGTTTACAGTCAAAGTGTAAGTAGTAGTTGAAGTTGGGCTGACGGTTACATTTCCGTTTTTACCGAAGTTTATATCACTAGAAAACGGAGAAATAGAAACGCTTGAAGCATTGTTTGTAGTCCATGTCAGCACAGCTGACTCACCAGCAGTCAAGTAAGTATCTGAAGCATTGAACGTGGCAGTACACGCAGGAGCTTGCCCTACAGTTATGTAGACAGTTTGCTGACGAGTTGAGCCATCTTTACAGTTTACAGTCATAGTATATGACTGATTGCTTTGCAGATTGCTTACAACATGAGAACCAACTAGAGCAAGATTGCTTCCGATACCAGAAATACTTACGCTCTGCGCACCGGTTGTAGACCAGTTCAAAGTAGCAGAACCGTTGTATGCGACAGATGTACTAGAAGCAGTCAAGCTTGCAGAACATGCTGGTGCAGGTGTGTTGTTGCTTACTCGGAACTGAGCCACGATAGAACCTTGGTGGCAGAAAGACTGGTATGAAGGACAACCGCCGCTTGATCCATGAGCCGCTATAGTGCCCAAGTTTAGACCTGTAGAAGAGAACAAAGCGTTTTCTTGTGCAGAGCTAAATGTGTTTGTTGTTGTAGAAACAGGAGCATCAGGATACCAACGTAGTGATCCAGGTATAAACGTAAGAGTTTGTGCCTGTGAGCCGTTTATATACACCTGTGCCTGCCCTGTACAACGAGTACAGTTTGCTGCGAGGTTGGATGCCCAGATGTCTCCGGTAAATGACTGTGAATTCACAGTACCACTTACCTTTGGACTCATGTGCAAAGTCATGTTTGAAGCAGAAACAGAAGAAGTATTGTGGTAATAGATAGTTACCGCGATAACATCGTTCGGATTTGCATTCACCGAGCTCGACCAATTCATAGTAGACCCAGGATTTTGGGTTACATTGGAAACACGCACAGTAGCAAGATCATTGGACATGTTGTTGAACATTGACCCTGCAGTTTGTGCAGAAGCCACGCTCAAAAACCCTGTTCCAAGGAAGAATGCGACTATAGCTATAGTTTTATAAATAAAATTTTTCATATACGTCTACTAATAACAAATAATATCTGTACTTGACTGGTACATTTTTAAAATTTCGATGTTTGGCATCCAAATCTTGAAAATGTAGGGCAGTCATACTAACTGCCCTAACTTCATAAACACACTACTACGATTATCTGTGACCATAAGATCTACTACTTCTATAGTTACCACCACGCGGCATATTAGCCATTGGCCGTTGCTGTGAAGATTGTCTATAAGAAGGAGTGGATGGACGAGAATGTCCTGCGTTCTGAAAATTATTATTTCTAGGAACATTGTTCCTATATGTAACATTTTCAGTTCTTGAGATTTCTTGTCTTGGTACAAAATTATTATTTCTCGAAGTATTCCGTGTGATTTGATTCCTAGGATTTTGATATCCTTCGGAACGCTTACTATAACCTTGGCTTTGGTTTCCCATTCTTGGTCTACCGGGACTTTGTAGGTCGGGACGTGCGTCAGAGTTTGATCTATCTGGACGAACAGAATTTGGAACAGTTTGGCTTTTGTGGCCGTTTTGCTGTTCATTCAACTGAGGTCTTGTATCAAGGTTGTTAGAATTTTGAATTCTTGGATTATTTCTAACTCCATTATTCAAATCTTCTCTTGTACTAAACGATCTGCCTTTCGTGTTGCTGTTTGTCGTAAGACTACTCTTGTTGAAGCTGCTTCTCCGATCACGACCTCCATTATTAGGGTCTGTTGGGCCACCTCCCTCATTATTGTTACCAGGGTTAGTGTCCACATCACCATTTGGAGTTGGATACCAACCACCATTTCCACCTCCAGTATTCCCTCCATTGGTTTGACCATTGGGGTCATTTACTGGATTTTCTGGGCTACCATTTTCTGTGTTTGGTGTTGGTGTTGGTGTTGGTGTTGGCGGATTATGAACTACATTTGTTGTAGTATTAGTCACTTGGTTGTTGTAATAAGAATTATCAACATAAGTATAACTATTGCTACCAACAGGAATATAGGCGATCGGCATAGTGCTAACACCATAGCTCATCCCAATAGAATAGCTTCCGTAATACGATCCACTGTTGCCATAGTAACCACCTGATTGTTGTGGTGCACTCTCTACATAAATGTATTCCTTTTGAATAACAGTATCAGTTTTACCAGGAACTTGCACTTCATAAGGCACAGGCACAAATACACTATCAGGAGCACCTTTAATCACTCTTTCCCTTTCAACAGTACGAACATTTGCAGGTAAAGACAGAATACCGGGGTTACAACAAGCTTCTCCATTAGCTGAAGTTCCTTTTGAAACTTTCATTATGGCATAATCTCTGGGCTCATTCACCACAACTCCGTCCTTTAAATAGTAATCCCATGTAAAAAAGAAAATTCCGACATCACCATTTAAAGTAATCGTCTCACTTCCCCATATTTTCTTAACAGGATCCCATCTATCATTTACGTATTGTACGCCTTCTGGATAACGTGTGTAACCTTTTTGAATCGTATAGTTAACCATAGAAGTATTCAAAACTAAAGGTTTTCCACTAGGGTCACATAGATTATAAACAGAAAGATTTTTTGCGATTCTTTCACGAATCGGTTTCAGACTTCCATTTGCATCAACTAGTCCAGGAGACCAGTCTTTAGTGTTTACACCTTTTGTGCCAAGGAGTTGGGCGCGTCCTATGTCAGGGTTTGAACCCTTGAAGCAACGATCCCATGTTGCATACGCAGAATTTTCGATAAGTAATGTGTTGAAGCTGATAACCAATAAGGCTACCAAACTTCTGCTGTTAAAGAACTTTTTCATTTTTAGTGTGTTTATTTGTTATTTTATGTGTTTCTGGAAGATATGCCGGTCAGGAGTGTTAAATAAATGCACTTCTTAGATTTACCTAGATGATAGCATATTTGAATATATTTGTCAATACCCTATGACACCAATTTTCCCCTTATTTTATATAGGCGAAAAATGACCCTTGGGGTATAATCTATGGAGTTATGATCCAATTTGACGACGACAAAGAGGAGCGGAAACTAGAAGAATTGCGCAAACAGGAGGAAGAAGACCTTGTAAGAATACTTGCTGAGGCCAAATATGGCATTTCTTCTATAGATCTTTCAGGTGTAACCATAGAAAACGAGGCTTTGCGCTTCGTAGATGAGAAACGCGCCAGAGAGCTTGAAGTTGCCCCATTTAAAATGCTTGGGAAAAATCTGTATTTAGCTATTCGTACTCCAGAAAAAGAAGGACTGGAAGAACTTAGGAGTGAAATAGAAGCAAAAGGATACGGAGTAACATACTACATGGCATCGCGAGCCAGCCTTGAAAAAGTGTGGGGCAGGTACAAAGAGCTTTCGCTTGCTTCCAGCTCAAAAGCAGGCGGCATAGACATTGCGGGAGAGATAGTGGCAAAAATAGGAGAAGAAATACGTACCATAAGCGATGTAGATAAAGCAATACAAACATCTTTCCAAGAAAACAAAACCCACCGCATCTCTCACATACTTGAAATACTCTTGGGTGGTGCAATTGCGATAAATGCTTCAGATGTACACATAGAGCCAGAGGAAGCCACAGTTCGTGTGCGCTTCCGACTGGACGGCGTACTGCAAAATGTGATGGAGTTGGATGAACAGACATACAAACTTTTGAACTCCCGCATCAAGCTCCTTTCTGGGCTGAAGCTTACTACTTCTGCCAATGCTCAAGACGGCCGCTTCAGCATCTTCCTAGACAAAGACGAGATAAGTATCCGTACTTCCATGATCCCGGGCGCATATGGCGAAAGCATAGTAATGCGTATACTTAATCCAAAATCTATCCAGGTAAACGTGGAAGACCTTGGCATACCAGAGAGACTTTTTAAAGTTATAGAGAAAGAAATAGCAAAACCAAATGGGCTTATCCTTATAACTGGACCAACAGGTTCGGGAAAAACAACTACACTTTACGCTTTCTTGCGCCGTATATACAGCACAGAAATAAAGATCATAACTATCGAAGACCCGATAGAATACCATTTACCAGGGATAACCCAGACACAAACTGAGGCAGATAAAGGCTATACATTCCTGGAAGGCTTGCGTAGCGCTTTGCGCCAAGACCCAGACGTAATAATGGTGGGGGAAATACGCGACAGCGAAACAGCCAAAATAGCTGTGGAGTCTGCTTTGACCGGACATTTGGTGTTCTCTACCCTTCACACCAACAACGCCGGCGGTGTGATACCGCGCCTGATAGACCTTGATGTAAACCCAAAAACCCTAACCTCTGCCCTTTCTATGTCTATGGCACAGCGCTTAGTACGAAAACTTTGCCCTGTCTGCAAAAAACAGCGCGACCCATACCCTGAAGAAAAAAATAAAATAGATACTATCCTTCAAAAAGCCCAAGAAGAAAACAAACACGTAGAAGAATACGGTGTCACAGTTGGTGCGCCATACAAAATATATGAATCTGTCGGCTGTGACAAATGCAACGGCACAGGATACAAAGGCAGATGTGGTATATACGAGGCAATACTGACAGATGAAAATATAGAAAAGATAATGATAGAAAACCCTAGCGAGCGCGAAATAAAAAAAGTCTCAGAAAAGCAAGGCCTGCTGGATATGAAAGAAGATGGGGTAATAAAAGTAGTCAAAGGCATAACTTCCATCCAAGAAGTCATGAGCGTCGTTGACTTGGATGCAAATTAAAAAGCATAAATCTTTAAACAATCCTTGAAACGCTAGGCGCTGCAAGTAATGAATTTTTAAAGGATGGGACCAGAAACTATAAATAGTACCAAACCGTCCTTCGCAAATCCCTAGAGGTCATGGACCTGATTGCTTAAAGATTTATGCCTTCTTAAAAAGAACTTACTCTATTATATCCACCCTATACAAACTGCAAAGCCTATGTTGTTGATTTCCTTGTGGATTTTGTGTGGAAAAGAAAACCCGTGGGGTAAATGCCCCGCAGGTGGTATAATCCATATGTATTTATCAACATTGGAAGTTTAGCATATTGCCATACATTTGTCAAGCATATGGAAGACCAAGAGCAAAAACTCAATAAAGCTGAAGACTTTCACCTAGACAGAACACTCCGCCCAGATGCCTGGGATGAATATGTCGGGCAAGAGAATGTAAAAGAAAACCTAAAGATACTTTTAGCTGCAGCGAAAGAGAGGAATCACCCAGCAGAGCATATACTTTTCTACGGCCCGCCCGGACTTGGCAAGACAACCCTGGCACACCTTATAGCAAAAGAAACCGGCAGACAGATGAAGATAACTTCCGGCCCCGCTATAGAAAAAGTCGGGGACTTGGCTTCAATCCTGACAAATCTTTCATCTGGAGACATTATCTTTATAGACGAAATACACCGCCTAAACAAGATGGTAGAAGAGGTTCTGTACCCCGCCATGGAGTCTGGTATGCTAGATATTATTATTGGTAAAGGTCCTTCTGCTCGTACCATACAGCTGGATTTGCCGCCTTTTACTTTAATAGCAGCCACCACTCGCATAGCACTGTTGTCTTCCCCGCTTCGCTCGCGTTTTTCTGGAGGAGTATTTCGTCTGGAGTTTTACAACCAGACAGAAATAGAAAAAATAGTTGCAAGGTCAGCAAAAATACTTGGTGTCGCCTTGGAAGAAGAAGCAATAGGTGAGATAGCAAAGCGCGCTCGCTTCACGCCACGAACAGCAAACTACTTCTTGAAACGATGCCGGGATTATGCCCAAGTCCACAAGAAGGATTTGGATAAGAAAACAGTTTTTCTTGCACTTTCCCTGCTTGGCATAGACGAGCTTGGGCTTTCGGAAAATGACCGCCGAGTGCTGGAAGTGATAATAGAGAAATTCAACGGCGGACCAGTCGGACTCAATACCATAGCTGCCGCAACATCTGAAGAAGAAGCAACCATAGAGGAAGTAGTGGAACCATACCTTATACAAATGGGTCTTTTGGAAAGAACTCCTCGCGGACGTGTAGCTACCAAGAAAGCATATGAGCATTTAGTTTTTGATTTTATAGAAAAAGCCGAATAAAATTAAAAAGCACCCACATTTGTGGGTGCTTTTGCCTACTGTTCCTATGCTTCTTCAGCTGACAACTTTTTGCTGATAACGTTTATGTAATTGCGGATTTATTTCAGTGGTTCCAGATATTCTGCCCATAGTTAGATCAAAAAAATCTGAGTTATACTTTACTTCAGTAAATATACCCCTTAGGGTAACAGCACACTCTTGTGTTTCTCCATTTTTAGTAATACTGTCTATCACCCCTAAAAATGTTCTTTTTTCCATGTCTATCTTTTTCAGCTTAAATGTCACAAATTTGAATGGGTGACCAGATGGACTTTCTGAGATAAGTTTTCGTGCAGACTTCACATCTTCTCCTAAATGAAAAATGTGGAACTTGCATTGCTTTTTACCAAGCAAAGAGTCAATAAAGGATTGTGCGGGGATCCTGCCTTTGGCAGTCATTTCTACATCGTTGTGTTTCATAAATTATTTGATTTTAAAGTTAGACATATTTTATTATTCATTTTTATACTACGCTTGGAGTAGGGTATTGTCAACATTTGAATTTTGTCTGGGTAGGCGTATAAATAAACCATGAGTCACTCACAATGGGAAAAGAAAAAATACAAAAAAGCTGCAGAGAGCAATAAGATAAGCAAAATATACAGCAAGCTGGTCCGCCTCATAACCACTGAAGCGAAGAAGTCCGCCGGCAACCGCGAAAGTCCGGGGCTAAAACAAGCCATATCAAAAGCACGAGAGGTAGACATGCCAAATGACAATATAGAGCGAGCTATAAACAAAGCAAATGAAAGTGGAACGTCTATGGAACAGATGACGTACGAAGCATATGGACCAGGAGGTGTCGGTATAATAATAGACGCTCTGACAGACAACAGAAACAAAGCGTCTCAGGAAATAAAACACATACTTTCTAAAAATGGATTATCTTTGGCAAGCACAGGCTCAGTAACTTGGGGATTTGAAAAATATCAAACACCTGAAGGCTTGGTCTGGAAGCCAATACAGACAACACAACTCTCTGCTGAAGACAGTGCGCTTCTGGAGAAAATTGTGGATGAACTGGAAGAAAACGACGAGGTACAAGATATTTACACCAACCAAGAAATATGAAAATACTATCTGTAGACCCGGGGTATGACCGCGTGGGCATAGCCGTCATAGAAAGGAAAACTGGTGAGAAAGAGAAGCTTTTGTATTCAGACTGTTTTACGACAGATAAAAATCGGGGCTTGAATGAGCGGATTTTTTCTGTTGGGCAAGAGATAGATAGAGTTATTAAACAATTTTCCCCAAACGGACTTGTGCTGGAAAAACTTTATTTCTCCAACAACAAGATAACCGCTATGGGGGTCTCTGAGGCACGCGGTGCAATAATATACGAAGCGCATAGAAATAGCTTGCCTGTAGCAGAATACACGCCTGTAGAAATAAAAGTTGCAGTAGCGAGCTACGGCAAGGCCACAAAAGAAGAAGTGCATAAAATGGTGGAAAAACTGATAGATTTGCCTACCAAAAAACGCCTAGATGACGAGGTGGATGCTATCGCTATCGGGCTTACAGCATTTGCTCACAAGGCTTTTTTGTGAATCCACAGGAAAGGTGTTTTCCCCTTGCAAAGACTTTTGGTATTTGATACAAATAATGCACAAATTATTAACGGTCGCAATTAAAATAAAATTTTTTAAATTTTCCATGAGTTATTTGGATGATGAAGTAGTAATGCAAACAGAAGACTTTATGAACTCAAATGCTGAAGACGGCAATGATTTCAATGAAGACGATCTGGACATGGACGATAATGACCTAGACTTTGCTGAAGATGATGCAGATGGTGATGAATTTAGTGAAGACAACGAGGAAGACGAATAATACAAAACCCCGCCAATGGCGGGGTTTTGTATTATTCTACAATAAACTTCACAAATCTTTTCTTACCTATTTTGACAGATATATCTTGTGTTATCGGCATGTTCGGATCAGTTATTTTTTCTTTTGTTTCCAGGTTAGTTATTGCACCTTCTTCTATAAGACGGCGAAATTCACTTTTTGATTCTACTACGGAGTTCGTAGTTACAGCATCGATTATCGCATTTCCAACAGAAACCTTGAACTCATCTATTTCTTCCGGTATTTCCCTTTTTTGAAACTTGGTCACAAAATCATCTTCTGCTTCTCTAGCCTTTGCTTCGCCGTGATAAATGGCAGTTATTTCAAGGGCAAGATTTTTCTTTGCATCCATTGGTGAATGATTTTTGATTATTTCTTCTATCTCTGAAATTTCAAGATGAGTACAATCAACAAAAAGCTGTCTCATGTTTTCATCTGGCTGAGCCATTATTGCTCCATACATTTGGGCTGGTTCAAAATCCAAAAACACCCCAGTACCTAGAGACTTTGACATCATCTTTTCTCCTGTCACGGGATTCTCAAGCAAAGTTGTAATCAGGACGTATTTTTCTTTATTTTTTAATTTTTTAAGAAGGGTCCTTCCCGCCAAGGCATTGAATTTCTGATCGTTGCCGCACATTTCAACATCCACATCCATCACTACAGAATCATAGCCTTGCATAAGGGGATAAAACATTTCATGTAGGTAGAGAGGTTTTTCTGCTTTCAATCTTTCTTGGAACATGTCGCGCTCTATCATTTGCTGAACTGTAAAATTGGAAGAAATATTTATCACATCTTCAAATGTCAGTTTGGAAAGCCACTCGTCGTTGTAAAGTATTTTTACAGGGTTTTCTTTATTATCAACATCGATTACAGGCTTTACCTGGTCTAGCCAAGTTTTCACATTTTCTACCACTTGCTCTCTAGTAAGCTGTTTCCTGGCAGAGTCTACTCTGTCTGTCGGATCGCCGATGCGGGCAGTAAAATCTCCAACCAAAAATATAACTTCGTGCCCTAAGCGCCTGAATTTTTCCAGTATTATGTAGTTTGTAGAGTGGCCTAGATGCAGCGATGTGCCTGTGGCGTCTGTGCCTATATATATGCGTATTCTTTTTCCAGAAGACAGTAGTTCTTTTAATGAATCCTTGGTTGGCAAAACTTCTTTGATAGATCTAGTCAAAATTTCATCTATTTTCTTGGCATCTGTATCTATTTTCATACTTAATCCACTTTACCACAAAACACTATTTTTGTCCTTTATAGTCACGGTTTTTGCCAGATTTGTGTTACTATTGTTACATATGAGAAAAAAAGTTGTTTCAGCCTTTGGCGGCAAGAAGCATTGGTTTAGAAATATATTACTCACAATTTTTGGCCTTGGTATAGCTTTAGCTGGGGTGGTTTTTATATGGATTGGTTCACTCAAGATACCGGACTTTAAGTCTTTTGACGACAGACGCGTAGAAAAGTCTACAAAGATTTATGACCGCACAGGCGAGGTCCTTTTGTATGATATACACAACAACTACAAAAGGACTGTTATACCTTTTACAGATATGGGAGACAACATAAAGAAAGCCACAATAGCAGTGGAGGATTCAGATTTTTATAATCACCACGGAATAAGGGTTAAATCTATAATTCGCGCAATTATTGCAAATGTACTACACATAGGCGGAACAACTCAGGGTGGTTCTACTATTACGCAGCAAGTTATTAAAAATAGCTTACTGACACAAGACAAAAAAGTTACCAGGAAACTTAAAGAATGGTTCTTGGCAGTAAAGCTTGATCAAGCGATGCCAAAAGACGAAATACTTGCAATATATCTAAACGAAAACCCGTATGGTGGTAGCGTTTATGGTATAGATGAAGCGGCAAAAACATTTTTTGGAAAAGAGCCGAAAGATCTTACTATGGCCGAAGCCGCATATATGGCAGCAATTCCAAACGCTCCGACATACTATTCTCCTTATGGTAAAAACAAAGACAAACTAGAGGATAGAAAGAATTTCATTTTGAGCAGAGAAAAAGATTTAGGAATGATAACCCAAGAAGAGTTTGATGCAGCCAAGGCTGAAGTTGTGGAATTCAAACCCCAAGAACTCGTCGGGATAAAGGCGCCTCACTTTGTTTTCTATATAAAAGACTATTTAGAACAAAAGTATGGGGCAGATGCTGTAGAATACGGTGGACTAAAAGTTATAACAACTTTGGATGCAAGTTTACAAGAGAAAGCAGAAAAAATAGCTTCTGAAAACGCAATAAAGAACGAGAAGGATTTTAAAGCTACAAACACAGCGGTAGTTGTAATAGATCCAAAAACTGGTCAAATACTTACTATGGTTGGCTCTAGGGATTATTTCGACCCAAATATAGACGGAAAGTTTAATGTGGCTACAGCTTATAGACAGCCCGGATCTTCATTTAAACCTTTCGTATACGCCACGGCTTTTACAAAGGGGTATACTCCAGAGACAGTACTTTTTGATGTTCCAACAGAATTCAACGCCAGTTGTTCTGCTTATGGCGCTGGTAAGAACTGTTATATGCCGGATGATTACGACGGTCAGTTCCGCGGGCCAATGGAACTTAAAAATGCCTTGGCTCAGTCCATAAACGTGCCTGCTGTAAAACTTTTATATCTTGTAGGAATAAAGGATGCAATAAAAACAGCAAAAGATATGGGGATAAGATCACTTAACGAACCTGACAGATATGGACTTACCCTTGTGCTTGGAGGCGGAGAAGTTTCCTTGTTGGACATGGTTGGTGCTTATGGTACTTTCGCAAATAGTGGAATAAAAGAAAAAACAGCAGGTATACTTAAAATAACAGATTCGAGCGGAAATACTTTGGAAGAATATAACGAAGAAAAGGCGCAGGTTTTAGACAAAAATGCGGCCTTAACTATTTCTCAGATACTTTCAGATAATGTTTTGCGCACACCGCTTTTTGGAGCAAACTCCACCTTAAATGTTTCTCCAAACGTAGCTGTAAAAACTGGTACTACAAACTTGAACAAAGATGCGTGGATGATAGGTTACTCAACATCTGTAGTTGTGGGAGTTTGGAGCGGTAACAATGACAACACTTCTATGAAAAAAGGTTCCACTGTGTCTGGTCCCACCTGGAACGCAGTTATGAAAGAAGCATTAAAAACATATAAAGAAACACCTTTTGAGGAACCACAAGATAATCCAAATACAGATACTTTGAAGCCAGTTTTCCGTGGTAAATGGCTTGGAGGAGAAAGCTATATATTGGATTCAATTTCCGGCAAACTTGCAACAGAGTTCACTCCGCCAGAAACAAAGGTAGAAAAGATAATAACGAACGTGCACGATATACTTTATTGGGTAGATAAAAGCAATCCTTTGGGAGAAAAACCGGCTGATCCGAGCAAAGATCCTCAATTTAAAAATTGGGAGACTGCTGCACAAAACTGGTGGAATAAAAATAAAAATAACTATCCTGTGGTTGATGAAAACTCTATACCAACAGAATACGACAACATACACACAGCTGAATCAAAACCAGTTGTATCTATAATAACACCTACAGAAAATTCTACATTCAGTAAAACTGACAATATAACAGTATCTTTCAACTTCCAGGGTATGTATCCGCTGCAAAAAGCAGATATATTTATAAATGGGATATTTATAACAAACCTAAGTGGTCAAAATACTTACACATTTAGTCCTCAAGATATAGAAAGTATAGATAGTATGAATGAGTTAAAGATTATAGCAAAAGATTCTGTATTTAACACAAACGAAGCTAGTGTTCATTTTATGGTAAATTAGCTACCAGTTTATACTAGATATGGGGATTTTCTCCTTTCTGAAAGCATCTAAAATCTCATCTTTTTTAATAAAAAGATGAGATTTTAATGTTTGTGAAATATTAAAATGTATTGACGTTTTTTTTATTTCAACATTTTCTTCTTTTAATTCTAAATTTGCTTTTTGCTTAACAATACGAATAATGGAGTTTTTTAAATCCTCTTTAGATAAAACTATTTTTTTAAAAAATCCTAAAAAGTTATTTAGCTTTCCATCCATATTATCTGTTCATTGGCATTACTAAGTAAGTAAAAGATAGATCATTTACTCCATGTATTATTACCGGTTTGTTTGATCCGCTCACTTTTATAACGATACTCTCCTGATTGATAGACTGAAAACAATCAAACATGTACTTATAGTTTACATTCAAGTCAACGCTTTCTCCAGAAAATGACCCGTCTATAGAAGTTGTATTTTCTCCTATGTCACTGTTTTGTGCTTTCATTACCATTTTCTTAGAAGAAGGGTTTATAGAGACGGTTATTTGATTGAATTTATCAGAAAAAATATTTGAAACTTTCAAAGAATTTATAATATCCTGCTTCAATACAACAACTTCTGTCGTATTGAGTTCTTTTTTAGGAATTATTTGCTTATAGTCTGGGTATACTCCGTCTATAACACGAGATGTAATATATAGACCATTTGTTTTCATTACAATCTGGTTTTTACCAACAACCAACTTTATATCTGTATCCAAATCACTGCAAACCCGTATTATTTCCACGATATTTTTATAAGGTATTATTATGGGAGAAAATTCATAAAGTTCTTTTGTTTTTATCCTCTTTTCAGCAAGACGGAAAGAGTCTGTAGATACAAAAACTATTGAACTTTCTTCTGGATACACATAAACACTGGAAATTTCTGGTTTTATTTCTGAAGTTGAAGCACTATAATAAACCGCCTTAATTCCTTCTATAATCTTATTTAAAGAGATTTCAATCTCACTTCCTTCTACATCCGGCAAAGTAGGAAAATCATCCACAGGATAGCTTTTAACAACAAATGAATTTCTTTTTGTAGATATGTTCATATTTCCATTTGAAATTTCTATATTCACAACCCCATCGTCATACATATTTGAAAAAAGATTTGAAAGCACTACTCCAGATACAGCGCAAGTACCCCCTTCTTCTACTTTTGCAGGTATCTCAAGTTCTATACCAAGACTTAAATTTGTAGCTCTAAGTCTTAAACTTTTACCTTCTTTGTCCGCTGTAAACAAAATAGATGAAAGTATGGGTAATGTTAGATTCTTGCCTGTCACTCTATCAGCCGATATTACAGCTTTCTTCAGTTTTTCTATTTGGCATTCTATTTTCATATATGTGTATTTCTTTTATTTAATAATTAAATACTTATATTAGCGCGGTGGATATGTGTATAACTCTAAAATCTACTTATAAATTAACAGTCAAAGTTGATTTTGTGTATGTGTATATCTTGTGGATTATTTTGGTAATTTGTTAATAAAAATTAAAGCTACGTTTATTGATATTTTATATTCACCTATGCACTCATGTTTATTCATAACTTAAACATACTTTTCCACATTATTTAAACAATGTTCTTAACTGGTCTATTTCTTGTATAAGTGAAGGGTCAGTTTTTAAATCCTTTTTAATTTTAAGACACGAGTGAATAACTGTAGTATGATCTTTTCCACCAAGTTTCTGCCCTATTAATGGGTACGATACATTAAAATCTTCTCTTAAAATATACATTACAAGCTGACGAGCCTTTACAATCTCTTTCCTCCTGGTTTTGTCATATATAGAATCTTCCTCAAGATTAAAAAAGTCAGCAATAGTCTTTACTACATCTTTTATAGCAACATTTTTCTTTGGCCTTATATTGTTTTTTATAAGCCCCTTAACTTCATTTATGGTAAGTGATCTATTTTTTACCTGAGATTGGATAATTATAGAATTTAAGCTACCCTCAAGTTCTCTGATACTTCCCTGTAAAGAAGAAGCTAGATATTCAAGTATGTTTTCCTCTATGTGTATATTACTATCTTTCATTTTTGCTTTAAGAATAGCCAACCGTGATTCATATTCAGGCTGGTTTACTTCCACTATCATTCCAGCAGAAAAGCGTGTTTTAAGTCGATCTTCTATACCTGGAATATGGTTTGGGTGTTTATCTGAAGAAAATACTATTTGTTTGTTGTTCTCGTATAAGGTGTTAAAAAGATGAAAAAGCTCATCTTTTGTTCTTTCTTTTGTGGATATGAATTGTATATCATCTATAATGAGGACGTCATATTTTCTATACTTCTCCTTAAACTTATTTTGAGTATTAAACTGGACAGAGTTTGTAAAATCTATAGAAAATTTTTCCAGGGTAACATAAAATACCTTTTTGTTCGGGTATTTGTTTTTCATGGTGTTACCTATGCCTTGTATAAGATGTGTTTTCCCTAGTCCAGTGTCTCCATATATAAATAATGGGTTATATGCAGCTCCAGGCTTGTTTATTATCGCCTGGGCTGAAGCATGAGCAAGCTCGTTGAATGGACCAACAATGAAAGAATCAAGGTTATATCTAGGATTTAGATTGTCATCTTTGTTTATATAAAGGTCTTGCAAAGGCAACTCATGATGATTGAAAACAGCTTTTTCTTTAACAGTATCCTGTGCTCTGTTTTTTGTGTCATATTTACTTATTATATATTCTACTCCCCTTGTATCTTCGGCAAACATCATAAGAGTTTTTAAAATGAGTCTGTTGAACTTTTTGTACAGCCAGTCCTTAACAAATTCATTTGGAACTCCTACATACACTGTTCCAGCGTCGGTTTTTACTATAGAAGTATTTCTAAACCAAGTGCTAAAGTTCGGCTTAGAAACTTCTTTCTCAAGTTCTATCAAACAGTTGTCCCAAAGCTCTTTAGTATCCATAAAGTAAACCCATTATATTCTCTTATTTAAACTTTGCAAAATTATGCACAGGTTTATTTCTATGTGTATAACCTGTGGATTAGTGTGAAAACCTATTTTTATAAGAAAAACAAAAATGATTTGCGAAAATAAAAAGATTGTTGTATACTTCCCTATATGTCAGTTACATATCAACCGAAAAAGCGCAAGCGATCCAAGACACACGGATTCCTAGTCAGAAATAAGACTAAAAATGGCCGAAAGGTTATCCAGCGTCGCCGAGCTCAGGGTAGGAAACGCTTGGCTGTTTAATAATATGCTTAAAAAATCAAAGCGCGCTACAACCCACCATATAAAACAGCTTGCTTTAGGTAGAAAGACCCTTCACGGGGGTTTTTTTACTTTATCCTTGAGATATATGGATAAAAAGGACGAAAACAGCCGTTTTGCAGTCATTGTTTCAAAAAAAGTCGGCAAAACGGCTGTTTCTAGGAATAAAATCCGCAGACAGGCATATTCAGCCATTTCTAATCTTACAAAATCTGCAAAAAAAGGTATTTTATGTGCTTTTTATGCTAAAAAAGAAGTTAAAACCGCAAAATATCTTTATATTTCAAGGGATATTTCAGAATTACTAAAAAGTGCAGGGATAATATGAATACCTTGGCTATATGGTTTATAAAGTTCTACCAGCATATACTTCGCCCTCTTATTGGAAACCGAGGAAATTGTGTTTTTTATCCAACCTGCTCGGAATATGGTATTCAAGCCTATAAAAAATACAACTTTTTTAAGGCTACTTGGCTCACTATCAGGCGTATATCTCGCTGTCACCCTTGGCAAAAGAACCATATTGACCCGTTGCCATAGAAATTGTTTAGCTTATTTTGAATAAAAGCAGTTTTGAGGTACAATAGTTGGATGCTAAACACTATTTGGACAGCCGTTTTATATAAACCACTCTATAACGCCCTTATCTCACTTATATCACATATTCCTGGGCACAGTGTGGGGTTGGCGGTTATTGGTCTTACAGTTCTTGTAAAGCTTGCCCTATTCCCTTTAACAAGGAAGTCTATAACCAGCCAAGCCAAGCTAAAAGCTCTTGAGCCAGAAATAAATAAAATCAAAGAACAATATCCTCAAAAGGAAGTCCAGGCACAAAAAACACTGGAACTCTACAAAGAATACAAAGTAAATCCATTTTCCGGTTGCCTGCTTATTCTGATACAACTCCCAATAATCTTTGCCCTTTATTATGTATTCTTCAAAGGTTTGGACTTCAATCCAAAAATGCTTTACTCTTTTGTTCAGTTTCCAAAGATTATGAACATGGATTTCTTGGGTATTGCTATGAATGGTAAAAGTATAGTGCTTGCAATACTTGCCGGAGTAACACAATTTATCCAAGCGCATCTTTCTACTTCTCTTCCTAAAAAAGATCCAAACCAAACAGGCTTTGCTTCATCTTTTTCTCAAAGTATGAATATCCAGGTGAAGTACATATTACCTTTGATTATCATCTTCATTGGATATAAAGTTTCTGCAGCCGTAGCTATTTATTGGGTGACAAGCAATACCTTCACTATAGTCCAAGAAATGTTTGTCCGCCGCAAGATGAAGAAAGAGGGCGTACTAGCATTGAAATAAAGATATGAACCGAAAAGAGATAGAAAAAAGCATACATGACATGTTTTCAAAGACAAACCTTGTAATAAACGAAGTCTCAATAAAAGACGACGAAGATACGGGTATGGTTTGGTTTTCTATCCGTACTAACGAGCCAGAGCTTTTTATCGGCCGCGGAGGTGAGACTCTGCAGGCGTGGAACCATATAGTTAGGAAAATGGTGGAGAAACAGCTGACGGGAGCAGAGGCATTTACTGAAATAATGATAGATGTGAATGACTACCAAAAGAAAAAAGTAGATAACCTGAAAACTATCGCACACATGATGGCAGAGCGCGCAAGATTTTTTAAATCAAGCGTAGATGTAGATCCTATGTCTGCATATGAAAGGAAAATAATTCATGCTTTTCTATCTACTAAGGGCGATGTAAAAACAGAATCTATCGGCGAAGGCAAAAACCGCCACATAGTTATAAAATACGTTGGATTATAAATAATAATCCCCAGCAAATATAAAAATTCTTGTCTCGTTGGATCCCCCGCAGAGAGGGTTAAGCGCAAGAATTTTTATATTTGCTGGGGATTTAGTTTAGCTTAAGCTCCCACAAGCTAGAATCTTTTTTGTTTATGAAGAATAGTTTGTCTCCTGCGCTATCAAGCTTTGGAGAAACTACATCTATATCCTGTCCAACTTCATCTAGTGGATCAGAGATTATTGTAGATGTGCCATTCTTTGTATCTATCAGCCATATTTTGTCCGAGAAGCTTACCAATCCTTGGTACCAGTCATCTGGGTATTGTCCGTCTGGCATATAAGTGGGCACACCGCAGTACAATATATCTGTATCCTTCCAAACACACTTGGATGGCAATGTGGTTGTCGGCAGTACCAAGCGGCTATTTTTTGTTTGATCAAAAAGTGTAAAAGCGGGCGCTATGCCGACAGTGTTACCATATACAAATTTTGTTTTATTTGGATTTACAAGTGTTGTTAGTCCAGCAATGCCACCTATCAGCTTACTGAATGACTTTGTGTCGGTGTTTACTATATACGCATACCCTGCTACACGAGAGGAAGCTTTTGTGGTAAGTACCACAGTGTTTGCATTTATATATTGTGATTTCCATTCAGTGAAGGGAGAAGAAAATACTTGAGTTGTTTTATTTTGTTCTGGTGTGGAAACATCGCCAACTGTGCCGTTGTTAAACTCTGATAAAGAGAAAAACTTGCCGTTTGAAGGCGAGGCGCTTAGGTCCAGGATGTTTTCCTCAAGGAATGTTCCTTTCAGCTCAGTCTGCCCCGTGTCTTTGCCTATGGTATGGTCTGCAACAGTACCGAGGAATGACTGTATGGTTTTTGTCTTATCATCCAAATATCGCAGTATCACAGAATTTGTATTTGGGATAAATACAGCCTCCTGCACGCGAGGGATAGTGGTGTTGGTTATTTTCGCGATGTTTGTATTTTCTACCAAAGTTTCGTATACGTGACCTGTGGCCTTCTGCACGAAGCGCAAAGCATCTTTTTGCTCAACTTTTGGATCTACGCTAGGCTTGGTGCAGTCAAAAGGAGTATTCAGTTTCGCTCTAGTTTGTGCATCTACCTTGCCTGAAGGATCAAGTGGAGCGTTTGTTGCAGGGTCTATGTTTCTAAACATTGTTTGGAAAATCTTCAGAGAATTTTCTGTCTTTTCATCAAAGCTCGTAGTCTCTTTCCCTACTGAGCCGACACCAGAGACTGCTAGCTGAAGTTCTTCACACTGGTTGAAAAGTTTTTGTAGTTCCTTCACTTGGTTATCTTTGCTGTCGCGAGCCAAATCTTTGGTGAAAGTAATACCAGCTTTTACTGTCACATATTCTTTTGCCACAGCATTTCCGTCTGGTGCTACATTTACCATGGCGAAACCAAACCCCGCTACAGGGTTACCGGATATCTGTACAAGGTTTTGTTCTTTTGCGACAGATGCCGCTGGTTCCTCATCTTTTGTTTCTGTTGACGGAGTAAGAGGCTCTTCGTCCGTAACTTTAGTATCTGATCCAAATGGGAAAAAGTCGCGAAGTGTTATACCTCCTCCGTTCGTAGTGCCGTTCTCGTTTACTGCTCCATTTCTGCTCTTCAAGTACCACAAGCCGCCAAACACCGCTGCCCCGACCAGTACTATTATTAGAAATGTCTTAATTGCTTTTTTCATCTGTTATTTATTATAACTTGAAGCATGGTCATTATTCCAACCCCAGACATGGTAATGATTTCCCTCATCAACAAACTCTATTCCATCTGTAACATACAGTACACCCCACCCAGTTATCTGCCCTATTTTTTTACCGCTAGTCACATATTTTACAAAGTTTGAGGCCCGGGAGTTGTTTCTTAAGTCAATCTTATCTTTTCCAGGACCATGTGATTTATGAAGCCAAAATTCTGTTCCGCCAGTTATTGTAAGTTCACAATTAGGACACTTTGTCCTAATTTTTTGCAGCCCAACAGTAACCTTTGAAGGTATGCCAGCCAATGCTGTGCAGCCTGTTTGTCCAACTGTATCACAGATGGGTTTTGAACTGTTTGAACCACTTACATCGACATTTAAAGTTTTGAGTGTGCCAAGCATATCAGATGTTTTAGGTGTTGGAAAAACATCGTCTATTTTGTCTCCATTTTTATATGGATATGATGTGTAGTTAGCACCAGTTGGTGGTTGTGTCTCTGCTTCATCACTATCTATGAGAGAAGGGTCAACTGTTATAGAAACCTTCTGTAAATCCAGATTGAATATGAGCAAATTTGGATTTAGTGTATTTAGTATAACCCATGCACCAAGGACAAGCAGAAGCCCAATGATTGCATTCATCATTCTAGACTTGCCGTCTGCTTTTTCAGAAAACGCATCTGTAGACATGTACTGTATGCCTCCAACTACCAGCATCACCACAGCCAATACTCCAGCAAGGCCTATGCCTATCTTGAATATTATCGCAAGGTATCCGCCTATGCCTGTCGTTTGTACATTTATCTTTGAAAGTCCCGGAAGCGGAGCAAGCAAGCAGTACTCCCCTGGTACGCATGTAGTTGTTGTTGTGGTATTACTGCTGTTTTGGTTTATAACTGTGCCGGCAGAAGCAGCTGTTGTGAACAAGTTGTCGTGGTAAGCTTCTTTTGTATCTGTATTGTAAACTTCATAATAGTAAGTTGTATCTTTCTCTAGATTTTTGATCTCTGCTGTTGCAGGCAGGCTGTTGGAAGTGGTCGTCGCAGTGCGGAAGAATTCTCCTATGTCTTTGGTATAGTCGCTATCTGTAAAGTCCTTTTTGCCAACGCCATATTTTAGGCTAAGTCCGAGTGCTTTTCCGTCTGGATTTACAACAAACTTTATCGTTGCACTAGTATCTGTCATTGACTGTGTGTCTAATACCACACTTGTCAGTTCCCCATTTTTATATGAAGCGCCTGTTGCAAGTGTGGTGTAGCATATCTCACTGCCATATATAGGTGTATTGGAAGGATCGCTGGCATCTACTACCACAGAGCAGTATGTAGTATTTGGTGCAAGGCCAGAGATGGTTTGGTACACCACACTGTTGTATGCGGAGCCTTTTTCTCCAACACCAGTGTTTCCATAAGCTGAAGTGTTATTGTAAACACCTTTTTCTCCCACGCTTGTATTACCATATCCTGTAGTATTGTTTTTACCAGTTCTTTCCCCCACACTTGTGTTCCCATACCCTGTAGTATTTCCTGTCCTACCCTCTATTGGCGGCACACTGGCATCATCCAGCAAGGTAAACGGGTTGGTATATACATATGAAGCTTGCGGGTTGTTTTGCTCTACTGTGCCTATTTTTACGCTTTGGTTGTCTGGGTTTAATATGCGTCCGGTTATTAGTACAGAAGTGTCTGTCAGTTCGTTGGTCTGCATTTCTGTTCCAGATACTGCACGAGAGATAAATGGCAAGGATGCGATGAATGCAACAATAAAAATCCTCATTGCTATCATCGCCTTATTTTTCATTATCTTTTTGAAAGTCATACTGCTTTACTTTATTATGTCTACAAAAAATGTCTGGTCTATGGATTGGAAAAGTTTACTTGCGGACTCCAAGTGCAAGCCAACTTTTGCTTGTCCTGTTTCCCCGGCGCTTTTTATGACAAGTGTATTTGCCGGTGAAGGCGTGTCTATGTTGTTGTTGTTTATGCTCCATCTGTAAAGCAAGTCTTTGGCGGCAGGATTGCTCACAGAGAAGAAATACGGCACGGCTACGACCGTGGCTTCGTTGTTGGTCAGTCTATAGCCTTGGTTCAAGGCACTGGCATATACAGGGCCGATGCCTGCTGCGTCTTCATAGAATATTATTTTAGGTTTACCTGTCACTATGGTTACGCTTCCTTCCCCGCCACTGTTGCCAGATACTGAGGCTGCATTTGCAGATATTGTTTCTTCTGCATTCAGGTAGCTTGCCTTGAAAACGTAGCTATTTTTACTAAAGCCAGATGCGCTTTGGTCTGCTGCAAAGTTCTTTTTCCAATTGTAAACAAAGTTGCCGGTTTGAATGTCGGTATTGTTTGTCTTGTTGTTGGGTATTGCCACAACTTTTATTACAGCTTCGGATGAAGGCAGTGCTTTTCCTTCATAGAACGGTGGAACATAAGAGTCTACCGCTTCCCACAACATGTCTACTTCTGAGGGGCTGACAACTATCCTTTTGTCAAATCTATTCAATCCATTTATAACTATAGATACATCTATGGTTGTTGTTGAGCCCACGTCACCCACTTGCACACTGAACTCTTTTATGCCGGTCCCACTGTTTTTTATCTTGCCGTCTTGTGTCCAAGTCATTCGCGCTTTATCTAGGTCTACCGTGTAGCTTGTTAAAGATATCGTCAAAGTCTGGTTCGGTGCCGGTATTTCCGGTGAAAGTTCCACCGATACATCGTTGGCAGTAAAAGAAGAATCAAGCAAAGATTGAGCCAAAGCGTTGGCTGGTGAAATAAGTATAGACAAAAAAGCAAAAGCCAACACCGCTTTTAAGGCAAACTTTCTAAACGAGTTTGCAAATATGCTTATCTTCATCTATCTAAGTATAAAATACTTTGAGCAAAAAAACGAGGGAAAACTGTTACTTTACACCGCGTTCCGCTGCTTCTAGTTCATCCTTTGATTTCTTTATTGCTAACACCTGCGATGGGTCGGAAGTTATTATTTGGTCTTCTGTATATGAAGATATTATCTTTATAGCAACATGCTTTAGTCCGGCAAAGAATATCCCTTCCCCGACATTGGATTCCAGTAGCAGATATTTTTCTTCGTCTGTAAGATTAAAGGTTTTTTGCAGCAGGTCTATAGAAGACGGAGACTGTTTCAATAGGAGTTGTAGGGAGCTGTTTGTAACGATGGGTACGCCGTATGGACTGCGCATGAAGTCTCCCACGTCTTGGGTTATGGTGCAAAGTCCCAAGTAGTACTTTCTGCCTCGCTTGGCTATAGAGTAAAGGAAAGAGGCTGTGTCGTCTGACTTCATCATCCACCAAGCTTCATCCACCACCAAGAGGCGTTTTTTCAGTGTCTTTCTCACGGCGTTCCAGATAAAGTGTGTGACTATGTACATTGCTACTGGCTTCAGCTCATCTTCCATGTCTCTCACGGAGAACACTACGAATTTTTTATTTATGTCTACGTTTGATGGCTGGTTTAGAAATGTAGACCAAGAGCCTCTGGTGAACTTGGTTAGGCGTTGTATCAGAGACTCTGATCCATCCATGCCAGCAAGCACCATCTCAAAGTCTGTCAAAAGCGGCGGTTCAATGTTGGAGAAGTCGGAGTCTGCAGTTATGTCTTTGATTGCGTAAGTTTCTGTTATTGCTCTGTCTACTATAGAGTCTTCTTCTGGGGTCAATCCGCCAAGCATGATACGGAATAGGCCAACGAGGTTTATGACATTAGAACGAAGCACATCTGCCGGGGTTTCGTCTTCTCGCGGCACCGGCAAGTCAAAAGGGTTTATGTGATGTTGCGAAGACAGTGATATGTTGAAGTATCTTCCACCCACTGCTTCAGCTAAATACTCATACTCCCTTTCCGGGTCTATGACAATAACTTCTGTGTCAAACATGAGTGTACGAAGTATTTCCAGCTTCGTAGCATAAGATTTTCCAGAGCCTGACTTTGCAAAGATGATAGAGTTGTAGTTTTCAAGAGAAAATCTGTCAAATATAACAAGTGAAGAGTTGTGCCTATTCACCCCGTAAAGTATTCCTTTGTCGGAAGTTAGGTCGAAAGAAACAAATGGGAAGATGGATGAAAGCGGTTCGGAGTTTAGTTTTTGGTGCACGTTCAGTATGTCATTGCCTATGGGTATCACAGAGTCAAAGCCTTCCTCTTGCTGGAAAAGGGCAGGTTTCAAGTATACCAGCTTTGATTCCAATATAGACTTTATCTCGTTTTCTATCTTGAACAAGTCGTTTTCGTTATTGCCGTAAACTGTAATATAAAGCCCAACATCAAATATCTTCTCTTGCGCTTGCTGTAGGTTGTCTCGCAAAGATTCTAGGTCTTGGTATGCAGTGTCCAGCATCGGGTCTCGCACCAGACCTTTGCTTTCGCGGATGCTTATCTGGCTTTGCACTTCCGCTACCTTTTTCTGGAAGTCTCGCAAAATTTTGGCTGTTTCTATGGGGTGTATGAAGATGGATACATCAAATATCTTGTCCAAATTTATGATCGGAGAGAACCAGTTGTCTGACAAATACCTTGGATAAGATATGACAAAGAAAGTGCGTGCCATTTTGTCTCCAAGGTTTAGCGCCTTCGGCTCTATCTTTAGCGCCGAAGGCGCTATAATATCTTTGAACTCTAATGTTGCCGCTTCGTATATTTCTGTAGGTAAAACAGGCAAAACCGCCCTTTTATTATTTCCAGCGTCTGTTTTCTTTTTTAAGAAGTCTAAAATTGCCATGTTGTTAGCTTTGCGTATCTAGTTTTATAGATTGTGTAACTTCTCCTGGGTTGAAAATTTTGTAAAATAGCTCCACTATCTCTTCTGTCCCAAGCTCCACTGTGCGGATACCTACACGAGACAAACCCTGCTGTATTACCCCTATGCGCTGGTCCAGTTGACTCCTTTTCTCTTCAAAGTCCAGCTGCTCAGTGCTTTTTTTATCCGGCTGGCTTTTTTGCCCAGGGATCAAATTCTTCAGTCCGCTAACTGCTCCGCCGGCAGAAAGTGCAGGTTGGGTGTACGGTACGGTTATGAAAAAGCTTTTTGTCATTATATTTACACTATCTGTAAAAGACCTTATAAACTCTATGTACTCCCTTGTTTGTATTTTAAGCAACGGCTCAAGCTGTTCTTTCATCCTGTTTTCCAGCAAGTTTAAGTATGGACGTATGTCTAGCCTTCGGGACTGGACAGATATTTGTGTAGAAAAGTCTAACGAGTTCAAAAAAGTCTGAAACTGTAAAAGGGTAGCCTGCTGTTCATCCGCGGACTTGAGAGAGAGGTTTATAGAAGAAGCAAGCAAAACAGCTCGTACCCCGCCGTCTTTTAGTATTATGACGCCGTCTCTGACCTCTTGTATCGGTACAAAATCTTGAGTTGCTCTAGCATTCAAAGCCATATATGGCACATTGTATCACCAATTTTGTTTTTTAATTGTTAATTGCCTTTATTTACATCCAGCACATCCAAACTCCAAGATATGTCTTTTAGCTTGCTTTCAGAAAGCTTTGGCACGTAACTCTCTGCTGCCGGTTTCTGTGCAGCGTCTGTCTTGTCTGTGCTTTTCTTTTCCGGCGGAGCTTTTTTCCAAACGTACAGCTTGTTTTTGCCAAGGTAGCCTATATATGCCTCAAGTATATATATGAAAGGTTTTTCGTTTACTCTATAGAAAGTCAAAGCAAGAGAAAGAGCTATGACCGGCAACATTATAATTATAGCTACAACGAGGGGCAGAGTTTTGTAAAGTAAAAAGCATATCCCCGCTCCTCCAGCCAGATACAAAAATTGTCGGAACGTAAAAGGTCCAAAAATTTTGTCTTCAACATCTATAAATTGTGGGACTTTGAATTGCATAAGGCAGCTTTCAGCTATTATATTATTTCCCTATAAGGATCAATTTTTGCTGGTGGCTCGCCTGCTGTATTTGTTGGCAAGTCTGTCGATGGCGCTTTTGGTGCAGGTATTGGAGCGGGGCCAGCTGCTTTACCTGTGGCGCCTGTCTGCGCAGGCGCCACAGGTTTTGGTGTATATGTTGTCTCTTTTGTTGGCATGGTATAAACACCAGAGAATTGCTTGTCTATAAATGAAGGCTTGCTTTCCGTAGGGTGCTCTATGCCATTTAGGATATTTTCGCGTGTCTGAAGTCCAGATGCTGGTAGTCCAGAGTTTGGTAGTACTGTTGCCTTCACATATTCCTCGGAAGTTGGGCGTGTTTTCTCTATCTCTATTCCAGATTTCTCTAGCTCCGCTTGGTCTTTAGCGCTTACAGTCTGTATGGATGTGGTGTTTGTTTCAGCCGTGTTGTTTGCTTGAAACCCGGCAGCATCCATCTCTTCCTCGCTGTGATGCCAAAAAGTCTCGCTATCATCATCCTCTTCTTCTATTGGTGTATTTATTTCCTTTAGCTCATTACGAATAGTAGAAAATATTTGTGTGTTTACATCATCCACTATTTTATTCACTACGGCTTCGTCCTGTATTCCAAGCTTTTCGGCAATCTCACTTTTATAATTATTAGGTGAAGTTGCTCCGAGCATGACAAATGTTGTGACAAGTTCCAAGTCCCCAAGCTGTGCAACTGTCAGTTTGTTGTTTTTACCTATATCTACAATTTTGTTTTGATAATCTGAAGAAACTATAGCTTTTTGTAGCGCACCAGGAACGCTAGCATATAGGTCTTGTATTTTTTGAATAATTTCTTGATTGTCCATATGTTCTTAGTATACCCTACTTTTCATTTTTCAAGTGTTGAATTAGTGGTGTGAATGATCCCCTCCTCCACCTCCTCCACTGTGTGAAGATGCCGATGGTGTGTCTTGTCCACCACCGCTAGGCTCTCTGTATGTTGAGCCACTACCATGATAGTGTGGAATGTGTCCATTTGCGATGCTTCTGTTTGTGTTACCGCTGTATTCAAGTACTCGTCTCAGTCCGCCTATGACTGCTCCTACCCCTGCTCCCGCAAATGTGCCTGCTCCAGGAATAGCAGTCCCTGCTGCTGCACCAAATACTGCGCCACTAGCTGCACCTTCACCAAATTCTCTTAGTACTTGTCTTACACCATTATAGTTTGTTTTAAGATTAGCTGCTTCTACTTTACCAAGCTTGTTGGAAACTTTATTAAATTCTTTTACTAAGGTGTCAGATTTTTCTTTTGCATCATTTTGAGATTTTTCTAGCTGTTTTCTTTGTTCTATTAAACCTTTAAGTGCGTCGCTTGTAGATTTTATAAGTGCTTTATCTCCCTTTTTTTGTGCCTCTTTTACTTTTTGTGCCGCTTCTTTCATTTTTTGGTTTACATCATTTATGTCTTTTCCTATATCAAGCCTGTGCTGTAGGGCTTCATTTTTTTCTTTATTTTTTTCGTCTTTTTCTTTTCTCAGTTTCTTTTCCAAACCAGGGGTTATTTCTTCGCCAAATTTCTTTATATTACCCAGTTCATCTCTTTCGTCATCTAGATATCGTTTACCAGACTTTCGACGCAAGACTGATTCGTGGTTTTTCTGCCTTGCTGTTTTTATGCGTTCTTTGTTTTTCTCCATCTTTTGTATACCCAAAGACTCTTCCATGTGCGCATCCTCCTTCTTTGCCACAACTTTACCATTTTTATCTACATATTCTCCATTTGAGTTTATGGCATGTGTCTTACCACCTTTCTCATATGCTCTAATATTCGCATCAGCTATAGATAAGCTTTCTGTTAATTTTTGCACACGTTGCTGCGCGTCCTTCTTTTCTTGAGATCCATCTGCCATTGTTGTTATGGCTGCTTTCTCCACACGTATTTTGTTTTGTATATCTTCTTTTATATCTTTGTTTTTTGATTGCTTTTCTTTTTCAGCATTTACTTTTTCTTCTTCCTGTTCGTAAGCGTGGTGGTCATAACTATCTTTCCATCTATTTGCTTCCTTCTCTGCCTTTTTTGCCTGTAGTCCTACCCATCCACCTTCTGTAGACTTGGTATTAAGACCAGCAAAAGATAAACCCTTATTCAGGTTCATGCCTGTTGCTTGAGAAACTTTATTTCCAACTGTTGTGTTGCGAGCATCAAAACTTGATTTTGATAGAAATTCTGCGCTTTTTAGTTGCATCTTTGCCATCCTGTCTCCTTTTGCTGCTCTATCTTTTAACTCTTCACTGCTCGCAGCTTTGTTGGCGAGTCTGCCAATAGTACCACGGCCAAGCATTGCTGCTCCACCTGTCAGCGCACCCACACTAAATCCAGCCACTGCTGTACCTGCTTGTGCTGCCATCTTACCAAGCTCTCCAGACCAGTCTACTACTATTTTTCTTGCTCTTTGTAGAAGTACTACAATGATGAGCAACGGTATTACTACTCCAAGTATTGCAAGGGTTGTGGTTTTATCTCCCATTGCATTTGCTATGAAGTTTGTATTCATGAACATTAGTATGAGATACATAAAGAACATAAACATTGGCACCATCATTGCCAGCCGGACAAGGTTGCCCCACCACTTACTATGATGCATGTCTCCCAGCGCCCCCGCAGAACTAGAAGGAAGTATGTATGATATGAATGCCAATGGTGCAAATATCATAGCAAGCCAAAGTCCTGCTACACGAGAAAGAAATAGGAAGCCAACAGAGAAAAATACCCAAATACCTATACAGTTTATAACAGACATTATGAGTGTGATTATTATGAATTGTCCGGGGGCTGGTTCACCACTTGATCCACCATCTGTTGATCCATCCTTTACACCTGTGCCGGTGTTTATCTTAAGTGTTCCAGCTTGAGCAAAAAGCTTTTGTGGGTTAAATTTACTAACTATAGCCGTGGAAATATTTTTTACATTTTTATCACTGAATACCCATTGGTTGTTGGATCCTTCATCTTGCACGTCTATTTGATTATAAAAAACCCCAGCCAGAATATTAGATGCGTCTATTATTACTCTGGCAAAAAACAAGCTGAAATTTAACAGGAGAGCTATAATTATCACCATACCTATTGTCTTCTTTGCATCTACACTGTGTGAGCCTAGTATTGTGCCTATGCCAACCCAGAGGAGTATGAATATGAATAGTATGTTTGCAATATCACGTGTTATTTTCCATCCAGATTCAATGAAAGTAGCTGCACTGCCTTTGTATGAATTTGAGTCTATAGTGAAACTTGTTCCCCAGTCTAAAAACTGACCACTGAGTCCAAACACAAAAGATGTTGGTATAAAAAAAATATAATATATAACTCGAGCAATACAACCAGGCCATGTGCTGGAGTAAAGAATATTACATTCTGGAAGAGCAGAAGGTTCGTTTGAGGTTACGTTTTGTGCTGTATTTTGTGTACCACTACTATCTTCATTCGCAATGCTTGTAGAGCCGTCGGTTTTTATTGTAAAAATTGAGGTGTTGGATATTGGTGGAGTATAAGTATTTGTTGTCTTGGGTGGAAAGGAGACAACGGGAATACCGTTCGGTCCAATAATCCATTGTCCAGGAGTAGTCTGCCCAGCTAGTTGTGGTAATGAAATGAAAGCAATAGCCGAATAGCCATAACCTTTTTCTAAAACCGCATCTGTCTGTGTTAGAAATGTTTGTTCTATAAACTCATCTTTCGGTTTGTCTATATGAGGAGTGAATTCTTTACTGACCTTCTTCTCAGCTTTTCCTCCTGGAGCTGCGCTGTAGATATCTAGATGGATAGTGTGATCTCCAAATTCTTTAAAATTTGATTTAATAACTACAGGTATGATTGCTGAGTATTTACCATTAGATTTATCTTCTTGTATGGTATTAACACTAATAGAAATAGTTATTTTTTGTAAGTCAGCCTCTGCCCACGCTTTCACAGAAAACGCTGGTGTAAATAAGCCGCCGAAGATGCCAAATATTGTAGCTATTAGTACGATTTTCTTAAACATGAAAATATTTCGTGTACACAGAAACTGCCTATCAAAGCAAGAAATACGTTTCAATTATAACACTACTTTCCATACTTCACTCGTCTATGAGGTGGAAAACCTAGGTCATTTATATATTTTTATTCTCACAAGGCTCAATAAATTCCAAGGAATGATTCGAATCCAGCAAGGTTAGTTTGGTCCGGTCTATTAACTTGCAAACCAGAACTTGTAACATCTATAAAGTCTAGCGCTCTATTTAATGTAAAGTCACTAATATTAGGGTCGTTTTTTATCACCGTACCATTGTTGTCAGGTAAACTAGGATTACAAAGAGCTGGAGTTGTTCCAAAGCCTGAATTATTGGACGGCGCTGGTATCGTAAATGTGTACGATTGCCCTAATTGTATTCCAAGATTTGTTGCTTGAACTGCATTATTTACTACTGTTGTGTATTGGAATCCTTCTGCCGTGCACCATGCCCATAGTCCTGGAATATCTGGGTTATATTTACCCGCTCGTTGATCGTATAATGCAGATTTTTGAGAAAAGCTTGGTGTAAAATATGATCTCATATCATACTGGTGTGTTAATGAGTCTAGGGAAGGCCACTGCCAGCTAGTCTGCTTTACATTGCTCTTGTAGAAAGTTCCCGGAAGATATGAAGTACCGAATTTGTACATTTGATGTGTCATATATCCACCAAGGTTGCCTGTGTATGCATCTTGTATAGACTGTGGCAACAAGTCTGTAGGGTAAGCAAAACGTAAACCTTTTATATTAGAAGAGTCTATTCCAGTCGGACTTGTTGTGCGTAGTTCTGTCTTGCATTGATTTATCAAGCTATTATTTCCATTTGCCACCATGTCGTATATGCCATTTATAGCAAATAGTTCGTCTTCCAGTGTTTGTATAACACTTTCGCTTGCCATATATTGTGCCATGCTACCTATAATTCTTAGATATGTAGTTATTGCGGTTTTGTCGGCACTTGTTTGGTTGTCTGGGTCCTCTGGGATATCTTTAACCGCAACGCTTATAGATTGAAGTTGGCGGATAATACCTTCAAAGTCATCCATCTTTGTGTTGTTGGTGTCAATTTGGTTTAAGTATCTAGGTATGTTGTTGTATAGCTTTGGCAAGCTTGCTGCCACTGTCGGCATATATTCTCCAGCTTGGTGTAAGCCAGATACGCCGTATTTTGAGCTTATTTTTGAAGCATATTGTTCAAGCACAATGCTACCCAAAGAAGATATATGTTCTGAGGTCATTGTTTCGTCATCTTCGCCAGAGAAGTTTATGGCTTGCTTTAGGAATTTTGCATACAGTTCTTGTATTCTTTGTTGAGACCAGCCGTTTGACCCTGGTGGGTTTAAACCTAGTTCGTTTGCCCAGCCTGTAGAAGCCATAACCATACCCCCTGGGTCAAACCATTTATTTGCTTTTCGTAACTTATCTCCAAGATCATCAGCCTTTTGAGGGATATCTCCAAAGAAATCGTTTACTGTTTGTTGCGCGTTATCGTACCATAGTGGGTTTGGTCCAGGCACACAAAAGTCTAGTTCATATATTGCAGTTGTAAGATTTTGTAATGCAGAATTTTCTTTTTGAAGATCATCGTAGACTTTTTGCTGAACGTCTATAATAGTCTGTAGGTCATGCCAAATATTAAATGTAGGGTTTTGGTTATACCATTGGTCTGGATCCTCTACCCCGTATGGGTTACCGTTACTATTTAGGCTAGAGTTATTAGAGTTGTTTCCATAACCACCATAGATACCCACATTATATCCATTAGAAGAAGAGCTGTTGCCCAAAGAGGCTAGACCTTTGTTTAAAAGTTGACTAAAAAGAGCATCAAATACCCCAGCAATACTTTCATTTAGCTCATCTGCAAGTTCTAGTTGTCGCTGAGATGTGCCTAATGTTAGGTTCATTTGGTTTGCAATAGCTGTTCCAGGGGTAATTGTTTCCCAACGAGTACATGTGATTTTTTTTGGATCTATGTCTTCTATTGATTCATTTGTTGATTCTTCGTAATTATAGTCGGCAGCTGTTTTTCCATCTGAAGTTTGAACGCACTTCTTTAGTCCAAGAAATCCCATACCTTGACTTAATTCATCTTGTAAATATTCGGCGGGCGCTTTAGCTGTACCAGAGAGTTTATATGTAACCTCGTCTGCGGTTACGATGTGTGCCCCGATAGTATTGTTTTGTGGGAATTGGGTCGCTCCTAACCAGCCGTCCCAGCCTCCAGCAGAAAAGTCTGCTTGAAAACGATACACCCTATCTGGACTTATTATTTTATTTAAATTGTATTCAATCTTTTTTGCAAAAGTTGCTTGCGTGGAGAGGATAATGCTTCTTGCTAAGTCTTTACCAAATGGAACCTTGTCTGTATTGCTTAATGTGGAAATAATTCCACCCAGTTGTTCGTTCGCTATGCTTTTAAAAAATGACTCAGGATTTTTTATATACAGAGGCTCGCCTTTAAAACCGCTGTTTATCCAGACTATAGTAGCTTGAGTAAATTTTTTCAGTAAAGCTTTTGCTGCAGCATAAGCTATGGCGTCTAGGCAGTTTTCTTTTTGTTTCTGTGCGCTAGTATTTCCTCTAGTCCCCTTGTCTCCAGTAGGTACTTCCATTCCCGCAGTTGTGTTTCCGTCAGCAGAGCTAAAGAGTCCGGTTCCTGAGAAAGCATTACCCAAAAGACAGCCAACTCCTGCTCCGGCGATGGAACCTAGTCCAGCAAAGGCGCTCGCACTAGCATTTTGCGCGTATGCTGTCTGTGGTGTTATGATTGCAATAAAGCTTTGCGCAAAGACAGATATTCCTAGTACAAGAGATAGCGCAGTATGTAATTTTCTTTTGTATCTTTGCATTACTTATTGCAGTATACCATTATTTTGCAAGTAGTTAGATAAACTTGTGAACGAGTTAACCATGTCGTCGCTATATGTGCTGTACTGGCTTATGCCGATGATGCCTATCAGCTCATTGGTTGGAATGGCGGAAATATTTTGCAAAGCTTTGGCGGACTTCTGCATGTTATTGGCAAGGTTCAATACATCCACGCTTATATCTTCGGGTGTTTGGAGCGCGACAAGTTTTCCAGCAAAGTCAGCATAAGCATTTGCAATGCTGGCAATCTTGGCATATTCAGCAGGGTCTTCAGTGCTTAGCGCATTTGAAGTTACATCCAGCTCTGTGCCTATGCCTTTAGCAAAATACGAGCTGCTCATGGCTTGTACTGCTTGGCCGTATATTTGCATATCTGCTCGCGATGGGTTAGATACAATTTTTATATCCGTGATGCTATAAATGTCTGGCAAGCTCTTTTGCTGGCCAATGTTACCCGCAAGTTGTTTGGAAAGGTCGGCAAGTGTTTGGCTGTTCAGCTGGCCGGACTGTTGCAGCGCCACTATCGCAGCAAAGAATTCCTTGGTAAAAACGTCTGTAGCATTGGTATCTGAGAGTTCTTGGTCGGGAGTGCCTGAAGCTTGGCGCACTTCCTCGCGGCGCTTTTCTATATAGTCAAAATCGGAAATACCATCTCCGTCCGTGTCTGATTTTTCTGGGTCTGTGCCCCAGAGTGCTTCCTCCCAGTCTTTTATACCATCTCCGTCCGTGTCCTTTTCCATCAAGTCTTGCAGTACTATTTCTTTGGTCTCCAGTTTAGCCGAAGAATCTTTATTACCGGAAATGAAAGGTATCTTGCCGTCTTTTTTGAAAACTATGTGGTACAAAAAGTAGCCGATTATAAAAACAGCTGCAAGAATAAGGAATGTCTGCACGAATTTTTTACTGGGCAAATATGAATGCATGTTTATTTCATTCCAGAAACCCCATATATTATCCAATTTAGTGTGGGGTATGGATGAGACTCAGGGCCATTTTCTTGGACGCAACCTAACCCAGGCTGGTAAAGACCAAGGAACCAACGGCCAGATGAGGCTTGATTTTGCGGTGTTCTATTCCCTGCAAAGGTGGCTAGGTATGGGCTAGTGCTACCTTTACCAGCAACCTTGATAGTTATCGGCCCTATACCCGTTGAGCAGATAACATTGGGTGGTACATTAGTAGTCGTTATAAGCCCGCCGATCGGGATGCCAAGAGATGCCCCAGCGGCCATTGCTTGACCGATGATAGTAGTAAATACTAAAACAAAGAAAAATAATACAAATAAAAGCCTTCGCATGCCTATAGTATACTCCATTTCATAAATCAAGAGCGTCTTAGCTGTGGATATATGATGAGAGGGCTTTTGTTAGGGCAAGCCATGCAGGCATAGGCAGGTCTTCGGCGCGGACTTTGGCGTCTAGTCCAAAGTCCGCGCAAGCTTTATGCACCACATCTTTTGGAGCTATTTCTGAAAGGTTTTTTGCAAGCACTTTACGTTTAGCGGCAAAGCCGGTTTTTATAACACGGAAAAATTGTTTTTCAGATACTCCAGCCTTTTTGAAATTGTCGCTGGAAATATCATATACGGCAACAATAGCAGAATCTACTTTTGGCACTGGAGAGAAATATTGCTTAGAAACCTTACTTATGTATTTTGGGGTGCCGTATGCTTTTATGGAAAGAGACAACAAACTTTCTTTACCGTCTTTGGCTACTGCTCGCTCGGCAACTTCTTTTTGCACTAGGAAAACTATGGTGTTCGGCTTGTTCTCTGCTTCCAGAAACATGCGAAACAATGCCCCTGTGATGTAGTAAGGAATGTTGGCAATGAGTTTGTAATTTTTTGGTAGCTCAATTCTCTCTTCTAAAATATCTCCATAGATAAGTTCAAGTCTCCCATTTGTAATTTCTCCTGCAAACTTTTCTTCAAGCAAAGGGATTAGTCTTTTGTCTTTTTCTATAGCTACTACTTTGCCTGCATGTTGGAGCAGCACTTCTGTAAGAGCGCCTTTGCCTGGGCCGATTTCTAGTACTGTGTCACCCTTGCTTACTTTGCCCGCATTTACCATGTCCGAAAGTGCCTTTTTGGATTTCAGGAAATTTTGCCCCAAAGATTTTTTTGCTGCGTGTTTCATTTAGTCTATATATACACTTCGTTCTCTGCCCATGTGCGCGTATTCCCTTTCTACCAGATTTTCAGGTACGTCGTAAAGGAATTCAGACGGCGCATTTATCTGCCGCGAGCCGAATATTGTGCGGATAGATGCGTATGAGAGAAAAAGTTTTTCTTTTGCGCGGGTTATGGCTACATAAAAAAGTCTTCGCTCTTCCTCCGCTTCTTCTTTTGCCGAGCCAGCATTCCTTTGGTGCGGGAAAAGATCTTGTTCCATGCCGGAAATAAAAACATATTTGAATTCCAGACCCTTAGATGCGTGTACTGTCATCAGCCGTACACCCTTTTTGTCTTCTTTGTGATCCAGCGAATCTTGGTCAGAGGCAAGCGCCGCGTCTTCTAGCAGTTTTTCCAAGCCTTCCTGCTCGGGCAACGCGTCGTACTTCAAGGCAAGAGTGGCAAGCTCTTTTATGTTTTCCAATCTTTCTTTATCTTCTTCGTTGCTGTGGCCAAGCTCTGTTTCTATGCCAGAGGCTTTGATAAGGTAAATGATGGTTTCAGACGGAGTGTGGCTCCCTGAATAGTCTTTTATGGTATCTAAAACATTGTAAAAAGAAGTTATCTTCTTTTGCATAGCATTTGGCAAGTCTGCAAGACCTGCAGAGAAAAGTTTGGCAATAGTTGCTTTGCCTATGCCGCGCTTTGGGAAGTTTATGATGCGCTTTATATCGCTCAGGCTTTCCCTGTTTAGTGCCGCACGCAAGTACGCCAAGGTATCTCTTATTTCTTTTCTCTCAAAAAACTTTACTCCCAGGACCTGATACGGTACATTTTTCATGAGCAATGCCTCTTCTAGTACACGAGACTGGAAGTTGGCGCGGTAAAGCACGGCAACTTCGCTTGGGTCTTCGCCCTGCGAGAGCAGACTGTATATTTTCTCCGCTATGTACCTTGCTTCCCCGTTTTCATCAAAGCATTCTGTCAGAGTTATCTTTTCCCCGCTGCCGCGCGAAGTAAACAAGTTTTTGTCTTTACGCAAGATATTTTTCTTTATCACTTCATTTGCAGCTTCCAGGATCGTGCCTGTGGAGCGGTAGTTCTCTTCAAGCAGTACAACTTTTGCATCAGGATAGTCTCTTTCAAAATTCAAAATGTTTTTAACATTTGCTCCGCGCCAGCCGTATATGTTTTGGTCTCCGTCTCCAACTACACAGATATTCCTGTACTTTTTTGCCAGCAATTCCGCAAGACGGAATTGCACCTCGTTGGTATCTTGATATTCGTCTATGTGGATGTATTTCCATCTTTCCTGATACATTTCAAGTATTTCTGGATTGTTTTTCAAGAGACGCACAGTTTCTAAAAGCAGATCGTCAAAGTCAAAAGCATTTTCTTTGCGTTTTAAGCTTTCGTACAGATGCCAGACGCGGGCAGTCATCTTGTCTACATTTGTTACTGCGCGGTCTTCGTATTCAGATACAGAAAGAAAATCGTTTTTTGCTTTGGATATGATGTGCTTGAATTTGCGCGGCTCAAATTGCTTTGGGTCAAGGCCAATGGAAACTATGGCTTGCTTTATAAGAGCCTTTGCATCGTCTTCGTCTAGTATTGCAAAATGTTTTATCGTGCCGACATGCCGCGCATTTTCTTTCAAAATTTTTACTCCCAGAGAGTGGAACGTGGAAACAAGCGGTAAACCGCCTCCCAGCCCTTCTGCTTGTACTGCACCCCAAACACGTTCGCGCATTTCTTTCGCAGCTTTGTTTGTAAATGTTACGGCCAATATGTTGCTGCCGTCTACCCCAGAATGCACCAGCTCTACTATCCTCTCTGTTATTGTCTTCGTCTTGCCCGCACCCGCACCTGCCACGATAAGAAGCGGCCCGTCTTTGTGAAGTGCCGCTTCCAGCTGAGCTTTGTTTAAGCTTTTTAAGTGCATTCCTGCCGTCATGTGTTTGTATAATAGCATAAATTTAGCCTTATATTTCTTCTTTTTCTAAACTTCCAGCATATTGACAAAAACCATATAATATGATAGGATATAGAGGAACAAAAACTATTACAAAATAATAAAAAATGAGTGATACAACAAAGGGTGGTGCCCAAAAAACCAGAAAAACTGCTGCATCGCAGCGCGCAGTTCTGTCAAAGCTTGAAGAATTGCTGAATCTGATCAAAGAATGCTGTGAAAACATGAAAAACGTGTTTTCTAAACAGCAGGAAGACAACAAAGAGCTTCACAAAAAACTGGATGATATAATGGCAAATCAGTCTGCGGTGACTCACTCAGTACAACAAAACCAAGAAGTTTACAGTCGCAAGGAGATAGAGTTTCATAACAAGAAAACTTCCTTACCTTGGTATCTTTGGTTACTTTTGGCTCTATTCTTTTTTTTACTTCTTTACAAGTTTCAAGGTTGTGAGCCTGTTGGCTGTAATACTGTGAAACCTTGTAAGGTTTATACTAAAGTTGCGCCTGTTGACTTACATTTCGTACTTGCTACTTCTATAGTAGAAAAGAGAAGTGTGAAAGCTTTCCGTTTAAACGATGGCGAAATAAGCAAGGACACTTCTTTGCTTGCAATAGCCGAAGATTATAACGGTACTGCTTTATGGGAGAACATCAACAAGATGTATGAACACGAAGACAAGCAGGTAGAGCTGGTTGTTTCTGATCAGCCCGACCATTGCGGCAACTACTTTGTGAAAGATTTCAAGGAATATATCCCGAAGTCATTGGAGACAAAGTCTGACACAGTATTCTTGCCTGCGCCCTGCCCTGCGGCAGAAGATACACTGAAACCAAAACCTGCCCCAGGCAAAGGAAATGGGAAAAGGAAAGCGGAAGCGAAGCTTGTAGAAGTAGGTCTGGATGTCATTGAAAATGATGCCGATAGAAGTATTAGAGGCATCATCTTGAAACCTGTCGCAAATGCCAAAGAGCAACTTGCGGACAAGAACAACTTCAAGACAAATGTTACTTTTGGTGAGACCGGAGACGTGTTGCATGTGGTTAACACGAGCGAAGTTGTGGTTGATATACCAAATGGTACTTATGTGCCAAGGTTGCATTTAACCAGAGCTGACTCCCTTGCCAAAGGTATGTATTGAAATGTTCTTTTAAAATTAAATTCCCCAGCTATTGTTGGGGAATTTTTTCTTTGCTCTGGTTTTCTTATTAACTACTTTGTTTCCACTTCTATCAAGTATTTCTGCGAAAGTTCGTAGACGTAGTCTAGGGACTTGCCAGGGTTTCTTTCCGTGAAAACTTTTCCGGCGCGTGACAAATAGTCTTCCAAGGTTTCATTCTTCAAAATAGAAACCCCGCTTGATCTGTTTAGCATCTGCGTGTATGCCCAAAGTTTCTTGTAGGAACGGTCACTTGCCTCATCTCGTATATATGTTTCTGTTTGTTTGAATATATCTGCTACAGGCATGTCATGTGCTCGCTGCCACAAACGGCTATCGCTCAGGTCTTCCTTGCCTGTGATATTTGAAAGTATACTGTGGTTTTGTGTTTCCACAGGTATCTTTACTGCTTTCTCCGCTACTTCGTTACTATATTCTTCTGCAGTATTTGTTTTTTCTGGTATCACCTCGTGTCTGCTATTGCCTCCCGTAACTTCTTCTATCTTTGGACTTTCTGCGGGTACGCTTGGAGTTTGGGTTTCTTCATTTCCGCCATACCAGCTTTGTTGTTTGGAGTCAGGGTCTATACCCAAATCTTGGCTCGGTGCTGTATTTATTGTGTCTTCTGTTGCAGATGTGCTGCTGACCTCGTTGCCATCCCACCAGCTTTGCTGTCTAGTATCTGGATCTATGCCAAATTCTGTCTTTGTGTTTGTTGTAACATCTGCTGCTTTGTCTACATGTTCTGCCAGCTTGCCGGCAAGTTTTTCTCTCAGGGCACGAGTTTTTTCTACTATCGCACTTTTATGGAAATCAGTAATATCTTTCTCTGTTATTTCATCGTGGCCGTGTATTCCTGTCACAACTTCCTGCCCATCTCCCCCAAGTGCTTTGTCTAGGTCGTCTGCGTGGGCTATCTTGAGCCAAGTTTCTGTTTTTATATTTGAAAGTTCGCCTGCTGCGCCTTTTTGCAAAGTGCCGTTGTCCCAAAGCTTGTCAGAGTGTGTTTTTAGTACATCCAAAAGGTTGTTGAATTTTTCGTGGTTTATTATCTTCAAAGTACCGATCCCTTTGTCGTAAGAGAAAGAGTTTTTGAAAGATTCGGTGCTTGCGCCGAGTACGTTGTGTCCCTCAGACAAACGCACAAGGTTTGCTGCCATGTTCAGGCTTTTGGCGCCGACTTCTTCGTTCAGGGCATTGTTTGGCACTTCCATGTGATCCAAAGATATTTCATGGAAGACGCGTTCAAGTTGGGCTGGCACGCCGTTCTTGCCCAAAGTCACTGCAAAGTCTTGGCTGATACCGCGGATGTTTTCTATTTTCTCTGTTGCTTGTTCCAAGTGTTCGTGCCCAACAGTTACACCTTTTGATATGTCTCCATGCGAAAGTGGTGACTTTGGTTTGTATTGGTCTAGGTCTACCCACCTCTTGCCCATCTCGCGGACTTTTTCTGTGGCTTCATCATCCGCGCCAACTTCAGCTTTTATTGGCGCAGAGTTTGCCTCAAGGTTGTCCGCTTTCCATCTGCCAAAGAATTCAGAAACTTTGTTGTGAAGTTCAGAGTTGTTGTACAAGTCTCGTACTTCAAAGCCAAGTCCGGCAAAGATGAAACTCATCACAGCACCTTTTACTACAGCATGGCGGATCATCGCGTCTTTTACAGCTTTTACATTTTCTGTTTTTCTAGCTGCTATACCCTGCTCAGCTTCCAGCTGCTCGGCAAAAAATACATTAAACTTTTTATAAAAGGCATTCAAATTTTTATTGTTCTCTCCAAGCGGTGCGGATATTGCCACAGCGTAGGCTTTGTTTAGCACATCGCGCATGGCGTATTCGTTGGCAAAGCGCTCGCTCTTCATGCCGAAGTCTAGGTCGCCACTGTCCAGAAGCTTTTGCACTTGCACCAAGCGGTTGTTCACAAATGTCTGGCGCATTTCTACCACAGAAGCTACTTTCTCGCGGTTTAAATGTAGCTCATTTAGCCTTACAGCATCTTTTTCATTTGCTATTTCTGCATCTATTTTTTCTAGCTGTCCTTGGGCTGACTCCAGCGAGTCCAAAGCATTCTCCAGCTTTTGACGGAGACCCACTTGCATCTCTTTGCCTTTTGCTGAAGTTTTTGTTTCCTCTGTTTTCCTGTATGTCGCGCGCATTTTTTCCACCAGCTCTCTTTTTAGAGCTTCCTCTTTTGCCTTGCCGGTCAAAGTGTTAAACTTTGTTTTTTGGGATTCTTTCAACTCTTCACCTGTGCGGACATTCCTCTCTGCTTCACGTATATTCTGTCTGCCTTTGTACAACCCGCGCAAAGCTCCAAGCACTGGGGCAACCGCAAGTCCTGCGTAGTTCACAAGTCCAGCTGTGGCTGCTCCGCCACGCATGAGGTAGCCAATTCCAAATGAAGCAGCACTCATGGCTGACTTTTTGCTGATTGCATTGCCTTGTGCACTTAGTGCACCAAGTGCTGCCATTGCATTTGGGTCGCTGGCAACACGCTGGCTGAACTCCACGTTTGCATCTATCATCCGCAAGTAGTTTGTAGCGCGTTCTTCATCTCCGCCAAATTTTTCTAAAACTATTTTGGCCAAGCCTTCCTTTTCTCTTTCGTAAGCTTCCTTTGCTTCTTGGTACATTTGCTTGTTGTTTCTGGAAGAAAATTCGCCGGCGAGAAATTTCTCTACTTTGTTTGCATCGTCAAATGCCCATTCGCGAGGAATGTCTCCAAACTTTGTCGCAGCTCTGTTGAAGTAAACAAGCTCCTTTTTCTCTTCTTCTGTCAGATTTTCCAATCCGTGCGCGTACTCCATGCGGATGCCGACGGCGCCGTCTGCTACGCCTTCAAGTCCCGTGTTCTTTATTCCGCCAACTATCTGCTTCAGATATTTTTCATATTTGCTGTATCCAGCCTTTGACAACTGTTCGGCAGCTTCCTTTTTGTTGCCTTCTATTAAAGCGCTTTTGCGGAAATAGTTTAAGAAACTTTTTTGCTTGGTCTCATATATTTCTTCTGCAAGTTTTGGTACCATGCTTGCCTGCACATTTTGTAAGCTCTTGTATGCCAAGCGTTGTGCCCCAGGCTCCAAATCCTTAAAGCTTTCCAAGTTTTCATTCGGATCAAAGCCAAAGCTTTTGCGGAATTCTTGCGCTATGTCGTTTTTCTCTTTTTGCTCGGTAAGCTCTCTGTCTTTGTTTCCCTTGTTCTTTTTTTCAGATTCTTTCTTATTCTCGTCTTCTTGTACTTTTTTGCCGTTTTTTTCTGCCTGTTCCTTCTGCGCCCCTCCCTCTTCTTCTGCCAGCTTCTTGGTATTCTCGCGTGTTTTCTTTTTGAGATTCTTCTTTTGTTCGGGCGAAGGGTATTTATGCTGGATTATCTGTGCTATTTCAGCCCCAGTGTATTCGCCGGCGTGTATGGCTTTTTCAAAGTCGCTAAGCGATTCACGGTTTTTTATCTTATCTGCTAGAAGCTCAAGTTTTTCCTGGGAAACTTCACCACTATCAACAAATTTGTCGAATTCTTCTTGAGAGAATAATCCGTGATTTTTCTCAAACAATTTTTTCTTTTCTTCAAGTTCCCTGGCCAGTTTTTCCAGCTCTTTCTTTTCCGTATCGAGCTGCTCACTGGTTTTGTTTAATGATTTCTGTATAATGTTTTTCTCGTTTTCAGGTGATGACATATAATTGTATTATACTTAAAATCTGCAAAATAAGGTGTTGATTATTTTTCCTCCCTTGGTCTTATGGTAAGCGCTTCGTCTGGCTTTACTCCTTTTGTGTTTAGTAACTTCCTAGCTCTGGACAAAGTTTCTTTTATCGCCTCATTTTCTTCAACGCGCGCTTTTTCCCGCTTGTTTGTATCTATTTCTTTTATTTCTTCATCCAGGACCTCGTTATAAGCTTTGTTTATCTCCAAGCCTTCCTGCAGAATTTTTATATTCTTCATTTTCTCTTTTATTCTTTTTTCCAAGTCCGCAATCTCTCTCTCGAGGCTTGTTCTCTCCTTCTCTTTTTGAAATGCTTGCGCTTTAGGACTCAAGATTTTAGGTTTTGGGTCATACTTATATAACATTGTGTCTTTATCCATCAGGCCGCAGATTTCTAAAAGCTTTTCTTTTGTGAGTTTGCCACCGTTGCCATCTTTTCCCGGCAGTATCATAACCCCTCGTATCAGCTTTGCGTTCGGTACAATTTTCTTTACCTCTTTTATTATTGGACGCAAGTCCTTGTTTGTCGAGTTTATGAAAAATCTGTCGTTGCTCTGGCTGTATGATACGTAAGTATCATACCCTTTGGCTTTTGCCGCCAAGTATCCTTCTTTGAGATACGTTCCAGATATTTTGTTGCCTCTTATGTCCACTTCACTGTCCATAGTTGCAAATGCAACCCTACCAAGTTCTTTGCTTTCTTGTTTTATGTGTTGGGCACTCATGTTCCTTGTGGCAGCGTTCAAATATTTCATGGAATCAAAAGCATGCTTGCCACGTACATTTACAAGCTCGCGCAATGGTATCTGCTTCTTTTCGTATTTACCCGTTTCTTTGTTTTTTATTGTTGCGTTGGTTTCTACGGTTAGAGTATCAAGTTCTGTTTCGGTGAAGGGATTTTCCGGGTTTCGGCCCTCTCTTATCCAGTTTATAACTTGTTTGTACGGCAGGAATTTGTGAAGCGCATATAGCGTCTTTGGCCATATTTCTTGGAAATATCCAGGAGTAAAATTTTTCTTGTCCGCATATGATAGATTGTCTACTTCATTTACAAATCTCACAACCTGCCTCATCCACGGCTCTGGTTTATATGCTTCTGCTTCCGTCATTATGTTGAAGACCATTTCAGCGGCAGATGTCCTTATATTGTCGATCTCTTTGTGATGGTCTGCGTAAGCCGCAACTGCTTGTCCGGCTTTTTCTATGGAAAGGTTGTTTTCACCGGTATCAATGTGTAAAACAAGAGCGCCTTTTTTAAGCGGTGTTTTTCTTTCCTTGCCGTTTTTAGCCATCTCAGAATTTGTAAAAGATGATTTTTCGCCTTTCATGACAAACTCCGTGCTTGCCCCAGTATTGTATACAGTGTCGCTTGAAGTAAAGTCTTGATTGTAGTTCAAGAAATAAAGAGCAACTTCTGTGTCAAAGTCCAGCTCAGCACTCTTTACGGGTTCTCCTTCTCCGGTGTCTGGGTTCTCTGTGTATCTAGGCTCACCATGAACAACTACTCTGTCTATGCCGTTGAATTTTATATATTGGGCAATCTTTTCAGTTGTTTTCTTGTTTGTCTCCAGGTTTTCGGCTTGAGTTTGAATTTCCTCACCCCTTAGTAACTCTATGAAATCTCTCTTTTTATAAGTCTTTTCCCCGATGCGAGTTTTTAGCCTAACTTCACCCTTTGTTTTGTTCAAATTTATAATCTCTGCTGGCGCGCCAGCAAATACAAATTTGTCGTTTTTTGTCAGTCTTCGCCATGTATTTTCTGGGTTCATTTTGTGTTCTTTAGTTATCTTAGTAGGGTCAATATGCTTGCTTTCCACCGCATCTTGCCATAGAACCTTAATCATTTTATTGAAAGGTTTTTTTATTTTTTCGTCCAGTTCCATCGACTCGGATTTGTCTTTTGCTTTTTTGTATTTGTGATACGAATCAAATTTTTCTGGGTTTACAGCCATATCTTCTGTAAATTATACGATTTTTTGACAAATTCGCCAATTGTTGAGTTATCCACAGTTTGGTTGACTTACATTTCTCATCTGCTACCATTTAATGTACCGCTTGAAATGATAGATATTTCTGGAAAACCTTGCAAAATATAGGTTTTTTACGGAAATCGGCAGAAAATCCTTTAAAAATCGTGAATTTCAACAACACACAAGACTCTGACGGTCCCGAACGAGTAGGTTCAAATGGGCAACAGACGAAAAAAGCTTTATTTTACAAGGGTGTATATCTCCAAGCGTCTTTCTTGTTGCTTGCCGGTATTGCCCTCGTCTTCCCTCCAATGGTCTCTCAAGCCAGCTTTTTGTCTGCAATAATAGGTGAAAAGGCTGAAGCTGAAGGTGTGTCGGCGAAAAATCTGCCAAATTCTCAGACCATAGCTTTGCTGGAAGCATCTGCCGCAGTAGACCAGTCTGACGTAGATGCTACAGACGGAGTTTCTGAGGACGGCCTTGCGCTTGTGCCGGAAACTGGTCCTTCTATTACCGTGGCAGATGTAGCTGTAAATCCGGATACAGACCAGATAAGCCTATATGTCGTGAAGTCTGGCGACACCATTTCTTCTATTGCAAAAATGTTTGGTGTAAGCACGAACACTATACGCTGGGCGAACGACCTTGTTGCGGGGCAAGCTATATCCGAAGGCACAGTGCTGACCATACTTCCGGTGTCCGGCGTGGAGCACACCATAACAAAGTCTGATACTTTGAAAAAAATTGCCGCAAAATACGGTGCAGATATTTCAGACATTGCTTCTTTCAACGGCATAACAGAAGGCACTGTACTAGAGGTCGGCTCTACTGTCATTGTGCCCAACGGTTCTGTGCCAGCGCCAGTTGTAGAGAAAAAGCCTGAAGCTAAGCCCGCTGCCAACAAGGCAAAATCTCTGGCGGTTTCTACTTCTACTCAGTCTAGCTTGCCAGAAACAAGCGGGTACTACATCCGCCCTATAGTTGGCGGAGTGAAGTCACAAGGTTTGCACGACAAATATGCTATAGACCTTGCCGCACCTATCGGTACACCGATCGTGGCTTCTGCTGCCGGCACTGTTTACATTGCAGACGGAGACGGATACAACGGAGGGTATGGCAAATATGTAGTGATAAAGCACGCAAACGGCACACAGACTTTGTATGCACACATGTCTCGGGTAGCAGCCGAAGTTGGTGCAACTGTAGCCCAGGGAGAAGTGATAGGATATGTCGGCTCCACCGGACGCTCCACCGGCCCGCATGTCCACTTTGAAGTTCGCGGCGCGAAAAACCCAGGCGCAACAAAAGGCGTGTGGGAGAGATAAGATTTTTCTGCCCACTTTACATTATTATTGTCTCTCAGGATTTTGGCCTGTATTGCAGAGCTTCCAAGATGTGCGAGGTTTCTACTTGTTCGCTGTCCGCCAGGTCGGCAATGGTGCGAGCAAGCTTTATGATGCGATGGTACGCTCGGGCAGAAAGTCCAAGTTTTTCTGCTGTCGTATTCAAAAGTTTCTTTGTTTCTTCGGAAAGAGGAACGTATCTGGAAAGGTCGCGGGTATTCATTTCTGTATTTGTTGTTATGCCGCGCGGATGCTGGCGGAAGCGTTTACTTTGTAGTGCACGAGCTTTGGCTACGCGCTTTTTTATTTGTTCGGAAGTTTCTCCTTCGCGTTCGTCTGTAGAAAGTTTTTCATATTCTACTTCGCCTACATTTGTCCAAATGTCCACGCGGTCTATTATCGGGCCAGATATTTTGCGTTGGTATCTGGCAAGGTCATTTGCTCTACAAATGCATTCTTTATATAAGGCGCCTCTGTTGCCACATGGACAAGGGTTCATGGCTGCTACGAGTATAAACTTGGATGGAAATGTTACCGAGCCTTTTGCGCGGGAGACTGTGACTATCTTGTCTTCCAGTGGTTGGCGCAAACTTTCTATCACTCTTTTTTCGAATTCCGGAAATTCGTCTAGGAAAAGTACTCCGTGGTGCGCCAGTGTTACCTCTCCTGGTTTTGGGAATGTTCCGCCGCCGATCATGGAAACATAAGACGCTGTGTGGTGCGGCGAGCGAAACGGCGCAGCGGTGACAAGATTGCCGCCTGTTGCTCCTGCTACAGAATATATGCCTGTAGACTCTAGTACTTCTTCTAGTGTCAGCCGTGGCAGTATGCCAGAGAAAGCTTTTGCAAGCATGGTCTTGCCGGTGCCCGGAGGGCCAGACATGACTATGTTGTGTCCGCCTGCGGCTGCTATCTCTAGTCCGCGTTTCGCGCCTTCTTGTCCGCGGATGTCAGAAAAATCCACAATGTTTTCTTGCTCCGCATATTCTATATTTGTAGCTGGCACTGGGGAAAGCAAAACCCTCTCTGTTTTATCCGCACCTTTTTTGCTTTTGTCCAAATGCTCAATGATTTCTTTCAAGTTTGAGACAGCATAAATCTCTACGCCGTCTATCAGAGCTGCTTCTTCGGCATTTTCTCTCGGTACGAATATTTCGTTGAAACCTTTTGCACGGGCTTCGCGTACCAATGGCAGTGTCCCTTTTATGCTTTTGACTTCGCCGTTTAATGAAAGCTCACCCAAGAAAAGTTTCCCTTCCGGATCAAAATCTATATCGCCAAGCGAAAGCAAATAGCCGAGTGCAATGGCAAGGTCAAAGTACGGGCCTTCCTTTTTTAGGTCTGCTGGCGAAAGAGAGACAACTATTTTCTGGTTTTGGCTTTTCGGAGAAGTGAAACCGGAATTTTTCAATGCGCCGGAAACGCGATCTTTGGATTCGTCCACTGCTTTGTCCGGCAAGCCGACAACTGTAAAAGCATGAAGCGAGTTTTTAGTAATGTCTGCTTCTATGGTGACTATCGCTCCTTTCAGGGCGTTGGTCTGAGCACTATATACTCTGCCAAAGGACATTTTATTTAATTTAGAAAATTAGTATTAAGAATTCATGTGAGCTTTGCATGTCCGCGCAGCTGGGTTTGCCATGAGCCGGTCTTCTTCTATCATCTCGCCGGAGACTTCGCATTTGCCGTAGTTGCCGTCGGATATTTTCTGGAGTGCCAAGTTTACATCTACAAGCCTTGCTTCAAGCGTATTTAGCATAGCTGTTCTTTCTTCATAGTTTTCAGCTTTGTCTGCAAGGTCATTCTCGTCCGCTTCAGGCAGACTTTCCTCTGGCACCGCTTCCCAGTCGCCTGTTTCAGTGTTTACCACTCTGCCCAAGCCACGGAGTTCTTCTTCTAGTATGCCTTTTTCTTCCAACAATTTTTCTTTGTATACATCTGTTTTCATAGCTTTATCATAGCATCCGAGACACAAATGGCAAGCTACCTCTCCAGACGGCTGGCATTGTAGCGGTTCATCACCTCGGCAAATGTTTCTTGGCTTGCTGTTATGATAACCGTACGCGGGTTTATGAAACCGTACATGATGACGGTGTTGCCGTCTTTGTCTAGCAGTGTTCGGATATCTATGTTTCTAAATGTCCCGTCTTGGAAACTCTTTGTCAGTAAGTAGTTCTTGTCTCCTGCTACAGATATGTTAAACATTATAAAAAAGTCGTCCATCATTTTTGGTTCCCATTCCAGCATGCCCGCATACATACTGTCGTAGTCGGTAGTGTTTAACAAGATAAAAGGAGTGTTTTTGTCTGAAACAGTTCCCTTGTGTATACCGAGCATGAAGTCGTTTGCCAAAGTGCGCGCTGCTCTCCCTGGAATACTTGCTCCTATAGCAGTGAAGAATTGCTGGCTGTTTAGCTTTGTTGCGTTTACGTTGTCTTTAGTTATGAAATACATGTTCAATATCTCGTTGTTGCCTACGGAAGCATTTTTTATCTCATTTTGGATTATGTTTTGCACCTGGTTGCGCTCTAGGTCTGTTAGGTCGTAACCTTTATTTTGGTTTGCGTATATCAAAGACTGGAATTGAGGTGTTGTGTTCACTACCTGCTCTGGCTGGCTTCTGCCGTACAAAAAGTAAAACCCTATGCCTATGATGCCAAGCGCTACTAGCACCGAACTGCCCATAATAAAGAACTTGTTTTTCTTGGACTGAGGAGAAAAGTTTTCATACTCGGCTTCTTTTTTCTTTTGTTCCGCCATGGCTATCTTTACCATAGAAGCTTCCCCACTTTTTATCGCATCTGCCAAGTCAGAAGAAAACGTGCGCAGCACAACAGGCTGTGAGTTTATTTTCTCGGTGCTTTTTTGAGTTTCATTTGGATCCATGTTTTTGTATTATAGCAAAAAATCGCCAGAAAAGTCGGCGATTTTTTGCGAGAAAGTTTCTATGCTTGTGTTGCTGGTATTTGCTGGTACGGATTTTTTATAAAGTTTTTGTCCGCTTCTTTTATGGAGAGACTTATGCGCCCACGTTCGTTGTCTACGGCGACAACTTTTACCGGTATTCTCTGTCCTTCTTTCAGCACATCTGTAACTTTCTGCACGCGAAATGGTGCTATCTCAGATATGTGGACAAGTCCGTCCGAATATTCTGAAAGTGCGACTACTGCGCCGATCTCCAGGATTTTCACCACAAGCCCTTCGGCAATGTCACCTACTTTCCACTCTTTTGTCAGTGCTTCCACTATCTTCTTGGCTTCTTCGGCACTGCCGTTTTTGCCGGTAATGTATACTGTGCCGTCGTCTTCTATGGTAATCTCTGCTCCGGTTTTGTCTTTTATCCCATTTACGGTTTTGCCTCCAGAGCCTATCACAAGTCCTATCTGTTCTGTCTTTATTTTCATTATCAATATTTTTGGTGCTTTTGATGAGATATCTGTTCTCGGTTTCTGTATTTCGGCTTCTATAGTGTCTAGTATTTTAAGCCTAGCATCTTTTGCCTGTACCAGTGCCTCTTTCAAAATTGCTGGCGCTATACCGCCGACTTTTATATCCAGCTGCATAGCAGTTATCCCGCTTCTTGTGCCTGCGACCTTGAAGTCCATGTCTCCATGGTGGTCTTCTGGGCCTTGGATGTCTGTCAATATTTTATAGTCTGTATGATTTACTTCGTCTATCATTGCACCCATAGCAATGCCGGCAACAGGAGACTTGATAGGTACTCCGCCGTCCATAAGCGCAAGCGATGATGCGCAGATGGAAGCTTGTGAAGTGGAACCATTGGATGCCATAGATTCAGAAACTAGCCGAATGGTATAAGGGAAATCCATCTTTGAAGGAAGTACCGGCACAAGAGCTTTTTCTGCCAGCATGCCATGCCCCATTTCGCGTCTATTTAGTCCGCCCACACGGCCAGTTTCTCCGGCAGAGTACGGCGGAAAGTTGTAGTGATGCATAAACCTTTTTTCTCCTCGTACTTCCATCCCATCCAACACATACATATCTGCTGGTCCGCCCAAAGTCAGCGCAGAAAGGACATGTGTTTCTCCGCGGTAAAATATGCCTGTGCCGTGAAGTACAGGAGAAAATCCGCCTGCTTTTGCATACAAGGCGCGGACTTCGTTCATTGCTCTGCCGTCCGCGCGGTGGCCTTCTTTTAGGGCGCCTTCGTGCAGTACTCTGTCCAGCTCGTGGTGGAAGTAGTCGTGGGCTATATTGCGCAGTTCCTCGTTTGCTTTGTTGGCCTTGTAGTCGGCAGATGGCGGATACATTTCTTCTGCCTTTTCCTTCCATTTTAGCTCAAAGTCTGTGATGTTGTTTTTAGAAAGCGTGCCTTCAAACTTGCCTTTCATAAAAAGCCCGTCCATGAGTTCGTGGCCTATAGTGTTTATAAACTCTGTTTTTATCTCTTCCGGAGTTTGTGGTTTCGGGAATTCTAATTTTTTCTTGCCTATCTCACTGGCGATTTGTTTTTGCCAATTTTCTATCTGTGCTATGTGTTCGTTCGCTTTGTCAAAAGCTTGACCTACCTCTTCCTCATTCATTTCAAACGTCATAGCCTCTATCATCATAATCTTGCCTTCTTTTCCGCAAACGGTCAGGTCAAGGTCGTAAACCGGTTCGCCATTGTGGGGAACGTACTCGTCGTACCTTATCTCATTTGTCCCTTTCACTTTGCCTATATGTACTGCACCGACTGGTCCACCCCAAGGTATATCTGAAGTTGCTAATGCCAAAGACGCTGCATTTATGCCGAGCACTCCAGGGTCCGCTTGTCCCACGGATAAAACAGTGACGATGACCTGAACAGCATTCTTTATGTGTTTATCAAAAAGCGGGCGTATAGTTCGGTCTATGATACGCGAGGAAAGTATAGCTTCGTCTGAAGGTCTGCCTTCGCGTTTGTTGTATTGCCCGCCAAGTATCAGTCCAGCAGCATAATATTTTTCCAGATACTCCACAGTCAGATTGAAAAATCCAAGACTTTTTTCTGCGCTTTTAGATATGACTGCTGTTGCCATGACCACAGTGTCTTCGCACTTTAGTATGACGGAGCCGTTGGCCTGGTCTGCCAGGTCTGAAAATACAGCTGTTATTTTCTTGCCCTCAATTTCTAAAGAGTATTCTTTTTGTTTCATAGCCTCCACTTTATCACGAAAAACCGCCAAAGTGAAACTATTAAAATAAAATCCCTCTAATCATATTAGGGGGATTTTTGTTTAATTTTATTTTTGTTTTTATTCGCGTTTCTTCTTCAGTAGAATATAATTTCTCATTTTTAGTCCATGTATTACAACTATAATAAGGGAAACAAAAAACAGGGAATATATTACAAGAAAGTCCCAAATACTAAGGCTGGTGTTGTATGTAGTCACGCTAATAGTTGTAAAGGTTATTAATTTTACTAATAACATACCAATTGCTATATATAAAAATATTCCAATATACAAACTTTTTTTAGGAAATGTCAGCGGGATTTTTCTCAGTAAAAAATAATATGCCATTATGTAGAATAAATATGTGGTGAAAAAAAGAACACCGCGTAACACAACTTGTGTTGTTACTGTGTCATTGTTTTCAAAACGCATACCTAGGAGCAGTCCTATATATAATTCTTTGATTAAATTATATATGATTTGACTTCCGATAAGTATTGCCACAACGTGAATACTTAGTGAGATAATTAAAGGAGAATGTTTCATCTTGTTTATTTTTAATGTTTTTTGAATCGTATCATAATAATTTATTATTGTCAAGTAGATTGTAAAACACCCGCAATTTTGCGGGTGTTTTACACGATAATAATTTTTTCTATCTAGTAGACTTCACTCCATGTACATGTCATTGCGCCACTTCCGAGTAATCCCCCTGTAGATGAATATGTTCCTGTGTATGTCCCTGGTGTGTGAGCTGGGGGTGTTTCAAATTCTATTGTTACACTCACAAGGCCCTTCGTGCAGGTGACTTTTTGTTTGTTTTGTGTTCCGTTGTTGTTGCCAGCATATTCCAGTGTTCCCTGCTCTGCTCTTGTCGGTACCCCGGTATCTTTTTGTGAGTCTAGTGCTCTTGCACCCTGTGACTTTATATTTGAGGGAAGCAATTTATTGCCAATTATTATTCCTATAATAAAAACTACAACGACTGCTAATATGAACATATACCTAGATTTATTTTGCATAAATATTCTTGTTAAAATAATAATAATACTCTCATACACAGTTAAATAATATCAAGTTATTTATTAAAACAAAATAGCTACAAAATATTTTACAGTAAAAATCTATTTTTTTATCGCATACCTATCAGATATTTCCTTGGGTTTACGGAAAGATCCATGAAGTCGTCTGCTGTTTCTTTCAATTTTTGAGAAGTTGATTGCCCAAAAGATATTACTTCTACTTGTGTCATGGTTTGCAGATATTCCACAAGCGGTACAAAGTCTCCGTCTCCGGAAACTATTATCACCGTGTCTAGCCGTAGAGCCATCTTGACAGCGTCTACCGCGAGTCCCACATCCCAGTCGGCTTTTTTGGCGCCGCTGGAGAAAACTTGCAGGTCTTTCGTCTTTGTTTCTATGCCCATCTTGGTCAGAGCTTCAAAGAAATTCTTTTCGTCTCCCGCTTCGCTTGTTATGACGTACGCTATAGCGCGTACTAGCTTTCTTCCAGCCAGGGCGTCTTTTAATATTTGCCCAAAATTTACCTTTCTTTTGTATAAATTCTTTGCGGTGTGGTAAAGGTTTTGTGTATCTATAAAAATACCCACCCGCTGTTCTTTATGCTTTATTATGCTCATATTTACTATTAAAATTATTAAAACTACGCATGAAATATATTTTTTTTATTTTTACTTCATTCATTATTATGCTGTTTGAATTCTAACACAAAACCCGCTCAAATGGCGGGTTTATGTTTTAGCCAAGTTTGATCTTTTTGACGACTTCCGCGTGAGCATTCTTGTCCTTGCGTTCAAGATATTTCAGATGAGTTCGTCTGTCAGCAACCATCTTTATAAGTCCTCGGCGGGAGTGGTTATCCTTCTTGTGAGTCTTTAGGTGCTTTGCAAGCTCCTCTATACGCTCAGTCAAGATGCCTATCTGGACTTGGGAAGAGCCAGTGTCTTTGTCGTGCACTCGGGACTTCTTGATAACTGCTTGTTTTTTCTTTGTCGTAAGCATGGGCGTATAATAGCATATTCTTGGAAATTGTGCAAGTAGTGCTATACTGTACCCATGTCGCACAATATTCTTGATCTGAAACGCCAATTTCTGGAATATCTGGAGATTGAAAAAGGTTCCAGTATCCGCACGGTAGAAAATTATGATCACTATTTGGACAGATATTTCAATTTCGCAAAAATAAAAGACCCTTCGGATATAACAGACGCTTCAGTGAGGGATTTTCGCTTGTGGCTCAATCGCCAGTCTACCGGCAACAATCGCGCCACAGGCAAAACTCTCTCCAAAAAAACTCAAAACTACTACATGATAGCCTTGCGGGTATTTCTGAAATTTCTGGCAAAAATGGATATAAAAAGTTTACAAAAAGACAAAATAGAGCTGGCAAAAGTAACCGAGCGTTCGCTTGATCTTATCTCTCCATCCGAGCTTTCGCGTTTGCTTTCTGCACCGAAGGGCAATGATCTTAAAAGTTTGCGAGATAAAGCTATCCTTGAGCTTCTGTTCTCCACTGGGCTTCGTGTATCAGAACTTTGTTCTTTGACAAGCGACCTCGATTTGTCTTTAGATGATTTTCCTATCCGTGGAAAGGGCGGCAAGGTACGGGTAGTCTTTCTTTCTGAGGATGCTAGACGGGCGGTGCGAGCATATATGAATGCGAGAAAAGATATGTCCGAAGCTCTTTTTGTGCAGGTCGGTATAGAGATGCGCAAAGAAAAAAATAAAAAGGAAAAAGAAACAGAAAATAAAAGCGCACAGAAAACTAAAAAGAAAGGCAAAGAAGAAACACTAGACCTCCCGCCTCTAACCCGTCGCTCGATAGAGAGAATAGTAAAGAATTATGCAACTATTGCAGGCATTACAAAAAAAGTTACACCACACGTCATACGTCATAGTTTTGCCACAGACTTATTGAGCAATGGAGCAGATATACGTAGTGTGCAAATGATGTTAGGACATGCGAATATCTCCACGACTCAAGTCTATACACATGTAACAGATAGTCATTTGCGAGAAATACATAAAAGGTTTCATGGTAAAAGGAAATAAAATGAAAACAAATATAAACGCCATACAAACTTTTTGTCAGTATGGCGCTTCTTTTTTATTTAGATATTATTCCTTTTTTATTTTTGTGATTAAAGAGTACTACAGATATGAAAAGTATTATTAAAAGTCCAAAACCAGTAGCAGTAAGGAATGTTGTTACTATACCTTGTAAATTTTTTATACCATGAGCTTGGAGAAATCCAAATGTAACTATTGAACTCAGAATAACAGAGATAACAAGCCATTTTAAGATATTCTTTTCTACTTTTATGATTCTGAAATTTGATTTTTCTTCAAGTAATTTTTTGTAGGTAGTAAATTCTCCTTCTACTGCTATGCCAAAGAAAAATTGAACCGCGATTTGTAGGGTGACCATTATCCAATTTGGTGTTCCATAAAATCTGTAGAGCTGTATTGCTCCGCACAAGCAGTACAAAACAAGAAAACCTATAAGCCATTTTTGTATTATGACTTCGCGGTAAATAATCCTTCTCCAGTTTTCTTCTGTTTGTTTGCGGAGGAGTATTAAGAATACAGATATAACTCCGAGCGTGATTATAATTGCCGTAGTTATGATAAATCCATTTGCACGTTCATTATTGTCTATGTGATGGTTTGGCACCAACCAAAGTCCCAACAGATAGATGGCAAATGGTACTAGGTAGTACAGCATTCGTTTTGGTGGTTGTTTTATTTTTATCAAGTTTTTTGTTGCAACTACCGTAGACAGCAGTCCACCCATCAGTATAGTACTGTGAGCAATGATTTGAAGATTTGTTAAACTCATAATTTTACTTTTTTTTTTGTTGTTTTTGTTGATTTTTTTATTATTTAAGAACTGGACTTTGTATTATATCTAAAAACATTTTATATGCAACCCAGATGTATGATAAAATGGCATGGTATGAGGATAATTTCTTGGAATACCAATGGCTTGCGGGCGACAGCAAAGCAAGGCAATTTTGAACCAATTTTCAGTAAATACAAACCAGACATACTTTGCTTGCAAGAGACAAAGGCTGACAAAGAGCAGCTGCCGGAAAATGTTGCACACTATAAAAATTACTACGCATACTTTTCTTCTTCTGTGGTAAAAAAGGGCTATAGCGGCGTAGCGATATATTCCAAGTATGAGCCGGAGAAGGTGGAATACGGCATAGGCATAAAAGAATTTGACGATGAAGGTCGCACGCTTGTTGCACATTATGATAACTTTGTTCTCTTGAATTGCTATTTCCCGAACGGCGGTGGAGGGCCGCACAGGCTGGATTACAAACTGCGCTTCTATGATGCATTTTTATCTTTTATAGACAATTTGAAAAAGCAAAAGAAAAATATAATTTTTTGTGGAGATGTAAATACTGCACACACTTCTCTAGATCTTGCCAGACCAAAAGAAAATGAAGAGAATACTGGATTTTTACCTGAAGAAAGAGCGTGGCTCGACGAAGTTGTGGCGCATGGGTATGTAGATGTTTTTCGCCAGATATACCCCAACACAAAAGATGTTTATACTTATTGGGATCAAAAGACTAAGGCTCGCGACAGAAATGTGGGCTGGCGGATAGATTACTTTTTTGTAAATTCTGCTTTTGTAAAAAATGTAGAAAAATTCAAAACACTCGCAGATTACTATGGCAGCGATCACTGCCCTATTTTGCTTGACTTTGACCTTTAGTGCTGTTACTCTTCGTACAAGTTAAATCTTTATTTTAAATACAAGACTTTTCATGGTTGGTTGTTTTTCACAGGTGCAGTTGGTGGTTCTCTGCGCCTGTAACCTTCTCTGGTTTTCCCCATTTTTACCTTGACAAAATATCTTTTTTTTGATAGAATACGAAGGAAAAAGTAAATTTAAAAACACATAAATTATGAAAAAGAAAGTATTTCTCCTATTCTTTATCGCGCTTTATCTTTATACTGTATTCTTTACAAAAGCATTTGCGCAGACTTATGGCACCACGTTTATATCTTCCGGCACACGCCCCGAGGGTATGATAGCTAAAGATATAAATGCCGATGGCCGTATGGACATCGTGTTCAACAACAGCTACTCGGGTCTAATAAACTTTGCAACGGATTTTCGTTTCAATGTTTTACTAGGGGACGGTCAAGGCAGTTTCTTTCTTTCGGGATCGTATTCATATGTGCCCTCACCTCAAAGTCAGCTATATAACAGCGTAACACACGATGTTGGTCTTCGGGATTACAATGGAGATGGTTTACAAGACGTAGTGTTGAACTTATATGATTCTATAGGTATTTCTTACCAAAACTCAAATGGAACTTTTGGACAAGTAAATACTTATTATGCAAACCGTACTACAGAAAATTTTGCCATAGACGAACTAACTGGAAAAATTCTGATCTCTCATTTTCAACTCTCAACCTACACTCCATCATATTCCTTAGCAGAGCCTTCTGCCGCTGGGTTTACGATCACAGAGATAGTGACACCCGAATGGCGAGACGACTTTGTGTTCTATGGTAGTCAGATATTTGCGCGGACGCCAAATGGTATCATAGAGCAAGATTTTGCTGGTAATGTTTTAACCGCTTACTCACTCGGCAATATAGCGTCTTACACTGTGAGTGATGGCAAGTTGTATGCTGCTTCATCTGGAAGTTTGTACGAGTTCAGTTTGGGACAAAATACTACTCCCAACATAAGTCCCTTACCATCCACTGCTTACGATGCAAACGATATTTCCGTAGTAGATTTGGATGCAGACGGCACAAAAGAGTTTGTATTTGTCAGTAACAGCGGTATAACTATTGCAGATAAGTCTGGTAATGGGACTTTGTTCGCTTCTCAGTACTCATTTGTCTTGCCGGTGCATTCGCTTTGCATCGCGGACTACAATGGTGACGGCAAGCAAGATATTGCTTGCCCAATAGCAAACTATTTCCCTGCTCAGTCTGGGATAAATCTGCTCCTGTCTTTGTCTTCTACTACAAGTCTTACGCAATTACAAAACGCTCTGCCCCAAGTGTTGGTATATCCGAATCCGACCACAGATGTATTGTATGTGTCAGGTATTTCCGACAAGGCTTCTCTTACTGTTTATGATGCAAAGGGTTCTTTTATTAAGAAGTCTGTTGCAGTAAATAGTTTGAATGTGAGTGACCTGCTACCCGGAGTTTATACACTTCTTATAGAAGATAAAAGTAAAACACTTTCTAAAAAATTCGCCAAGAATTAAGGCAAAAAATCAACTCCCTGCAAGCTAGCGTGCAAGGAGTTTTATTTTATATATCTTTCTGCTTTTAATAATGCAAATTTCTTTTTCGCTCCGCGATTATAGTTTCCAAGTGTTCCATCACTTTTTATAACTCTATGGCATGGCACGTCAGGACGAAAGTTTGCTTTCATTATGCTTCCAACGGCCCGCGCGGCTCGCGGAGAACCCGCTCGCCGCGCCACATCTGCATAGCTCAGTACTTCTCCTTTCGGAATTTTCCGAACCACCTCTAGTACTTTTTGTGTGAATGATTTATGTATTGTTTTCATTTTTTATTTTCTAACCTTATGTCTCTCGTGTAGTTTGGTTATCTCTGATTCGTTTACTTCCTCTTTCTTCTCCTTCCCCTTCTCGCCGAGTTTGCGCAAGTCTGCATCTGGCAAAGTATTTAGTTCAAGTGCACGGGATTCCAAATATGCTATTCCATTTTTCGCATCATCTTCCAGACACTCTTCAAGCAAAGCGTGCAGGATGAAGCCCATTCTTGGCCCTGGCTCTATGCCAAGCTCTTTCAGCGTTTCTCCTTTTATCTTTAGCATTGCTACAGAAGTTGGTGCCCGCAAAGCCTCCTCTATCATAGCGTGGTATTTACGAAGGCGGTATGGGGCTTCCGGCTTTCTCATCCCTGCTCTATCGCATTCACGAACCTTCATAAGTTCCCAGATATTTTCCCTTCCGACATTTACTATGGTACGGCGTACAGCAGACAAAGTAATGGTCTCTGTATCAGAGAAAAACATGTGGTATCGCACAAGTTTCTCTACTTTCTCTGAAATATCTTTTGGTAAGCGTAAGCGTTCTAATATTTTTTTTACCATTCGTGCTCCGACTACTTCGTGTCCATAGAAAGTGTACTTCCCTCTTCCGCCTGCTTTTGTGCCGTCCCAGCGTCTGGTGCGTGGCTTGCCTATGTCGTGCAAGAGCGCAGCCAAACGTATGTCAAAATCCCAGCCTTTTTCCTTTGCATGTTCTAGCGCGTGAAGCATGTGTTCAAAAACGTCGTATATGTGCTCACCTTTTTGTTCGCAGCCTATACCCTCTTCAAGCTCTGGCACGAAGTAATGCAAAAGTTCAAGTTTGGCAAGCATTCCCACCCCAACCATAGGTTCTGGTGAATTTATTATTTTTATAAATTCGTCCCGGATACGTTCCATGGAGATATTCTTCAAGAGGGGTGCATTTTCTGTTATGCCTACTATGGTTTCGGAAGATATGGTGAAGCCAAGCTGGCAGGAGAAGCGAATAGCACGCATCATGCGTAAAGCGTCCTCTGTGAAGCGCAAAGAGGCTTCCCCCACAGTTCGTAGCCTTCTGTCTTTTATGTCCTTTATACCGTCGTATAAGTCCAATAAATGTCCTTTAGATGGGTTGTAGGCTAGCGCATTGACCGTGAAGTCTCGTCTTTGCAGGTCGTCCTTTATGTCTTTACTAAAAGATACTTTATCTGGATGACGAAAATCACTATATTTCCCTTCTGTTCTATAAGGCGTTACTTCTATGACCTTTAATTTTGGGTTAACGTCCAATGATTCGTCTATAACGGCCACTGTCCCAAAGTCATTTTCGTAAACTGTCTTTGAAAACAAAGAAACTATCTGCTCAGGGACAGCGTTGGTTGTTACGTCCCAGTCCTTTGGTGTGCTGCCTAGAATAAGATCTCGTACGCATCCGCCGATCAAGTACGCTTCAAATCCCGCTTTCTCTAGCGTCTCCACTACCCCGAGCACTTCTCTGGGTATAAGTTTATTATTTATTGGTTTTGTTATGTCGTGGCTCATAAAGCCAAAGTTTTGTGCACCCGGAGGGATTCGAACCCCCAACAACGGTTCCGAAGACCGGTATGATATCCATTTCACCACGGGTGCGATTATTTTTTAATGTGTTTAATTATATGTTATTTATCAAATTGTGTAAATATAACAAGAAATAATTGCGTTTATTTTAGAAAAATAGTACAATTCAGCTGTTGTATTTTTGCGGCTATGGTTTAGTGGTAGAACACGTCCTTGCCAAGGATGAGACGGGAGTTCGATTCTCCCTAGCCGCACAACGACCTTTTGTACAGCTTGTGATAGCATTCTATTAAAACTTTGCATATGCAAGTGTCCTTTAATCCACATTTTTACCCATATTTACCAACAAACTGTGGATAACTCTGTGTACTTTGTGCATAAAAGACACATAATTTCCTTTACAAAATGACTTTTAAGAAATGTTTATAAAAGTCTAAAACTAAAATACCCTTACAAAATAAGCATTTTTCAGAATATATCTCTAGGACACTTAAAATTAACAGTTTTTATATACAAATTGTTTCACGTGAAACAGTTTCATATGAAACAGGTAATATTTAAATAATATGCCAAAGGTATTTACATCAAAAACTCAAAGAATAGGGGAACTAGGCGAGGATATTGCTTGCAAATATCTTATTTCAAAAGGTTTCAAGGTTATAGAGCGTAACTATACAAAGAAATGGGGTGAGATTGATATTGTCGCTTCAAAAGACAGAAAGATATATTTTATAGAAGTTAAAGCTGTTTCATGTGTAACGCTACCACCCGTTTCATATGAAACGGGTGGTAGCAGCGTTGAATTTACGGAAAAATCAAAACAGACATATTTTCGTCCAGAGGAAAATATGCACTCAATAAAAGTCCGTAAGTTCTTAAGGACAATACAAACGTACTTAATCCAAAAAGCCATAGAGGGGGAGTGGCAAGCAGATTTGTATTGTGTGTATATCCATATACCTACTCGTACCGCTAGGGTAAAATTGATCCCAAATATAACATATTGACTTTAAGCTATAAAAGTTATATACTTTGAGTGAATAATTCTAAAAAACCACATAATTATGATACAAATTCAAGCTTGCCTCGTCAGCATAAATGACCTGTCAAATCCTTACCAAAACTTGTCGCTGGTAGAACCAGACACAACAAGTACTGTTCCTTCTACTTGTATAGAGATACCGCAGTCCATTCACCCGGAACTTTACATGAAAAACAAAGTCCTTATCTCTAAAGCTCCCGCAAAGATACTGCTAAACTTGGAGAAATCCAGCTACGGTGGCATCCTCAACAAGTACAAACATTATTATGAGATGCCGAAGGATAAGAAGCTAAACATTATTTTCAGCTTAGTGAATGAAAACTCAAGGAATTTTTCAAAGTATTATTTCTTGCGAGACGGCCGAGGGTACTACTTTGTAAGCGATATTGCTGTGCCAAATAATTATGAGGTGAAGTCTTTGCTCTCATCGCATCATCCATTTACTGTTTCCATGCCTTATTGGGAAGAGCAAGGCCGCAAGCCGATAAAGCTGTACTCTATGCACATAGACGATGACAGCGTTAAGCTTAAGAAGTATTCTATTTTTATCTCAAAGAATGTTCGACCGAAAGATAGCAACAAATTTTTTCTTTGTCTAAAAAGGGAAGTAACGCACATGCTTTGGTTCAATGACGAGAATAAATGGGATATAGACAAGAAGCTGAAAGAGGTCATCGTTCAAGGTGTACGCAAACGGTATTTCGCCACTAGGCATATATGTGAATACTATGATGCTATGAGTTAAATTTTATTTTCTCTTAGAGTGAAGGTCTGCCGGTTTTTCATACATGAGGCAGGCCTTTTTTATTGTCTAAAAGCTAAAATATGATAATATAGAGAAGCCTTAACGATCTTTTTGTCGGGGTGTAGTATATCGGTAGTATACTTGTTTTGGGAACAAGAGGGCCGAGTTCGATTCTCGGCACCCCGACCAAGAGATCGTTTTGCGAGTATGGTTTAGTGGTAGAATACCTGCCTTCCAAGCAGGGGACGGGGGTTCGATTCCCCCTACTCGCACTTGACGTTTAAGTGAAAATATTATATCATCTATCTAGATATAATTGTGTTTGACTTAAAAAATTAATAAAAATGAAAAATGTTATTGCTATAACTATGGGCATAATTGCTCTGGTGCTTACTTTGTTATTGTTTCGTCTTGCTTATATACACGGTGGAGACATGGACAATATTTCTTCTCAAACAAAGATCGTAACCTGTATTTCTTTAGTATTCCTTACTCTCGGTATATTTATTTTGTTGAAGTCCCGCGAGCTTTCTTTCAAGATTATGGGCATTTTATTGTCATTAGCAGGTGTGTTGTTTTTTGCACTTATATTAAGTGTAACCCAAACACACAATCTTGACTTAAGGATTTTGTTGTTCAAAATGTAATTATTTTTTTCATTGTTGGAATTCTCAGCCTGCATATATGTGTAGGCTGTTTTTCTTTAAAATACTTGCAAAGCATTTTTGTTTTGATAGAATGGCGTACACATGGCGCTACTTTTTATTTTTTTGACATTCTTTTCTACTTTTGCTGGCGGGCTGGTTGGGCTGAAGTATAAAAATAAACTTCACTTGGTACTGGGCTTTACTGCAGGAGTTATCTTGGCTGTTATAGCTTTTGATATTTTTCCTGAAATTGTGGAGCTGACGGGGAAGACAGGGCTTGATCCTATATATCCCATGCTTGCTCTTGTGGGTGCTTTTTTGCTTTTTCATATTGCGGAAAAGATGCTCTTGATACATCATTCACATGAAGACGAGTACAAGGAGCATTCGCATCCGGTTGTGGGCAAGTTCCAGGCGCTTGCTCTTGCTGGGCATTCATTCCTAGATGGGGTCGGTATTGGGCTTGGTTTCCAAGTAGATACTGCTGTCGGTGTGCTGGTAGCTTTGGCAGTGATCGCTCACGACTTCTCAGACGGACTGAATACCGTTTCTTTGATGTTGCGTCACAAGAATACGGAAAAAAGAGCGAAACAATTTCTTTATATAGACGCCATCGCTCCTGTCTTGGGCGGGTTGTCTACTTTACTTTTTACATTGCCAGAAAAAGCGCTGCTTATATATCTGGGGTTTTTCGCCGGTTTTTTGCTCTACATCGGCGTATCAGATATTTTGCCGGAGGCTCATTCAAAGCATTCATCTTGGAAGACTGTAGCTATGACAGTATTGGGAGTTGTATTTATTCTCCTGGTGACTTCTGCGATTCATTCATAAACACAAAACCCGCCAATGGCGGGTTTTGTGTAAGTGGGTGACGCTTTATTTTACTGCGTCCTTGAGTGCCTTTGCGGCGCGGAATTTTGGAACTTTTGTAGCTGCAACCTTTACTTGCTCACCAGTTTTTGGGTTGCGAGCCATCCTTGCGGCGCGTTGCTTTACAGAAAAGATGCCAAGCCCCGCTATAGACACCTCGTCTCCTTTTTTCAAAGTATCAACGATGGAGTCAACTATGCCGGATACGACTTCTTCAGCCTGCACTTTTGTGCCACCGATCTTGCCGTGAACCCATTCTATCAAGTCTTGTTTGTTCATAACTTATTTTATGGGATAAAATTGCCAATAAAAACATTCGACCGCAAGGCTATTGGCTTATCCAAAAGCCTTTAAAACCTATGCCCCCATTATACCGTCCTGAAAATGAAGCGCAATAGCAGTCAAAAGTTTGACAAAAATTGCGTAAAATGTTAGTTTTTAGAAAAAATTCTATAAAAAATGAAAAAACTATTAGAAATATTGGATCAAGCACCCAATAATGCTTTTGCCAGCTTGCAAAACAAAACTGATTTATCCTTGGAGTCTACAGATACACAATATTCAATTGGTGGTCATAAGCTTGAGGTTAAGCTAAACCAGATAACAGAAATCATATTAAATAGGCAAAAATCTTTCATAAGAGATTATATTGTTGCAAAGGAGAATCTTTTGAAAGAGTTGAAAAGGGTTAATATTATTCCGATGGCAGTTTTACCTGCCGATATATTTTTTGATATTTTAGATCAATGTAATCTGGTACGCTTTGAATCTCTGGATGAAAATGGTACTCAAATGTTTGATTATAACTATCTTCATTTGCCGTTCGCCAAGCTTCTTGGGGCCATATCTTTCTGTCCGTATGTTGTATTTTACAAAGATGGTAATCCAAAAAGTTGCATTATTACACCAGACATGTCCATAAGTCTTAGTTTTATTGGATGTCATAATGAAATAGTTAAAGGAAAAATATTGGACTACGGAAGAAGTGTGGATGATTTTCATGTTCTTGTGCGGCTGTCGGAGGGAGCGGGATTCAGTTATAAATTCTCCATGCCGTATTCAATTGATTCTTTTGCTATAGGGAAATATCGTCATCGTAGTATTACAAAGCCGCCGAGTGAGACCTTTGGCGACCTGGTAAAAAGCTATATTGATGATAATTTGTTCTATAAGATAATTTCGCAATATCTCATTAAGGCTCCGGAAGACAGTGGTTTGTCAATATCAAATGGGAAGATAAGCGTTTTATTTCCTAAGATGCCGGATGATATAAAAGAAATGCTTCTTCGTGTTCACGAAGAATTGCCGCACTGGAAACTTTATACAGCAGCAACGGCCAACGCATTTACTATAAGCATGAAAAATGGAGAAGATTTGCGGCAGCATTCAAAAGAATCTGTTTTGCCTATTTGGATAGAAGTCTATGAGAGGATTCTTAAAAAACATGGTTCTCTTTTAGAAGTTGGGGAACTTGAGAGATACTTGTCCGAGCACGAAAAATCAGCTGATAATGATCCGATATTTTACTATATTACAAAAACACAATTAAATAATGTGGAGTATAAACATGCGGTTGTCTTTGGTCAGTACGGAGATTTTCCAAATGAAAAGAAGGCTGTTGAAATAGCACAGCAATATAGTAAAGGTTATGAAGGTATTCTTTATGACTTATAGTCAAAAAGCCCAGCCGTATTATCGGCGGGGCTTTTTCTTTGTATGTCACAGAGTTGCTTCATAGTGTGTTATACTCTATGTATGAACAACTATTCATTTTTTAACAGGCCATATGTGATACCCGCTTTAGTTCTTGGTGTTGCATTTGTGCTTGCGTTTATTTTTGTAGGTTCTGCTGTGCGTTCTTTGCGAGCGGGAGAGCAGACTGTAAATGTGACCGGCTCTGCCAAAGAGCGCGTGGAGTCCGATGTCGGCAAGGTGCGCGGTACTTTCGAGCGCAGGGTTGTCAGTGGGGCTTTAGCTTCTGGGTACAAGCAGATAAATACAGACAAAGATGCTATTGTAACTATTTTGAAAAGTTTGGGTGTGTCTGACGAAGAGCTTACCATAGACCCTGTATCTTCTTATGAAATTTCTGACTACGACCAAAATGGAAACAGGATACAGGGCACAGAAAGGACGGTGCTAAACCAATCTTTCTCTGTCTCTTCTTCTGATATTGCAAAGATAAAAAATATTTCAGACAAAGCTAGTTTGTTTGCAGACAAAGGAATCTTTGTGCAAATGCAAGCACCGCAGTTTTTGTATTCTCAAGAGAAGCTGGCGTCTTTGCGTGTAACGCTGCTTGGTAAAGCAATAGAAGATGCAAAAGCTCGTGCGGACGTTATAGCAAAAGGTTCAGGCAGGAACAACGTTTCAAAGCTTGTCGGCGCATCTTCTGGTGTTGTGCAGCTTCTAGCCCCAGACTCTGTAGATGTAGAAGACTACGGATCGTACGATACTTCTACTGTCTCTAAAGATGTAATGGTTACAGTCAAAGCACAGTTTAGGTTGAGATAGAAAAATATTCAATTAAAAAGAAGCGCAGATGTGTTTCACACATCTGCGCTTCTTTTTGGGTTTTGTATTATCTTGCGTAATCTATTATCCTGGTTTCGCGGATCATAGTTACTTTTATTTCCCCCGGATATTTCAACTCCTGTTCTATCTTTTGTGCTATATCTCTTGCCATGTTCTTGGCCTCAATGTCGGACACTTTGTCTGGGGTAACAAAGATGCGTATTTCTCTTCCTGCTGACAATGCATAAGATTTCTCTACACCATCAAAGTTATTTACGAGCGCTTCAAGGTCTTGCAGTCGTTTCAAATAGTTTTCTACGCTGTCGCTCCTTGCTCCAGGGCGGCCTCCAGATATGTAGTCCGCTGTTTGCACAATCACAGCTTCTATCGTTTCATGCGGACAGTCGTCATGGTGGGACTTCATAGCTGTGATCACGCGTTCATCTGCGCCAAACTTTTGCAAGATGCGTATGCCTATGTCTATGTGCGTACCTTGCACTTCATGGTCTAGCGCTTTGCCTATGTCGTGTACCAGTGCGCCGGCCTTGGCCACGTACACATCTGCCCCAAGCTCTTCAGCTATCATGCCAGCAATATGTGCCATTTCCAGGGAGTGTTGCAAGACGTTTTGTCCGTAGCTTGTGCGGAAGTATAGTCTGCCCAAGATGGCAATAAGTCTCGGATCAAAGTTGAAGATACCTGCTTCATATACCGCCTGCTCGCCTTTTTCTTTTATAATTTTGTTTATGTCATCCTTTGCTTTTTCCACTATCTCTTCTATCTTTGCTGGCTGTATACGACCATCTAGTATCAAGTTTTCCAGCGCTACCCGTGCTATCTGTCTGCGTACAGGATCAAAAGATGAAATGATGATAGTTCCTGGAGTGTCGTCTACGATAAGCTCCACACCGGCCGATTTTTCAAAAGCGCGAATATTGCGTCCTTCTTTTCCGATAATTTTTCCTTTGATATCGTCTGAAGGGATGGTAACACTTGTAGACATCATATCGCTGGCAGTAGAAGATGCTAGGCGTTGTATGGATGTGGCAAGGATTTCCTTTGCGCGGTTCTCCAGCTTTTCCTTGCCGGAGTTCTCCAGCTTTTGGATGCGCACCAGCAAATCTTCTTCATATTTGTTCTCAATGCTTGCGTTCAAAAGAGCGCGAGCATCTGCTTCAGAAAGTCTTGAGACTTTTTCAAGCTCTTTCATTTTTTCTTCTTCCATCGCGCCGACTTTGTCGCGGGCTTTTTTTACTTCCTCTACTTTCAGCTTTATATTTTCCACTTCCTTGTCTATTTCTACTTGGCGAGCATCCAAAAGCTCCTCTTTTTTTATGAGGCGTTCCTCGGTCTTTTTATATTCTTGCTCTTTTTTCTTTTCCTCTTCTTTCAGCTCTTCTACACGCTCGTCGGACTTTTTCTTGGATTCATCCAAGATTCTCTGAGCTTCTTCTTTGGCGCCTATCATCATCTGCTTTATTTCAAGCTCCATTGAACCGCGCTTGCCTTGCGAGATGATGATGCGCATATAGTACCCGACACCCACACCTACGGCGAGAGCTCCGGCTATGCACAAAAGTAATAATAAATTCATAAAACTTTGCGGTTTGAACGAAAGAAAATACCGTCTTTATGAAGACATTTCTCTGGAGAATAGTGTAAACAAGATTTTGATGGGAAGGGAAGTCATACAGAAGTCTATGTGTCGGGTGAATCTTTCGGTCAAACCAAACTAAAATAATAAAATCTGACAACTTTATAATAACAGAGAAACTTCTATAATGGAATGCTTGACAATATATATAAAATATGCTATCATGTGAACAGAAACTTAAACAATAAAATATATGAGGAATTTCTTTCAATTATTTATGCACAACCATAAATGGTTTGTAGGAACACTGGCTGTTGTTACTGTATTATTCTTTTTTTTGTGGGCTACTTTTAATCCAGACAGCCTGCGTGATGGTTGGAATAGATTTATAGATCTTTGTATTCAGATTCGTAACCTTATCATAACTATCTTCCTTGTGTGGCTGGGTTTTAAGATAATGTTGAAAGGAAACGGAAAAGGTAGGGGGCATTAAGATTTATGCTTTTAAAAACCGGAGTATTCTCCGGTTTTTTTATTTACTATTTTTTCTTGTTATTCAGGATTTCATCTATTAGTCCGTATTTTTTAGCTTCATCAGAGCTCATGTAATAGTCTCTATCGGAATCTTTTTCTACTTGTTCGGAAGTTTTGCCGGTATTTTTTGCAAGCAGTTTGTTCAGTTTTTCTTTTGTCTTTAATATATGCTTTGCGACTATTTCAATATCTGAAGCTTGTCCTTCTGCTCCGCCCATAACTTGGTGGATCATGACCTCAGCATTTGGCAGAGCAAAACGTTTGCCTTTTGTGCCGGAAGAGAGAAGTACTGCCGCTGCTGATGCTGCTATTCCTACGCATATAGTCTGAATATCGGGCTTTATGTGTTGCATGGTGTCATATATTGCCATAGCCGAAGTAACAGATCCACCTGGAGAGTTTATGTAAAGCATGATGTCTTTCTTCGGGTCTTCGTGTTCTAGGTGTAATAGCTGGGCTATGATTATGTTTGCCATGTTGTCATCTATCGGCCCACCTAGGAATACTATGCGTTCGTTCAAAAGGCGAGAGTATATGTCATAAGCTCTTTCGCCGAATTGTGATTTTTCTATAACTGTGGGTATTAGCATAAAAATTTGTATATTTGATAAGGTTTATAAAGGTTTGGATCTATAGTATAGCATGGAAAATATGGTGTTGTTAGTGCTTGACTTTTATTGTGCAAGCTGATATAATGGTTAAAAATTAAAACACAATAAAAATGAAGAAATTGGTTATTATTTTCGCGTTAATCACAGGGATTGTGGTTTCTACAAGACAGACAAAAGGACAAGTTTCCTTTTCCGCGGGAGTTTCGTTTGGTGTTGTTACTCCGGTAACATATTGCGCACCACTGCCACAGCCAGTAGTGTACTACACACCAGCTCCAGCTTGTTACACTACTTATACGTATTTTAGCAATGGGTGCTATCGCACAGTGAGACGTCCATGCGAACAGCAAAGATGTGTACAGGCACCAAGAAGACCAACACGAAACAGGTACCACAACAATGGTAACTATGTGGACGATGTTTACTGGAAATCCGGTGGTAATAACATAAGCAACAATGTTGTCGTAGAAGAAAAACGCAACACAACAGGCGGAGGGAATTATTATTGAATTTTTTAAGTGTATTTCAGTTGGTTTGAATTTAAAAACAGCCAGATGTTGTCTGGCTGTTTTTTGTTTGCCGTTTTACTTCTCCAAGAAGTTGAAGACCAGCTCGTTTTTCATTATCGTCTCTATGTAAACTTTGGTACGAATTGGGTCTGCGCCTTTGTAGTGTTCTAGCAGATGTGAGACTTGCTCTTCTACTGCTTTCTCATCTGGCTTTAGGTTTTCCTTTTCTGCAATAGCTTGCAAAACTATTTCTAGCTTTGCTCGTTTTTCAGCATCAGGAGCGATTTCTGTGCGGATTTCCTCATCCTTTTTGTTTATTTGTTTTAGGTAGTCCTCGTATTTTATGCCAGCTTGTTCTACATCAGTTTTCACTTTGAATATAGTTTTATCTATCTCAGAGTCAATGATGACTTGCGGTACATCAAGCTCGGCATCTTTCAAAAGTTCCTCTACAAGTTCTGCGCGAGATTTGCTTTTTGCTCTGTCGGCTTTTTCTAAAGTAAGATTTTCTTTCATCTTTGCCCGAAATTCGTCTACCGTTTTAAATGGGCCAAAGCTTTGTACATATTCGTCTGTCAGCTCTGGCAAGTCTTCGTCTTTTATTGGGTCGTGCGGAGTGTGCTCGCCCGGTTTATCATTTTTATGAAGTTCGTTGTGTGCGCGCATATGGCGGACTTCAAGTATCGCATCTTCTACTTCTTTGTCGGTAGCCGGCTCAGCATTTTCTTGTTTTACTTTTTTCCAAGCATTTTTGTAGTCGCCAAGTTTAACTTCCGGCATGACAGCGGTTACTATCTTGAAGCCCAAAGGGTTGTCCAGAGCAAGCTTTGTTATGAGTACTTCCGGTCTGCCGATGGCGTCTATCTTGTTCTCTTTCAATATCTTTGGATATGCTTCGCTAATGGCAAGCTCGGCCATTTCCTCTAGTATTGCAGAAGGGAGTATTTTCTTTTCTATGATTTCCGCTGGAGCTTTGCCTTTGCGGAAGCCGTCTACTTCTATGTCTTTGCCTATTATCTCTACAGCTTGTGGGCGGTACAAAGCGAATTTTTCTGCCCCAATCTCTCCAGTTATTTCTACCTGGCTTTTTTCTAGTTTCTTTATGTCTATTTTCATAGTAAAAGTACTTTAGCAGAAAATGCCGAAAAATCCAAAATCGTAAAGACAGCAACACAGCCCCGCGCGGCAGAGCCGCGCGGGCGCGGCCGACCTTCAGCGATTCCTTGTGCGCGGAGAGCAGCGCGAGGCTCCTTTCCACATAATCGTGCGAAGAAAGCTCGCTCGCCGCGTAGCTGCGCAAGAGTCTCAGCCAGCGGGAATGGATTGCACAGGGAGTGTTCCTGTCGCCGCCCATGATCGGGCAGTCCGGACATCTCTTGCTCGCCAGGGCGTCGAG
>ERZ724505.24-NODE-24-length-98587-cov-7.006790_pt1 | contig 98587 bp, 97 predicted proteins | sample MGYA00376038_ERZ724505 | MGnify/ENA primary metagenome ERZ724505 (study PRJEB28724, sample SAMN07190884) | wastewater metagenome | isolation source: effluent of sewage treatment plant in Hong Hong | place: Hong Kong | collected 2016-03-17 ... | reverse complement strand
CGCTTCATGCGCCCGGTGGGGTGTGCGCATTGCCGTGGCACGGGCTATCGCGGTCGCAAAGCGGTGGCGGAAATTTTGTTGATGGACGACACCTTGCGGGACCTGATTGTGTCGCGGGCCTCGCTCATTCGCATCAAGGCCCATGCGCGTTCCAGTGGCACGCGCTTGTTGCGGGAATCGGCCTTGGCGTGTGCCATGCGAGGGGACACCTCGCTGGAAGAACTTAACCGCGTGACGTTGGCCGAATGAAAGCGACTGTGTTGAAGAATCTCATTCGCCGCGGTCACACGCGCTTGCGCACCGCAGTGCAGCCCTTGCGGGTTGACCTCTGGCCTGTGCGCCAGTCGCCGACCACGTCGGAAGACAATGGGTCGAACGCGGAGTCCATCGGCATGCCGGGGCAATCGTCGGCGGCCATCGAGTCGGCCTTGCGGGTTTGGGCGCAGTGGTGTGCGGAGCATGCGGGCGCATGCGTCGAGGTGGCCTTGTCTTCCCATTGGTTGCTGTTGACGGTAGGTGACGACGCGCTTGCTGTCTGGCAGCACTACTACGGATTGAGCGAAGACGAGCTGCAGCAGCATTGGGTGCGGCGGCATGTGCAAGTTGGGGCCGGACAGGCCTTGCATTGCGCCATGCCGCGAGCCTTGCTGGAGGGGCTGCAAGAGGCCGCACGCACCCATCACATCAAACTGGTATGGGCCGGCCCTTGGTGGATTCGTGAGCTGGAGCAGCATGTGCGCGCGCAGCAAGAATCGGGTGAAAGTCTGCAGCCCTGGTCGGCGCGTGAGCCGGGGCTGACCTTGCACGCATCCTTGGCCAGGCAAGAGGGGATGCGCCACCCCGTTCAGTTGCGCCAGATCTGGTGCGAAGCGGGGGGCGCATGATGTGGCGGACGCAAGCCGCGGGCGAATGGACCCGCGCACTGGACTTTGTCGGGCCTCGCGTGGTCACGTCCGTGTGGGGCTGGGCCTTGCTGGTGCTGGGCCTGAGTCTGGCCCTCTCTGTGGCGGACCAGGCTCAGTCGATGGTGCAGCAGCAAGCCGATGAAGAAGCCAGTCTTCGCCGCTTGCAACGTGCAGAACATCAGCAACGCATGGCGATGACCCCATTGCGATCGGCTTCTTCGGCGGGCGATGCGGCGGCGTGGTCGCCCGAAGCCTTGCGGTCGGCGCAAGGCGTGGTGAGCAAATTGGCCTACCCCTGGGCTCGGGTGTTGGATCAAGTTGAACTGGCTGCCTTGCAAGAGCAGGCCTTGTTGTTGGGCTTGAGTGTGGATCAGGATACGCCCGCGACCGACCGTGCCATGGTGCCCGTGCGCTTGACGGCGGCCGTGCAGTCTGATGACGCGGCTCTGCGTTGGGCCGAGGCGCATGGCCCGGGGGCGCAGTTGATGGCGCGCGAGCGGTTGGCCTCGCCGGCTCCTTCGCCTCAGGGCGACTATCCCTGGCGGGCTGAGGTCACTTGGCTGAGGGCGCGACCATGACGGGCCTGGATATCTGGAAGCGGCTTCGCCCCTTGGGTTTGCCTGGGGTGCTGGGCCTCGCCTTGCTTGGGGTGGCGGCATGGGTGCATTGGCAGTGGCTTCCCGTGCAGCAAGACGAGGTCAATGCGCAGGCTTCGCGTGTGCGGCACATGCGTGCCACCTTGCGTCAGCTGGGTGAGCGCAACTCGACGGGGCAGGCCGGCGGTGATGCCAAGTCGGGTGCCTCGGCCTTGGCCAAGCTGCCTCCCGATGTGGCCTGGCAGACCGTGTGGGACGCGCTGCCGGATGGCTCTCAGCGCGTGAGCTTGCTGCAGGCAATCAGCCACTCCGCCAGCAAGCTGGGCGTCAACAGCCAATCCATTCAATACCGTGGCTCGGTCGAGTCGTGGTCAAACCACCAGGGGCAAGCCCTGTGGCGGCAGCGAGTGGCCATGCCGGTGGAGGGGCGCTACGGCGATGTGCGAGCCTGGTTGGGAACCCTGCTCGGGCAATCGGCATTGAGCCTGGATGCGCTCGAATTGAACCGAAGCGACACCACCGCCGACTGGGTCAAGGGGCGTGTCAGCTTGTCTGTGTGGTGGCGGGTCAGCCAAGCGGGAAGTGAAACACCATGAGAAAGCCGTTGTGGTTGGCTTTGGCTCTGGCTTTGGGGGCCACCTTGTGGGTGGCGTCGCACGATGGGGGCGACACCGTGGAGGCGGTGAAATCTTCCGGGGCTTCGGCCTCGCCCGCAATGGGGCGAGTTGGCCAGGCCGAGCGTTCTGCGCCGGCCCAGGTGGCGCGGAAGCTGGCCGTGCCGCCCCCCGTTTCCGGTTCTGCGCCAGGGGGCAGGGAGGCCACCTTGGCGCAAGACATCGTGGCCTGGAAGCAGCGCGAGCCCATCGGCCTCAAGCCTGAGGCTGAACTGCGTGCCTGGGGGCCGTCCCTGCCACCGCCTCCGCCCGTGGTGGCGGTGGCCAAGGTGGCGCCTCCACCGCCTCAGGCCCCACGCTTCCCGCATGCCTGGGTGGGCCGCTTCAACGACATGGCCGTGGTTTCAGGGCCCCAAAGCACCTGGGTGCTGGCCGAAGGTCAGGTCATCGATGGGCAATGGCGTGTTGAACACATTCGCGATCGACAGATGCAATTGATTTACCTGCCTCTCAACCAGGCGCAAACCGTGGCGATGCAAACTCCATGAAGTCCTGTTTTCACCCCACCCGCTGGGCGGTTCTGCTCGCATCCGTCTTGTTGGCGGCCTGTGCGAATACGGCGCTGCGTGACGCTGACAAGTTGGCGCAACTGGGGCAGCACGAGGCGGCGCTGGCGCGCTTGCAGCAAAGCATCGATGCCCACGAGGACGATCATGCCGTGCGCGCGGCCTGGATCAAACAGCGTGACACGACCGTCGCACATTTGCTGTATCAGGCTGACGCGGCCCGCGCTTCGGGCAATCTGGCCGAAGTGGAGGCGGTGCTGACGCGCTTGGAGAAAGCCGCGCCGGGGCACCCGCGCACCGTGTGGTTGCGCTCCGAGGTGGATCGCATCAAACGGCACCAGCGGCTGATGGTGGAAGCCCGCCAGGCCATGGCCGACAAGGCATATGCCAAAGCGGAGCCATTGCTGCGCACCGTGCTGAGTGAAGACAACGGGCACTCGGAAGCCAAGGCCTTGCTGGCCCAGGTGGACGAGGCCCGCGAAACCCAGTCGCGTCAGCGCAGCAATCTGCAACTGGCAGCGGCCGCGCAACCGGTCAATCTGGAATTTCGCGAAGCCCCGATCCGCACCGTGTTTGAGGCCCTGGCCCGCGCCGCCAATGTGAACTTCGTGTTCGACAAAGATGTCCGTGGCGAGGCCAAAGTCACCTTGTTCTTGCGGCAGACCTCGGTGGACGAGGCCTTGCGCGTCATTCTCAACACCCAGCAACTGGGCTACAAGCTGCTCAATGCCAACACGGTGCTGGTGTTCCCCAACACCCAGCAAAAGCAGCGTGACCTGCTCGACACCGTCACCCGCAGCTTTTACTTGACCAATGCCGACCCCAAGCAGGTGCAATCCCTGGTTCGCACCGTGGCCAAGTCGCGCGATATTTTTGTCGACGAACGCTTGAACCTGCTGGTGGTGCGAGACACCCCTGAAGTCATGCGCCTGGTCGAGCGACTGGTGCAAAACGTGGACCTGCCTGACCCGGAAGTCATGCTGGATCTGCAGGTGATGGAGGTGTCGAGCAACAAGCTCGATCAGCTCGGCCTGAGTTGGCCCACCACGATCAACTATGGCTTGCCCGCCGCATCCACGGCCACCCTGGTCGATTCGCGCCAGGGCTTGCGTTGGAGCGCCGCCAACCCCTTGGTCGTGGCCACCCTGAAGGGCTCGTCGGACGCCACCAACTTGCTGGCCAACCCCAAGATTCGGGCGCGTAACAAGGAAAAAGCCAAGGTGCTGTTGGGCGAAAAATTGCCCGTGTTCACTACCACTTCGACGGCCAACGTGGGCGTGTCGGCTTCAGTCAGCTATTTGGATGTGGGGCTGAAGCTCGACATCGAGCCCCGTGTGCAGCTTGACAACGATGTCAGCATCAAAGTGGAGCTGGAGGTCAGCAGCATCACGGGCAAGGTCGCGGGGCCCAGTGGCTCACTGGCTTATCAGGTCGGCACCCGGCAGGCTTCCACCACTTTGCGACTGAAAGACGGCGAAACCCAGATTCTGGCGGGCCTCATCAACGACCAGGAAAGCCGCAGCTCGGCGGGCATTCCCGGTCTGCACGACATGCCAGTGGCCGGGCGCTTGTTTGGCACCACCACCGACAGCCACAACAAAACCGAAGTGGTGCTGCTGATCACCCCGCACATCGTGCGCAACCTCACGCAGCCCGCCGCGGCGGGATCGGCCATGCCCTCCGGCACCGAAGCCCAGCCAGGCGCTCCGGCCTTGTTCATTCAAAGCGGCCAGGCCAGCTCCAGCCCCGGCGTGGGCGCGCCGGGTGCTTCGCGTGCGCAGCCTGTGGCGGCGGGGGTGCCCGGTGCGGCAGCCAATGCCCAGGTGGTACGCGTCAGCGGGCCGGACGAGGTGCTCTCGGGCGCTTCATTCCAGGTCACGGTCTACAACCCCACAGCCGAGCCGCTCAACACCGCCGTGGTGTATGACGCGGGCGTGCTGGATGCGGCCGATGCCAAAGCCTCCGGCGGGCGCGTGCCGGTGGAGGTACCGCCTCGCGGCAGCAAGGCCGTGACCCTGTCGGTGCGCGCCGCGCAGCCCAGCACGGAAACGGCGGTGTCGCTCGACGCAGGTGGCGCGCCATGGCTGATTCGCATACGCGACCCGCGAGCCGCGCAGCCTGCTGATGTTCCGAGCGAGGAAGCGAATGAACTCAACGACCGTTGATCAGCGTGGCTTCACCTTGCTGGAGATGGTCATCGTGGTGATGATGGTCGGCATTCTGGCCAGTGCCGCCATGCCTTTGGCGGCCATGAGCAAGAAGCGGGCACAAGAAGCCGAGTTGAGGCAGGCCTTGCGTACCTTGCGCATGGCCATCGACGACTACAAGCACGCCTTCGATCAAGGGCGCATTGAGCGCAAGGCCGAGCAAAGTGGCTACCCGCCCAACTTGCTGGTGCTGGTCAATGGCGTGCCCGATGTGTCATCGCCAAAGGCCGGGCGCATCTATTTTTTGCGGCGCTTGCCGCGCGACCCGTTTGCGCCGGCCGATGTGCCTGCGGCCCAGACCTGGGGCCTGCGCAGCTACGCCAGCCCGCCCGATGCGCCGGCACCCGGCGCTGATGTGTACGACGTGTACGCCAACACGGAGGGGGTGAGCCTGGACGGCACACCTTATCGCCGATGGTGAAGCGCCAGCACAGGGGCTTCACCCTGATTGAGTTGATCGTCGTGCTGGCCATCATCGCCTTGCTGGCTAGCTTGGTTGCGCCACGCTATCAGCGTTCGGTAGACAACGCCCGTGAAGCCACGTTGCGGAATTCGCTCAACACCATGCGCGATGCGATTGACAAGTACGCAGCAGACAAAGGGCGCTACCCCGACTCGCTGGACGACATGGTCAAGGCAGGCTACTTGCGCCAGATTCCGCAAGACCCCATCACCGGCCGGCGAGACAGTTGGTTGATGCTGCCTCCTCCGCCTGACAGCGCCGTGACCGGTCGCATGGCCGATGTGCGCAGTGGTGCTTCAGTGCGAGCCCAGGATGGCTCCGCCTTCAACACCTGGTAGTCGGTCATGCGTGCGCCACCTTTGCCTTCCCGTCAGCATGGGTTCACCTATTTGATGATTTTGTGGTGGGTGGCCATCAGCTCGATCGTGCTGGCCGCGCTCGGTCAGCATTGGATGATGGAGTCGCGTCGTCAGAAGGAGATGGAGTTGGCTTTTCGGGGCGAGCAAATTCGCCTGGCCATCGACGCCTTCTATGAGCAAGCGCCCGATGGGCAGCCCAAGCGCTTGCCGACCAGTTGGGCAGAACTGCTGGACGATGGCCGCCGAGGGCACACGGTGCGGCACTTGCGCCGCTTGTGGCCCGACCCCATGACAGGTCGTGCCTGGGGACTGATTCGCGAAGGCCCCGGGATCAAGGGGGTCTACAGCCAGGCCAAGGGGCGCCCCTTGCGTGGTCCGGATGGCGTGGACTCTTACGAAGCCTGGCGCTTCGAGCAAGGGCAACCCCCCATTCGGCCCCGTTGAACGTGAAATCGTCAACAAACCGTCATTCAAGCTGCATAGACTGATCGCGCTATCAAGCCCAACCAACATGTCACACCAACACATCGCACCCGAGCAGTCTGAGTGCCTTCTTCGAATCATCGAAGCGGCACCGCAGGTGCGTCGGCGCCACCAGTTCTTCATGTGGAGCCAAGGGGATCTGCAGCGTTGGTTGCCCCACAAGGTCAGCGTGTGCGGCGCCTATGACCGCGAGCAGCGTGACGTGGTGTTTGACATCTTCAACAGCATTCCAGTTCCCCCCGATGTGATCGACGAGCTCAAAGATGCGCGCTCGGAGATCATGAGTGCCGCCTTGCAGAACTGGAAACGCACCCGCCAACAGTCTTGTCGGCTGGACATGGCCGAACTGGCGTCAGAGCACCCGGTCTGGTCGACCTTGATGAACCTGGGCTTTGAGCAGTTGCTGGTTCACGGCGTGACCCGCCCGGGCCGGCCCGATGAAATCGAGAGCTTCTTTCTGTTCGCTCAGCCGCGCACCCATTACAGCGATGATGCGGTGGCGGCGCTCGACATGTTGTTGCCCTGTGTGCATCTGACCTATCAGCGCGTGTGCGTGACCGAGCGCCAGATGGTGCCCGTGCGCACCACGACCATGCACCAGGTTCTGAGCACACCGTATCAGCGCATCACGCCCATCACGGAGCGTGAGCGCGAAATCTTGCTGTGGGTGCGCGATGGGCTCAGCAATCAGCAGATCAGCGAAAAGCTGGGCATCAGTGCGCTGACGGTCAAGAACCACGTTCAAAAAATCTTGCGCAAGCTGGGAGCGGCCAACCGTGCACAGGCTGTGGCCAAGGCCATGACCATGAATGCATTCGGCTCGAACTCGGCTGGTGGCGAATCCTATTCCTGAGTCATGAACCGATTGCCTTTGAATGCCACCTGGGTGGCTGCCCTGTTGTGTGCTGTTTCGCTGCCAGGTCTGGCGCAAGAATCGACCGACTGGTCGACTTACGCTGCGCCCATGGTGGACGCCGAGCGACGTGGTCCTCAGTCTGATGAGGTGTATTCGCTCATCAAGCAAGAGGGGCCTTGGCATCAGCTGGAATCGTCCCGTGAGGGCGCAGCTGAGCGGGAGTTGTTGAAGTTGCTGCAGCTTCGCCAGTGGAGCGAGGCGTTGGCTTTTGTTAAAAAAACCAATCCTGATATCAATGTTAAGGACTCCCTTAGCGGAGCCACACCCCTGACCTTGGCTGCGGCATCGGGGCAACTGGAGTTGGTGCGAGAGTTGATGCGCCGTGGTGCAGAACTCGACCGAATCGGCGCCGCTGGCTGGACACCCTTGGCTGCGGCTGTGGTGAAGGGCCATGAGTTGATCGTGCGTGATCTGTTGAGAAAAGGCGCGCGAGTCGATGCACCCAGCGCCAGCGGGCAGCTGCCCTTGCATCTGGCCTGTGCGACGGGGCAGGTGCGCCTGATTGATTTGTTGCTGGCGCAAGGTGCCGATTGGCGTGCCTACAACCGTCAGGGGCGCCATGCCATGGCTGAAGCCGCTTTGTTTGGGCAAATCACAGCCATGCAGACCTTGATCCGAGCTGGGGCTTCCTATGCCGAGCCTGATCGCTATCGCCTCAATGCGGTGCATGCCGCTGCATTGGGTGAGCAGCGCGACACACTGGCTTTCTTGCGTACGCAAAACGTGGCGGTGCCCTCTGTTTTGTCGCAAGTGTTGATCGACCGTCTCGACGCGCCGCAGCCCTGAAAGGGCTCATGCCTTCATTCATGTCGCTGTCACGGTAGAAAGCGACGATGGCTCCTGAAACAAACACACGGCATCGCAAATCGCGGTGCTCTCTCAGAGTTGTTCTAGGAGTCAATCAATGAAGTTCAAACTGTTGACCGGTGCTGTGGCGCTGGCCCTGTCGGGGCAAGTTCTCGCAGCCAATGTGATCCAAAACGGCGGCTTTGAAGCCGACGGCCATTTTGTTCAGTCGCCTGATGCCATCTCGGCCTGGCAAGTTGCCGAAGACGGCATCTTCGGCGGCGTCATGGTGGACAACAGCCTGGTCTCGCCCGTGTCGGGCTACGCCACGGTGGGGGCCGCCTCGGGTGCCCACTACGCCCTGATCGACCTGCTGGCCCCTTCGCGTGCCAGCCTGTCGCAAACCTTCACCCTGGGGGCTGGCGCAGTTCAGTCGGCGACGCTGTCGTTTGACACCTTTGTCAACTACGCCACCATCGGTGCGGAAAACGCTTTCAGCGATGCCGCGCAAGGCTTGAGCCTGGACGTGGACAACGTGCAGTTGCGCGTGGACCTGCTCAAGGCAGGTGCCGATGCCTTCTCGACCCAAGCCGTTGACCTGCTGCGTTCGTTCGCCGTGTCGCCTGCGTTGGTGGCGGGCCCCAACCCCTATCAGCACTACGAATTTTCCTTGGCTGACCTGGGTCTGCAAGCCGGCCAGAGCTACACCCTGCGCTTTGCCGGTGTGAACACCCTGGGCGCCATGCAAGTGGGCGTGGACAACGTGGCACTGAACGTGACCGCTGTGCCCGAACCCGAAAGCTTTGCTCTGGCACTGGTGGGCGTGGGCCTGCTGTTGGGCGTCAAGGCCCGTCGTCGCTGATTTCCGTTCTGATCTGATACCGAGGAGTAACCTTCATGTTCAAACTGACCCTCTCGACAGCAGCCATCGCGGCCTTGCTGGTTTCGATGACCCCCGTTCAGGCCGCCGCCCCCGTGGTGCAAGGCCCTGAAGCCGTGACCGACTGGTACAACGCTGGCAACCAGTTCATTGCCGACGCCAAGAAGCTCGCCCCCAACACCCGTCGCGCCAAGAACGTGATCTTCTTCGTGGGCGACGGCATGGGCATCTCCACCCAGACCGCTGCGCGCATTTTCGAAGGCCAGATCAAGGGCAAGACCGGCGAAGAAAACCGCCTGTCTTTCGAAACCCTGCCTTACTCGGCCCTGTCGAAGACCTATTCCTGGGACCAGCAGACCTCTGACTCTGCTCCCACCATGACCGCCATGGTCACTGGCTACAAGACCCGTGAAGGCATGCTGTCGGTCAACCACACCACCGCCCGTGGTGAGTGTGATGCCAACGTCGTGGCGGCCAACTCGCTGCCCACCATGCTGGAAATCGCCGCCAATGCAGGCAAGTCCACCGGCATTGTTTCCACTGCTCGTATCACCCACGCAACGCCCGCTGCCAACTACTCGCACACTCCGGTGCGCGACTGGGAAGCCGATTCCAATGAGCCCGCCGGTTGTGGCGTCAAGGACATCGCTCGCCAACTGATCGAAGTGTCTCCCGCCGTGCGCAGCAGCCTGAAAGTGGCGCTGGGTGGTGGTCGTACCTACTTCCTTCCCAAGGCTGTGAATGGCGCTTCTTTCTTTGACCCTGAGTACCCAGCAACCAAGGGCCGTCGCAACGATGGTCGCAACCTGACTGCCGAGTGGGTCAGCACCCGTGGCAACGGCGCTCAGTACGTGTGGAACAAAGCTGGCTTTGACGCCATCGACCCCACCAGCACCGATTACCTGCTGGGTCTGTTCGAGCCTTCCCACATGCAGTACGAGGCCGATCGTGCCACCGACACCGGTGGTGAGCCCTCTCTGACCGAGATGACCGAGAAGTCCATCAAGATGCTGCAGAAGAACCCCAACGGCTTCTTCCTGCAAATTGAAGCGGGCCGCATCGACCACGCTCACCACGCTGGCAATGCCAAGCGCGCGCTGATCGACACCATCGAGTTGTCGAACGCCGTGCGCAAGGCCATGGAAATGACCAGCGATGTCGACACCCTGATCGTGGTTTCGGCTGACCACAGCCACACCTTCACCATCGCGGGCTATCCACACCGTGGCAATGACATCCTGGGCCTGGTCAAGGAAGTGCCTGCTGTGGACGGCAACCTGCCTGTGGCTTCGAAGGCTGACGATGGCAAGCCCTACACCACCCTGGGTTATCAAAACGGTCCTGGCCTGACGGCTGCCACCCTGGCTTCGGGCGTGCGCCCTGACCTGAGCAGCGTGGACACCACTTCGTTGAATTTCCTGCAACAAGCCGCCATTCCTCTGGCTGGTTCGGAAACCCACGCGGGTGAAGACGTCGGCATCTGGGCTCGCGGCCCCAAGGCCTACCTGGTGCGCGGCAGCATGGAACAGAACTGGATCTTCCACATCATGAAGGAAGCCTTCGGTTTCTGATGCTGACCCTCTTTTGAGTCAAGCAGGCCAACCTTCGGGTTGGCCTTTGTGCTTGTGTTGTGTCATTCCAAAGTAGTTGAGAGATTTCATGCGTGCATTGTTGTTGAGCCTGATTCTGAGTATGACCAGCGTGGCAGCCCTGGCGGCTGAACCGGCTACCGCGTCCTATCGCGTCGAATTGCAGTCTGGCAAGCGTGCGGCACAGGTCCAGACCTGGTACCTGAAGCGCGAGCCGCAGCGCATCACCATTTACAAGCCCAATATGGACGACATCTGGCTGCGTGACCAAGCCGGACAGATTTCTTTCGAGCGCATTTTTCATGACGACCGCACCGTGGTCGAGTACACCGCCGGTGAGCTGCGCACCTTGGGCGTGACCCCCGTGTGGGACGAGTTGGCCTCGATATTCGATCCGGCTCGCTTGCAAAAGCTCAAGGCTCAAGGCCGCAAGGCGGGCGTGGCGTCTTACCAAGGCAAGTTGGGTGAAGAGCAGGTCAAGGTGGAATGGCTGGATGAGTCGTCTCTGCCTCGTTTGCTGGTGCGATCGGCGCATGGCAAGTCGGTGCGCTTCACCTTGCTCAAGCAACCCGCGCCTTTGCCAGAGAGCATCGTGGCTTCGCATCGGGCCATGGACGACTACACCCGCCTGGATGCTTCCGACTTTGGCGACATGGAATACAACCCGGTGGTCAAAAAGGCCATGCACCTGGACGTGTTGCTGGGCTGGCGCACCGAGCATGAGCACAGCCACGACTGATCGCTCCGTCAGACGATAATCAAGGCCTTCCCTGGAGGGCCTTCATGCTGCAAGCCATTTTGGCGCTGCCGCGTACGGTCTGGTTGGTCGGTCTGATCAGCCTGATCAACGACAGCGCCGGCGAAATGCTCTACCCGATCATTCCGCTGTACCTGTCATCGGTGCTGATGGCCGGGCCCCGCGCATTGGGGCTCATTGAGGGCGTGGCCGAAGCTTCGGCCGCTTTGCTCAAATTGTTCTCGGGGGTGGTGGTGGATCGCACACAGCGATCTCGCCCCTGGATTGTGTTCGGCTATGGCCTGGCCGGGTTCAGCAGGCCCCTGATTGCTTTGGTGTCTGCCTGGCCGGGCTTGTTGCTGGTTCGCTTGGCTGATCGAGTGGGCAAGGGCTTGCGTTCGTCGCCCCGCGACGCGTTGCTGGCGGCCAGTGTGCCCGCAGGTCAGCGCGGCCTGGCGTTTGGCCTGCACCGTGCCATGGACAACGCGGGTTCGGTGTTGGGCCCTTTGCTTGCCGCAGGGTTGCTGGCGGCCGAGGTGCCTTTGCGCGACATTTTCTTGTGGGCCATTGTGCCGGCCGTGCTGTGCCTCGCGCTGGCCCTGGCCATTCGCGAAGCGCCAGGCGAACACGCAGCAGGAGCGCCACGTTTTGATTGGCGGCTCACTGATTTGCCTGTGAGTTTGCGGCGCTATTTGCTCGCGGTGGCGCTGTTCTCGCTGGGTAACTCGTCGAACATGTTCCTGCTGTTGCGTGCGCGTGAGCTGGGTGTGCCCGCCGCTCACATTCCTTTGCTGTGGGCCGCCGTGTCGGCGGTGGCCATGTTCTTTTCCACTCCGTTGTCGGCCTGGTCAGACAGGGTGGGCCGCGTTCGCCTGCTGGTGGGGGGCTACTTGGCGTATGCCTTGTTCTATGCGGCCATGGGGTGGTTGTCGCAGGGGGGCTGGGGCTTGTTTGCGTTGTTCGGCTTTTATGGGCTGTTCATGGCGGCCACGGAGGGGGTTGAAAAAGCCCTGGTGGCAGACTTGGCCCCGGCAGGGTGCCGAGGGGCGGCATTTGGTTGGTTCAACCTCACCACCGGTTTGTTTCTTTTGCCGGCCTCCTTGGTGTTCGGTGCGCTGTATGAGGGCTTGTCGCCGGCTGTGGCATTTTGTTTTTCTGCCGCTTGCGCGGCGGGAGCCGCTGTGTTGTTGACCTGGCTGCCAGAACCCTCAAAGGTATCCCCACCATGAAGTTGTTCCAGTATGTGGTGAAGTGGGTCTGCCTGGCTTCCCTGGTTGCGGGGCTGGCGGGCTCCGCTTCTGCGGCCTTCCTGTTCCTGCTGGATTGGGCCACGCAAACACGCGAAGCCCATCGGGTGCTGGTCTGGGGGCTGCCGCTGCTGGGCTTTGCGGTGGGCTGGGTGTATTGGCGCTTTGGCCGTTCGGTGGAAGCCGGCAACAATCTGCTCATTGACGAGATTCATGACCCCCAGCAAGTGGTGCCCCTGCGTATGGCGCCCCTGGTTTTGGTCAGCACGGTGTTGTCGCATTTGTTCGGCGCGTCGGTGGGGCGGGAAGGCACGGCGGTGCAAATGGGCGGCGCCATGGCCGACCAGTTGACCCATGTTTTTCGCCTGCGTCGGGAAGATCGCCGGCTGATTTTGATGGCGGGCATCAGCGCTGGGTTTGCCTCGGTGTTTGGCACGCCATTGGCTGGCGCGGTGTTTGGCCTGGAAGTGCTGGCGCTGGGGCGCTTGCGTTACGACGCCTTGCTGCCTTGCGTGGTGGCGGCCGTGGTGGCTGATCAGGTGGCCTTGGCTTGGGGCGTGGCGCACACGCACTATGCCGTGTCGGCGGTGCCGGCGGTGTCGTTGTGGGGTTTGCTGGCGGTGGCGCTGGCGGGTGGCGTGTTTGGCCTGGTGGGGCGGGGGTTTGCCGCGGGCACGCATGCTTTGTCGGCGTTTATGCGTCAGCGTGTGTCTTATGCCCCGCTGCGTCCATTTTTGGGGGGGCTGGTGCTGGTGGCCTGCTTCATGTGGCTGGGGGCCTGGCGCTATGCCGGGCTGGGTGTGCCGGTCATGGTCGAGGCCTTCACCCAACCCGTGCCCGTTTGGGACTTCCTGGCCAAGGGCGTTTTGACGGTGCTGTCCATTGGCACCGGCTTCAAGGGGGGGGAGGTCACACCCTTGTTTTTCATTGGCGCCACGCTGGGCAATGCACTATCGACGGTGTTGCATCAACCCTTGGGCCTGATGGCGGCCGTGGGCTTCGTCGGTGTGTTTGCGGGCGCAGCCAATACCCCCTTGGCCTGCACCTTGATGGCCATGGAGTTGTTTGGCGCAGACCTGGGGGTGTACGCCCTGCTGGCTTGCGTCTGCAGCTACCTGTCGTCAGGGCACACGGGCATCTACAAAGCGCAGCGCGTTGAGCACCGCAAGCTATCGGGTCAGTGAATGGTTCGCATCACCAGTCGGCGCAAGCGGGCATCGAGCATGTCGATCACCTCGGCCCAGTCTGCATCGTCGGCCAACTCTTCTCGCAGGAAATTGGCCTGAGCGGGGGCCCAAAATGGGGCATCAGCCAAAGCCTGACTGCGCGGCAAGGGCGCATGAATCGCTACGAAGCGGTCGATCTCGAATGGGCTGTCCGGTAAGCCCAGTTGGCGAAACAGTTCGCTGAGCGAATGGTATCCCTTGTCCATGGCGGCTCCCCGGCCTCGCGCGGAGGCGTCACACAGGAGCCTTCTTTTTACGCCTGTCAGTGCGTGTGCGTCAAGGTGAGGCAGGGTTCCATGAAGGGTTGTTTCACCACCTGAATCGTGCTGTGATCGATGCGGAAGTGGTGCTTCAGTTCATCGCTCACGTGCTGCAGGAAGGCATCGTCGCCCCCCCCCCTCGGGCATGACCAGGTGCGCGGTCAGCGCGGTGTGCGAGGTGCTCATGGCCCAGATGTGCAGGTCATGCACCCGTGCTACACCCTCCTGGTCTTCGAGCCAGTGCAGCACCGCATCGAAGTCGACATGGGCAGGCACGCCATCAAACAGCAGGTGAACCGATTGGCGGAACAGGCTCCAGGTGCCCAGCACAATCACGCCAGCAATCAGCAGGCTGGCAACCGGGTCCAGCCAGGTCCAGCCTTGCCACAGGGCCAGGCCGCCAGCCACCACCACCCCAGCCGATACCAATGCGTCAGCCGCCATGTGCAGGAAGGCGCCGCGCAGGTTCAGGTCGTGCTCGCTGCCGCGCATGAACAGCAGGGCCGTGGCCGTGTTGATGACAATGCCCACACCGGCCACCACCATCACGGTCAGCCCGGCCAGGGGTTGGGGCGACTGTAGTCTGAGCACCGCTTCCCAGGCCAGCGAGCCCATGGCCACCAGAAGCAGCAGGGCATTGATGAACGCGGCCAGAATGCTGGCCTTTTTGAACCCATATGAATGGCTGGCACTGGGGCGAACCTTTCCGGCCAAGGCCCCGCCCCAGGCCAGAACGAGCCCAGCCACATCGCTGAGGTTGTGCCCTGCATCGGCCAGCAGCGCAAGCGAGTCCACACGCCAGCCATAGAAGGCTTCGATGATGACGAACAGCAGGTTCAGCCCAATGCCGATGGCAAAGGCGCGGTTGAACGACGCGGGCGCGTGGTGATGGTGGTGGTGAGCATGGCCATGGTGGCGGTCATGTGCGTGCTCATGCTCATGGGCGTGATCTTGGTGGTGCTGCATGCCTGACATTGCACCACAAGCCAGCTGGATCGGGGCGCTTCACAGAAGCTGCTCCAGCCCTGCCACGCCCACCGGTTGCTCCGGAAGCCAGGGCACGATGTGGCATCGTTCGCTCAGCCCTGCGCGAATGCGCGTCATCTGCGCTATTTCGCCCTGCAGGCGACTCTGCAACAGGGGATCTGTGGTGCCAGTGGCCGCGATCGATTTGTTGACGACCCAGGCATATGGCTGAATGCCTGCGCGCTGCAGGTCTTCCTGCAGCGCCTGGGCCTGCGAAACTGGCGTGATCTCGGGCAGGGTGACCAGAATGATGCGGGTGTAGTCCGGGTCTTGCAGTCGCATCAAGGGCGTGACCACATGCAGGGAGGGGCTGGCTTGCTCGAATTCACGGGTCATTTGGCGGTGGTAAGCCCCCGTGGCATCCATCAAAAGCAGGGAGTGGCCCGTGGGGGCGGTGTCCAGCACCACAAAGGCGCTGCGGGCTTGTGCCACCGTGCGCGAAAACGCGTGGAACACGGCCACCTCTTCGGTGCAGGGGGACTGCAGGTCTTCCAGCAGCAAGGCGCGCTCGTCGGCGTTCAGCTGGGCGCCCTTGGTGGACATCACCTTGTCGACGTAGCGGCGTGTTTCTGCCTTGGGATCGATGCGGCTGACTTCCAGGCCTGGCACTTCGGCTTGCAGGGTAGAGGCCAGGTGGGCCGCTGGATCGGTGGTGCTGAGGTGAACCGCATGGCCCTTCTTGACCAGAGCCAGCGCCAGCGCTGCGGCAATGGTGGTTTTGCCCACACCGCCTTTGCCCATGACCATGATCAGCCCCTTGCCTGAGGCGGCCAGCGAATCAGCCAGATCTTGTAGGGGGCCGGTGGGCAAGGCGGGCGCCGTCGATGGGGGGTTGGCGCCTTGAATTGGCGGGGTGTGATCGGACAGCAGGGCACGCAGGGCTGCCAGGCCCACGGTGTCAAAGGGGAGCAAGGGCACCTGTTGCACGGGCAACTGGTTCAGCGGGGGAGGCAGTTGCGCCAGCGCTGCCTGCCCGATGGCCTCCATGGCCAGCGCGGTGCGGTCTTCGCGGTGGTGTGCATGAAACACGGCGTTGATCACCAGTTGCTGGTGTGCCAAACCCATGGTCTGAAGTTCTTGTGCCGTATGGGCTGCTTCGTTCAAGGTGCTGGGGTCGGGGCGGGCCACCAGAACCACGGTGGTCAGTTGTGGATTCGCCAAAGCCTGCATGGCGGCATTGAAGCGGGCCTCTTGCATCTTCAGGCCTGAATGGGGACCCAGGCAGGAGGCGCCACGGTCATTGCCAGCCAGAAAGCCGCTCCAGGCCTTGGGCAGGCTCAGCAGGCGCAAGGTGTGGCCCGTGGGAGCCGTGTCGAAGATGATGTGGTCGTAGTCTGGGATGTTGTTCGCCAGCAGCGAAGAAAACTCGTCGAACGAGGCGATCTCGGTGGTGCAGGCGCCCGACAACTGCTCTTGCACCGTATGGCGCTCTTTGTCGCTGTTGTTGACCATTTGGGCCAGCACGCGCGCACGGTAGGCTTGCGCGGCCGCTTGCGGGTCGATGTTGAGTACCGCCAGTCCCGGGGCACCCTTTACTGGGGTGGGGTGGTTGAGCAGCGGCGTGCCGTCCAGCATTTCGTCCAAGTTCGAGGCTGCATCGGTGCTGACCAGCAGAACCCGTTTGCCAGAATCTGCCAAGGCCAGTGCTGTGGCGGTGGACAGAGAGGTCTTGCCCACCCCGCCTTTGCCGGTGAAGAAGACATAGCGCGTGGGGTGTGGCAATAGGTTCATGGTGCGTGCTTCGTTATTTCACACGACGCCCTTGGGCATCGACCACCACTTCGCCGTCTTCTTTGGTGAAGGGGCCTGTTTGTGCTTGCGTCAAGATGTCGAGCACCAATTCTGAGGGGCGACACAAACGGGTGCCCTTGGGGGTGATGACGATGGGGCGGTTGATCAAAATGGGGTGGGCGACCATGAAGTCGATCAGTTCATTGTCGGTCCACTTGGTGTCGTCCAGCTTCAGTTCGTCGTAGACCTCACCCTTGCTGCGCAGCACTTCACGCACGCTCAGGCCGCAGTCTTTGATCAGCTTGACCAGTTCATCGCGGGTGGGGGGCGTTTCCAGATATGCGATCACCCGGGGCTCGATGCCGGCATTGCGGATCAAAGCCAGGGTGTTGCGAGAGGTGCCGCACTTGGGGTTGTGGAAGATGGTGGTGTCGGTCATTTTGAAAAGGATGTAGACGAGGCGGGCGTCAAGGCGCGGGCCAGCAACCAGCCCAGCAGGGCGCCCAGCAATTGCGCGGCCATGAAGCCAGGCGCGCTGGATGGCGCAATGCCCGCAAACGTATCAGAAACCATGCGGCCTGCAACGGCGGCGGGATTGGCGAACGAGGTTGAGGCCGTAAACCAGTAGGCCGCGCCAATGTAGGCCGCGACCAGGGCGCTGGCCTTGCCGGCGGGGGCGCGCAAGATCACCAGCAGCAAGCCGGCAGTGGCCACCACTTCGGCCAGCCACTGTCCGGGGCCGCTTCTGATCTTGCTGGCCACTTGTTGAATGGGTAGGTCGAACATGGCGTGGGCTAAAGCCGCGCCCGCGATGGCGCCACCCAGTTGTGCCACAACGTAGGCCAATGCGCGGGGCGCAGGCAAATCGCCGCGAAGTGCCATGACCATGCTGACCGCTGGGTTGAAGTGCGCGCCACTGATGGGGCCCAGCACCTCAATCAGCACATACAGGCCGCCCACCGTGGCGCCTGTGTTGGCGAGCAGGGCCACGGCGGTGTTGCCGCCCGATAGGCGCTCGGCCATGATGCCCGAGCCAATCACAATGGCCAGCAACAGCATGGTGCCCAAGGCCTCTGCGAGCAAGGCATGACGCCAGGGTGTTTCACGCACGGGCGATCTCCTCCAGGGCGGACTTCAGGTTGTCTGGGGTCATGGAAGCCAAGGGCAGCGCCAGCAACTGCAGCATCTTGTAGCCGATGGCCTGACGGGTCAGCTCGAATGCGCGGCGTTTGCCTTCGTCGCCACCTTCTGCATTCGATGGGTCTGGGTAGCCCCAGTGCACCTTGACAGGCTGTCCATTGCCGCCGAAAAAGACGGGACAGGCTTCAGCAGCCGCGCTGTCACACACGGTGATCACGATCGACAAGGGCGGCGCCTCGGGCGTGGTGAACTCGTCCCAGCTCTTGCTGCGATAGGCCGAGGTGTCGATGCCGGCTCGGTTCAAGGCCTCTAGCGCGAAGGGGTTGAGGCGCCCGCTGGGGGCGCTGCCCGCGCTGTGAGCCTTGACATCTTTGCCCAGCTTGGCGGCCAAGTGGTTCAGCATGCCTTCCGACAGCACACTGCGAGCCGAGTTGTGGGTGCAGAGAATGAGAACGTGTGTGGTCATGAGTTCAGCAGCAAGACGATTTGACAGGAATGCCCACCGGCTTGCCGGTGACTTTGGGTGTGCAGCACGCGCCCGCGTCAGGTTGTGCGGCCACCGGTTCGCTTTCGCGGAACACGGGAATGTTTCCCAAGGTTTGGAAGTGTTCCCATGGCAGGCCTTGCGGATCGACGATCCAGTGCTTGTCGCTCTTGGCGTAGCAGCAGGTGGTGGCGCCTTCGTCAATCAAAGACAGGTCAGCCGCTTGCGCCTGGGCCTTCATGGCTTGCAGGTCTTGGGCGTTGTCGACCTGAATGCCCAGGTGGTCGACCCCGGTGTGGCCATGTCCGCGTGTCGAAATCGCAAAGTTGACGGCGGGGTCTTCCAGCATCCACTTGGCGTAGTCGGTTTCCACCCGGGTGGGCTCGGTGCCGAACATTTTTGAATAGAAGGCGATGTTCTGGGCCAGATCGGTCACGTGAACGTGTACGTGGAATCGCTTCATGGTGGGCTCCTGGTGGGTTAGCAGCTAGAACAGCCCTGCTTGGCAGGGGTAGGGGCGCACGACTGCCCTTGGCAGCAGTGCTCGGTCAAATAGCTCAGCAGCGCGTTCATGTGGTCGTAGACCGCGCGGTAAATCAGGTTTCGGCCTTGGCGCTCCTGTGACACCAGATTGGCGTGCGCCAACTCTTTGAGGTGGAACGACAGGGCCGTGGCAGGCACATCCAGTGACTGCGCCAGAACGCCAGGCGTCAGCCCTTCTGGCCCGGCCACCACCAGGGCCCGGAAGATGCGCAGCCGCACGGGCTGCGCCAGGGCTGATAAAGAAGTGACGACGTCTTGCTCTTGCATGCTTCAATAATATTTGAATTATTGAATTCATGCAAGCGAGCCGACTCGGGCGAGTTGAGTTCCCCACTTTGTTGGCTGCCCCCCCAGACACGGGGGCAGCGGCGGCTATTGCATGCCGGGCGTGCAGTTGTCACGCGGGGTGATCCAAACGGATCACGTCTCGGGCCGCCATTCCAGGGGGGCAGCGTCACACCCCTTGGCTATCTTGAGCTACGTCAGATCGCGAATCGCAACGCATGTCCAAACGGCTCATGGCGCCCCAGGGTTAGCCCCCAACGCCTGTCACACGCCTTTTCGACACTGCGAGCACTTCGGGATGCAGTCCGCTCGGAGTCCCAAAAAATTTTTGACTTTCCTTCAATCGGAGCAAGTAAATGAAACTGCAAAAGATCGTGGCCGCTGTGGCCCTGCTGGCCGCTGGCGCTGCCAACGCTGCTGTTGACCAATTCGACGGTACTACCATCGTCAACGGACAAGTCATTTCGGCAATGGGCAATGGTTCCCTGATCATGGTGATGGCCGATACCACTGGCACCACCGTGCAAGGTCTGACTGTGGATCTGGGCTTCCACTACAGCGACTTCCAAGTTGGTGGCGCTTTGTCGCAAATGAACCAAACCGTGGTGTGGGACTTCTCGGCCAACACCATCTCGGTGAACGGTTCGATCCTGACCGGCATCACCAACGACTGGGCTGACCAGTTCGCCACCTTTGCCGCCAACTCTGACGCTGCTGAAACCAAGTGGGCCGTGATCTCGGGTGCGCAAAAGGGTACAACCGTGTCGGGCTTCCTGACCACTGGTACACCGTCGGCTTTGCAACTGACTCAGCAAACGCCTACCGTGACTGGCGGCATGAACTTGGTCAACATTCCCCTGCTGCGCAACGCTCAAGCCAAGGGCACCCTGGCTTCGGCTGACAACGGTGCTTATGCCATGGGCAGCACCGACAACGCCTACGTGGGCAACGCCTACGCGCTGACCAGCATCAAGGGCTGGAAGAACAACGTCAAGTGGGACACCTGGAACGTTGATGGTGCACGCACCAACTTCTGGCAAGTCAACGCCAACGGTTCTGAATCTGTGGTGTTCGACGCTTCCGCCGCTGGTGGCGTGGATGCTGGCCTGCTGAACGGCTTCGGCACCTTCACCAAGTCGGGCAACACCCTGGTGTGGACCACCGCTGTGCCCGAGCCAGAGTCCTACGCCCTGGCCCTGGTTGGCCTGGCTGCCGCTGGTTTCGTGGCCCGCCGCCGCGCTGCCAAGTAATGGCGCATGACGAAAGGGGCCCCGCCCCTTTCGTCGCTCTCTTCGTGTCCTCTCCTCAAGCTGTCTAAGGTTCAAAAGGTTCATCATGCAAATCAAGCAAATCGCTCTGGCCACCCTGGCCGTGGTTGCCGCCGCCCAAGCCCACGCTGTGACCCGCGTGTCTGGCGCATCCGCTTCGTCCATCGCTTACGTGGAAGCCCTGGCCACCAACGCCAGCTGCCCTAGCAACAACGTGTCCATTTATAAGCGTGGCACCTCCACCACTTCGCTGGGCAACCAGTTCACCGTGAAGTGCAACAGCGGCAACTTCGCTGGCACCACCGAAAACGAAGTGCAATTCGACGTGACCGGTGGCTCGCTGAATGCCATCCTGTTCTCGGATGACGGCGCTGGCGAAGTCCTGGCTGGCGACGGCAAGTTCCTGCCTTCCACCACCGCTGGTTGCACTGCCACCACCGTGTCCACTGGCCCCCTGACTTTCGCTTCTGGCAAGCTGATGAACTGCTCTGCCAGCGCCACCCTGACCACTGCCAAGTCCATCGGTGGCTTCCTGGACGTTGAGCCCGCCGTCTTCCAAGCTCAGAACGTGATCGCTGGCGACTACAGCGCTTCCGTGTTGCCTGCCACTTTCAGCCAAGTGTTTGGCGTGGCCGCTTCCAAGGCTCTGTATGAAGCCCTGCAAACCGCCCAAGGTCTGACCGTGGGCAGCACCACCCCCGCCAACCAGCCTTCCATCTCGCGCGCTCAAATCGTGTCGATGATGAACTCGATCGACTTCAACGAAGCCAAGAACAAGGGCCCCAAGTTCCTGGTGCCTACCACCACCGAAACCAACATCACCTACTGCCGTCGCCCCTCCACTTCGGGTACCCAGGCTGCTGCTGAGGTCTATTTCCTGCAAAACCCCACCGCCTCCGGTGCATTGGGTGGTGCTGCGACCGCTCACGAACCTGCAACCGTGTCGGCTACCCCAGCCAACAACACTGTGGTCGTGAACAACGGCACCGGCAACACCCTGACCGTGAAGGTCAACAGCGGTTCGTCGGACGTGAAGGGCTGCTTGAACGCCGCCGGTTTCGCCTTCGGCATGCTGTCGGCTGAAAACAACCCTATCGGTGGCTCTGACACCTATCGCTTCGTGAAGCTGAACGGTCAAGAGTTCTCTGAAGGCGTGGCTGGCGCTTCGCAAACCGCTGCTGCCATCGCTGGCAAGTACGACTACGTGTTCGAAAGCGCCCTGTTCAACCCCACCGGCTCGGCTGTTCTGGACCTGATCAACAGCAAGGTTGTGACCGGTTCCGGCACCCCCGGCGTGTTCCTGAACGTGAACTCGGCTTCGCCTGAGTCGCAGTTCACACGCAGCGGCAACTCGCTGAACGTGTACTCCTCCAACTAATTGAAGCCCATCGGGCCAGGTTCTGGCTTGGCCCGATCTTCAAGCTGTGTTGTTCAAGCAGTCCCCACTGGTTGGGGACTGCTCTTTTGCGTTTGAATCCAAATGAAAAAACTGGCCCTTGGTGTTGTATCCAGTTTCCTGATCTTGTCGGCTGGATTGGCTCATGCCGCGCCCACAGTGAATGATTCGATGGTGCAGTCGCGCTGAGTGTTCGGTTTGCTCTGCATTGGGCTGAGTTGTAGGCGCCAACAGATAGTCAGTATTGAAATGAAGTGGTGATGTGATCCGAAAGGATCATGTGCGGTAGGTGGGCACCTGCTGTTATTGACATGCGTGTTGTTGATACTTTCTAAGGCTCCTGCTTGTAGTTCCTGCGGGGTCAAAAAATCAAATGAAACACTGGCGAGAGTGAGCGAATGCCTCGCGCAACAAAAAATTGCTCTAGCCAAAGTACTAATAAACGGGAATAACATGCATATTAATCGATTCGCCTTAGCCATATTGCTCGTCGGGGCCCAAAGTCAAATCTTGGCAGCGACGCACGTGACGGGTTCAGCCGCTTCTTCTAATGCCTATGTCGAAGCCTTGGCTACTAACAGTAGTTGTCCCAACAACAACGTGACCATCTACATTCGTGGTGCCTACACCGGGCCTTTGAGCAAACAGTTCACCGTGAAGTGCAACATCGGTAATTTCGCAGGTACCACGGAAAACGAGGTGCGATTCGATGTGTCTAATGGATCGCTGAGTGCCATATTAAAGTCGAAGGCTGGTTCAGGCGAGGCCTCAGCATACCCGGGACGTTTTCTTGTGGCCTCTACACTGGGCTGTACCCCAGTTGCCAATCTAACATACCCGCTGCAATCGTTCGCCTCGGGCAAGCTTATGGAATGTCCTGAAAATGCACCAATGTTTAACACTGAGTCGGATGGTGGTTTTATGGACATTGAGCCTGCAGTATTCTTTGAGCGCGGTTTGATTTCAAAGGATTACGCGTCAGGTGTGACGGTTGCGCCGTATAGCCAGGTATTTGGTGTGGTGGTAAATAAAACACTTTATGAAGCGCTGCAAGCCGATCAGGGGCTCAAGGTTGGGGATTGGAGCGGAAGTAATCAGCCTTCAGTCGGTCGTGCTCAGATCGTGTCGTTGATAAATTCGGTGGAATTTAATGATGCGAAGGTCAAGGGGCCAAAGTTTCTGGTTTCATCAACAAATGAAACTCGCATTACCTATTGTCGTTATCCGATCGGTAGCGAGGTTCAGGTGGCTGCAGAGTTGTATTTTTTGCAAAACCCAATTGCTAGTGGGCCTTTGGGTGGGGCTTTCTCTGCGCACGGGCCGGAGAACATTTCTGCGAATTTTAACGATAATACGGTGATTGTGAATGGGGGCTCAGGAAACCAGTTTGCGGTCACGATTCGGGATGAGCCCTCCGATTGCATGATGGGTGGGCAGGGTTTTCGTTTCGGGATTATGTCTGCCGCGAGTCGCATGCCACCTAAATTTGATGGTTATCCTCCATATCTCTTTGTAAAGATTGGTGGGCAGTCTTTCGGTTCTTTTCCTGATCTGGGTAATGTTCAAAATGCTACCAAAGGTCAATACGACTTTGTATATGAAGGCGTGCTTTTTAATCCCCTTGGTTTGCCTGTTTTGGATTTGATTAATGAACGCATGGGTCGGGCTTTGTTTTCGAACTCTTTGGGTGGTACGGCTGGTCTGTTCAGAAATGTGAATGCCCAATCACCTCAGTCGAGTTTTGGTAGGGGTTCAAATTCGGCGGCCCCTTATTCCGTTAATTAATTTTTGTGTGCGGGGTGTTTTTCCCGCTTCTATTTCAAGCGGTCCCATCAATTTTTGGGACTGCTCTTTTGCGTTTGAACCCAAATGAAAAAACTGGCCCTTGGTGTTGTATCCAGTTTCCTGATCTTGTCGGCCGGGTCGGCTCATGCCGCGCCCGCCCCGCGTGAGGTGCGTTTCGACGTGCTCGAGTACCTAGTCGAAGGCAACACGGTGTTGCCTCCCGGTGTGGTCGAGCAAGTGCTGCAGCCCTTCATGGGCCCCGGTAAAACATTCAAGGACTTGGAATCGGCGCGCGAAGCGCTGGAAAAAGCCTATCAAGACGCGGGCTACCTGTCGGTGGTGGTGAGTTTGCCCAACCAGCGGGTGGACCGTGGCGAAGTGCGCTTGGCCGTCGTTCAGGCGAAGGTAGACAAGCTGGCCGTGACCGGCGCGCAGTACCACCTGCCCAGTCAGGTCAAATCACAAGTACCAGGTTTGGCGCCAGGTCAGGTTCCCTACTTCCCGCAGGTGCAGCAAGAACTGGCCGCCGTGCAGGGGGCTGACATGCAGGTCACCCCCCTGATCAGCGGGGGCAATGAGCCCGACAAAATCCACGTGGAACTGAAGGCGCAAGACTCACTGCCCGTGTCGGGTTCGATCGAGTTGAACAACCGCCAGAGTTTCAGCACCACACGGGGCCGTGTGGCGGCCAATTTGCAATTCGCCAACCTGTGGCAAGCCGGGCACCGCCTGGGTTTGAGCTGGCAATACGCCCCCTGGCGCCCGGGCGACGCGAACACCTTGTCACTGATGTACGGCTTGCCTTTGAGCAAGTCTGATGACCTGACCTTCTCGGTCACCCAAAGCAAGAGCGACACGCCCATTCAAACGGGCGACGGCGGCAGCACGCTGACCCGTGGACATTTCCTCGGTTTGCGCTGGCAGCACGAACTCGACCCCCTCAACTGGGCGCTTCGTCACAATCTTTTCGTATCGCTTGATTACAAACACAACCAAGACAAAACCGAAATCGTTGATGCGCTGGAATCATCGAAGCCGCCTTTGCGTTACACCACGGTGTCAGCGGGCTACTTCCTGAACTGGCAGGTCAATGCCGAAGAAATGCTGACCTGGACCACTTCGGTCAACACGTCGAACAAGGCCTTGTCAGGCCGCCTGGTTGATTGTGATGGCCGTGTGGTGGATCAGTTCGCTTGCAAGCGCAGTGCGTCGAGCCCAGATTTTCTGACTTGGCGCACCGGCCTCGACTGGCGTCAGCCGGCCTGGGGCAAGTGGCGCCTGAATGCCTCGCTGGATGTGCAGCTGGCGTCGGGCGCGCTGGCGTCGGGTGAGCAGTTCAGCTTGGGCGGTGTGGACACGGTTCGTGGCTATTACGACTACGAACAGTCAGGCGACTGGGGGGCTTCCAGCCGACTGGAGTTGGTCACCCCCGTCTGGCTGGAAGCGGCAGGCGTTCGGGCCACCTCGCTGGCGTTCATCGATCGCGGTTTTGTCAAGCTGCAAAACGCCTTGCCAGGGCAGACCGCCAGTGCACAACTGGGCAGCGCGGGGTTCGGCTTGCGAGTCGACGTCGCCAAGGGTCTGCAACTCAGTGCCGATGCCGCACGAACCTTTTTTGAAACCAGCCGACCAGTGGAGAGCGGGGAGTACAAGCCCGCGACCCAGCGCCAATGGCGCGCCCACGTCAGCCTGAAGCAGGCCTTCTGACCTGCCGCGTACGAGTTTGAGGAGTTGTAGCCATGAATAAGCGAGTTCACCGTCTGGTTTTTGACCGCAAGCGGGGCATGCGTGTGCCCGCTGCCGAGCACGTTCGCTGTGCCGGCAAGCAAGCTGGCGGTCAGACCCGCGCGGTGGCGGTGGCGGTGGCCTCGCTTCTGGCAGCAACGCAGGCGGAGGTGGCCGACGCCGCCCAGCCGATACGACCGGTGGTGGGTAATGCGGCCCAGGCCTGGTCGGCTCGTACCAACAACCTGCCCGGTGCGGCGGGCAACCTGCCTCAGCGCAATGTGGCGCGCTGGGCTGACAACTATGGCAAGCCGGTGGATCTGCAGTATGGCGACACCACCTTGACCATCAATCAGGAAGACCGTCGGGTCATTCTGAACTGGGACACCTTCAACATTGGCGCCGGCTACAGCGTTCACTTCCAGCAGCCCATCGGGGGCACGGCACTGAACAAGATCTGGGACACGAACCCCACCGTCATTCTGGGCAAGCTGACGGCCACGGGCGAAGTCATTTTGGAGAACACCAACGGCGTGTTCTTTGGTCAGACCGCACGGGTGGAGGCCGGTCGCTTTGTGGCCACAGCCTTGTCCTTGTCCAAAGAGGCTTATCTGAAGGGCATTCGCGCCGAGAAGGATGGCTATACCCCTGTGTTTGGCAGCGATAAGGACAAGCCTAAAGGGGTGGTGTCGATCGAGGCCGGTGCAGAGGTCAAGGCCTTGGCCGGCGGCGATGTGATGATGATTGCGCCCAAGGTGGTCAACGAGGGCAGCATCAGTGCCACGGGCGGCCAGGTGGTGATGGCTGCGGGGCAGAAGGTCTACCTGTACAGCTCGTCTGACCCGGCGCAACGCGGCCTGCTTGTGTCGGTGGATGGCTTCGTGCCGCCTGCCCCTGCGGCCGAGGGCGAGCCGCAGCCTGCCGTCTTGCCAGCAGGAACCAACGGCATCGAAAACAGCGGTGTGGTTCGCTCTGAAAAGGGCTCGATCAACCTGGTGGGCATGAGCATTCGTCAGAACGGCGTGCTCACGGCCACCACCGCGGTGAAGGGCGAAAACGGCGCCATCTATCTGCAGGCCAGCAAGACCAGTTCGGCTGGCAGTAGTGGCATGCCCAAGCCCGCCGAGTTGGGTGAGGTCGAATTGACGGCCAACAGCCGCACCGAAGTGAAGCTCGACGACAGTGGGGCCACGCAGAAAGATGCTGAAACGTTCTACCGCTCCAATATTCAGATTCTTGGCAAAGACATTCGCGTGCGCAGCGGCGCGCGGATAGAGGCCAAGGGTGGCAACATCGACCTGTTGGCCACCGAGAACTACCAACCGGTTGGCAGTTTGTCTGCCATCGATGGGGGGGGGGACTTCAGTCAAGATGACGCCACCCTGATTGTGGAGCGAGGTGCCAGCATCGACGCTTCGGGCGTGCGAGATGTCAAGCTTGACATGTCTCGTAACCAGATGTCGGGCCAGTTCTTCAAGATCGAGTTGGCCGATTCGCCCGTGCAGCGCGACGGCGTGCTGTACCGCCAGAAAGTGCAGTTCGATGGTCGCAATGCCGTCACGGTGGGCAACACCAAGGGTTTTTACAACGCGGTCGAACGCAAGGTCGATGAACTGTCCACCAAGGGTGGGCATGTTCGTTTGAACTCCACCGGCAGCACTGTGCTGGCCGATGGTGCCGAGGTGGATGTGTCGGGCGGCTCTGTGCGATATCAGTCTGGTGTGATTTCCACCTCGCTTCTGCGTCGCGGAGATCAGCTGATCGCGCTGAACAATGCTCAATCTGATGTCAAGTACGACCAGCTGATTTCGGCTAACCAAAGTCTGGCTGTGGATGGCTATTTGCAGGGCAACGATGCCGGTAGTATGAGCATTGTGGGCGCACGTCGCACCTATGCAGGCTTGTCCGGCGTGAAGGCGGGGGTCATCGTTGGCCCGTATCAGCGCAGTGGCCCTTTCGCGGGCAAAGATGGCTACAAGGCCGAGGAGTTCCCTCCTAAACGAACTGGCGTGTCACAGTCCTTGTATCAAGGGCAATCCAACATGTTGATCAGCAACCCCAGCCTCTACGCCAGTTTGCGTCCTCAGGCCGGTTTGATCTCCATTGGCTTGGACTATGGCACAAACGATAACTTGAAGGAACAGTTCCTGAGTCAAGTCAGTTTGGTGGGATCTCGATCGGCTGGTATCACCAACGTGCCTGAGGTGCATACCCTGGAAGGCAACGCTTTCATTAATGCATTGCCTGAGGGTGTGCAAGTTTCAGCTTCCGAAGTGCAGCAAACCGGTGCAGGCCAGTTGACCTTGAAAGGCGACCGCGTCAGCGTGGCGCCCGATGTGAACTTGAACTTGGGCGCTTCAGGGGCGTTCGTGGCGCAGGCCAAGCAAGACCTCACGGTCTCTGGCCGCATTGAGGCGGCTGGTGGCAAGGTGGAGCTGCGCAGCTATACAGGTGACGTCCACCTGGACGGGCAGGCGATCCTCGACCTCTCTGGCACCGAGTTGGATGAGCGTGGTCGCAGCGCCGGTGCCCAAGCCGTTTCTGTGAAGGGTGGCGACGCGGTGTTGCAGGCTGGGCAGTCGATCGAGATCGATTCCGGCACGCAGATCGATGTGTCGGCGGGAGTGTGGCGCAACGGCAAGGGCGCTGTGACGAAGGGCGCGGCCGGTTCGATTTCTCTCGCGGCCAATACCACCGTCGAGAAGCAGTCGATCATGGTGGATGAAGAGGGGCACTCACGCGAGGTCTATCCACGCCATGGGCACCTTGCCCTGAATGGCAAGCTGTCGGGCTTCGACTTCAGTTCGGGCGGGGCCTTGAGCATTTCCGGCGTGCCTTCGCTGACCCTGGGTGGTCAAACCGGCAGCTCCGACAAGGGGCTGCAACTCGGTCAGGACTTTTTCTCGGATCACGGCTTCGGCACGTTCAAGCTGTCGGCCTTGGGTGATGTGACTGTGCGGGACAATACCCAGATCACGCCCACGCTGCGCAACCTGGCGTTCCAGGCCTCCAGCCGCAACCCCAATGATCGGGGTGTGCTGGTGACCCAGACGCTGGACAAGGGTTTGCGCAAGGGCGTGAACCTCACACTGGAAGCCAAGTCTCAGCCGTTGGGGCCCGATGAGGTTGCCAGCGACGGATACCAAGAGGGCGCCAACCTGACTGTGGGGCACGATGCCTTGATCGACGTGGGGGCAGGCGGGTCGATTACCCTGCGCTCAGGTCGCAACTTGGTGGTGGATGGCACGCTGCGTGCCCATGGTGGCACGATCAGCTTGGGCATTCTGGGCGCGCGCGGCTCTGATTCGGAGCCCGCCAATGCGAGCAGTTCACAGGATACCCGTGGTTACTTGGCCGATCAAATGCTGCGCTTGGGCAGCCATGCCCATCTGGATGCCAGCGGCTGGGCCAAGGTCTATACCGATGCCGCAGGGCGACAAACGGGTGAAATTCTGGGTGGCGGTACGGTCAACCTGAATTACGACCTGAGTGTGCCCGTACGTGGCAAGTTGCTGGCCGAAGTGGGGTCGCAGATCGACGTCAGCGGCGCCTCGGGTGATTTGACGCTGGGGCGCGGCACGGCGTTGAGCCACATCAGCAAGGCCGCAGGCGCCATCAACGTGGGCGCAACCGATGGCTTCGCCCTCTTGGGCAAACTCACAGCGAACCGGCCAGATGATTCCGTAGCCGGTGGCGTGTTCAATGCCAACATCAGCCGGGCGGGGCTGGGTGACGTTGTGAAGCCTGGCGGGGCACCCTACGAGTCCAGCGAACGCAGCATCGTCCTGGCGGCCCACGTAGAGCAAGCCGAACAGCAGGCTGCGGCTGCCCCGTTTGCGGGCGTGGTGTCAGCCCAGACCTTGAACGAAGCAGGCTTCGATCGCATTCAATTGCGAGCCGATGACCGTGTGGTGCTGGCCGAAGGGGCCAACCTGGTTGGCAAGAACAATGAGTTGCGTTCGGTTAGCCTGAACACCCGAGTCATCGAGGCGCAAGGCGCTGGCAGCCACCTGATCCGGGCCCACCACGTGGCCCTGGGCGACAAGGATCTGAGCAAGCAAAAAGGTGAGTCTGATGCGGTGCCGGTCAGCACTGCCGCCACTTCGGGTGATGCGACCTTGGCCGTCCAGGCCGGTCTGATCGAACTTTATGGCCATAGCGCTTTGCGAGGCCTGAAGCAAACCGAATTGGCCGCCACCCTGGCTGCGAATGGGCGCCTGACGCGTCGTGATGGCGAGGTGCGCTTGATTGGTCGCCCCATTGCCGATGCCAGCGGAGTGGTGTCTCAACCCGAGTTGACGGGCGAGTTGAACTTTGCGGGCGAGTTGGCCATTCAGGCGGGGCAAACTTATGCCTCCACCTTGTCTGACTTCCAGGTCAATGGGGTCGCGGGGGCCTCCACGCTGAAGGTGTCGATGCCAGCCGGCGGCAGCACCAGCCAGACGCCTTTGAGCGCCTTGGGCGCCATGACCTTGACGGCCAAGGCCATTGAGGTGGATGGGGTGTTGCGCCAGCCGTTTGGCCGCATCGTGATCAATGGCGAAGACACGCCGCAGCTGGGTGCCAACAGTGTGCTGTCGGTGTCGGGCGATGGGGTGAAAGTGCCAGTGGGCACCACCATCAACCAGGCGCAATGGTTGTATCTGGCCGATGGCTCCACCCTGGCGGTCGATCCCACTTCGCCAGCCGCCATTTCGCTTGACCAACGCGTGTTGAGCAAGGGCATTCTGGTCAAGGGCAAGAGCCTGTCGATCGATGGCCGATCACAAATGCAGGCGCAAGCCGGCGGTGATCTGGTGGCCTGGGAATTTGTGCCCGGCACTGGTGGCAGCACCGACACGCTCAACAAGGCGAACGTGTTTGCCATTCTGCCGAACTACACCTACGACTTTGCTCCCTACGACACCGAAATGGCGCAAGCCACGGCCAAGGCCGGTACGCAGTTGACGGCGGGCGATCAGGTCTACATCGATTCGGCCAACGGCATTCTGGCGGCAGGCAAATACACCCTGTTGCCTGCTCGCTATGCCGTGCTGCCTGGTGCGGTGCTGGTGTCGGAAACCACGGTGAAGAGCGCGGGCCATCTGGCCGAAGGCGTGGTGCGCGACGACGGCAGCGTGACCGTGTCGGGTTACAAGACCGCCGTGGGCACCGCCATCAACGGCGGGGCCGATCCACGTCTGGCCTTGGTGCTTGAATCGGAGGCCACCTTCCGTGCACGCAGCGAAATTCGCGTCACGTCGATCAATGACTACGTGGCCGAGGCCGACGGTGCAGCCAAGCTACCGGGTGAGGCTGGGCGCATTGCCTTGCAGTCCACCGAAAGCGCGTTTGCCTGGGCAGCGCGCTACAACCTGGCGGGGATGAAAGACAAGGACGGGAAGGAGGTCTTCGCAGGCGGGCAGTTTGACCTTGCCATGCAAGACATGAAGGTCGTGCAAAGCGGTACCGACGCGGCCAAGGACAAGAACGCCGTCACGGAGGAGGCCCTGAAGGCTACGGGCGCCGACAGCATCTTGCTGGGTGGCCACCGTGAAGACACTCTTGCTGGCACGGTGGTGCACCAAACCGCCAAACGGGTGGATGTATTGACCGGCGTGAATGCAACCGAACTGATCGTGGTGGGCCGCCAGGGCGTGACGGTGGCCGATGGCGTGATCATCACCAGCGATGGGGCCGCCAGCAGCCGGGCTCAGCAATTGATCGTGAAGGGCGCCGGCGCCGCTTTGGTGGCCAGCAACAAAGTCAACACCGCCGTGTCGCGTGACCTGAGCGGTGTGGATCGCGCAACCGATGAAGCCATCCTGACGCTGGGTCAAGCGGTGCTGATCCAGGCTGCTGCAGTGGAGCTGGATTCCAGTGCCCACATTGCGAAGGCCGCTGATGCGACCGTTCGCTCACAGTCTCTGGGCATGGGCGCGCGCCACATTGCCGTGGGTGGTTCGGTGCAGGACAAGAGCGCCGTGGTGGCCGACCAGCGCGTGCTGGCAGACAAGTCGCGCTTGTCGCTGCGTGCCTATGAGGCCCTCGACCTGGTGGATGGCTTCAGCCTGCGCCAGAACGGTCTGACCGACATCACCCTGGATGCGCCGCTGATTCGTGGCGTGGGTGAAAAGGGTGCGGTGGCCACCGTGGCCGCCGAGCACGTGGCCGTGCGCAACACCTCGGGCCTGATGGCCGATGCGACCGCCGACAAGGGCACAACCGATCTGAAGATCGAGGCCCGCCCCCCTGTGGTCGATGCCACGGCGGAAGGCGTCACCCTGGGTAAGGGCGATGTGCAGTTGGCCTTTGGCTCCTCGGTTCTGCAAACCACGGGTGATGTGGTCATGCGCGGCAAGGGCCGTTTGAACACGCAAGGCGATGCCACAGTGGTGGCCGCACGCGTGACCGCCGATGCCCAGGCAGACCATGGCGTGGTCAGCAACGGCACGCTGCGCATCACCCATGGTGCCGATGAGCGCACGCTGGGCGACCGCGTGGGGGCCGGTGGCAAGGTTTTGCTGGAAGGCCAACGGGTCATTCAAGATGGCCTGATCGATGTGGCATCGGGCCAGGTTGACATTCATGGAAAGGGCGTGGCAGGGCAGGCCACGACTGTGGAGTTGACCGATCGATCCGAAACCCGCGCGGCGGGTTGGGTGGCTCAAGCTGGAAACGACTGGCGGGTGGCCGCTCCGGGGGGCAAGATCAAGGTGCGCGCCGATGCGGGCGATGTGCTGCTGAACGGCGCGCTGGATGTGTCGGCGCCCACGATCACCCGTGAAGACGGTACCCGCCTGGGTGCCAGCGCTGGCAGCATTGAGATCACGGCTGCGGGCCTTGCAACGGCAGGGGATGCCTCACGAGGCCAGGTCATTCTGGGCGAGTCGGCCAAACTCAAGGGCCAGGCGCTGGCCGCCGCGACTTCGGGGCGCATTTCGTTGGACGCAGGCAAGTTGGCTTTGACGGCAGCAGCCAAAGCCGCTGACGCGAACCGATCTGCTCTCGACGCCCTGGCGCGTTTGACGCAAGACGGCGGCTTCCATCAGGACATCGCGGTGCGTGTGCGTGAGGGGGATCAATCCTTGAACAGCACCATGCAGGCCACGCGCGTGCAGATCAGCGCTGATGCTGGGGCGCTGACGCTTGGCAAAGATGCCGTGGTCGATGCCCGTGCCGAACGTGGCGGCGTGGTTCAGTTGACTGCTGGCAAAGATCTGACCTTGTCCTCTGGCAGCCAGGTGCTGGCCGACTCGTCGGCCGATGGCCAGGTGGGTGCCAATGGGGGCGACATTCTCTTGGGTTCGACCGAGGGCTGGGTGGACCTGCAATCGCAGGCCGTGGTGTCGGCACAAGGTGACGACGCGGCAGATGGTCGCATCGTGATTCGCGCCAAGGTGCAAGCCGATGTGGATCACCTGGGCGAGGAGGCCGATGCCAACCGCATCAAGGTGCGCAAGATCGGCGCAGCCTTGAAGGCCGCAGACATTCAGGTGGAAGGGGTGCAAACCTATCGCACCGAAGCCGGTGCCAACGCCCACACGCAAACGGTGGTGAGCGCAAGCCGTGGCCCCATCACCCGCACGGTGGTGACGCTGGAGGGCAAGCAGTCGGTGACCACCACCCAGAAGGGCAGTGGCATTCAAACGGTGACCACCACCTACGTGACCGACCCGACGACGGGTGAAATCACTTCCTCCATCGTGACCAGCAGCATTGCTTTCGACGAGGGCGTGGTGCCGGTGACCACGGTGAAGCGGGCAACGGTGGCCGCAGGCTTCAAGCCACCGGCAGAGAAGGTGGTGTTTGATGCCCCCGCCAAGAACAAGGTGGCGGTCAACCAGACGGACGGCTTGATCTTGGGTGGCCGTGATGTGATCACGGAAGGCCAGGCCCTGATGCAGCATCAGGACGGCATTGCCAAGGCCATTGGATTGGATCAAGTGGGCGGCACCGTTCGTGCCGGTGTGGACGTGCGCACGCCGGGTGACTTCACCCTGGCGCGCGATGTGAACATGCTTGACAGCCTGCATTGGGGCAACCAGGCTACCAACCTGACCATTCGCGCCGGTGGCAACGTGAACCTGAACGGCAGCCTCAGTGATGGCTTCGCCAGCGCTACTCGCGCGAACGCCGATGCCACGGCGCCCGTGGCCTTGGTGGCTGGCCCTGCGGCATCGTTCCGACTGGTGGCGGGCGCAGACCTCAACGCAGCCAATGCCTTGGCAACCCATGCCGCTGCTGACAAGGGGACCTTGACCGTGGCCGCAGGCAAGGTGGTGCGCACCACCACCGGGTCCATTGAAATCGCCGCATCGAAAGATGTGGTGTTGAGCGCGGGTTCGGGCAATGCGCCGGTTCAAGCGGCGGTGTATGTGGCTGGGGCGCCTTCTGCCGAACCCGTTCGTTCCAGCACCGCCGAGCGCGGCGCATGGCAGCAGTTCACAGCCCACGGTGGCCGACTGGATGTGCGTGCCGGCCATGACATCGTGCAGCCTGTGGCCTCGCAACTGTTCAACAACTGGTTCTTCCAGACCGGCAGCAAGGCGGCCAACGTGGCCTGGGCTTCCAGCTTCGATTCGTTCAAGCAAGGCTGGGGTTCCTTTGGCGGTGGCAACTTGAGCCTCAGCGCGGGCAACAACATCGTGAACCCCGGTGTGGCTGCGCCAACCTCGGCCCGTACCGTGGCCAGCGCCGATGAAACCCCGGTTTACAGCCAGGTGGTGGAAAACGGTGGCGACATCCTGGTTCGTGCTGGCAACGACATCGTGGGTGGGGCCTATTTCCTGGGCCGAGGCCAAGGGCGCATTGAAGCGGGCGGGTCGATCTTGAAGGGCGAGCCCGTGGCGGGAACCCAGGTCGAGACCGGTCTGATCCTGGGCTTGATGGATGGCCAGTGGTCCGCGCAATCGACGGGCGATATGTCGCTGTCCGCCATCTATAACCCGACGATGTTGGCGTTTGCATCCGCTAAGGGGGGGCGTAAGTCGGCAGGCGTGCAAGCCGCGACCACCGTTAACAACGTGGCTTACGACACCTACGCGAACGATGCAGGCTTGTCGTTGACCAGTGTGGGGGGCGACATCGATTGGGCCGTGTCTGGAAAGGGCGAATTCGTGGCCGCCTTCCTGGCCATGCACAAAGCACAAAGCGCGGCGGGCGAACAGTTGTCTGCGTTGTCTGGGGATATTGCCGAGCGCGCCGAGTTGATGTACCTGCCTGCTGATCTGAACGCGACGGCGCTACAAGGACGAATGGGTTTGACGATCAACTCGCCAAGCGCTGGCCCCGTGGGGCAGAAGCAATCCGATCACACCAATCTGACGCTGTATGCCGGAGACGAGTTGCTGTTGTCGGGTAACACGGCGTCATGGGCGGTGAACAACGGTGACGGGCAGCCTTGGGGTACCCGCACCGTGGGGGCGCCCGCCAATTCCGATGCATCTTTGAAGTCCAATGCGACGAAGAACTTGCTGGCCAGCACCTTGATCAACCCGAAAGACCCTCAGGACATGGGCGTGGCGACTGGACAAGACCCTGTCCGCATTCATGCCGGTGGTGACCTCGTGTTTGATGGTGTGACATTGAACGTGGCCAAGTCCAGCCTGATCAGTGCCAACGGCAACATCGAAGACCTGAACTATGTGGGGCAGCATCAGTTGTCGACCGATGTGACCCGCATCGTGGCCGGTGGCGACTTGCGGGGCCAGGAGAACCGGCCGGGAACGCGCGACTTCGGCATCATCCAGGTGTCTGGCCCCGGCGAGCTGCAACTCGAAGCTGGCAAGAATCTGGATCTCCGAAACGCCTACGGTATCGAGACGGTGGGCTTGCGGCAGGCCGATGGCAAGGTGGGTGTGGGGGCTTCCCTGCGCGTGGCAGCTGGCGCGGCCAAGTCGGTTGACGCCCAAGCCTTTGCGCAGCGCTACCTGAATGAGGGTGCCAATCGACAAGCCCTGATTGCCTATGTGCAAGACACGCTGAAGGTGACCGGCCTGAGTTATGAGCAAGCCTGGGCCGCCTTCCAGACCTTGACGCAGGCGCACCAGGTGGCGTTTGTGGAACCCTTGGTCTCGGCCGCGTTTGTGCAGCGCTACATTGAGGGTGGCCGCTCGTCAGACCCCGTCTGGGCCCAAGTGGCTCACGATGGCGGGGTGGCAGTCGATGACCTGAAGTCCGATCTGTACAAGCAGTACGCCAAGGCCCAATCGGCATTGGTGTCGTATGTGCAAGAGGTGAAAAAGGTGTCGGGCCTGTCGTTTGAGAAGGCCTTGGAAACCTACCGGAGCATGAGCGCCCCCGAACAAGCCGCTTTGGTCGACAAGAAAAAGGCCCTGTCGCCCGCCATGTTGGCGGCCTTGATGGCCGCAGACACCACCTATGCCTATGCCGATCAATGGCAAGCGCGTGTGGCGCAGGCGCGGGCCGTGAACCCCAAGGTGCAGACGGGGTATGACTCGCTGTTGTTTGCGCAATTCCGCGACGACGTGGTCATGGCCGAAGTCAAGCGCCTGGGCTCGGTCGTGTCCAACGTGGCTGATTCCAGCAACCCGCTCATGAACGAACGTCGCGAGTCGGTGCGCCAGGCCATCTGGGGCCAGGCGCGCGAGATGACCGAAGTGGCCGGCTTGGCTGCGCCGTTCACATTCCAAGGCGATCTGAAGCTGGCTTCCAGCAAGATCCACACCCAAGGGTATGGCGACTTGAAGCAAGGCGGCATTGACCTGTTCGTGCCGGGTGGCGGGGTGCAGGTGGGGCGTGCGGCTGCGTCGGCATTCGATCGCGGGGCAGAAGAGGCTGCGCGTCGTGGTCTGATCGCCACGAATGGCGGCAACATCCGCTCTTACTCGGCGGGCGACTTCCAGGTCAACTCGCAGAAGGCCTTCGTGGTGGGTGAGGGCGACTTGTTGGTCTACTCGGCCAAGGGCAACATCGACTCGGGTCGGGGCTCCAACACCGATCTGGCCGTGCCGCCGCTGTCGGCTCAAACCGATCCGTTCACCGGGGGCGTGCAGTTCATCGCCAAGGCGCCGACCACCGGCAGTGGCATCGGCATCTTGAAGAATGCGGAAGGCACATCGGCGGGCAAGGTTTTGCTGTTGGCGCCGGAAGGTGAAGTGCGTGCGCTCGATGCCTTCATTCAAGGGCCTGAGGTGGTGCTGCCCGGCAAGGTGCTTGGTGCGGACAACATCAAGGGTGAGGTCAAGGGGCAGAGCGCGCCGCCAGCTGTTAGCGTGAACCTGGCCACCAACACCGGCCTGGGCACCGAAACAGCTGCGGGTGAATCCAAGGACCAGATCGAGGCGAAGAAGTCTCAAGCCAAGAATCGGTCTTCGCTGGTGACGGTGGATGTGCTGGGGGTGGGCGACGCCGATGCCCCGGCTGCCGGTAACCCGACCGGCAATGCGGCTGGCGGCGCGGATGACGACAAGAAGTCATCTTGCAAAAGCGAAAAAGACTGCAAGCGCTGAAATCTCTGACGGATCTCACGATCTATGACTCCCCCTACCCATGGGGGAGTTTTCTTTTGTGACGATGACGTGACGGTGGTTTGTTTCGGGGTGATCCGATGGGACTAATCGTTCGTCCTCACCACGACACACGCTGTTTCGACAATCACGGCTTCCCTGCGTGTGATGGATGTCGTCATGAAAGTAATGCGTTCTCTGACCCTGGCGCTGGCCCTCGGTGCCGGCCTGATGCCCCTGTCTTCCCATGCCTGGTGGAATGGTGATTTCAAGCACCGTACCAAGGTCACTCTCAACACCACAGCTCAAGGGGTGGAAACCAAGGAAGCCTTGTCGGGCGTGGTGGTGCCGGTGCGCCTGCACTCGGGCAACTTCGACTTTCTGGCAGCCAAGCCCGATGGTTCCGACATTCGCGTGGTGGGCGCAGACGACAAGGCGCCTTTGAAGTTCTGGGTAGAGCGCTTTGACGCCACCAATGAACTGGCTGTGCTGTGGGTGCAAGTGCCCAGCGTGGCGCCGGGCACCGACAAGAACCACGTGTTTGTGTACGCTGGCAATGAAAAGGCCGCAGCAGAAGCCACCAGCGCGGCCCTGTTTGATGGCGCCATGCTGGCGGCCATCACCATGAGCGGGCCAGACGGCGAGGCGGTCGATGCCTCGGGTCAGATCAAGTCGAGCGCGGCCATTGCGCGTGAGGCCAATGGCCTGATCGGTGCAGCAGCTCGTCTGGACGGCCAGCAAGGCATCGCCTTCAACAGCGACAAGCTCAAGGCGGGAGCCACAGGCCCCTATAGCGTCAGCTTGTGGGTGAAGCCTGAAGCCGCGGCGGGTAAGCTGGTTCGCCAAGGTGCCTTGTCGGTGTCCTTGGACGGCGGCAAGCTCAGCGCGGCGCTGGGTTCTACTCAGGCCGCCGGCGGCGAGTTGCCCGCCAATGCCTGGGCCCATGTGGCCGTGACCGTGGGTGCCGGCAAGTTGACCGTGTATGTGAATGGCGCGCAGTCGGCCCAGGCCGATCTGGGTGCCGGTGCGGCCATCGATGGCCCACTGGTGGTGGGCGAGGGCGTGAAGGGCTTGGTCGATGAGCTGGAAGTGGCCTCGACCGTGCGCAGCGCCGACTGGATCAAGCTGGCTGCCGCCGCGCAAAGCGCCGATGCCAAGCTGGTGGCTTCGGTCACGCAAAACGCGGAGAGTGCAGACGCTGAAGAAGGTGGCGAGCCCGGCTACTTCGGCATCCTCGTCAAGAACCTGACGGTGGACGCCTGGGTGGTCATCATCATTCTGGGCATCATGTTTGCTGTGGCCGCCTGGGTGATGGCCGCCAAGGCCATGTTGGTGGGCCGCGCCGACCGCGACAACCAGCACTTCCTCAAGCGCTTCCGCGATGCCCGCGATGTGATGATGCTGGGCGAGATGGCCTACAAACATTCCACATTGGCCCGCTTGTACACGGCAGGCCTGCGTGAGTTGGTCAAGCGCGATGTGGGCAAGGCGGGCACCGCTGGCCTGTCGGGCGCCTCGATTGACGCGGTGAAGGCCGCCATCGACGCCGACCTGGTTCGCGAGAACCACACCCTGAACGCCAAGATGGTGTTGTTGACGATTGCCATTTCCGGCGGCCCCTTCCTCGGCCTGCTGGGGACCGTGGTGGGCGTGATGATCACCTTCGCCGCCATTGCTGCTGCGGGCGACGTGAACGTGAACGCGATTGCCCCCGGCATTGCGGCGGCGCTGCTGGCCACGGTGGCCGGTCTGGGCGTGGCGATTCCCGCGCTGTTTGGCTACAACTATCTGGCGGCTCGCATCAAGAACATCTCGTCTGACATGCAAATTTTTGTCGACGAGTTCGTGACCCGCGTGGCTGAGACCTACGGTGTTCGCTGATTGCGCGCCCACACTGACAGGAGCAGGCCGTGTCCGCAGACGTTAAAGGCGATAACCAGCCGTACGACGACATCAACATCACCCCGATGTTGGACTTGGCGTATGTGCTGCTGGTGACCTTCATCATCATGACGACCGCGTCGGTGCAGGGCGTGAAGGTGACCCCACCGTTGACCTCGGCGGCCAATAACCTGGCCAAGCCCCAAACCCGCGGCGTCACCATCACGGCCGACGGCCAGGTCTACCTGGACGCCTATCCGGTGAGCATCGAGCAGTTGCAGACCAATCTGGCTCAGTACAAGGCAGCCAATCCCAACCTGCCGGTGGTGCTGAAGGCCGATGCGGCCGCGCAGTACGACAAGGTGATGGAGGTGCTGGAGGTGGCCAAGCGGTTGGATATCACCGAGATTGGTCTGGCGACCAAGCGGTCTCAATGAGAGGAGGCAGTCATGCAAGTTCAAGATGACGTCAAGCCTTACGACACCATCAACGTGACCCCCATGTTGGACCTGGCCTATGTGCTGCTGGTCGTGTTCATTCTGATGACCACCGCATCGGTGCAGGGCCTGAGCATCAACATGCCCAAGCCCAGCAACAAGCCCAGCACCGAAAAGCATGAGCTCAAGGTGGTGCAGGTCATGCCCGACGGTGCCGTGCTGATCAATGGCGCCTCGGTGAGCTTCCCCGAGCTGGAAGCCCAGCTACAGCAGGCCAAGGCCCGCGATCCGAAGATGAGCGTGGCCATCAAGGGCGACGCCCGCACCCAGTACGCCAAGGTGGTGACGGTCATCGATTTGTGCAACCGACTGGAGGTCCCAATGGGTCTGGTCACTTCACGCATTGGAACCTGATCATGAGTGCCGTGTTGTCGGGTGACCCGACTTTGAACGAGCCCCTGGATGACGGGAGTGAAGGTCGTTGGCAGCAGATCTTGATCGGGGCGGTGATTGTTTCGATTTTGGTCACGCTGGTTTGGTGGGGCGTGCGCGCAGCGGGGCAAAGCAACGCTGGCCCCAAGCGCCAGACCGTGAAGATCGCGGTGCTGCCAGACACCCCTCCGCCTCCCCCGCCACCCAAACAGGAAAAGCCACCTGAGCCTGAGAAGCAGGACCTGAAGCCGCAGCCGCAGCAGGAACAAGTCAAGCCACAAGAGGCCCAGCCTGCGCCGGCGCAGTTGAAGATGGATGGTCCCGCAGGGGATGGACCCAGCGCGTTTGCTGCTGGGGCTGTTTCGTCTGAATACAAGGGCGGCGAAATCGGTACAGGCGCCGGTGGCGTCAACAAGTTGCAGTTCGCCTTCTTCACGTCGCAGTTGCAGAAGCACATCCAGCTGCAACTGGCCAAGAACGGTGCCATCAAGCTCAACGACTATCGCGTGAACGTGCAAGTCTGGCTGACCCCAGCCGGAGACTTCCAACGCGTGGAATTGTTGTCGAGCACGGGTGACGCCCAAATGGATGAGGCCTTGCAAGGCGCGCTGAACCACATGGCCGCGATGCGTGATGTGCCGGCCAATTTGCCGCAACCCATTCGCCTGCGAATCACCAACCGGATGACCGGTTGAACCCAATCGAGAAGTCAACGATGAGCAAGAAACCTATTGGTCTTCCCCAGATGTCCGTGCTGAGCCTGGCGCTGTGTGCGGTGCTGGCCCATGCCCAAAGCCAACCCGCGACCCCAGACCAGCCGCAGGCTGAAGGCGCTGCGGCCCCTGCCTCCGCCGCTGTGCCGGTGCAGCGTGTGCCTTATCTCAGCGAGGCCATGAAGACCCAGATCCGCAATGAGATCAAGGAGGAGATCCTGACCCAGGCGCGCGCGGAGCGCTGGGGCGTGCCCAATGCCAGCCCCGCCTGGGCTGACCGCATCAAGATCGATGGCGACCTGCGCTACCGCCATCAGGCCGATCGTCCGAGCAAAGACAACACGCCGCCCTATGTGTACCTGGGCGCGGAAGGTGCCAACGACAACGGCATCAGCCGTGCGCCTGACTTTGCCGCCTACAACAACTCGGGCTACGCCACGGCCAGCACCGAAGACAAGCGCGACCGCGAACGACTGCGCCTGCGTCTGGGTTTGACTGCGAAGGTGTCTGACGAAGTGGGTGTGGGCGTTCGCCTGGCCACCGGCAACACCAACGATCGCGTCTCGACCAACCAGACCCTGGGCCAGGGCTTCAACAAGTACCAACTTTTGGTGGACCGTGCCTTCATTCGAGTCGATCCGCTGGAGTCCTTGACGGTGCACGCGGGCCGCATGCCCAACCCCTGGTTCGCCACCGAAATGGTGTGGAGTGACAACCTGAACTTTGAGGGCTTGGCGGCCACCCTGCGCCGCGTGCCGGAAGAAGGCACCTTCGTGCCATTCGCCACCATGGGCTGGTTCCCTCTGCGTGAGGCGTCCAAACCGGCACGTGGCTCGCGGGCCTTGACCGGTGCCCAGGTGGGCCTGTCGTGGGAGCCAGCCTCTCGCATGCGTGTCAAGGCAGGTTTGGCCATCTATTCATACAAGAACATCGCAGGCCAACAAGACCTGGACTACATCACCGACGGCACGCAGGTGACGGGCACCGGCCCCACCTATGGGCAGTATGAATACGCTGCCAACATGCGCCAGAAGGGCAACACGGTATTTGAGACCAATCCGGCCTTTGATCGCAACCAGTCACCCGTCTGGGGCCTTGCCTATCAGTTCCGCCCTATGGTGTTGACCCTGTCGGCCGAGTTGACCCATTTCAGCCCTTACTCCTTGCTGCTGTCGGCTGAATACGCCCGCAACACCGCGTTTGATGTGGGTAACTTCCATCAGCGCGCGGGTGCGGCCTACGCCAGCGTGAACCCCGGTGGCAAAGATTCGGGCTATCACCTCAAATTGGCGTTTGGTTCGCCTGAAGTGCGTGAAGAGGGCCAATGGCAAGTCGCCACCAGCTATCGCCATGTGGGTTCAGATGCCGTGCTGGACGCCTTCACCGATGGGGATCTGGGCCTGGGTGGCACCAACCTGAAGGGCTTCACGATGGGGGCCACTTATGGCCTGTATCGCAATACCGCATTGGGTGCGCGTTATCTGTCGGCGCAAACCATCGAAACGCCACTGAACGCGTCCTACCCTGATGCGAAGTACAAGATCAACACATTGCAGGTGGATTTGAATGTGCGCTTCTGATCAACTCTCCTTCAAGCCAGAGGCCCGCGCGGCTCAGCGCATGCGTGCAGCCTGTTTGGTTCTGGCCGCTGCGGTGTTGAGCTGGGGCGTCATGCCCGCAGCCCATGCCGCGAGCGACCGGGACCAGGAACAGGTTCGCCGCCTGAAATTGCAAATGCGCCAGATTCAGCAAGAGCAGGCCGACGCGCAGGCCAAGGTGGCGGCAGACAAGGCCGAGATGGAAACCTCCGTCAAGCAGGCCCGCAGTGAGGCTGCGGCCACCAAAGCGGCAGCGGCGCAGAACACGCGCCGTCTGGCTTCGCTCAACAGCGAGTTGCAAAGCCTGCGTGACGAGAAAACCAGCCTGCAAACCCAACTGGCTGATCTGCAGAAAAAACTAGACGAGCAGAAGGTGGCCGCGCAAGCCCAGTCTGACGAGGCGCGCACCCGATTGACCGAGCAAAAAGGCCAATACGAGGCCTTGCAGGGGCGCCAGGCCCAATGCAGCAAGGACAACGCCGAGTTGTATCAGGTGGGGCAAGACCTGCTGGCCCGCTATGAAGACAAAGGTCTGGCCGAAGTTTTGTATGCCAAAGAGCCCGTGGTGCAACTGGGCCGCGTGAAACTGGAAAACCTGGCCGCACAGTACCGCGAACGGTTGGACGCGGGGCGAACCCAGCCCTGAACCCGCCAGCCTGCGGCGACAATGAGGGCCAGAGGAACACACGTTCAAATCACTCACATGGCAATCAAGTTCAAGTCGCAGGCCACAGGCGACCTGGTGATGGTGCAGGCCACCGCCCAGGCTGTTTTGCAATTGCTGGGCAAATCGGCCGACGGGCCCGGCATCATCGAGCCGGCCGACATGCCTCAGGCCTTGCGCATCTTGCGTGCGGCGTCTGACGAGGTGGTTCAGCCCCCCGAAGACGACGATCACCCCGCGCCGGCCTTTCCCGACGAGGCCGTCAGCCTGCGCAAACGCGCCTACCCCCTGGCGCTGATGATCGAGCGCGCCTTGGCCGAGGGCAAGCCCGTCGTTTGGGGAGTCTGATACGCGGGCAGGGGGATTGTGCGGTGCAGCAACTGTGCGGCATGATGTCGCCATGGCTGAGAACTTCACCCGTCTGCTGGTCATTCGCCATGGCGAAACGGCCTGGAATCTGGAAACGCGCATCCAGGGGCAAATTGACATTCCCCTGAACGATCATGGACGCTGGCAAGCTGACCGCCTGGCGAGAGCCTTGCGCTTGGAGGGGGTGGATGTGCTCTATGCGAGCGACCTGAGCCGCGCCACCGAAACCGCTGAAGCGGTGTCGCGCCATCTCGATTTGCCTTTGACCCTCGACATGGGCCTGCGGGAGCGTCATTTCGGGCGCCTGGAAGGCCTGACCCACGACGAAATCGCCCAGCACTGGCCGGATGACGCCCGTCGCTGGCGTGGGCGCGACCCGGCGTATGGGCCCGAGGGCGGCGAAACCCTGACCCAGTTCTATCAGCGCTGCGTGGGCACACTGGAGCGGCTGGCTGCGCGCCACCCGGGGCAGACCGTGGCCGTGGTGGCTCACGGCGGCGTGCTCGATTGTTTCTACCGGGCGGCCAATCGCATTGATCTGACCGAGCCGCGCGCCTGGAAAATCACCAACGCCAGCATCAACCGCTTGCTGTACACCCCGCAAGGCTTCAGCCTGTTGGCTTGGGCTGATTGCCGCCACCTTGAGGGGGACGACGATCTCGACGAGGCCACCGACGGCGCCCTGGCCCCGGCCTGAGCTCACAACATATTGCGCTGCAAGGTTTTGGAAAAACTTGTATAGTCAACCCAATTGTTGACTAGGCAAACATTTCCGGAAGGTAAACCATGTTCCGTCGATTGGGATTGAGCGCGCTGTTGGTGTCGATGCTGGCCGCCTGCGGTCAGGGTGGGGATGAGGGCAAGGCCGCGGGTGCCAAGCCGGCAGGGCCGGCCATGCCGCCCGCCCAAGTCGGCGTGGTGAAGGTGGAACTCGAACGCGTGCCCGTGATGGCCGAATTGCCGGGGCGCCTGGAGGCCGTGCGCACGGCCCAGGTGCGCGCTCGCGTGGCGGGCATCTTGCAAAAGCGGCAGTTCACCGAAGGCGCCGATGTGAAGGCGGGTGAATCGCTGTTCCAGATTGATTCGGCCACCTACAAGGCTGCACTGGAAAGCGCGCAAGCCACCCAGGCCAAGGCTGAGGCGAACCTGGCGCAGGCCACCGCTTTGGTCGAGCGCTACCAGCCTTTGCAAGCGGCCAAGGCCATCAGCCCACAGGAATTTCTGAATGCCCAGGTGGCGCAACGCCAGGCGCAAGCCGATGTGGCTGCGGCCAAGGCGGCCGTGCAAACCGCCCGCATCAATCTGGGCTATGCCTCGGTGGTGGCGCCCATTTCCGGTCGCATTGGCCGTGCTTTGGTGACCGAGGGGGCCTTGGTGGGCCAGGGTGAAGCCACCCAGTTGGCCGTCATTCAGCAAGTCAACCCGCTGTATGTGAACTTCACCCAGCCCGCCAATGAAGTCATCAAACTGAAGAAGGCCATGGAAGCCGGCACCCTCAAGAAGGCCGGCAAGCACGCCGCTGCGGTGCGTGTGGTGCTGGACGATGGCACGGAATACCCGCTGCAAGGCAAGTTGCTGTTCTCTGATCTGACCGTGGACCCCACTTCAGGCCAGGTGTCGCTGCGTGCCGAGTTGCCCAACCCCGATGGCTTGTTGCTGCCCGGCATGTATGTGCGCGTGCGGCTGGAGCAGGCCGAAGTGGATGGGGGCATGCTGTTGCCCCAGCAGGCAGTGACGCGTAGCAACCTGGCCGACACCGTCATGGTGGTCGATGCCGAGGGCAAGGTTTCGCCGCGTCCCATCAAGTTGGGTGGCGCGCGGGGCAACCAATGGGTGGTGCTGGGCGGCCTGCAGCCCGGCGAGCAAGTCATGGTCGATGGTTTCCAGAAGATCATGATGAATCCCAAGGCGCCGGTGAAGGCCGTGCCCTGGACGCCTACCGCACCGGTGACGCCGTCGTCGGCGGCCGCGCCCGCAGCGGCATCGGCAGCCTCGGCCGCTTCTCGTTGAAGGGAGCGCCGTCATGCCACGTTTCTTCATTGACAGGCCCATCTTTGCCTGGGTGATTGCGCTGTTCATCCTCGTCTTCGGCGGGGTGGCCCTCACCAAATTGCCGATTGCCCAATACCCCACGGTGGCGCCGCCCTCCGTGGTGATCAGCGCCACCTATCCGGGTGCCTCGGCCAAGACGCTGGATGAAAGCGTCATCAGCGTCATCGAGCAAGAGCTCAACGGCTCGCCGGGCCTGGCCTACATGGAATCGGTCAGCCAGGCCAATGGCACCGGCACGATCACCGTGACATTCGAGACCGGCACCAACATCGACCTGGCTCAGGTCGACGTGCAGAACCGCTTGTCTCGCGCCACGCCTCGTCTGCCTGCCGCCGTGACGCAGCAGGGCGTGAAGGTCGACAAGTCGCGCAGCAACGTGCTGATGTTCGTGATGCTGTCTTCCACCAACCCGGCCTATGACCCGGTGGCCTTGGGCGACTATGCCTCGCGCAACATCCTGCCCGAGCTGCAGCGTGTCACCGGCATCGGTCAGGTCCAGCTGTTCGGCACCGAAAAGGCCATGCGCATCTGGGTCGATCCCGCCAAGCTCGTGTCCTATGGCTTGAGTCTGTCTGAGGTCAATGCGGCGATTCGGGCGCAAAACGCCTTGGTGCCCGCTGGCTCCTTGGGGGACCGTCCCAACCTGATCGACCAGACCATGACTGCCACCGTGGTGGTCAATGGGCAGCTGGAAAGCACTGCGCAGTTCGGCAACATCGTGCTGCGTGCTCGTACCGATGGCTCTACCGTGCGCCTGAAGGACGTGGCCCGCATCGAGCTGGGTGCCCAAACCTACGGCACCTATGCCCGGCTGAATGGCAAGCCCGCGCTGGGCATGAGCGTGCAGCTCTCGCCGACCGGCAATGCGCTGGAATCGGCCACCCTGGTCAAGGCCCGCATGGCCGAGTTGAAGAAGTATTTCCCCCAGGGGGTCGATTACTCCTTCCCGTATGACACCTCGGGCTTCATCAAGATCTCGATCAGCCAGGTGGTGGAAACCTTGGCCGAAGCCGTGATTCTGGTGTTCCTGGTGATGTACCTGTTCCTGCAGAACATTCGCTACACCCTGATTCCCACCCTGGTGGTGCCCGTGGCCCTGCTGGGGACCTTCGGTGTCATGGCCGCAGCCGGGTTCTCGATCAACGTGCTGACGATGTTCGGCATGGTGCTGGCCATCGGCATCCTGGTGGACGACGCCATTGTGGTGGTCGAAAACGTCGAGCGCCTGATGGCTCAGGAAGGCTTGTCGCCTTACGAGGCCACCAAGAAAGCCATGGGGCAGATCAGTGGCGCCATCATCGGTATCACTGTGGTGCTGGTGTCTGTGTTCATTCCGATGGCGTTCTTTGCCGGCTCGGTGGGCAACATCTACCGCCAGTTCTCGATGTCGATGGTCGCATCGATGTTGTTCTCGGCCTTCCTGGCCTTGTCGCTGACGCCGGCCTTGTGCGCCACCTTGCTCAAACCGGTGCCCGATGACCACCATGAAAAGGGTGGCTTCTTCGGCTGGTTCAACCGCTTCTTCACCTCCACCACGCATGGCTACGAAAACCTGGCGGCCAAGCTGGTGCGCCGTGGGGGACGCGTGCTCATCATCTACGCACTGATCGTGGGTGCGGTTGGCTGGTTGTATGTGCGCATGCCGTCGGCTTTCTTGCCCAACGAAGACCAGGGCAACCTGATCGTCAACGTGCAGTTGCCCCCGGGCGCGACCGCGCCACGCACCGAAGCCGTCATCTCGCAAGTCGAGGACTACTTCATGAAGCAGCCCGAAGTGCAATCGGTGGTGGGGGTCGTGGGCTTCAGCTTCTCGGGCACCGGCCAGAACGCGGCCCTGGGCTTTGTCACCCTGAAGGACTTTGATGAGCGCAAGGGCGAGGCCCATTCGGCTCAGGCCCTGGCCAAGCGTGCGTTTGGTGCGCTCATGGGCATTCGCGATGCCTTCATTTACCCGCTGAACCCGCCGCCCATTCGCGAGCTGGGCAATGCCACCGGTTTCTCGCTGCGCTTGCAAGACCGTGGCGGCCTGGGGCACGATGCTTTGCTGGGGGCGCGCAACCAGTTGCTGGGCATGCTGCGTGAAAGCAAGATCGTCACGGGTGTGCGTCCAGATGGTCTGGAAGATGCGCCTCAGCTGCAGCTCGACATCGACCGCGATAAGGCCTATGCCTTGGGCGTGAGCTTCGATGCGATCAGTGCCACCTTGTCAACGGCGCTGGGCTCTTCGTACATCAACGACTTCCCCAACCAGGCTCGCCTGCAGCGGGTGGTGGTGCAGGCCGATGCTCAGGCGCGCATGCAGCCCGAGCAGATCCTGCAGATCAACGTGAGCAACAACCAGGGCCAGAGTGTGCCTTTGTCTGCCTTCGTGCGCGCCCGTTGGGTGAGTGGTCAGATGCAGGCTGTGCGCTACAACGGCTATCCCGCCATGCGTTTGGCGGGCGATGCGGCGCCCGGTTATTCCACCGGTCAGGCCATGGCCGAAATGGAAGCCCTGGCGGCGAAGTTGCCTCCTGGCATTGGCATCGAATGGACGGGCTTGTCGCGTGAAGAGCAGTTGTCCGGTTCGCAGGCCACCACCTTGCTGGTGTTCTCCTTGCTCGCCGTGTTCCTCTGTCTGGCGGCGCTGTACGAAAGCTGGTCCATTCCGTTTGCGGTGATGCTGGTGGTGCCTCTGGGTATCTTGGGCTCGCTGTTGGGGGCCAATCTGCGTGACCTGCCCAACGACGTATTCTTCAAAGTGGGCCTGATCACCATCATTGGCTTGTCAGCCAAGAACGCGATCCTGATCATCGAGTTTGCGCGAGAGCTGCAAAGCAAGGGCATGGGCGTGCTGGAGGCCACCTTGCAAGCCTGCCACCTGCGCTTCCGCCCCATCATCATGACCTCGGTGGCTTTCATCCTGGGCGTGTTGCCCCTGGTGGTGTCCACCGGCGCTGGTTCTGCCAGCCAGCGAGCCATTGGCACGGGCGTGATGAGCGGCATGATCGCCGCCACCGTGCTGGCCGTGTTCTTTGTGCCTGTGTTCTTCGTGGTGGTGCGTCGCTTCTTCCCGGCGCGTCCTGCCACTCAGGCCGTGGAGTCGTCTCATGAATAAGTCTTTGCGTTCACTGCTGTCGGTGGTCGCGGTGTCGAGCCTGGCTGCCTGTTCGCTGGCGCCGGTGTATCAACGTCCTGAGTTGGCCGCGCCAGCGCAACTGCCCGGCGATGCGGGTGCAAAGCCGGCGTCGTCCGCCTCCGCTCCCGCTGTAGCCGAAGTGCCCTGGAAGCAATACTTCCCAGATGCCCGTCTGCAAGGCCTCATTCGTCAGGCCCTGGACAGCAACCGTGACCTGCGTGTCGCGGTGCTCAATGTGGATCAGTTGCGTGCGGCGTATCAAATTCAAAACGCCGATCGCTTCCCCACATTGAACGGTACGGTCAGTGGCTCGCGTGGCCCGTCCAATGCGTCTCCTTACCCGCTCACCACCACCGTGACAGGTGGCGTGACCGTGGCGGCTTACGAGCTGGACCTGTTCGGTCGTGTTCGCTCGCTCAGCGAGGCTGCTTCGGCCCAAGTTCTGGCTTCGGAAGAGGCGCGCAAGTCGGCGCACATTGGCCTGGTCGCTTCGGTGGCCAACCAGTACTACGCCTTGTGGGCAGACCGGTGGCAACTGGCGCTGACCGAGCAGACCCTGCGCTCGCGCGAAGAGGCGCTCAAGCTCCTGCAGCTGAAGTTCGACAGCGGTGTGCTCAACGAACTGGACTTGCGTTCGGCTCAATCGCTGGTTGAGGCAGCGCGCATCACCCGGGCCCAGGCTCAGCGCCAGTGGTCGCAAGACCTCAATGCCCTGGCGCTGCTGGTGGGCGGTCCGGTTGCGGCCGATCGCTTGCCCCCCGAGCCCCAACTGGATGTGCAGACCCTGGGTCGCAGCGCCGACAGCCAGGGCGCGGCCCAGGCCGTGCTGGCTACCTTGTGGCCCGATCTGAGCGAGTTGCCTGTGGGCTTGTCGTCGGACGTGCTGCTGCAGCGTCCCGACATTGCTCAGGCCGAGCAACAGCTCATCGCGGCCAACGCCAACATTGGCGCGGCACGCGCGGCGCGTTTTCCTCGTATCAGCTTGACCGGCAGCGCTGGCGTCGTCAGCGACTCCCTGTCAGGCCTGTTTGACGATGGCCGCAATGCCTGGACCTTTGCGCCTTCTTTGAGCGTGCCCTTGTTTGATGCCGGGCGAGGCAAGGCAGGCGTCGATGCGGCCCTGGTCAAGCGCGACATCGCCGTGGCTCAGTACGACAAGGCTGTGCAAACCGCCTTCAAGGAAGTCGCTGACGCGCTGACCGCGCGCCGCACCTACGCCGAGCAAGCGCAAGCCCAGTTGGCCCAAGCCCAGGCTGAAGCCGCGCGCTTGCGCCTGTCGACCATGCGCTACGAAACCGGCGTGGCCAGCCAGTTGGATCTGCTGGATGCCCAGCGCAGTCTGTTTGCCTCGCAGCAGGCGCTGATTGCGGCCCAGTTGGCGCGCCAGCAGGCCCACATTGGTGTGTACCGTGCCTTGGGAGGTGGCTGGGTCGAGTCACAGGAGGGTTCCCAGTCGCGATAATCACGGGTGTGAATACCTCGACTGCCCCTTTGAGCCTGCGCGAGCGCTGGGCCCTGTACCTTGATCTGATCCGCTGGAACCGGCCTCAGGGCTGGTTGCTGCTCCTGTGGCCCACGCTGATGGCCTTGTGGCTGGCGGCGGGAGGCTTTCCGGGGTGGCATCTGCTCATCGTGTTCACGCTGGGCACGATTCTGATGCGAAGTGCCGGCTGCGCAGTCAATGACGTGGCCGACAAAGACTTCGACCGTCACGTCGAGCGCACCGCTCAACGCCCCATCACCAGTGGCAAGCTCTCGGTGAAAGAGTCCCTGGCTGTCGGGGCGGTGCTGGCCCTGGTGTCCTTCGCCTTGGTGCTCACCACCAACCCGTTCACCGTCGGGCTATCGTTCGGGGCGCTGGGCGTCACCATTCTCTACCCCTTCACCAAGCGCTTCTTTTCGATGCCCCAGGCCGTTCTGGGCGTGGCGTTCAGCTTTGGCATCCCCATGGCGTTCACCGCCATTCAGAATCAGGTGCCTGCCGTGGTCTGGTGGCTGATGGTGGGCAATCTGGGGTGGGTGCTGGCCTACGACACCGAATACGCCATGGTCGATCGCAATGACGACCTCAAGATCGGCATGCGCACCTCAGCCATCACCCTGGGGCGCTTCGATGTGGTCGGCGTGATGGGCTTCTATGCCCTGTGTTTGCTGTGCTGGTTCATGGCCGGTCAGGAAGCCGGTCGCGGCCTGTGGTTCAACCTGTCGCTGTTGGCGGCCGGGGCGCAGGCCCTGTGGCACGGGTGGCTCATCAAAGGGCGTGAGCGGATGGCCTGTTTCAAGGCCTTCCGCTTGAACCACTGGCTGGGGCTGACCGTGTGGGTGGGCCTGGTGGTTGACACGGCCCTGACCCACTGAGTCGCTGAGGGTGGCAGGCTCAGCGCCCGAACTCGTCGCCCAGTTCGCCTGCGCGCTTTTGCGCCGCGCGCATCGCCTGCACAAAGGCGGCTTTCACGCCCGAGGCTTCCATGCTGGTCAAGGCCGCATAGGTGGTGCCACCTTTCGAGGTCACCCGTTCGCGCAGCACGGCAGGGCTTTCGCTCGATTGGCTGGCCAGTGTGGTGGCGCCCCCGAAGGTGGCCAGCGCCAACTGGCGGCCTTGCTCGGCGCTCAGGCCCATGTCCTGCGCGGCCTGCATCATGCCTTCGATGAAATAGAACACGTAAGCCGGGCCCGAGCCTGACAGGGCCGTCACGGCGTCCAGATCGGCTTCCTGTTGCACCCACATGGCTTGCCCGGTGGGTTCGACCATGCCTTGAATTTGCTGCCGTTCTGCTTCGCTCACCTCGGGGCGGGCAAACAGGCCGGTCATGCCCTGGCCGACCAGGGCCGGGGTGTTGGGCATGGCCCGCACGATGCGCGGCGTGCCCAGCAGGCGGGCGATGTCGTCCGTACGCAAGCCGGCCATCACGCTGTAGTGCAGCGCATGGCCAGTCAACGCAGCGTAGGTCTGAGCCGCATCCTTGAATTGCTGGGGCTTGACGGCCCACACCACCGTTTGCGCTTGCTGCAGGTTGGCTTGTGGGCCTTCCGCCGTTTGCACGCCCAGTGTCTCAGTCAGGCGCTGGCGTTGCTCGGCCACTGGGTCAATGACCAGAATGGACGAAGGGGCGCGACCTTGCCGCAACAGGCCGCCAATGATGGCGGTGGCCATGTTGCCGCCGCCGATGAATGCGATGTCGATCGAAGTACTCATGGGCCCAATCATGCCTGAACCACGCCAGCCTGCCGCAGCGGCGGTCACCGGTGGCCAAAAATGGCGGTGCCAATGCGAACCAGGGTGGCGCCTTCTTCTACCGCGGCTTCCAGGTCATTGCTCATGCCCATCGACAGGGTGTCCACAGCCAGTCCAGCCGCGCGCCACTGCTCGAACAGCGTGCGCACCAGACGCAGCGCGGCGTGTTGCACGGCGGGGTCGGGACTGGGGGCGGGCAGGGCCATGATGCCGCGCAGGGTCAGTCTCGGCAACTGAGCCACCGCCTGAGCCAAAGCCAGTGATTCCTCGGGCGCGCAGCCGCTCTTGCTGTCTTCCCCACTGGTGTTCACTTGCACACACACCTGCAAGGGAGGCAGATGTGCGGGGCGCTGTTCACTCAGGCGTTGGGCAATTTTCAGTCGATCGACTGTATGGACCCAGTCAAATGCCTCGGCCACGGGCCGGGTTTTGTTGCTTTGCAGCGGCCCGATCAGGTGCCATTCCAGTTCGGAGCGAATATCCGACAGGGCGGCAATCTTGTCGAGCGCCTCCTGAACGTAGTTTTCTCCAAACAGTTTTTGCCCCGCGTTGAATGCTTCACGCACATTCTCGGCAGGAAATGTCTTGCTGACCGCCAGCAGCGTCACACTGGTCTCTTCGCGGAGAACCTTCAAACAAGCCTGGGAAATACGGTTTCTAACGAGTTGTAGGTTGTTTGCGATCGTCGCCATAATGGTCCGTCGAGGATTTCTCTAGCCGAATATCATCCATGGATATCACCCAACTGCTCGCGTTCTCGGTCAAAAACAAGGCATCTGACTTGCACTTGTCTGCAGGCCTGCCCCCCATGATTCGCGTGCACGGCGATGTCCGGCGCATCAACGTCGACGCCCTGGACCACAAGCAGGTCCACGACATGGTGTACGACATCATGAACGACTCGCAGCGCAAGCACTACGAAGAAACGCTGGAGTGCGACTTCTCCTTCGAAATTCAAGGTCTGGCGCGTTTCCGGGTCAACGCCTTCAACCAGAACCGTGGGGCGGGCGCCGTATTCCGGACCATTCCCTCCAAAATCCTGACGCTCGAGCAGCTCAATGCCCCCAAGGTGTTCCAGGATCTGGCCTTGAAGCCGCGTGGTTTGGTACTGGTCACGGGCCCCACCGGTTCCGGTAAATCGACCACCCTGGCCGGCATGGTCAACCACCTCAACGAAACCGAGTACGGCCACATCCTCACGGTGGAAGACCCCATCGAATTCGTGCATGAATCGAAAAAATGCCTGATCAACCAGCGCGAAGTCGGTCCGCACACCATGAGTTTCAACAACGCCTTGCGTTCGGCGCTGCGTGAAGACCCCGACGCCATCCTCGTGGGTGAAATGCGTGACCTGGAAACCATTCGTCTGGCCTTGACGGCGGCTGAAACCGGCCACTTGGTGTTTGGCACCTTGCACACCTCCAGCGCCGCGAAAACCATTGACCGGGTGGTCGACGTGTTCCCCGCAGCCGAAAAAGACATGGTTCGCGCCATGTTGTCCGAATCTCTGCAGGCCGTGATTTCACAAACCCTGTGCAAGACCAAAGATGGGCAGGGTCGGGTTGCCGCCCACGAAATCATGGTGGGCACGGCGGCCATTCGAAACCTGATTCGCGAAAACAAGATCGCGCAGATGTACTCGGCTATCCAGACCGGTAACTCTCAGGGCATGCAGACCCTGGACCAGAATCTGGCCGACTTGGTGCGTCGTAACGTGATTTCGCCGGCCGAGGCGCGCGCCAAGGCCAAGTTCCCAGAAAACTTCCCAGGCTGACATGAAACGACTGCTGGACCGATTCGTATCAGGCGTCTCCTCGGCGTCGAACACCCGGCCGGGCGACCTTGGCGGGGCGCGGCCAGCGCCGCCTCAAGCCGACGACGAAGGCTTTTTCGCCACCCAGTTTCTGGAGCGACCCGAGCAAGCCCGAGCCACCTCGGCCTGGACGGCGCGAGCCTTGGCTGTAGGCGCGCATGCGCTTGAGCCCGCCCAGGGGCTGGAGCTGCTGCTCAAGGCCTGGGGCAGTGATGCCCTGATGGCCTCGCTCAGCAACGAAGACCGCCGCAAGCTACTCGACCACCTCGACTTCATTTCCGTGCCCCCTGGGCGCGAGCTCATTCAGCAAGACGAAAAGGGCGACTACGCCCTGATCGTGCTGGAAGGCTTGGTGGCCGTGGACCGCGTGCAGCCCACCGGCGCACGCGCACGGCTGGCCGAAGCCCGTGAAGGCGACGTCTTGGGTGAAATGTCGCTGCTGGATGCGGGGGCCCGTTTCGCGTCTTGTATGACCCTGAGTCGGTGCTCGATTGCGGTCCTCACCAGCGGCGCGCTGGATGAGTTGGCCATCGAGGAGCCCCGCCTGGGCATGGCCCTGATGGCCTCGACCGCCCGCCGCTTGTCATTGCGCATGCGTCAACTCAGTGCTCGACTCGGCGCCCTGTTGGCGGCAGGCTGATACAGGCCAAGACCCCAGTATTCATAATTTAAGGACGGTGCGATGGAACGCGACCAGGCTTCGAAATTCATCAACGATCTGCTGCGGCTCATGGTGGCCCGTGGCGGCTCCGATCTGTTTCTGACAGCCGATTTCCCGCCCGCCATCAAGGTCGACGGCAAGGTCACCAAAGTGTCGCCCCAGCCGCTCACCGCGCAGCACACCATCTCTTTGGCGCGCGCGGTCATGAACGACAAGCAGTCCGCTGAGTTCGAGCGCACCAAGGAGTGCAACTTCGCCATCTCACCCGGCGGCATCGGTCGCTTCCGGGTCAATGCCTTTGTGCAGCAAGGCTGCATTGGCATGGTCATGCGGGTCATTCCGCAGCAGTTGCCCACGGTGGACGGCCTGGGCCTGCCCCAGATCCTCAAGGAAGTGGTCATGGCCAAGCGCGGCCTGCTCATTTTGGTGGGGGCCACGGGCTCGGGTAAATCGACCACGTTGGCGGCCATGGTCGACCACCGCAACGAAAACTCTTACGGCCACATCATCACCATCGAAGACCCGGTCGAATTCGTGCACCCGCACAAGAACTGCATCGTCACGCAGCGCGAAGTGGGCATCGACACCGATGGCTGGGAAATGGCCCTGAAGAACACCCTGCGCCAGGCGCCCGACGTCATTCTCATGGGCGAAATCCGCGATCGCGAAACCATGGAACACGCCGTGGCCTTTGCCGAAACCGGTCACTTGTGTATGGCCACGCTGCACGCCAACAGCGCGAACCAGGCGCTGGACCGCATCATCAACTTCTTCCCTGAAGAGCGTCGCGCCCAGTTGCTGATGGACTTGTCGCTCAACCTGCGTGGCCTGGTGTCTCAGCGCCTGTTGCCTCGCCAGGAAGGCAAGGGCCGGGTGGCCGCAGTGGAAATCCTGCTCAACACGCCGCTGGTCTCTGACCTCATCTTCAAGGGTGAAGTGGGGGAGATCAAGGAGCTGATGAAGAAGTCGCGCGAGCAGGGCATGCAAACCTTCGACCAGGCGCTGTACGACCTCTACGAGGGCAACTACGTCAACTACGAAGACGCCTTGCGCAACGCCGACTCGATCAACGACCTGCGCTTGCAGATCAAGCTCAACAGCCAGCGCGCCCGCAATCAGGACTTGGCGGCTGGCACCGAGCACCTCCAGATCGTCTGATCTGCCAGAATCGGTGTCCTCCGCCGCTCACCCTTGGCGGCACCAAGGACACCGATGATCGCCCCTCGAACTTACGAAGCCACCCCCGCCCGTCGCATCGCCTTCATTGGCCTGGGCACCATGGGGGCCCCCATGGCCGCGCACTTGGTTCGCGCTGGCCATACCGTCACCGTCTACAACCGCACCGCCGCCAAGGCCCAGGCCTGGGTCGCCGAATGCGGGGGGCGTGTCGCGCAGACCCCTGCTGACGCAGCCGATGGCGCCGACATGGTCATCACCTGCGTGGGCAACGACGACGACCTGCGTCAGGTTTGCATGGGGGTCGATGGCGCATTTCAACGCATGCCGGCGGGCGCCGTGCTCGTGGATCACACCACCACCTCGGCGCAGGTGGCGCGCGAACTCTCTGAACATGCACACCAAAAGGGCCTGCACTTCATCGACGCACCGGTCTCCGGAGGCAACCTCGGCGCCATCAATGGTGTGCTCACCGTCATGTGCGGCGGCCAGGTCGAAGCGTTTGAACGCGTCCGGCCTGTGGTGATGGCCTACGCGCGCGCGGTCACATGGTTGGGCGAAGCGGGCGCCGGTCAGTTGGCCAAAATGGTCAACCAGATCTGTGTGGCCGGCTTGCTGCAAGGTTTGTCAGAAGCCCTCGCTTTTGGTCAGAAAGCGGGTCTGGATATGCACAAAGTGCTCGACGTGATTTCGCAGGGCGCTGCGTCGAGCTGGCAAATGCAAAACCGCGGCCCGACCATGGTCGATGACCGTTTTGATTTTGGTTTCGCGGTGGACTGGATGCGCAAAGACCTGGGCCTGTGCCTCGAGGAAGCTCGCCGCCAGGGCGCCATGCTTCCGGCTACCGCCTTGATCGACCAGTTCTACGCAGACATCCAGGCCCAAGGCGGCGGTCGCTGGGATACCTCCAGCCTCATCCGCCGCCTGCGCTGAAAGCGCTCAGGGTTGAGCTGGCGGCAGCGGCTGAACCTGAACCGGGTCAGCGGGTGTCAGGGGCGTGGTCGTCACAGCCGGCGCGGCTGGGGTCGGGGAGGGGGCGGTTGATGGCGAGGTGCTGTTCAGCGGCACGCCATTGAGGCGTGTGGGTGCGGGCAGTTTGTTGGCCAACTCGTTTTCCGTCAGGATCTGAAACACCTTCACCACGCGGCGCACGCCCTTGATGGTCGCGATCAACTCCGAGGCACGCTTGGCCTCGCGTTCGGTCACCATCCCCATCATGTAGACCTCACCGCGCTCCACCACCACCTTGTAGGCGTTGGACACCAGGTCTGGCGCATCCACCAGGGTTGCGCGCACTTTTGTCGACAGCACGATGTCGTTGCCCCGCGTCGAGATCGACGAAGCAGGCATCACCGCCAACTCATTGATCACGCCATTGAGGTTCTCGATGCCTTGCACAGCCTGCTCGGCCGCTGCGCGCTCGGCCTCGGTTGGCACTTCGCCCGTCAGCAGCAACAAACGGTTGTAGGCGTTCGCATTCACGTGGCCCTTCTCGCTGACCACATCACGCAGGCGGCTGCCGGCCTTCAATTCAATGGTCTGGTCCTCCACCTGGGTGCCCGACGTGCGGCGATCCGTCGCCACGAAGGCCCCGCCCGCAGCGGTTCCCAGCAACAAAGGGGCGCACCCCATCAAGCCGCCAGACAAAGACCCCGCCACCATCAGGCCGGCGGCCCAACGCGAAGCAGAACGCTTCCACATTTGATTTTTCATGAGCCTTGCTCTCCAAGCAAACACGTGTCCACTGCGGAACACAAGCCATGCAGCCCCATCCAGGCCATGGCAAACAATTGCGCCGTCTGAGTTCCCGGCACGGGCACCCACACATCCGTATCTCGCAGCAGCGGACCCACCACTGCGGCGGCCTCTCCGGTGAACGCCACCAGAATCAAGTCCAGGTCGCGCGCCACTTCTGTCGCCGCCACCAGATCGGGCGAATCGGTTTCCAGCGAAAACACCAGCCAAACATCACCCGGATGCCCCAGGGCTTGCACCTGCTGAGCCAATGTCGGCTGCAAAGCATGCGCAGGTTCGGTCAATGCCAGCGCGGCCAGAGGCGGGCGTTCACGCCCACGACCACTCACCAGCACCGCTGCAGCCTGCTGGGCCAAGCAGCCTGCTTCGGCGTCGCCAGAGCAAATCACCTTGCCCCCCGTCGTCACGGTATGCACGATCGCCTGGGCGGCAAAACTCAATTGATGCGCCAGTCGATCGGACGACTGGTACAGCAGGTCAGCCATCTCCAAAAAGGGCTGCTGCAGATAGGGCTGAAAAGACACTTCCGACATGGCGCGGATGATAAGCCCAATGACGTCAGCCGCGAGCGCCCTCAGCTCGCATCGAAGGCTGCAGGAATCCAGTTCAGTTCATCACCCTCCAGCGCGACCACATCGAAACGGCACGGGGGCCAAGGGTGCACCGACTGCAAATAGTGGCGCGCCCCCCTGATACAGCGCAACTGCTTGCTGCGCCCGATCGACGCGGCCGCGCCCCCGTGGTCACTGCGCGCGCGTGCGCGCACCTCCACAAACACCAAAGTCCCATCTGGTGCGCGCATGATCAAGTCCACCTCCGCGCCAGGTGCGCTCGGGCCTCGCGCCACCCGATAATTGCGCTCCACCAATACCAATCCACGCGTCTGCAGGTATGCCAACGCGCGGTCCTCTGCTTCATCGCCCCGGGATTTTGTTGTGACCTTCGATGCCAAATCGCTGCTCCAGGCAGCTGCCAACGTCGCTGCCGGCCAGCAGTATCCCAAAGGTGCGCTGTACCTGGTTGCCACCCCCATTGGAAACCTGGCCGACATCACCCTGCGAGCCGTCCACGTGCTGCAACTGGCCGACCTCGTTGCTTGTGAAGACACCCGGGTCACCGGGCAATTCCTGCGGCATCTGGGGCTGGACAAGAAAATGACCGCATTGCACCAGCACAACGAAGTCGGGGCTGCACAACAACTGTTGGCGCAGTTGCAGGCAGGCGCACGCATCGCCTACGTCAGCGACGCAGGCACCCCCGCCGTGTCTGACCCGGGCGCCCACCTCGTCTGCGCAGCGCAGTCCGCGGGCATCCCCGTCATTCCCCTGCCCGGCGCCAGCAGCGTCACCACAGCCGTCAGCGCTGCTGGCGACACCGTGGCCCAAGGCTTTCGCTTTCTCGGCTTCCTGCCCGCCAAAGGCGTGGCGCGCCAAACCACCCTGCGTGACGCGCTCACCCCGGGGTGCAGCCTCGTCTTGTTTGAAGCCCCCCACCGCATCGAAGCCCTGGCGCGCGACCTGGCTGAAGTGATCCCCCAAGGTCGTGTCACTCTGTGCCGCGAACTCACCAAACAGTTCGAAGAAATCGACACCATCGACGTCGCAGCCATGTCCGCCTGGTTGCTGGCCAATCCCCACCGGCAAAGGGGGGAATTCGTACTCGTCGTGCATGCCAAGCCGCTGCGAGACGACGCGGCCACTTTGACCCCCGCCCAAGCCGAGCTGCTCAAGGCCCTGGTCGCCCATTTGCCGGTCAAGCAAGCCGCCGGCCTCGTTGCTGATGTCACCGGCTTGCCTCGCAAGGCCTTATACGAGCAAGCCCTCCAATGGCGGCAGGAACAACCCTGATGGCGCTTTTGCTGCAGCGCCCGCATCGATGGGGCCAAGTGTCTACAATGAACCCATGATCGCCGTTGAAGCCACCCTAGCCCGCCTTCAGACCGCCCGTGAGCTCCTGCTCGCCCCCTACGGTCTGGACGAATCCACCCTGCTCAAAGCGCTCAAAGTCATCACCCAGCATCGGGTTGACGACGCGGACCTGTACTTCCAGTACACCCGCAGCGAAGGGTGGAGCCTCGAAGAGGGCATCGTCAAATCGGGCAGTTTCGGCATCGATCAAGGCGTCGGTGTGCGAGCCATCTCTGGCGAAAAAACCGCCTTCGCCTATTCCGACGATATTTCAGAAGCGGCCCTGTTGGATGCGGCCCGTACCGTTCGCACCATTGCAGCCGCCGGCCAAAGTCGTCGCATCAAGGTCGATGCGCACCGAGTCGCGGCCAGCCGCAGCCTCTACCCAGCCTTTGACCCGATCGCCTCGCTCGACAGCGCCGCCAAAGTGGCCCTGCTGGAAGATGTTGAGCGTCGCGCCCGAGCCAAAGATCCCCGCGTCTCCCAGGTCATGGCAGGCCTTGGGTGTGAATACGACGTCATCCTCGTGGCCCGTGCCGACGGCACCCTGGCCGCCGACGTCCGCCCCTTGATCCGCTTGTCCCTCACCGTGATCGCCGAGCAGAACGGGCGCCGGGAGGTGGGCTCCAGCGGTGGTGGCGGGCGGCACAACCTCTCCTATTTCACGCCGGAACTCACCCAAAAGTATGTCGACCAGGCCGTCCATGCGGCCCTGGTGAACCTGGAATCTCGTCCTGCCCCGGCCGGCGAGATGACGGTCGTGCTGGGCAACGGCTGGCCCGGCATTCTCTTGCACGAGGCGGTTGGTCATGGCCTTGAAGGCGACTTCAACCGAAAAGGCTCCAGCGTGTTTTCTGGCCGAGTGGGCCAACAAGTCGCTGCCAAGGGCGTCACCGTTCTGGATGACGGTACCCTGCCGGATCGTCGTGGCTCGCTCAACGTCGATGACGAGGGGCACGCCACCCAGCGCACCGTGCTGATTGAAGACGGCATCCTGCGTGGCTACATGCAGGACGCTACCAATGCCCGTCTGATGAAGGTGGCGCCCACCGGCAACGGCCGCCGCGAAAGTTACGCCCACCTGCCCATGCCCCGCATGACCAATACCTACATGCTGGCCGGCGACAAAGACCCTCAGGAAATCGTTGCATCCATTGATCGCGGTTTGTACGCTGTCAACTTCGGCGGGGGGCAGGTCGACATCACCTCGGGCAAGTTCGTGTTCTCTGCCTCCGAGGCCTACTGGGTCGAAAACGGCAAAATCCAGTATCCCGTCAAGGGCGCCACACTCATCGGCAACGGCCCTGACGCGATGACCCGCGTCAGCATGATTGGCAACGACCTCGCACTCGACAGTGGCGTGGGCACCTGCGGCAAAGAGGGGCAAAGCGTCCCCGTTGGGGTGGGCCAGCCCACTCTGCGCATCGACGGATTGACCGTCGGAGGCACAGCCTGAAATAGTTGTTGACATCGATTCGTGAAGTCATGCATAATGCAAGGCTTCGCTGATTGATCCTTTGTTCTCAGCCCGAAAGCCCTCGGTTTGGCGTTGTTTGCCAGATTGCTGCGGCGGGAAACCGGAGAGCAGAGAGTCCTTCAGATCCGCCCGTTCTACGGGCCCAAGACTGACCGTTCGTTGTTGTGCAGTGGTTTGTGCAGCCGATCGGGCCAAGTTGGGGTAACCATGATCCAAATGCAATCGCGACTTGACGTCGCTGACAACACTGGTGCTAAGAGCGTCATGTGCATCAAGGTGCTCGGTGGCTCTAAGCGTCGTTACGCCGGTATCGGCGACATCATCAAGGTGAGCATCAAAGAAGCTGCACCTCGTGGCCGCGTCAAGAAGGGCGAGGTCTACAGCGCTGTGGTCGTCCGTACTGCCAAGGGTGTTCGTCGTCAAGACGGCTCTCTGGTTAAGTTTGACGGTAACGCCGCCGTGCTGCTCAACGCCAAGCTGGAGCCAATCGGCACACGCATCTTCGGCCCAGTTACGCGTGAACTGCGTACTGAGCGCTTCATGAAGATCGTTTCGCTGGCTCCCGAGGTTCTGTAATCCCTCGGCGCAACGCAAAGGACAGCTCATGAACAAACTCAAGACAGGCGATCAGGTCATCGTTCTGACCGGTCGCGACAAAGGCAAGCGTGGCACCGTCTCCGCTCGCGTGGATGCTGACCATCTGTTGGTTGAAGGTGTGAACGTTGCCAAAAAGCACGTGCGCCCCAACCCAATGAAGGGCACCACTGGCGGCATCGTTGACAAGACCATGCCTATCCACCAGTCCAACGTGGCAATTTTCAACCCTGCCTCTGGCAAGGCTGACCGCGTCGGTATCAAGCTCCTGGCTGACGGCAAGAAAGTGCGCGTCTTCAAGTCCAGCGGCGAAGAAATCAAGGCTTGACGAGGTCACACATGTCTCAACAACAAGCTCGCCTGCAGCAGATCTATCGCGAGAAGATCGTTCCCGAACTGATGCAAAAGTTCGGCTACAAGTCGATCATGGAAGTGCCGCGCCTGACCAAGATCACCCTGAACATGGGTGTCTCGGAAGCCGTGTCGGACAAAAAGGTCATGGAGCACGCTGTGAGCGACCTGACCAAGATCGCTGGTCAAAAGCCCGTGGTCACCATGTCTCGTAAGGCTATCGCTGGTTTCAAGATCCGCGAAAACATGCCAATCGGTTGCATGGTTACCCTGCGTGGCGTCACCATGTTCGAATTCCTGGATCGCTTTGTCACTGTTTCGCTGCCCCGCGTTCGTGACTTCCGCGGTATCAATGGTCGCTCTTTCGACGGTCGCGGTAACTACAACGTCGGCGTCAAAGAACAGATCATCTTCCCGGAAATCGAATACGACAAGATCGACGCCCTCCGTGGTCTGAATATCAGCATCACGACGACGGCCAAGACCGACGAAGAGGCCAAGGCTCTCCTGGCTGCATTCAAGTTCCCGTTCAAGAACTGAGGTACATCGTGGCAAAAGTCTCTCTGAAGCAACGCGAAGAAAAGCGCGAAAAGCTGGTTGCCAAGTACGCCAAGAAGTACGCCGAACTGAAGGCCATCATCGATGACGCCAAGAAGTCGGAAGAAGAGCGCTACGCTGCCCGTCTTGAGTTGCAAAAGTTGCCTCGCAACGCCAACCCAACCCGTCTGCGCGCTCGCTGCAACCTGACCGGTCGTCCGCGTGGCACGTTCCGTCAGTTTGGTCTGGGTCGTTCGAAGATCCGTGAATTGGCTTTCGCTGGCGACATCCCTGGTGTCACCAAGGCGAGCTGGTAATCCCAGCAGGGCACGAATAGGAGTTATCCCATGAGCATGAGTGATCCCATCGCCGACATGCTGACCCGTATCCGTAACGCACAAATGGTCGACAAGGCCAGCGTTTCGGTTCCGTCGTCCAAGCTGAAAGTCGCGATTGCCCAGGTCCTGAAGGACGAAGGCTACATTGACGGTTTCGCCGTCACCGGTGAGGCTGCAAAGCCCACACTGGAAATTTCGTTGAAGTACTACGCTGGTCGCCCAGTCATTGAGCGCATCGAGCGTGTGAGCCGCCCTGGCCTGCGCATCTACAAGGGCCGTCACGACATCCCTCAGGTCATGAATGGCCTGGGTGTTGCAATCGTGACCACCCCCAAGGGTGTCATGACCGACCGTAAGGCTCGCGCTGCCGGTATCGGTGGCGAAGTGCTCTGCTACGTCGCCTAATCCTGAGGAGCAATCGCAATGTCCCGCGTTGGAAAAATGCCGATCGCCGTCCCTCAAGGTGTGGACGTGAAGATCACCCCCGAAGCCGTGACCGTCAAGGGCGGTCTGGGTTCCCTGTCGTTGCCGGCTAACAGCTTGGTCACCGTGTCGCAAGATGGCGCCACGCTGAAGGTTGCTCCGGTTAACGATTCTGCTGAAGCCAATGCCATGTCCGGCACCTTCCGTGCTCTGCTGTCCAACACCGTCAACGGTGTCAGCAAGGGTTTTGAGAAGAAGCTGAGCCTGGTGGGTGTGGGTTTCCGTGCCCAAGCCCAAGGTCAGAAGCTGAACCTGCAAATTGGTTTCTCGCACCCCGTCGTCAAGGAAATGCCAGCAGGTATCAAGGTTGAGACTCCATCTCAAACCGAAATCCTGATCAAGGGTATGGACCGTCAAGTGGTGGGTCAGATTGCAGCCGAAGTGCGCGCATTCCGTCCTCCTGAGCCTTACAAGGGCAAGGGCATCCGCTACGTCGACGAGCGCGTGGTCTTGAAAGAGACCAAGAAGAAGTAAGGAGCTGATTCATCATGGCAATGAGCAAGAAAGAACAGCGCCTGCGCCGCGCCCGTCAGACTCGCGCACGCATCGCTTTGCAAGGCGCTGTGCGCCTGACCGTTACTCGCTCGAACCTGCATATCTACGCCAGCGTGATTTCTGGCGACGGTTCGAAGGTCTTGGCTACCGCCTCGACCGCCGAGAAGGAAGTGCGCGACCAAGTCAAGAATGGTGGCAACGCTACTGCAGCGGCTCTGATCGGCAAGCGTATCGCCGAAAAGGCCAAGGCTGCTGGCGTCGAGAAGGTCGCTTTCGACCGCGCTGGCTACCAGTACCACGGTCGTATCAAGGCTTTGGCTGATGCTGCGCGTGAAGCCGGCCTTCAGTTCTAAGCCGAGTCTGCAACCGGAAGGAATTTCAAATGGCTAAGTTTTCACCCAAGGTAGCAGACGAAGGTCGCGACGACGGTCTGCGCGAAAAAATGATCCAGGTGAACCGCGTGACCAAAGTGGTCAAGGGCGGTCGGATCATGGGTTTCGCTGCTTTGACAGTGGTCGGCGACGGCGATGGTCGCGTTGGCATGGGCAAAGGTAAGGCGCGTGAAGTGCCTCTGGCTGTGCAAAAAGCCATGGACCAGGCCCGTCGCAACATGGTCAAGGTTCCGCTGAAGAACGGTTCCGTGCACCACAACGTGACTGGTGAGCACGGCGCAGCCAAGGTGCTGATCGCTCCTGCTGCTCCTGGTACCGGTATCATTGCCGGCGGCCCAATGCGTGCTGTCTTCGAAGTGATGGGCATCACTGATGTGGTGGCCAAGAGCCTCGGCTCCTCGAACCCCTACAACATGGTTCGTGCCACTTTCGACGCCCTGAACAAGGCGACGACTCCTGCTGAAGTCGCTGCCAAGCGCGGTCTGGCTGTTGAACAGCTGTTCAACTGATCGCTGGAGATTGAGCATGAGCGAAAAGAAAACCCTCACCGTCAAGCTGGTTCGCAGCCCGATCGGCACCAAAGCTGATCACCGCGCCACCGTGCGTGGCCTGGGTCTGCGTCGTATGAACGGCACCCGCGTCTTGGAAGACACGCCCGCTGTGCGCGGCATGATCAACAAGGTCCGCTACATGGTCGAAGTGGTGTAAGCCACTGCTGATTTGGGATAACACCATGGAACTCAATACCATCAAGCCCTCCGAGGGCGCCAAGCACGCCAAGCGCCGCGTCGGTCGCGGCATTGGCTCGGGCCTGGGCAAGACTGCTGGTCGTGGTCACAAGGGTCAGAAGTCGCGTTCCGGCGGCTACCATAAGGTCGGTTTCGAAGGCGGTCAAATGCCTCTGCAACGCCGCCTGCCCAAGCGTGGCTTCAAGTCTCAGTCGCTGAAGTACAACGCAGAAATCACTTTGTCCGAGCTGCAAGCTCTGGGCGCAGCTGAAGTGGATCTGCTGACCCTGAAGCAAGCTGGTCTGGTGCCTCAATTGGCCAAGGTCGTCAAGGTGATCAAGTCGGGCGAACTGTCCGCCAAGGTTGCTCTGAAGGGCATTGGTGCTACCGCAGGCGCCAAGGCAGTGATCGAAGCTGCTGGTGGCTCGCTGGCTGAATAAGCCAAGCACAAGCAAGACCGTAACGACTGAATAGGACTCAGAGCGTGGCGACTTCTCCCAATCAACTGGCACAAGGCGGCAAGTTCGGCGACCTCAAGCGTCGTCTGACTTTCCTGCTTCTCGCGCTGGTCGTATACCGAGTCGGGGCTCATATCCCCGTGCCTGGTATCGATCCTTCGCAGTTGCAGCAGCTGTTCAAGGGTCAGCAGGGCGGCATCCTGAGTCTGTTCAACATGTTCTCCGGTGGCGCTCTGTCGCGCTTCACGGTCTTTGCGCTGGGCATCATGCCCTACATCTCTTCGTCCATCATCATGCAGATGATGGGCTATGTGATTCCTACGCTGGAGTCCCTCAAGAAAGAGGGCGAGGCTGGGCGTCGCAAGATCACACAGTACACGCGGTATGCGACTGTTGGTCTGGCGCTATTTCAGTCCTTCGGGATTGCTGTGGCGCTGGAAGGCACCGCTGGCTTGGTGATCAATCCTGGTCTGGGTTTCAAGCTCACCACAGTGATCAGCCTGACGGCTGGCACCATGTTTTTGATGTGGTTGGGTGAGCAAATCACCGAGCGCGGCTTGGGTAACGGTATCTCCATCTTGATTTTTGGTGGTATCGCTGCTGGTTTGCCTGCTGCCATTGGTGGTCTGTTTGAGTTGGTTCGTACTGGTGCCATGAGCATCCCGGCAGCGATCTTCATCGTCGCGCTGGTGATCTTGGTGACCTACTTTGTGGTGTTTGTTGAGCGGGGTCAGCGCAAGATCTTGGTCAACTATGCCAAGCGTCAAGTCGGCAACCGTGTCTACGGTGGTCAGGCATCGCATCTGCCTTTGAAGATCAATATGGCAGGCGTGATCCCTCCGATCTTTGCGTCGTCGATCATTTTGCTGCCAACAACTGCGGTGGGTTGGTTTGCCACGGGTGAAAGCATGCGCTGGTTGAAGGACATCGCTTCGATGTTGTCGCCAGGTCAGCCGATCTACGTGATCTTGTATTCTGTTGCCATTGTGTTCTTCTGCTTCTTCTACACGGCGTTGGTGTTCAACAGCCGCGAGACGTCGGAGAACCTGAAAAAGAGTGGGGCATTCATTCCGGGGATCCGTCCGGGTGACCAAACTGCTCGATATATTGATAAGATCTTGGCCCGTTTGACTCTGGCTGGTGCCGTCTACATCACTGCGGTGTGTTTGCTGCCCGAGTTCCTGGTCTTGAAGTACAACGTGCCTTTCTATTTCGGTGGGACTTCCCTGCTCATCATCGTGGTTGTAACGATGGACTTCTGGGCGCAGGTGCAGTCTTACGTGATGTCTCAGCAGTATGACTCTCTGCTGAAGAAGGCAAATTTTAAAGCTGGTTAAACGCGGCAGGTAGCGCAGGTCGATATGGCGAAAGACGACGTCATTCAAATGCAAGGCGAGATTCTGGAAAATCTCCCTAACGCTACTTTCCGTGTCAAGCTAGAAAATGGACATGTCGTCCTCGGTCACATCTCCGGAAAGATGCGTATGCACTACATCCGCATTCTGCCTGGCGATAAAGTGACCGTGGAGTTGACACCGTACGATTTGAGTCGTGCTCGCATCGTGTTCCGGGCGAAGTGAGCTTGAAGTTAAGTTGACCCCGGAAACGTGGGCGAATTTCCGTTGAAGTATCAACGGTTCAGGAGAAGACCATGAAAGTCTCGGCATCCGTCAAGGTTATGTGCCGCAATTGCAAAATCATCCGCCGCAAGGGCGTGGTTCGTGTGATCTGCACCGATCCCCGTCACAAGCAGCGCCAGGGTTAATCCCGGCCAGGCGACGAAACACGCGTTCAGAGGACAGTTATGGCACGTATTGCTGGCATCAACATTCCGCCGCACAAGCATACCGAAATCGGTCTGACTTCGATCTACGGCATTGGTCGCACCACCGCGCAGAAAATCTGCACGGCTGCAGGTATCGCTTTCGATAAGAAGGTGAAAGACCTGACAGACAGCGATCTGGAAAAGATTCGTGAAGAAGTGGGCAAGCTCACCATTGAAGGTGACCTGCGTCGCGAGCTCACGATGAATATCAAGCGCCTGATGGATCTGGGTTGCTATCGCGGTTTCCGTCACCGCCGTGGCTTGCCTTGCCGCGGCCAACGCACTCGCACGAATGCGCGTACTCGCAAGGGTCCGCGCAAGGCGATTGCCGGCAAGAAGTGATTCGGGCATCGTTCATTAAGATCTGAGCCAGCCCCGTACTGGTCTAGCTTCGAGAGAAGGTTTTTATGGCTAAAGCACCTGCCAACAGCGCTGCTCGTCGTGTTAGCAAGAAGGTCCGCAAGAACATTGCGGACGGTATTGCTCACGTGCACGCTTCGTTCAACAACACCATCATCACCATCACCGACCGTCAAGGCAATGCTTTGTCCTGGGCTTCGTCGGGTGGTCAGGGTTTCAAGGGCTCGCGTAAGTCCACTCCCTTCGCTGCCCAGGTGGCTGCTGAAGTGGCAGGTCGCGCCGCTCAAGAGCAAGGCATCAAGAACCTGGACGTCGAGATCAAGGGTCCAGGCCCCGGTCGCGAGTCTTCCGTTCGCGCACTGGCTTCGCTCGGCATCCGTATCAATTCGATTTCGGATGTGACTCCTGTGCCGCACAACGGTTGCCGTCCTCAGAAGCGTCGCCGCATCTAATGACGGTGAGGGGGTGCGTAGCCCTCTCATTTGAACGCGATTGCTAAGCGCCACCCTCGTGTGGCGCTTAGTCGCCTCCAAACTTGGCATATCGCGTGCTCAGGTCAAGCTTTTGCTTGCCTGGGCTAGTTTCGTTGCTATAATCACGAGTTTTCTCCGTTCGCCAAAGTGCGCCTGTTCGGCGTGGCTGTGGCGGTTTCGTTGAAGCCCACCGTCTGAGCGAATTTCATAATACCCGCCAGACTCGCGTTGGATGCGACGGCATCTGACGTCAGATTCACATCAAGGATATACAAGTGGCACGTTACCTCGGACCCAAGGCCAAACTGGCCCGCCGCGAAGGCACCGACCTGTTTTTGAAGAGCGCCCGTCGCCCCATCAGCGACAAGGCCAAGTTCGACACCAAGCCTGGCCAGCATGGCCGTACCTCCGGTTCGCGTACCTCTGACTTCGGCGTGCAATTGCGCGAGAAGCAGAAGGTCAAGCGCATGTACGGCGTGCTGGAAAAGCAATTCCGTCGTTACTTTGCTGAGGCCGATCGCCGCAAGGGCAGCACCGGTGCCAACCTGCTGTTCCTGCTGGAATCGCGTCTGGACAACGTCGTCTACCGTATGGGCTTTGCCTCCACTCGTGCTGAAGCTCGCCAATTGGTGGGTCACAAGGGCATCGTGGTGAACGGCCAAGTGGTGAACATCCCTTCCTACCTGGTGAAGTCGGGTGACGTGGTTGCCGTTCGTGAAAAGGCCAAGAAGCAAGTTCGCGTTCAAGAAGCATTCAAGCTGGCCGAGTCGATCGGCCTGCCCGGTTGGGTTCAAGTTGATGGCGCCAAGCTGGAAGGCGTCTTCAAGAAGACCCCCGATCGCGATGAATTCGGTTCCGACATCAACGAATCGCTGATCGTCGAATTGTATTCTCGTTGATTGGATGACTGGCTGCGCCGCACGACTGGGTCGTGCTGCGTGGCTTTTCGTCTTTTGTTTTCAGGGCCGAAGCTTATGCTTCGGTTAGTCCAGCAGCCTTATCGGTGTAACGAGCCGAGGGTATTGACAGGAAGACTTCATGCAAACGAATTTGCTGAAACCCAAAGCCATCCAGGTGGAACCGCTCGGCGGTCACCGCGCCAAGGTGACGCTCGAACCGTTCGAGCGTGGCTATGGTCACACACTCGGCAACGCGCTGCGTCGCGTGCTGTTGTCTTCGATGGTGGGTTACGCTCCAACAGAAGTCACCATGGCTGGTGTGCTGCACGAGTATTCGACCATCGATGGTGTGCAGGAAGATGTCGTCCACATTCTGCTGAACTTGAAGGGTGTGGTGTTCCGTCTGCACAATCGTGACGAAGTCACCTTGGTGCTGCGCAAGGATGGCGAAGGTCCCGTGACCGCCGCTGATATCCAAACCCCTCACGATGTTGAAATCGTGAACCCCAACCACGTGATCGCTCACCTGTCGCAAGGCGGCAAGCTGGATGTGCAGATCAAGGTGGAAAAGGGTCGCGGTTACGTGCCTGGTAACGTGCGTCGCTACGGTGAAGAGAGCAGCAAGGCCATTGGCCGCATCCTGCTGGATGCGTCGTTCTCGCCGGTCAAGCGCGTGAGCTACACCGTCGAAAGCGCTCGCGTTGAGCAGCGCACCGATCTGGACAAGCTGGTCGTGGAAATCGAGACCAACGGCGCCATCTCGCCCGAGGAAGCAATCCGTGCTTCGGCCAAGATCCTGGTCGAGCAGCTGGCTGTGTTTGCTCAGCTGGAAGGCTCGGAAATTGCCGCTTTCGACGCCCCAGCCAAGTCTGCTCAGAACTTCGATCCGATCCTGCTGCGTCCTGTGGACGAGCTGGAACTGACCGTGCGTTCGGCAAACTGCCTGAAGGCCGAAAACATCTACTACATCGGCGACCTGATCCAGCGTACCGAGACCGAGCTGCTGAAGACCCCGAATCTGGGTCGCAAGTCGCTCAACGAAATCAAGGAAGTCTTGGCTTCGCGTGGTCTGGCTCTGGGTTCGCGCCTGGAAGCTTGGCCTCCTCAAGGTCTGGACAAGCGTTGATCTTTTGAAAGTGCATGGTCCTCTCGGGGGCCATGCGGTGCACCCGGCGGTACCTTGAAACGGCCGTCGGTTTAATAAGGAAAGGACTAGCACCATGCGTCACGGAAATGGACTCCGTAAACTGAATCGTACTTCGGCTCACCGCGCTGCCATGCTGCGCAACATGGCGAACTCGCTGATCGAGCACGAAGCCATCAAGACCACCGTGCCTAAGGCCAAGGAACTGCGTCGCGTTGTCGAGCCGCTGATCACTCTGGCTAAGGAACCCACCGTCGCCAACAAGCGTCTGGCTTTTGCTCGTCTGCGTAACCGCGACAACGTGGTCAAGCTGTTCAACGTGCTGGGCCCTCGCTTCGCGACTCGTCCCGGTGGCTACACCCGCATCCTGAAGATGGGCTTCCGCGTGGGCGACAACGCTCCGATGGCCTACATGGAGCTGGTTGAGCGCACCGAAGAGGCTGCCGAGCAAGCCGCTGAATAAATCGCCGTGAGGTGATGTGTCCTCCGGATCAAGGTCCGAGGGCATTGAAAACCCACCAAGCCTTTGGCTGGTGGGTTTTTTCATTTTCGGATCAGACCGCCTGGATGCGTACCATCGGCCGAAGCCGTTCGATGTCGGCGGTTGTGCATAGCGTGGTGCCTGGATTCAACAAGGCGGCTGTGGCTGCGGCGACGCCAAAAACGAAGGCATCTTCGGCGGCGAAGTGTTGGCTGAAGGCCCAGGTCAGGCCGGCCACAAAGCTGTCCCCGGCACCGGTGGTGGTGGCGACCGGAACGTCGATCGCCGGGGCTAACCAGGCGTGTTGATCCGAAACGAGCAAGGCGCCTTCTTCGCCGAGTGAGAGTGCGACCCAGGCGGCCTGTTGTTGGGAAATGAGTCGTCTTGCTGCCGCGATGCGAACGGCGTTTTCGGGCAGCACTTGTCCTGTCAGTTCTTCCAGTTCCCGGAGACTCGGTTTGAAGAGGTGGACGCCTCCGGTCTGTAGGGCCAGCCGAAGAGGCGCGCCGGATGCATCCAGGACGATGCGTGTGGTCGATGCCTTGAGTACGCAGACCACTTGGGCATAGAAGTCGTCCGGCACGCCGGGTGGCAGGCTGCCGCTCAGTACCAGATAGCCCGGGGTGGGCGAGAGGTCGGTGAGCCAAGTCAGAGCACTTTGCCATTCCCGTTGTGTCAGATTGGGGCCAGGCAAGACGAAGCGAAACTCTTCGCCGGATCTTTGATCGACCACGGAAAAGCTTTCTCGTGTTTCGCCTTCGATGTCGATGAGATGTTGGGGGACGTCTTCTTGCGCCAGCAATTGGGCCAGGGTGCTGCCGGTGCCCCCCCCGCGCGGGTAGGCGGCCAGACAGTCTGCGCCGAGGCGGCGCAGCACCCGAGCCACGTTGATGCCGCCACCTCCAGCATGGTGCTGGGGCGGCGCGCAACGGAGCTTGTGCGAGGGCGTCACATGGGGTGTGGACGTGGAGACGTCCAGCGCGGGGTTCATGGTGAGGGTAACGATCGCTGCCATGCTCGTTCAGGTCAATGCGCCAGAGTCAGTATAGGGCGCCGCGATCGATGGCCGTTGGTGCTGGCTCAACCGCAGGAGCCAATGTGGCCGCAGTTGGTGCAGCGCATGCATCCATCGACCTTGTGCAGTTCGTTGGCGCCACATTCCGGGCACTTCTTGCCCATGCCGAGCAGGGCTTGGCGGTTAGCCTGGTCTGCGGTTGGGGTGCTGAGGGGATCGGCCAAGAGATTGAACTGGCTGTCCCGCTGGGCCAGCCGCTCGGCGAGAACCCGTAGTGGAACCTGGTTGCCCGCGGCGTCGAGGAAGCCGCGTTTCATCAGAATCTGTTGCAAGGCATAGCCGATGGCGGCGACTTCGGAGTCGTGGAACATCGGGCGTTGGGTGCCGTCTTCCTTGGCCATCACGCCGCAGCGCACTTGTCCTTTGTCCCACACCACTTCGCGCAGGCTCTCCAGCGTTTTGGCGACGGAGCCGCCTGAGCGTGCCACCGAAGACAGCAGTCGCATGGTGGAGGTGATCCACTGTTGGCCGTCGTCGCGCTGGCCCGCGGGCATGAAGAACTCGACGGGGCGTTCGATGGTGATCTCTTGTCCACCTACGACGCCGGTGACGCGCATGAAGTTGACGGTGAGGTAGACCGTCTTGTTGCCTTGGAAGGTTTGCAGAACGATCTTGGCGGTGACGCCTTCCAGATCGCCCAGGGGGCGGCTGTCGAATAGCTTGCGCAGCGGGTCTTCGTCTGGGGTGGCATGGGCCGTTGAGGCCGGGGCATCGGCGGGTTTGTCGACGGAGAGTACCGCGCCGAGCACGCTATTGGGTCGGTAGGTAGCCAAGCCTTTGAGGCCGGCTTTCCAGCCTTCGAGATACAGGTCCTTGAACTCGTCGTAGGGGTAGTCGGCGGGGACGTTGACGGTCTTGGAGATGGAGGTGTCAATGAAGGGCTGGACGGCTTCCAGCATCTTCATGTGATCGAGTGCCGACATGTCGAGCGCGGTGACGAAGGCGGGCGGCAGGGCCTGCATGTCGAAGCCCATATGGCGATAGAGGCGCCAAGCGTGGTCTGCAACTTCGTAGTAGCGGTGTCCGCCATCGGCCAGGCGCTTCTTGCGGTTGTAGCTCCAGCTGAACGCGGGCTCGATGCCGTTGCTGGCGTTGTCGGCAAACGCCAGGGTGATGGTGCCTGTGGGGGCAATGGACAGCAGGTGGCTGTTGCGCAGGCCGAATCGAGCAATGTCGTGACGGATGTCTTCTGGCAGCCGGCGCGCAAAGCCGCCTTGCAGGAAGGCTTCGGCTTCGAACTTGGGAAAGGCGCCTTTTTCCTTCGCCAGTTCAATCGAGGCGCGGTAGGCCGCGTTGCGCATGCACTTGGTGATGCGAGCAGCCAGGTGGCGGCCGTCGTCGCTGTTGTAGCGAATGCCCAGCATGACCAAGGCGCTGCCCAGCCCGAGGAAGCCAAGGCCCACGCGTCGCTTGGCCATGGCTTCCGCCTGTTGTTGAGGCAGTGGCCAAAAGGTCACGTCGAGCACGTTGTCGAGCATGCGGATGGCGACCTTGGCGATGTCGGCAAAGGCCTCGAAGTCGAAAGCTGCCTCGGGGGTGAAGGGTTGACGAACGAAGCGCGTGAGGTTGATGGAGCCCAGGTCGCAACAGCCGTAGTCAGGCAGGGGTTGTTCAGCGCAGGGGTTGGTGGCCTCGATGGTCTCGCAGTACCAGAGGTTGTTTTCCGCATTCATGCGGTCGATGTAGAGGATGCCTGGCTCGGCGTGATCGTAGGTCGAGCGCATGACCTGCTCCCAAAGGTCGCGCGCGGGAACGGTACGGTAGACCCACTTGCCATCGGCTCGCTGGTGAGCGCCTTGGGCGATCAGGTCGGGGTGGGGGGCGGCAGTGTGGACAAGGTCAAACGTGCCGTCGTCGATCACGGCTTGCACGAACGCGTCGGTGACCCCGATGGAGATGTTGAAATTGGTGAGCGCGCCGGTGTCTTTGGCGTGGATGAAGGTTTCGATGTCGGGGTGGTCGCAGCGTAGCACGCCCATTTGTGCGCCTCGGCGGGCACCCGATGACTCAACGGTGGAGCAGGACGCGTCGAACACCTTCATGAAGGACACGGGGCCCGAGGCACGGGAATGCGTGCCGCGTACGTAGGCGCCTTCGGGGCGGATCTGGGAGAAGTCGTAGCCTACGCCGCCGCCACGGCGCATGGTTTCAGCGGCCTGCGCCACAGCGGTGTAGATGCTGGGTTTGGCGCCGGTGGATTCGGTGACGGCATCGCCCACGGGCTGAACGAAGCAGTTGATGAGGGTGGCCTGGATGTCGGTGCCTGCCGCCGAGCAAATGCGCCCGGCGGGCACGAAGCCCATGGACAAGGCGCGCTGAAATTCGTTTTGCCAGTGTTCGCGCTGATCCGCTGGTTCGACTTCGGCCAACGCGCGGGCCACGCGCGCATGGATGTCGCCAATGGAGGATTCGTCGCCTTTGGCGTACTTCTCCAGCAGGACGTCAGTCGAGACTTCCTGAGGTTCCATCTTGATCAGGTTCAAGTCGGCGGGCGCGTTCATGCGGATCTCCAAGGTGCAGGGCAATCATGTGTCGAAGGTAGACAGCGATTGTGGAGAAGCAGCACCCGAGCCGCCCTGATGCAAGACAGGGATCTGCGAATTCAGGGCAGATCCAGGCCGCGGTGTTCAGTACGGATTGCTGCTGAGGGTGCCTGAAATGGCATCAACGTAGTAGGGACTGACGCCGCTCCAGTCGCTGAGATTGAATTCGGTCAGGCTGTTGTCCAGTCGGCGGATTTCCACTGTGGTGGAGGTCAAGGGCTGGCCGCTGGCGCATTGAGTGGGCGGGGTCAGGGGGCGAAGGAAGTACACAGCGCTGGGGGTGGTGGTGGACACGTTGGTGACGCGACGCGCGGTGACGGGCTGGTGCGTGCCATTGCCCTGAACCAGCAAGGCGGTCTCGACGCCCAGGCCGATGCCACGCGCGCCGTAGTTGCCCGCGGGCAGGATGCCGCCTGAGCAGCCTGTGGTGCCGCTGGGGGCGACCAGGCGAGCGACGAAGGCGATGAGTCGACCCATGCGATCACGGCTGTCGAGATGCGAGTCGGTGATGGTGTTGGCCAGTGCCGGTGGGGCGATGAATCCGCCGCTGAGGCTCAGGGGGGCGGGGTCGAGTGTCATGTACTTGTTGAACGGATCACCCAGGGCTTGCGACGTGGTGACCGATCCGCGCAGGGCGGCGAAGTCGAATTGGCCCAGGACAGCCAGACCGGCGCTGGTGCCGCCGACGGGCACTTGACGGGCCATCAAGGCCTGCAGGGTGCGATCGAGTTCGGTGCCCTTCCAGTTCTTGATGTAGTCGGCCTGATCCCCTCCAGCGATGAAGACAGCGTGGGCCTGGCTGACCACCTGGTTGACGAACGGGTCGTTGGCTGCTGCCGTGCTGGGAATGACCAGGGTTTCGACGGAACTGAGCCCCTGGGCCGCGCCCCCAACCCAGCCGTCTGCCGGCGTGCTGCCGGTGTTGTTGGTGGCGTCGCTGTAGTAGATGTAGGGGTTGTAGGCGTCGGTGCCGGTGGCGCGGATGATCACGAAGCGCCCCCCGGTGCCGGGGCGAATGCCGGCGCGGGAAATCATCCAGCGGAAGGCTTCATCCACATCAGGCCCGCCACCCATGAGCACGAAAGATGGGGTGCTGGGCGGGGTGGTAATGGACACCGCGGCCTGCGGGTTGCCCACGTAGTCGTAGGAGTAGGGCTTCTTGCCCGCGTGCGCGACGGTCAGTGCACTGGCTAGCGCGAGACCCAAACCGAAACGGGCCAGCCCATCCAGCCGGACCCGGCGCTGCAGAGAAACGAGGACTTGGGTGCCGAGATGCTGGGCCATGGTCGAACAGGGTTGAACGGTTGGGGACATGACCCCATTGAACCGCAAACCCTGTTCGCTGAGAAGCCCGGATCAGCTGGGATTCAAGGCCCGGGGGTGCGATGGGGCGTCAATTCCAGCGCGCCGAGGTCGAACCCTTGTGCGCGGGCCATGTCAAGTGCTTTGGCCTGTTGATCTGCCGGCAGCGTGGGGGTGCGTGACAGCAGCCACAGGTACTTGCGGTTGGGGTTGCCGACCACAGCCCAGCGGTATTCGGGATCCAGCCCGATGACCCAGTAATCGGCCTTGAACGGCCAGAAAAACGAGACCTTCAGCTTGGCGTTGCCGCCGCCTTCAACGGGGGTGGCTTTGCCACGGGCTTCGTCAAACCCGGTACTGGTTCGGCAGCGATTGGTGACGGCCATGCTGCCGTCTGGTTGGGGGGGGTAGAGCGCCGTGGTGTCGCCCACGCACTGGCGCTGGAAAAACATGGGCAAGTGGGCCACCTCATACCAGGTGCCGGCGTAGCGGTTCAGGTCAACGCTGGCAACGGACTGTACGGGGGCAGTGGTCTGCGGCTGGGTGGGGGTTTGGCAGCCAGTGATCAGACCGAGCAGGGGAATGCAGGACCAAAGCTTCATGACAGGTCTCCGATCAAGCGGGTTGAATAACCATTAAGTTTACAATGAAAACCTCATCGAATAGCATTTAAACCATGCGGTTCACCAAATGAACCAGTCGTTCGTGCCGGCTGATCCTGTTTGACCCAACCCCAATGGAGAGAGACCCATGTCTGATCTGAGCAAGCGCCGATTTCTGCAGTTGACCGCCGCGAGCGTGGCGGCGTTGACCTTGTCTGCCTGCGGAGGCGGAGACGATGACCCCCATGACGTGGTGGAGGCCATCCGGTCTGACAAGAACCTGAGCGTGCTGGCCGAGGCTCTGGATGCCGCCGGCCTGAGCGCGACCCTGCGTACAGGCGGCCCCTATACCGTCTTTGCGCCGACCAACGAAGCCTTCACCGCCTTGTTGGCCGAGTTGGGGGTGAGCAAGGCGGCTTTGTTTGCCGATCGCGCGCTGCTGACCGCGGTGCTGACCTACCATGTGCTGGGTGCACGCGTGAAGGCCGCAGACATTCCCTTTGGTAAGGCGATCACCACGGTGGAAGGCGATGTCTTCAAGATCTCGTCGGGCGCCAAGCCCTTCATCACCGACGGGCGTAACCGCACCGCCAACATCACGACCACCGACCGCGACGGTGGCAATGGCGTGATCCACGTGATTGACAAGGTCATTTTGCCTGCCAACAAGGACATCGTGGCAACGGCCCAGGGTATTTCGGACTTCTCTACACTGGTCGACGCCGTCTTGGCTGCTGGCTTGGTGAGCACCTTGCAGGGCGCCGGTCCTTTCACTGTGTTTGCCCCCACCAATGCGGCGTTCTCGGCTGCACTGACTGAGCTGAACGTTGATGCTGCCACCTTGTTTGCCGACACAACCCTGTTGGCCCGCATCCTGACCTATCACGTGGTGCCCGGCCGGGTTTTCAAGGCGGAGGTGCCTGTTGGCTCGCCGATCACCACGGCACAAGGCGACACCCTGACGGTGAATGCCAGCTTGCAAATCACCGACCAAGTGGGCCGCACTGCCAACATTTCGGCCACCGATGTGTTGACCAGCAATGGCGTGATCCACGTCATCGACAAGGTGATCTTGCCAACGGGTGTCATTGTTTGATGTAGACCCCTTCGAGTCGCGGGGAGCTTGGGTCAAAATGGACATCCATCTTGACCCATTGCTCACAGGCGGCTTGCGATGACCCTGAACTGGAAGAAATGGCTGATCCCCCTCGTGGTGTTGGGCCTGGCTGGGGCGGCGTACCAGGTGTGGCGTCCGTTGCGTGGCAACGGTGCGGTGCAGACGGTGGTCAGCGGCAACGGCCGACTCGAAGCCACGGAAGTCGATGTGGCCACCAAGGTGGCCGGACGCCTTGACGCTGTGCTGGTGGCAGAGGGCGAGTTTGTGAAGGCTGGGCAGGTATTGGCCCGCATGCAGGTGCAGAGTCTGCTGGCCCAGCGAGATGAAGCAGCGGCTCGATTGCAACAAGCGCGCGATGGTGTCAGCGGGGCCAAGGCCCAGGTGTCACTGCGTGAGAGCGACCACGAAGCGGTGCGCGCCGTGGTGGAGCAGCGGGAAAGCGATTTGGATGCCGCTCAGCGCCGATTGACCCGTTCGCAGGCGTTGGTACGAGACGGCGCGGTCACCGATCAGGTTCTGGATGACGACCGCGCCAAGGTGCGTAGTCTGGAGGCCGCCCTGGTGGCTGCCAAGGCTCAGGCGAATGCGGCAAAGGCCGCTGTCGAGGCCGCCCGCACACAGGTCAACAGCGCCGAGTCGGCGGTGAAAGCGGCCCAGGCCACCTTGGCCCGCATTGACGTGGAATTGGCCGACTGCGAGTTGAAGGCGCCCCGTGATGGGCGTGTCCAGTACCTGGTGGCTCAGCCCGGGGAGGTGCTCGGTGGCGGTGGCAAGGTGCTCAATCTGATCGACCTGGCCGACGTGTACATGACCTTCTTTCTGCCCGAGACCGTGGCCGGCAAAGTAGCGTTGGGCAGCGAGGTGCGCATCGTGCTCGACGCGGTACCGCAGTTTGCCATTCCGGCCAAGGTCTCGTTTGTGGCCAGTGCGGCGCAGTTCACCCCCAAGACGGTCGAGACCGCCAGCGAGCGTCAGAAGCTCATGTTCCGGGTCAAGGCACGCATTGATCGTGCCTTGCTGCTCAAGCACATTGAACAGGTCAAAACCGGGCTGCCGGGTGTGGCGTGGGTGAGGTTGGACGCCAGCGCGCCCTGGCCCGCTGAGTTGCGTGCGAAGGCGACCCCGTGAGCGACACGGACAGGCACGAGACGGGCGAACGCCCCCCTGTGGCGAGCCTGCAGAACGTGGGCTTGCGCTTTGGCACCAAGCAGGCTTTGCTCGACGTGTGTCTGGACGTGCCGGCTGGTTGCATGGTGGGCCTGATTGGCCCCGATGGGGTGGGGAAGTCCAGCCTTTTGTCATTGATGGCCGGCGCCCGTGCCGTGCAGCAGGGGCGTGTGCAGGTGCTGGGCGGCGACATGGCCGATCGGACGCATCGTGCCGCCGCCTGTCCCCGCATTGCCTACATGCCGCAAGGCCTAGGCAAGAATCTGTATGCAAGTCTGTCGGTGGAAGAGAACCTGCAGTTCTTTGCGCGCCTGTTTGGCCATGACGAGGGCGAACGCCGCCGCCGCATCGACGCACTGACCCGCAGCACTGGGCTCCAAGCCTTTTTGGGTCGACCCGCGGGCAAGTTGTCGGGCGGCATGAAGCAGAAGCTGGGACTGTGCTGTGCCCTGATTCATGATCCGGATTTGCTGATCCTGGACGAACCGACCACCGGCGTCGACCCCTTGGCACGCGCCCAGTTCTGGGACCTGATTGAAGCGATTCGGCGCAGCCGGCCGGGCATGAGTGTGCTGGTGGCCACCGCCTACATGGACGAGGCGCGGCGCTTTGATTGGCTGGTGGCGGTCGATGAGGGCCAGGTGTTGGCCACCGGAACGCCCCAGACCTTGATGGACCATGCCGGCGTGGCCACGCTCGAGTCGGCCTTCATTGCCCTGTTGCCCGAGGCCAAGCGGCAAGGGCACCAGCCGGTGGTGATTCCGCCCCTGGCCGAGCAAGGGAATGAGGACTTCGCCATTGAGGCGCAAGATCTCACCATGCGCTTTGGCGACTTCATCGCGGTTGACCACGTCAGCTTCCGAATTCGGCGCGGGGAAATCTTCGGCTTTCTGGGGTCGAACGGCTGCGGCAAGTCGACCACCATGAAGATGCTGACCGGGCTCTTGCCGGCCACCCATGGCCAAGCCCAGCTGTTCGGTCAGAAAGTGGACCCGCATGACATGGCCACTCGCCGCCGGGTGGGCTATATGTCGCAATCGTTTTCCTTGTATGGCGAGCTCACGGTACGACAGAACCTGGTGCTGCACGCGCGCTTGTTTCATGTGCCTGAGGCCATGCTGGCCGAACGTGTGGGCGAAATGGTGCGCCGTTTCGACTTGCACGATGTGCTGGATTCCTTGCCCGAGAAACTGCCCTTGGGAATCCGGCAGCGCCTGTCGCTGGCGGTGGCCATGGTGCACAAGCCCGAGTTGTTGATTCTGGATGAGCCCACTTCGGGCGTGGACCCGATTGCGCGAGACAACTTCTGGCGTCTGATGATCGAGTTGGCGCGCCAGGACAATGTCACCATCTTCATCTCGACCCATTTCATGAATGAGGCCGAGCGCTGTGATCGCATTTCGCTGATGCATGCCGGGCGTGTGCTCGACAGCGATACCCCGGCAGCCCTGGTGGCGCGGCGCGGCGCGGCCAACCTCGAGCAGGCGTTCATGGACTACCTGCGCGAAGCCGATGGAGCCATGACCGCCGCCGCGGAGGCCGGGAGCGAGTCGACCGAGGCTGGGGCGACCGACCTGACGGGAGCCGCGGGTCGGCCTCTTTCCATTCGTGTCAGACAAAGCCTGCGCCGCATCTACAGCTACGCCTGGCGCGAGTCGCTCGAACTCAAGCGCGACCCGGTGCGTGGGGCTTTGGCGATGTTGGGCTCCTTGTTGCTGATGTTTGTGATGGGCTACGGCATCAGCATGGACGTGGAAAACCTGCGCTATGCCGTGTTGGACCGAGATCAGACACCGATGAGCGAGAACTATGCGCTTAACTTGTCGGGCTCTCGCTACTTCGTGCAGCAGCCCCCCATTGCCGACTACGCCGAGCTGGATCGACGCATGCGCAGTGGCGAATTGTCTTTGGCCATCGAGATTCCGCCTGGTTTTGCCCGCGCGGCCGAGCGAGGGCAGCCTGTGCAGGTGGGCGCGTGGGTAGACGGGGCCATGCCTCAGCGAGCCGAAACGGTCAGTGGTTTCGTGCAGGGCATGCATCAACAATGGGTGATGCAACAGGTGCAGGCGCGCACCGGCATCACCTTGGCGGGCGCGAGCAGTGTGGAAACCCGTTATCGCTACAACCCCGATGTGAAGAGCCTGCCCGCCATGGTGCCGGCCGTCATTCCCTTGTTGTTGCTGATGCTGCCCGCCATGTTGACGGCGCTGGCCGTGGTGCGCGAAAAGGAGTTGGGCTCGATCATCAACTTCTACGTCACCCCCACCACGCGCACCGAGTTCCTGCTGGGCAAGCAACTGCCTTACGTGGGGCTGGCTTTGCTGAATTTCGGTTTGATGGCGGCGGCGGCCGTCACCGTGTTTGGCGTGCCGATCAAAGGCAGCTTTGCTGCCCTGTTGGTGGCCAGCCTTTTGTTCAGCGTGTGCTCGACCGGCATGGGGCTGTTGGCCTCGGCGCTGACCCGCAGTCAGATCGCGGCCATGTTCTTCACCATGCTGGGCACCATCATTCCTGCGGTGCAGTTCGCGGGGCTCATCAACCCCGTGTCGTCGCTGGAAGGCAGTGGGCGCTGGATTGGCGAGGTCTACCCGGCCACCTATATGTTTGCCATCAGCCGTGGCGTGTTCAGCAAGGCACTTGATTTTGCCGACGTGCAGGCGGCCCTGTGGCCCTTGCTGGTGGCTATTCCGGTGATTTTGGGTGGGGCCATTGCCCTGCTGCGGAAGCAGGAGCGTTGAGATGATGCGCCATCTGATCAATGTCTACCGACTGGGTGTCAAGGAGTTGTGGAGCCTGTGGCGCGACCCGATGATGCTGGTGCTCATTGTGTATACCTTCACCGCAGCCATTTATGTGGCGGGCACGGCCATGCCCGAAACCCTGAACCGGGCCCCCATCGCGGTGGTGGATGAAGATGATTCGGCCCTGTCGGCGCGCATCGTGTCGGCGTTTTACCCGCCGCAGTTCACCCCGCCACAACGCATCACCCAGGCCGAGGTGGACCCGGCGCTGGATGCTGGGCGCTACACCTTTGTGTTGGTCATTCCGCCGGGCTTTCAGCGCGACGTGCTGGCCGGTTCGCAGCCGCAGGTGCAGCTCAACATCGATGCCACCCGCATGAGTCAAGCCTTTGCCGGCAACGGCGCGATTCAGCAGATCGTGCTGGGCGAGGTCAATGAATTTGTGCAGCGCTATCGGGCTGAGAGCCGTTTGCCTGTCGAGATGGCCGTGCGCATGCGCTTCAACCCCGCGCTGGAGCCCTCGTGGTTCGGTTCTTTGATGGAGGTGGTCAATAACATCACCATGCTGTCCATCATCCTCACCGGGGCGGCGCTGATTCGCGAGCGCGAACACGGCACGGTGGAGCATTTGCTGGTCATGCCGGTCACCCCCACTGAAATCATGCTGGCCAAGGTCTGGTCCATGGCGGGCGTGGTCTTGCTGGCGGCCAGTGTCTCGCTGACGGTGGTCATCCAGGGCGCTTTGCGGGTGCCGATTGAGGGTTCCATCGCGCTGTTTCTGGTGGGCACCACCTTGCACCTGTTTGCCACCACGGCCATGGGTATTTTCATGGCCACGGTGGCGCGCAGCATGCCGCAGTTTGGCCTGCTGCTGATGCTGACCATGATGCCGCTGGAAATGCTCTCAGGCGGCATGACCCCGCGTGAGAGCATGCCCGCCGGTGTGCGCACCTTGATGTCCTTGGCGCCCACCACGCATTTCACGGAACTGAGTCAGGCCATTCTCTACCGCGGGGCCGGGTTGGAGGTGGTGTGGACCTCGTTCGTGGCGCTGTTTCTGATTGGGGCGGTGTTGTTTGCCCTGTCGCTGGCGCGGTTTCGCAAGGCGATTGCGCAAATGGCCTGAAAGGGGTTGAACTCGGACTAGGGGCTTGTTCGGCAGTAGAAACTGCAGGACACTGCTTTGAGACTCTGAGCGGAGGGCCTATGCCAACCGGGCGTGCTCGCAGTTGTCTTTTCAACGCGCAGGAAGTGCAGCAGGTGCTGCGCAGCTTGGCCGTTGATCTGGCGCCGTTGGTGGATGCCTTGGCAGCGCAACTGGTCAGCGAGCAGGGGGACTTCGATGTGGTGCTGATGCGCAAGCTGTGCGCACCGCAGCAGCCCGAACTGGCGGTGGGCGCAGTGGACGAGACAGGGGGGACTTGCTTGTCGCCCTACGCGGAATCGTATGGGGCCGATGCCGCTTATCTGGCCGAGGAAAAGCCGCGGCAGATGCCGACCATGGCCCAGAGGCGGGCCCGCTAAACCCGGGTGCGCGAGCCGATCGACCCCGAGGGGCGTGTCGTCATCGTGGTCGATGATGGCCTGGCCACTGGGGCCACCATGCTGTTGGCCTTGGACGCCGTGCGCCCCTTGGCCGCCGATGTGGTCTGCCTGCAGGCACCCAAGGGGTTTGATGCCGTCGGGCAGTACTACCTGTCGTTTCCCCAAGTCGATGATGACGAGGTGGAAGCCCTGCTCAAGTCTTGATCAGGGCTTCGGCGGCAGGGTGCTGGCGTGCGCGCTCATCAAAAAGGCCTTGATCTCGGCGCCCATGCCAATGTAGATCAGGGCCCCCAGCACGATGGCTGCAATCAGCACATACAGACCCCAGGGTGTTTTCTTCTCGGCGTAGGGGTCGGTGAGCGCGCGGTCTGCTCCTTCGGGCAACTTGGCCGTTTGCGTCAGGGCGGTGCCGAATGGAATGTTGATGCGTGCGCGCGTGTTCACCGCCCAGCCGTTCGCGTCGAGGATGGGACCCAGGTTACGGTTACGCAGCTTGAAGAAAGCCAAGGCCATGGCCGGGCCTGAAATCAGCACGATCAGTCCAATCAGGGCCAGCGGCATTTGCCAGGCCTTCAGGCCCAGAAAGCCGGTGACCACTGAGGCCAGCGCGGTGCCGATGGCGCCGATGGCCAAACCGACGGCGGCAAAAATGCCAGCGAACTTGGCTGCGTCGAACGGGGCCGGCGGCGCGGGAGGTGGGGTGCCGGCGGCAGGGGCTGCCGGCGCGGTGGCGGCCTTGTCGCCCGCTTTGGTCACTGCCTGCAGGGTCAGGTCATCCGAGGCCTTGGCTTTGGCTGCGGCGAGTTTTTGCGCTTGCTCGGCAATCAGGCGGGTCAGCTTCTTGTAGGGTGTCCAGAAAGCCTGGCGAATGCTGATGGGGTGGTCGATGATCTTGGTGATCGTGGCATCCCAGTCGCGGCCCTGGCGGTCATAGAACACGCCATTGCGGCCCACCATGAGCTGGTCAGAGTCCCCTGCGGTGAAGGCTGCTGCTATGGTCATTTTCTCGCCCGCGCGGGTGCATTCGCAATAGGCCAGATACACGCCCGACAGCGAAGCCAGCGCCGCGTGGCGCCCCGCATCGAGCACCTTCACGCACAGGTCGCAACTGCGACCGTCGAGGTACAGCGTGCCGGCCTGGAAGCTGGCCTTGTCGCGGCGAGTGTAGAAGTCGGTGAAGGCCACAAAGTTGTTGGCCAGCTTGGACAGATCGCGCGCATAGCGCACCAGGCGCTCCACGTCGCCAATCAGCGCGGCCTCGGTGGCGGCGGCTTCATCTTGCGTGATGAGGTCGGTCAAGCGGGCGCGCAGGTCGCCTTGCACCAGTGGGGCCAGGGTGTCGGCGGGTAACTGATCCAGAGGGGTAGCCGGTTGCGCGGCCAGCCAGGCTTGGTAAGCGGCAAAGCGTTGCTTGAGCAATTGCCATTCGGATTCGGTCAGCTGCTGGCGTTCGCCCAGCATGGGGCGAACGACCTGATCGTTCAAGGCCGCCACGGCCGCCGTCCAGCCCGGGTTCAGTCCTTCGCTGAGGGGCAGGGCGCCGCCTTGGCGCACGTAGGCCAGCGGCAGGGCGGCAATGTGCCCATCGGCGCTGTCGTTGAGCAATTGGCCGCCGATGGCGCGCAGGTCGTCTTCACCGCCATTGAGCAGGTTGGCCGCACGCGGGTCGAAGGTGGCCAGGCGGCAGCGCATGAAGAAGTCGTCGATCTTGTCTCGCACGGCGCTCAGGGCGGCAAAGGCGGGGCCAGTTTGCTCGCCCAGCGGCAGGCAGTCGGCCTGTGACTGAGGGGCTTGGCGCCAGGCGCACAGGGCGCTGCCTTCGTCGAAGAACCGATCCAGCGTGGCGCGATCAATGCCCATTTCCCCGCTGCGGTCGGCTTGCCCGCCCAATGTGCTGATGATGGTGGCCAGAGCGTCTTGTATGGCCTGATCGTGGCCGCTGGGGGTGATGACCCCATCGCCATTGAAGGCCATGCCGGCGAAGATGCGGGCGTTGTCAGCGCAATCTTCCACGCTGATGGCGGTGGCGTCGGCCTTGCCCAGGCTGCTCAGGATTTGCCGCGCGGCATTGAGCAGCAGGCGTCCTGCCTCGTGGCTGTCGTCAATGGCGGACAAAGCCAGCGGGCCCGCAGCCAGGAGCGTGTCGGGCGACTTCAGCCGTGCTTTGGCCCAGTCGATGGCAGCGATCAATTCGGGCGCCCGCACGTGGCCGTCGGCATCACTGTCGACCAGGGCCAGTGTCTGGTTGTCGAGTTCCAGCCCCTGGGTGGGGCATGACAGGGCCACCCAGAGCTTTTGATCCAGTTGCGCCAGGTTGGCTAGGTCGGCTCCGGTGTCCAGGCGGACTTGGTCAAAGCCGCCAGCACGGAAAAAACGCCAACGGTGGAGGCTCGAATTCATGGTGTCTGCTTTCAAAGCGGGTGAACGGTTTCACGCCGGGCGGCGTCAATCTTTGATGATGCCACTTCTGCGGGGTTGAATCATTACAATGGCGCCCGGTGCCGGCGGACTGGGTGTTTGCCGGCCTTTGTGTTTTTTCCAGTGCATCTGGGGGATCTGTTGGAGTACCAGGCCAAGTGAGCAGTCTCAGCCGTTCCAGATTGGTTCGCCTGCTCAGTGATCTGGCCAGTGTTGAAGGCGAAGATCCCAGGCAGGACGTGGCCGAGCGCCTCAGCCATTGGCTGGACGCCGTCAGTGCTGTTCGGCTGGACGGCGCGCTGCAGTCGATTCAGGCCTATGCCCGGCAAAAGGGCGTCGCGTCGTTGGGTTGTGCGGGGCCTTTGCCGGTGGCCGAATGGGAGCAGGCCCTGCAGCGCATGCGCCTGGGTCTGATGCAAGGCTTTGGCGCGGCGGCCTTGAATCTGGCGGCTTTGCCTCATGAGGGCGAGCCCGACTATGGCCCGTACTACCAGCGCTACCTTGAGTTGCAGCGGCAGATGGAGGCTAAGGTGGCCGCGCTTCGGGCGCAGCTTCGACAAGCCTTGTCGAAGGGCTCGGTGGCCCAACGGCAGCTGGCTGCGCTGGATGCCGTGATGGAGCAGATGCTGGGGCCGCGTCAGCAAAAGCTGTGGACCTCGGTGCCGGTGTATCTGGAAAGACGTTTCGAACAGTTGCGACAGACGCGCCAGGCAGGTGGCGATGTGGGTGGCGATTCAAGTAGTTCGCCGCCAGCGTGGCAAGCCCAATTTGGCCGGCAGTGGCAAGAGTTGCTGCAGGCCGAACTTCAGGCCCGGCTGGAGCCGGTGATGGGGTTGCTGGACGCGGCGCGTCAAGAAGTCAGGATTCAGTGATGAACCGTGTGATCTGGAAGGGCGCTCTGGCGCTTGGTCTGTTGGTGGTGTTGTGGGTGGGCAGCGGCTTCGTTGGCACCAGTTGGTTGGCCTTGGCCATGACCGTGGCCATTGGGGCCGTGTACCTATTTGGTGCGATGGAATTGCGCCGCTTTCGTGCCGCTACCGATACATTGTCGGGCGCCCTGGCCGATGTCACCGAGCCGCTGGCTGATCTGAACCCCTGGCTGCAGAAACTGCATCCTTCTTTGCAAACGTCGGTGCGCTTGCGCATCGAAGGCGAGCGCGTGGCACTGCCCGGGCCGGCACTGACGCCTTACCTGGTGGGCCTGCTCGTCATGCTGGGCATGTTGGGTACGTTCCTGGGGATGGTGGTAACTTTCAAGGGCGCCGTGTTTGCCTTGGAAGGGTCATCTGATCTGCAGGCCATTCGGGCGGCTTTGGCTGAGCCCATCAAGGGCCTGGGCCTGTCGTTTGGCACCTCCGTGGCTGGGGTGGCCACGTCGGCCATGTTGGGCTTGATCTCCGCCATGAGCCGCCGTGACCGCATCGCGGCGGCGCGCCAGCTGGATGGCCACATTGCCACCGTGTTCAAAGGTTTTTCCTTGGTGCACCAACGCCAGGAAACCTTCAAGGCCCTGCAGGCCCAGTCGCAAGCTTTGCCCGCCGTGGTCGACAAGCTGCAAGCCATGATGGACGGGCTGGAGCGCCGCAGTGAACAGCTGGGTTCTCAGTTGCAAAACCAGCAGCAGCAATTCCACAGCGACGTGTCTCAGGCCTACGGCGAGCTGGCCCGCTCCGTGCAGCAGTCCTTGCGCGACACCCTGGTGGCCACCGCTCGCGAAGCCAGCCAGAGCATCCAACCCGCGCTGGAGTCGGCCTTGAGCCGCATTGAACAGGCTTCGCAGCAAACCCATCAGCGTGTGGTGGAGGTGGCGCAGGGGCAGTTGAGTGATCTGTCGAGCCAGTTTGCGGCCACGGCTTCCAACGTGTCGCAAGCTTGGAGCCATGCGGTGCAAACTCACACCGAGGCCTCGGGCCAGCAGCTCAGCCGCATGGATCACGCTCTGCAGTCATTTGCCGAGGTGTTCGAGCAGCGCTCAGCCGCGCTGTTGCTGTCCATTCAGGAAAGCAGCCAAGCCGCCCGCGAGGCGCAGTTGCTCAGCGAGGGGCAGCGCCAGCAAGCCTGGACCCAAGCCTTGCAGGATATGTCAGCCTCTTTGGTGGGAGAGTGGCAGCGTGTGGGCACGGAAACCATGGCGCAGCAACAGGCCTTGTGCCTGCAGCTGGAAAACACGGCAGGCCAGATCACCGAACAGGCCAGCGCGCATGTGGGCCAGACCTTGGGCGAACTCGGCCGAGTGATGGACCAGTCCGAGTCGATGCTGCGCGCGCGCATGGAGGCCGAATCGGCCTGGGTGCAGTCGCAAGGCGAGCGCATGGCCGAGTTGTCGGCGGTGTGGCGCACGGAACTGGCCGCCCTGCGTGACGAGGAGGCCGCGCGTGGCCAGGCCGCCGTAGCCCGTCTGGATGCTTTGCAAGAAGCCGTGGCTGGCCATCTGGCGCAGTTGGGGGCCTCGCTCGAAGCACCCATGAACCGCTTGCTGCAAACAGCTTCTGAGGTGCCGCAGGCTGCGGCCCAGGTCATTGCCCAGTTGCGCCAGGAAATGAGCCACCTAGCCGAGCGAGACAATCTTGCGCTGCAAGAGCGCAGCGACATGATGGTGCAAATGAACGCCCTGCTGCAGACCTTGAACCAAGCAGCCGATCAACAGCAAGCGATGATTGAATCGATGGTGTCTTCGGCTGCCGCCGCGCTCGACAAGGTGGGCTCGCAGTTGTCTGAATCCTTGGGGGATCAGGTTGGCAAGGTGGCCCAGGTTGCCGCACATCAGCAAACGATGACCGAGTCCATGGTGTCTCAGGCCGCGGCGACCTTGGATAAGGTGAGCGCTCAGATGTCTCAATCGCTGGGAGAACAGGCGAGCAAGGTCACCCAGGCGGCAGAGCATCAGCAAACGATGATCGAGTCCATGGTGTCTTCGGCTGTGGCGGTACTTGGCCAAGCCGGCACGCAGCTTTCGGAGTCGTTGAGCTCGCAGGCGGGGAAAGTGGCCGACGTGGCAGCCCATGTCAATGCCAGCGCGATTGAATTGTCGAGCCTCAGTGAGGCCTTTGGCCATGGGGTGGACCGCTTCAGCGCCACCAATGAAAAGCTGATCGACAGCCTCCATCGCATCGAAGGCAGCTTGCAACAGTCGCTCACCCGCAGTGACGAACAATTGGCCTACTACGTGGCCCAGGCGCGCGAGGTGATTGACCTGAGCATCAGCTCTCAGCAAGGCATTGTGGAAGACCTGCGTCGCTTGCACGCCCGTGAGGGGCAAGCGGACGGGGGCGCAGCATGATGGCGTTGGACGATCGCGATGATGCGATCGAGGAAACTGCGCCGGTCTGGGCCGTGTTTGGTGACCTCATGGCTGGCCTGCTGGGCGCATTCGTGCTGATTTTGGTGGGCGTGCTGATCGTGCAGATGGATCTGGTGGCCCACCTCAATGCCGAGATCGAGAAGCGACAGGCGGAAGAACAGCGGCGCATGGCCTTGGAAAAAGCCTTGGCCATCCCCCTGCAATCGGGGCGCGTCACGCTGAACAATGGCCGCATTGGCATCAGTGGCAGCGTGCTGTTTGCGGTCAGCTCCGACGAGTTGCGACCTGATGGCAGGCAGTTGCTCACGAGCCTGGTGCAGCCCTTGAAGGTGTACCTGGGCGAGCGCAATGAAATGCTGATGGTCAGCGGCTTCACCGATGACAAGCGCATGCGCGACAGCAAGAACCAGCGCTTTGCCGACAACCTGGAGCTGTCGGCCCAACGGGCGTTGACGGTTACCCGTGCCTTGATCGAAGAGGGCATGCCGCCTTCTCAGGTGTTTGCTGCGGCCTTTGGCTCCCAGCAGCCAGTGGCCTCCAACGCCGATGAGAAGGGCCGTGCGCTCAATCGCCGGGTTGAAATGGCCCCGGTGCCTCGCACAGCAGAAGCCAAGTCTGATCCGGTGGGGCAGGCTGCTTCCGCAGCATCTGGTGCGGTGTCTGCCAGTGTGTCTGCGCCGTCGGGCGGCACACGGTGATGGACTTGACATGACGGACAGCCTGACCGATTCGGATCTCCATGCACAGGTTGAGGTCCTGCATGCGCGCTTGCAATCCTGGCAGGCGACGCGGTCTCACGAGATGGCCGACACGGTTCGGGTCAAGCACATTGAGCGGCTGCTGAGTCGTTTGCATGATCAGCCTGTTGCCGTGCAGCAAGCCTTGGCTGTCAAAGTGGACAAGGCACTCGATGCCTTGGTGCAAGGCGCCATGACGGATGGGCAACGTCCGCCCCCGGCAACGACGCCTGTCTTGGCGCGCAAACCCAGCCCCTTGGCTGATTTGCCTGCCTACATCGAGAGCCGGTTGCAACAGCAACAGCCCCCCACGCAAGACCCATTCGAGTCGGACGCCGTGTCGTCGGAAATGAAAAGCGTGCGCCGGTTCAGCGAGGTCTGGTCGCGCATTGCGGCTGAAACACAAGTCAAACAAGCCGTGGGACGGGGCCCCGAGAACGCCGGGCCCTTGAATTCGCACATGCTCATGCTGCGCTCGTTGACGCTGATGAAGCACTTGTCGTCAGACTACCTGCGCCGGTTCTTGTCGGAAATGGATACGCTGCTGTGGCTGGAGCAGTTGAACCAGAAGCACGCGCTGCCTGATCGGAAGGCCCCACGCGGGACGCGGTCGCGCAAGTGAGCGGCCGAAGATCGGCCGGGGCCGCGCCAGTCAAGTACTGGGGCGTCGGTACAGCAAGACTTTCAAGGCGCGCTCGCTTGACACATCTTCAAACCCTGTGGGGTTGGGCAGGCGTTGCTCGAACACCAGTTCCGGCGCTTCCGCTTGCACCACTTCCTGCAGGAACTCGGTGGTGAGTTTGGGCGAATTCAAGCAGACCAAGGCATGGCCCCCGGGGGCCAGCAAGTCGGGCAGGCGGCGCACCAAGCGGGCGTAGTCCTTGGTGGCCACAAAGCTGCCTTTCTGGTAGCTGGGCGGATCCAGAATGATCAGCCCGTAAGGGCCTTGCCGCGTGATCTTGCCCCACGAATTGAAGATGTCGTGGGCCAGGAACTGTGCGCCTTGCATCACACCATTGAGCTGATGGTTTTGCCGGCCAATGGCCAAGGCGCCCCCGCTCATGTCCACATTGATGACCTCGCGGGCGCCAGCCTGCAAGGCCACCACCGAAAACGCACAGGTGTAGGCGAACAAGTTCAACACCCGCACCCCAGGGTGAGCCGACACGTATTGCCGCACCCAACGCCGGCCTTCGGCCATGTCCAGGAACAGCCCATGGTTGTAGCCCTTGAGCAGGTGCACGCGGTACTGGCTGCCGAGTTCGCTGACCACATGGGGTTCGGGCACGGTGCCGGCCATCACCTCGGTATGGGCATGCACTTCCTGCCGCGTCTGGAATACCCAGTTGAACGGTTGCCCTGGCGCCAAGGCTTCCCAGCGAGCCTGCAGCGCGTGGCCAATGCGTTGAACCTCGTCGGGCTCCACCGCCTGGTAGCTGGTCAGCACCCAAACGGGCGGGTAGGCATCCAGCGTCCAGTGCTCGCAGCCTGGGTGCAGCCCGCCGCGGCCATGGAAGACCCGGCATGCGCCATTTGGCAAGGACATCGATTCAATCGCGTGGAGCAGAGCTTGCATGGGTGGGGGGCATTTTTTCTTTAGACTGGGCGAAACGAGCTAGAGGGAGCCCATCTTGAAACCATCCGCTTTTCTTTTCGCCTGCCTGGCTGCGACGCTGGCGGTGACTGGCTGTTCGACCGAGCAACTGTACGGGGCCGGGCGCAATGCCCAGCGGGCCGAGTGCATGCGCCAACCCGATAGCCTGCAACGCGACCGGTGTTTGCAGGATGCCGGCATGTCACATGACACCTATCAGCGCGAAAAAGAGGCTGCGGGCAAGTGAGTGGTTGCCGGCGGGCGCATGTCAACCGCGCGCGGCCGTCACGATCACTTCGATCTTCCAGTCTGGGTTGACCAGGGGCGCCTGAAACGTGGCGCGAGGCGGGGCTGTGACCCCCGCAAACCAGGCTTCCCACACGGTGTTCATCACCGCGACGTCACGGATGTCTTTCACGATGACCTGGGCCATCAGGATGCGACCGCGATCGCTGCCTGCTTCTTGCAACAGGGCGCCGATCTGGTCCAGCACCTGCAGAGTTTGGCCCGCCATATCGGCTGAAGCGTCGGTGGGAACTTGGCCTGCCAAGTAAACGACGGGGCCATAGACAGCCGCATCGCTGTAGCGTGGCGTGGGGTTCAGGTAGCGAACGGCGGAAGCTGTGGAATCGGACATGATCTGAAGGGGGCAAGGCGCCCGACGCGGATGAGCTCAGGATTATGGTTGGCAATGCTCGCCAGTTGACCTGAATGTGTTTACGATGAAGCCTCACCATACAAACCAGTGGGGTGCAACATGGACTTTGCGGGCAAAGGGCAACCGCTGACCGAGGCCAGTTTGCAGTCGGCTTTGGCGGTTCTGGGCATGGATGGCGCGGCGGACATGCCTGTGCTGTGGTCGGTGCTGACGGTGGAAAGCCGAGGATTCGGCTTCCTGCCAGACCGACGTCCCAAAATCTTGTTCGAGCGCCACGTGTTCTACCGTGAAACTGGTGGACGGTTTGCGTCGAGCGCCCCCGATCTGTGTGCCAAATCGGGGGGAGGCTATGTGGGCGGTGCGGCTGAATACGACCGGCTGGCGCGGGCTGTGGGTCTGTGCCGCGCAGCCGGGTTGGGCGATGAGCCCGCCTTGCGCAGTGCCAGTTGGGGCTTGGGGCAGGTCATGGGCTTCAACGCCGTCTCTGCTGGGTTCAAGCATGCCCAAGACATGGTGACGCAAATGTGCCAGTCCGAGTCTGCGCAATTGGCGGGCATGGTGGGTTTCATGCGCAGCGAGGGTTTGGACGCCAAATTGCGAGCGCGCAACTGGGCCGGGTTTGCGCGTGGCTACAACGGCGCCACGTATTGGAAGAACCAGTACGACGTCAAGCTCAAGGAAGCGTATGACAAGTTTGCCTCTGGGGTCAGTCGCGATTTGAGGGCGCGCGCTGCGCAAGGCGCCTTGCAGTATCTGGGTTACCGACCAGGTGAGCCGGATGGGGTGGTGGGGCAGAACACGCGCAAGGCCATCGAGGCCTTCCGGCGCGATGCCAATATGGGCTCCAGTGGTGAGCTGGATGCCGCTGTGTTCGATGCGATCATGATCAAGGCGGGGTTGGCCTGAGCCCCTTGGCCGGGGCATGCGTTTCCCTTTTGGGTTGTCTTGTTCTAGCATGGAGGTGCTAAACGCAAGCGAACGATGCGTGCTGAATACAAAGACAAGCAGCAGGGGAGGCTGCTCGCATGACGATCCCATTCAACGAGGGTGACATCGATTACCGAGCCATTGTGGCGGGGGCTGCCTGGGCTCTTTTTGATCTTGAATGGTGAACTGACCATCGTGGGGGTGAGCGACGCCTATGCGCGGGCCACCTTGACTCGGCGCGAAGACATTGTGGGCAAACCCATTTTTGAGGTGTTTCCCGATAATCCGGACGACCCAGCGGCCGATGGCGTGCGCAACCTGCATGTGTCATTGAAGCGGGTCTTGGCGTCTGGAAAACCGGACACCATGGCGGTTCAGAAATACGATATCCGCAAGGCGGAACAAGATGGCGGGGGCTTTGAGGAACGGTATTGGTCGCCGGTCAATTCGCCTGTTCTGGATGAGTCGGGGTGTGTCACCTACATCATCCACAAAGCCGAAGATGTCACCGAGTTCATTCGGCTCAAACAGACGGGGCGGGACCCTGTGCACGCCAGCCCGGACTTGAGTGAGCAGTTGAATGCGAAAGAGGCCGAGATCTATGAGCGTTCGCGCGAAGTTGCTGCCGCCAGTGCCTTGCTGAAGACCACGAATCAGGCCTTGGCCGAGGCCAAAGCCGCAGCGGAGTCCGCCAATTTAGCCAAGAGCGCGTTTCTGGCCACCATGAGCCATGAAATCCGAACGCCCATGAACGGGGTGTTGGGCATGGCCAGTTTGCTGCGACGCAGTCCGCTGGATGTCAGGTAGAAGAGCTATCTCGACAAGATTCAGACCTCGGGCGAGCATTTGCTGGCCATCATCAATGACATTCTGGACTTCTCGAAAATCGAAGCGGGCAAGGTTCAGCTCGCTTCTGAAGACTTCAGTCTGGCATGCCTCATCAACGAGGCTTGGGCGCTGATTGGCGAGCGTCTCAAAGCCAAAGGCCTGGCGCAGAAAACCCTGTGCAAAGACCCTGGTCTGATTTTGTGTGGAGACAAAACCCGCATTGAGCAAGCCCGGGTGAACTTCATGGGCAATGCTGTGAAGTTCACAGAGAAGGGGGACGTCACCCTCAGTTGCCAGGTGGTGGAAGAAACGGCGGCGAACTACCTGATGCGTTTCGAAGTCACTGACACGGGCATCGGGATGACGCACGCGCAGCAGGTTCGGGTGTTCAATGCCTTTGAGCAGGCCGACAGCAGCACCAGCCGCAAATACCAAGGCACCGGGCTGGGGTTGGCCATTACCCGGCGCATTGCCGAGTTGATGGGGGGAGAAACCGGTGTCAGGAGTGAGCCAGGGTTGGGCAGCACCTTCTGGTTCACTTGCCGGTTGGCCAAGGGGCAGAAAGCCAGGCCAGCGCCCGCGCCAGTCAGTGAAGCCGCCGAGGTGGTGCTGGCGCGCGACTACCGTGGTAGGCGGGTTTTGGTGGCGGACGATGAGCCCGTCAACCGAGAAATCATCGGCTACCTGCTGACAGAGGTGGGCTTTGAGGTTGACATGGCCGTGAATGGCAAAGAGGTGCTGCGCAAAGTGCAGCAAGCGCATTTGATCATCATCGCTTTGACGGCGAACGCCTTCGACGATGACCGTGTCAGGTGTTTGGCCGCCGGGATGAACGATTTCATTGCCAAGCCCTTCAACCCCGCAAGTACTTTCGAAAAGTTGTTGCGCTGGCTTGGCGGCGCCAGATCGCCGGCCCTTCAGGGAATCGGCTGATTAATCAGTGATTTGCACGCCCTGCCCAAAGGCCACACGGCCTTTGATTTCTTGCGCGGCTTCCGTGGGCTCAGGGTAGAACCACACGGCGTCGGGTTTCAGGTCACCGTTGACCAGCAGGCTCATGTAGTGGGCCTGGCCTTTCCAGAGGCAACTGGTTCGGTGGTTGCTGAAGGTCACGAACTCCCTCTTGAGCGCATGCTCGGGGAAATAGTGGTTGCCTTCAATGGTGACGATGTCATCGCTTTCGGCAATGGTCGTGCCGTTCCAGATGGCTTTCATGGCTGCCTTTGTGAATCGGTGTTGGGCGAGCATCATCGCAGATCTTGATTTCACCCTGTCTGATTTACTGAGCCCTGTTCGAGGGGGTGACTCAGTCAAACCTCAGGCACAAAATTGCCCTCGTTCATTTCATGTGTGATCCAGATGTCTTGGATTCCATTGCTGTTCTTCGGAGGGGTAATGAGTACGAATCAGCACATCAAGCATCGACTGCACTGGCTTTCAGCGCTTTGCCTCGCATCCATCGTTGCAGGGTGTGGTGGTGGCGGAGGCGATGCAAATGAATCCCCTCCGGCCGATACGGCCCCGCAAAACGCCGGGCAAAACGTCTCTGCGCCCACCATCACCACGCAGCCCCAAGCCACGACGGTGCTGGATGGTCAGACCGCAACGTTCTCTGTGGTGGCCGATGGAACCGCCCCCCTGTCTTACCAGTGGCATCGAAATGGGCTGCCCATCAGTGGGGCAACCGGCTCGACTTTCACGCTCTCTCCTGCAACCCTGGCCGACAACGGCTCCGTCATCAGCGTTTCGATCACCAACGCCGCAGGCACGGTGACCAGTGTGAATGTGGTGCTAGGTGTGAATCTGCCTGTGCCAGACACCGTTCCTGATCGACTGGCGGCCGCCAGCACGCATACGCTTGCCCTTCGCTCTGATGGAACCTTGATCGGGTGGGGCGGGAACAGTTGGGGGCAGTTGGGCGCTGGTGACCTCGTCGCGGGCACATTCGCGCGATCGATCTCGGGCAGCGCAGCCGTTGCGGTGGTGGCGGGAGACGATGGGGGCGCTCTGCGAACCGCAGCGGGAACCGTGGAGGCTTGGGGCATCAACCGTGGGGGGTGGATGGGGGCTGACAACCCATCTGGTGGCGCCGTCACCAAGGGCAGCGCCATTGCGGTGACTTGGTCTCGCCCGGTTCTCGACATTGCCATCGGCATAGACAATTTCGACCAGCAAGATTTTCTGTTTGCCGTGCTGGACGACGGCACAGTGTGGCACTACCCCGGAACCAGTGTCACAACAGGTGGCACGGTTCGCTATGGCGCTTCCAAAGTCGCCAAGCTCGATGGTGCAGTCAAGCTCGCAACAGGGCCTGGCCGACGCATGCACGTGATCCGATCTGATGGGTCTGTGTGGCGACTTGAGTTCACCACCAGCATTCCCGCTGGCAACTATGTTGCCTCGGCGGTTCAGGTGCCGGGGCTGGCCGATGTCAAGTCAGTCGCATGCGGACTGGATCACTGCCTGGCCTTGCTGCAAGATGGCACATTGAAGGCTTGGGGTGAAGGTCGGTATGGCCAGCTTGGCCAAGGCACTGCAGTCAGCAGCGAAACCACGCCTGTGAATGTGGTGGGACTGACCGGCGTCACCCACATTGCGGTGACCAGCAACTACGGCGCTTCCTTCGCTCGCACTTCAGACGGCAAGCTCTGGAGTTGGGGCAACGGCAACCTCAGTGCCCGTCCTGGTGTTGGGTTCAGTCCGCCCCCCAATGCATCTGTGCCGACAGAGGTCACCAGTCTGGCCAGTGCGCGCGAGGTCGTCTGCTCCGCTGTGCACTGTGCGGCTCGGTTGGCCGATGGCAGTGTCTGGAGTTGGGGGGATGACACCTTCCAGCAACTTGGGCGTGGTGTGCCGCAGTTCCCGGTCTGGGCGCAGGTGCCCGTCAAGGCCACGGGCATCAATTTGAATTGATGCCGGGTTGGTCTCACATCAACGACTTGGTGCCGTCGTACTCCATCTTCTCCCATGCCCGAAAGGGCTTGCTGATTGTGCCGTCGTGGTCAACAGCGACGTACCCACGCGCCACCTCAATGGTTTCCCAGGGGGTTTCTCTGCGAGCGTCGTAGGCCCAGAATGTTGACTGCGGCGAAGCGGTGGATACGAAGTCACGCCAAAGGCCGTTCATGTGCCCAAATGGCAGCTTAGGTGCGCCCATCAACGGGTCATCGACCAACTCGTGAGTTTCAATCTCGGTTTGACTCATCTGGCGAACCAAGTCCTGTTTCGTGATCACCAGTTCCGGGTCTCGGTCTAGATTGAGCAAGGCATCCAGTTCCCGCTTTTGCCTTTGTGCGCGAACTTCTTGAACCGATAAGAACAGAGCAAGAGGCCAAATGATCAGTGCTGTCAGCCCGATTGATGCCGGAAGTAGAACCGACTCGACCAGCTTTGAGGCATGAGCTGACGGTAAGGCTTTGCCGACGATGTATTCCATCGTCTTTTCTGGACTAGGCTTCAGTACCCCTGAGAAGTACAGAATGACGACCCAAGTCGATGTGGCCAAACCTAAGGCCAAATAGACGTACACGTATGTCATGGTTCGTTTGATCGATTGGTTGTGGAAGGGAAAACGGAGAAGCCGCCAACACCATAGCCCTCAGATGTGGCGTTAGAGTTGGCCAGTCCGTTCTCGCGCACCCGGGTTTGGGTGACCACGCCTCGATCAAAGTCAATCAGTAGGTCGCGCTCGTATTGGCTGCCAAAACCCATGTGCCGGTATGCCAGGAGCTTTCCTTGGGGAATACGGACTTGGCCGTTAAACCAATGCGCAAAGACCCGATCTGAGTAGCCAGGGAAAATCGACTCCAGCGTGACGGTTTGGCCATCCTCATAGGATCCGGAAATTCCCACCAGATACAGCCGCTTGTCCACCACCTCCCACGAACCCACGTATCCCCGCCAGAGTGCTGTGCAGTTCATGGAAAACGGTGGATGGTGCCGGGTCAAACGAAAGTAATCACTCAAGGGCGTGCTGCACATCGCCAGCGCTTGCCCTTCGTAAATCAATGACTCTGGAAACTGCGCTGTCATCTTGTGTGGTCGGTGAAAGAATGAGGCGGCAACTCATGGGGGCAAGCGCCCCCATCAATCAGAACTGCAAGCCCAGCCCGATCGTGAAGCCCTTGGCCGAGTAGTCTGTCTTGTTCAAGTAGCTCATGTAATCGGCACTGATCGACAACTTCGGGTCGATGCGATAGCTGATGCCAACGCCATAAGAAAAATCGCTGTCGCTGGCTTCATAGGAACCATAGTCAGGTTCGCTCACGGTGGCTGTGGCGTGGGTGTATCCCAGGCGACCGAAGAGTTCAAAGTTCGGGGCCAACTCAACCTTGGGTTTGACGAACACCCCATACATCGAATCCATCTTGAACTTCACGGTGGGGTAGTTCACGCCATTGGCCGTCACGCTGTCGTTGCCGCCATTGAACCCGACCATGGCTTCAAAGGCCACGTTCTTGCTCAGCTCGGCTCCGCCGATCAGGCGAATCGCTTTTGGCGACGACTTGTAGATGTCGCCATCGATGTTTTCTTCGTAGTTCACAAAGGTGTAGCCCGCTTCAACATAGAAGTTGGGCTTCTGTTGAGCGTAAGCAGACACAGAGGCAAGGGCGACCGTAGTCGAAATGAGAATGAACTTCATGGCTTCCTACTAATTGAAATGTTGATGTGGCGCACATCTGAAAATGCAGAACCTAGGAAAGAGGACAACTTGCTGCCGTCTTCTTCGCATCGCCACATCGATTGACTATATTCAGCGAAAGCTCAAACAGTGAGCTTTCCAAACATGTCATTCAATTCCACCGATGGGCACTAAAACCGAACGCATCTACAAGATCGAGCAGATGATCCGTTACCGCTCAAAGGTGACATTTGAGGACATGCTTGATGAGCTGGAGGTGTCGCCCGCCACGCTCAAACGCGATTTGCAATTTTTGCGAGATCGCCTCGGTGCGCCCATCGAGTTTCAGCGCGACGACAAGACCTACCGCTTTGGACCCGAGTTCCGAGGCCAGAAGTACGAATTGCCGGGTCTGTGGTTCGACCAGAAAGAGCTTTATTCCCTGCTGATGAGCTATCAGCTCTTGTCTGGGTTGGACCCCGATGGCATTCTCAGCCGCCACGTTTCGCCTTTGTTGGATCGGATTCACCAACTCTTGGGCAGCAACGAGGTGGATAGCTCAGAGCTCATGCGGCGTGTGCGCATTGTTAGCTCGGCCAAGCGCGCGGTGCCGAGTCAGTTCTTTGAGTTGATTGCAGCGGCGCTATTGCAGCGCAAGCGCATTCAGATTCAGTACTACACACGCTCACGCAAAGCCGTGTCTGAGCGTGAGCTGTCGCCCATGCGGCTCATCCACTACCGCAATACCTGGTACTTGGATGCCTGGTGTCATAAGTCCGACGACATGCGGCGCTTTGCGCTTGACGCGGTGCAGGCCGCCCAAGCCTTGGAAACCAAAGCCAAAGACGTCTCGCTCAAGCGGGTCGAGCAAGAGCTCGATGGCGGTTACGGCATCTTTGCCGGCAACAAGGTGAAGTGGGCCACGCTGCTGTTCACGGCCGATGCGGCCCAATGGGTGGCGAAAGAAGAGTGGCACCCGCAGCAGGAGGTGACGTCTCTGGACGATGGTCGCCTGCAAATGAAGCTGCCCTTTGTCGACCCAACCGAGCTGCTGATGGATGTGATGCGATTCGGCCCCGATGTGGAGCTGGTCGAGCCGCAGGATCTGCGCCACGCCTTGATCGATAGATTGCACAAGGCCACAAGGCAATATCAAGACCGTTGAGGCTATGCCCTGCGATTGTCGTGACCGAAATCGACTTCAATAACAGGGTACAACATGCCTGTTTGTGGGCATGCGTGCCAGACGCAAAAGGCGACTTGCCTTAGTGGGGGCGGTGCGAGTAAGCCTCTTCAAATGCCTGCTTGAGTGCAGGGTTGACCTCAGGCAACCCATCCACCACCCGCTTGGCCCAATCGAAATATTCCTGCCGGCGAGCCAATGCCCAGTCAGCAGGCGGCGTTTGGGCAATGTCTCGTAGGTTGCATGTTTTATCTGCCAGCTTGACTAGTGCGGCCCCTTTGCTCTTATGCGGGGCGTGCTCCACCTGCAACTCCTTTCGGCGCGGCTTTGGCAGCGACTTGTCGTCGGTCACCTCTTGCACGATGTCGGCAACGGCTGAGCCAAAACGTTCTTGCAACTCGGCATGGGTCGTCTCGGTGTCTTCAATGGTGTCGTGAAGAATGGCGGCGCGCAGCACATCGATGTCATCCACCTGGCCCGTTGTGGCCAGCAGGTGGGCCAGTGCGATGGGGTGGTTGATGTAGGGCGAGGCATCCGCGTCTTTGCGGCGCTGATTGCGGTGCCGGTCTGCGGCGAACATGACGGCATCTAATAGCTTGGCACTTGTCAATTCAGGCCTCCTGAAAGATTCGATATTCAAACAGATTGACTGACACCCAGCTTAGCAGGCTGCGGAAATACCCAACGCGCGCAGCTCCGCTGCTGACGTGAAGTCT
>ERZ724505.23-NODE-23-length-102028-cov-25.976729_pt1 | contig 102028 bp, 103 predicted proteins | sample MGYA00376038_ERZ724505 | MGnify/ENA primary metagenome ERZ724505 (study PRJEB28724, sample SAMN07190884) | wastewater metagenome | isolation source: effluent of sewage treatment plant in Hong Hong | place: Hong Kong | collected 2016-03-17 ... | reverse complement strand
CATCATCGTCCTCATCTTCGTCATCTTCGTCGTAATCATAGTCCTCTTCCTCATCTTCGTCGTAATCATAGTCCTCTTCCTCATCGCTCTCTTTCTCTTCCAGAGCTCTCTTGTACATGTAGTCAAAGTACTGATCGAACTTTTTAGGTTCTATCCACACTTGATCTACAATGTCTTCGTCAGGCCCATCTCTACCCAACGTATGATCTCCCTCTCTTACGTGAGAGATCAAGTGGTTGTATACTAGGTTACCTATAACTACTTCTTCGGCGGAAGGCATGTCTAGCCCTCTGTCAGTAGCATAGGTTTGGAAATCGGTCATATTTCAAATACAGTCTGAGCCATCTCAGACGTTAAAGATGTAGCAATTTTGCTTACTACTGGATTGATCTCGTTCCTCAACTGCATGGCTTTATCGTACAGTTCGCCTCTTAAGCGTAGGTTACCTAGAGCTTTGTGAGCATCTTGGCACGTTTTGAGCCAATCCATTTTAGTCTCTAAAGACGCTGGATGCTTCGATAGCTCTGTTATTTGCTCTAGCTTAACAGTAATAGTGCCAAGAATCGCTTCGCTTTTGAGCTGCTCTCTCTTTTGTTTGAGAACATCCAAAATAGGTTTAGGAACCTGGCAGATGGCCTGAAGACATTCTTCACCAAATTGATCCCATACTGATGCAGCGTGGACTGCGAGTCTCGGAGATACAGTGTGCCCTGCCATATGTAGCAGTGCAAAAGTTTCTGCAAGATCTTCTTTTTTAAGAAGATTCTTACATTTATCTACCTTGCGGAAGAGCTCTAAGTAGGAATAAGCAGTATAGGTCTTCCAACCAACTTCTACTGTAATAAATCGATCTATAAAGGCCTGCGATGAATCTGTATGGACCTGCCTCGCAACCCAGTCAGAGGGAGCAATATTGGTACACATGACCATAAGCTCTATCCCGTTTTTCATACAGAACGCACCAAAGCACTGTTCTCCCCTAGTGAGGAGGTCTTTGAGCATAAGCAGAATCTTTGGCGGGCCGTCAAGCCCTTCCTCAAGACATACTATCGGTTCGTTAAGCATCGACGTGTTACCGTCGTAGCTAACCGATACCTGTTTAATGCTGTTTCCACCTTCTGTCAGTACTTGCTCGGCGATCAATGCGTCACCGAACAGCTGAGAAGGGGTTGTGCCTGGCCCCATAGATACTACAAATGGCTGCTTTCTACCAAACATGGTTTGGGCAGCTATATTTACGATTTCGGACTTAGCTTGACCTGGAGGGCCATACAACAAAATGGGCTTCTTCAATGCAAGCGCCATCTCGAATTTTCTTGCAACTTCGTCCATTTGGACGAGTTCGTTCTGCACGCGCCGTTTAAACTCGGCGACTTTCGTACTTTCCATAATTTACCATGCAATGAAGCCGCGACGACTGCCATCCTCATGTAGAGGACAGGAAACGTACACACGGCGTCCATTGAACCTTTTCCGTCTTAGAGAGTCTATCTCTGCTTCGGAAAGATTAGAGACGGGGAGGAGGGTTATCCCCGTCTGCATGGTTGTCCTAATTAGTTCTTCTACCCCGTTTCGTCTGGGCGTACGTGGCTTTTTCTTAGGCGCCGGGAAAGTAATACCCAGCATCAGCCATAAGATAAGGAGTAGTAGCAAACTAGCGATCATATAAGTAAAGATCGTACATTTCAATTACACCGATCAATTTCTCTGCATAGGTGCGATCGGTAGCATACCCTGCTGCTTTTAGGCCATGAGCCCATTTTCGATAATCTCGTCCGTGTTTTTTCAGCTTGGCGTAACGTCCAGTGGATATTATTTTACTGTGGGCGCGCCAGCTCTCCCAAGGGGAAGAAAACTTGACAAAGAAGTCCTTGTGCGTGTCATCCGTGAAATTGGTGCAATGACCCTTCTTACATTTCTTAGAAAAGCACTTGATTCCAAAATGGTTATTGTTTTGACGCGCCAATTTGCTATCGCCCGCACGGCTTTCAATCAACCCTTGTGCAAGACTAATGCTTGCGGGAATCCCAAACCTAACCATCTCGGCTTGGGCCGTCTTAGAAAAACGGTTGATATAAGCCTCGGCCATTTCCTTCGTCAGTTCTTTAGCAGCTACTGGAGCTGCTTCGTTCTGAGTTTTTGGTATAGGCAGCGGGAGGAGAGGTGCCGACATCACCTCTATAGAAGGTGATGTATGAGCTGGCATGATCTTATGGTCAAGCCATGATAAGATTCCCACAAGACCGGTGAGTAGGATGCAAAGAAAGGAAACGGAGATCTTTTTTACGTCGGTCCCCACGACGTGGGCTATCCTAGCAAAAACATCGGATAGCTTAATAAGTGCTAAGAGCCCCACTAATTTAAGGAGCTCTCTCAGGTTCGTGTCTTGGGCAGTACGCCCCTTAGACTTAGTGATGCTCATTTTAATAAACAAATTAGTTAAAAAATAGGGAGCACCTTACCGCTCTGAAGTAAGGTGTTATTCTCCCGGCTTCCAAACACCCATCTCTTTTGATGGGCTAGGTACAGAGCTGAAAATTAAAAAAAAATATTTCTTTATCTATCTGCATCTTGCTCGGTGTGTGCAGCCAAGTACTTCTGGGCTCTAGCGCCAAAATTTGCGTAATTCATGAGAAGAACTTTATGTGAGTGAAACAATTCTACGTCCCCATTCCCGTCTGATTTTAGGACGGTATTTGGGCTTATCTTTAGGCTCGAACCTTGGTAGTTCGTAGCCATTATCTTTTCTCCAATTGAAGAATGTTACAAAACGCTGATATGTGACGAACGTTGGATTATCCTGCTCATCAGGAACCCATTGTTCTTGTCTATAATCAAGGACATACGTACCTTTTTCATCGGTTATATGCCCGAAGGTGCCCTTATACATCCTCGAACGTACAGCCTCTATTCTTTTTTGCGAATCTGACGAAATCGGGGTACGGCATTTTCTCTGCCAATTCTTTAGGCCCAAATAGGCCTGAATTCGTCAGGTACTCTCCGTCCTTTACCACGTACCCCATTCGAGCTGGTTCAAACTCAAACCCTACCGGTACGTCATCCTCAAATATACAGCTGGCCTCCGAAACGAAATATGTCACACCTCCAGTCTGCGAAATATATTCACGCAGTCCGAAGATTATCGATCTATAGGCATAGCCTAGTCTAACTGTTTGCATATTTCTTATACCTTGCTTTAAGGGTGGTTGCTGCTTTTTTAGCTTCTCGCCAAGACGGATACAGCGTTGCAGAATGAATGTCCAACATCCATCCTCCAAACTCATTATAATACATCTCGAATCCTTTGTCGAGAGTATAGACTACATAGTTCATTGCGGAGAGTGAAGGATTCGAACCCTCGGCACAGTTAAGTGCTACGGTTTTCAAGACCGCTGCTTTCGACCACTCAGCCAACTCTCCTGAAATAATACCCTAAGCATATTACTACGCTTAGGGCGGGTAGGTAATGTAAACACAGGCGGGTAACTTTCTTAGTAGAATACTATTTTGGAGTTAGTGTTAGTCTACCACTTGATACCAAATTAGATAGCATGGGGTAAATGTCCGCTTCCTCTAAGTATTGGATACTTTCTCCATCTGCCATAATGACAGAATTGAGTAAGTGGGCGTAAGATTCCAAGGATAAGCCTGGAAACTTTCGGATGAGCTCAAAAAGTTGTTCTTCCATAATAAATACGCTGGTTAAATCATCGGATGAGACCTGCATCAATCAACTTGTTAATCCAGGCTTTCGCCTTTAACGCCCATCCAAACTTTTCAGTTGACGGGGACTCTTTCAAATAAGCTTTGAGAGTTGCAGCCTCCTATTAAGTTAACAAATTTGTTTGATAATTAGTTAGCTCTGTAGGAATCGAACCTACATCTAGAGTTTAGGAAACCCTCGTTCTGTCCATTGAACTAAGAGCTAATAACTTACCCTATCTTACGACAGGGTAAGCGAGATAACCGTCTTAAGTATGAAGCGTGATCCCGGCAGGGCTCAAACCTGCGACCCTCTGGATAGAAGCCAGATGCTCTATTCAACTGAGCTACGGGACCATTTTTCATTCGGTGATTTAAAAAGTTTATTTCTCTACTACTTCACAGCCTGATAATTTGGCAGCTACTGCTTCTGCCTCTTCACGAGTTTGGAAGGAAGTGGCTAATTCTTTGTTGCCAGAAAAGTAGTGACCATCTGCACCCCCGTGAGGGGCAACGTAGTAGGGTTTAAGCGACCTACCACTTTTTCGGATGATGTACGGTGTGGGTACTTCCTGTAATTCGGTACCCACCAGCTTAAATGTTGCCATATGTAAAAAATTAAGTGTTCTAGTTGTACGGATCTTCCATCATTTCAGGATATTGGGTGCTTATCAGGTTCCTTATGGAATCTTCTTTATACCCTATGAATTCTACCTCCTTTATACCACGATACTCAAAGTCTTCTGTGTTGAGTACGAGACTTTTTAGTAAAGTGTGGGTCTTCTCTATTTCTTCTTTATTAAGTGAACCAACAGTAAACATCGGTTCATAGTCTTCATCTCCTCCACCTTTAGAGAAGACTTGACATATATACAGTTTAGGCATATTAATGTTTATTTGTGAGTAAAAAAGAAAACCCCTAACCACTTTACAGCAGTTAGGGGAACGTAAATCAAGCAAATAATGATTTATTTAGGCCCTTGCTTTGGGATAGTTAATCTTTTTATAACCTAAGAAGATTATAAATTTTCACTACCTGCTACAAGTTTATAAGATGGAGATACAATCACAGCTGAATATGTACGCTACTCTATGAGTGCAACCTTATGTGCGAGTACTCTATTTTAGGCCTATTTCTTTAGTGAGACTTTAGGTAGGGCCCGACCTCTTTCGGCCAGACCCTACCTCTTTCGGCCAGACCCTACCTATACAAACCATTAATCTCACGACAGCCTTCTCATTGGGAATCGAACCCATTTACATATCCGCGTACTAACGAGGGCACGATACGTAAGTCTCCATAGACTGAGAAGGTATTCCCTATTTGCATAGGGAGATTTCAAACAAAAATTTGGGGTAAGGGACTGAAGGATCGTCGTCGATTAAGACTACGTCTTCCAGAGTGTACGGAATTATATCTGTTTTGTACGAGGCTCTCGACCTGTTAATCAGCTCAAGCTGTTGCAAGACAAAATCGCCTACACTAAGGCCAGGAGGGCAACTGATCGTGTTGCCCGCTATTTGGATGTGTGATACTTGCATGAATATATTTAAGGTCATTATCTAATTGGAGCCCCACACACATGGGGTCGTTGTTTACGCAGCTTTGAACTGCATATCCACAACCTGGGCATATACGTGACGGTTCTTTAGATTGCTTAGCCAACTTCTCCTCTGGAGTCAGCCGTTTAAAAAATGGGTTGGATATTTTCATTATCTCTCGTAAGGTTTTAGTTGATTGTACCAGTAATAAGTGATACCTTCGGCACCTTTGAAGAATCTGAGTATCGGTTTACCCTTTGCGGAGTAGACCATAATCGAATTCCCCCTTTTGTAAAGTTTGGGGTACATTAGCGTACCAGAAAACTCGTTAGAGTTGCACGCAAGAGCTCCTTCCATCAGAATAAATGTGCCCCCATTTTCTGTGGTGATACAGATATCTTTTGAGTGGGTTACTTGAACTTGGTCAGGGCTGTATACAAACCCTAGAAACCAGATGAAAAAGATTTTAATCATTGTGAATTAATTAAGTGTGATCTAAGGCATTCTTCAAAAGCTGAGGCAATGCCTTCGGAAAATTTTATGAATATACAGCCAGAAAGTGTTCCGTATACTTACGGATTTCTCTCTTTTGGAGATGATCCTTTTGATGTGGTTGATCAACATATCTTCATACAGCACACTTACCAAGAAAGAACTTGGTGGTGAGCACTGTACGCTCGCACGATCGCTGATAATCAGCTTACGCCCCAATGCAGCAATTTGGCCCTTGAGCTACTCTAGCGCTGCACACCCTTCTTTTGGAAGAGTCCCTCCTGTTAGAGAGGGTTGATATTTTCTATTAATGTGTGAGCAGTTTTTAGTCATGCTCGGGACTTTTCTTAACAGGTCCACTCCTGTGCAGGCGTATAATAGCCAGGAACAGGTTGGCAGTAGTACTCCATTGTGGTTTGGCTGGAATGCCAGCCCACTAGGATTAGATCTGTCTGGTTGGTCCAAGCTTCGTCCCAATGGTCATACTCTTCAGGGACTGGCACTTTGTTAAATCCTGCGTCTTCTAAAGGTTCGGGGCTGTAAGAGTATACAGCCCACCCGTTCGGGTACTCGACTGTAACGCATTGGGCAAATAACGCCCGTAATTCTTCGTGTGTCATGATCGTTGATGATAAAAAATTAGTGTTAGAGTCTAACAACAAAGTTATAGTGGGTGACGCACACCCACCCGCATGATACGTAATACTCGACGTTATTTTCCCTGCAAAAGTTCCTACCCTTATAGAAGGGTAGGCATATTTCCAAGACTGTAGTCTCGCGTTCGATTTTTAATTCTATCAAGTCTTGGGGGAATTCTACCCCATTTGTTGTATAAAAACGCATCGTTCGGTGAATTAAATAGTGCTAAAAAAAAGATGAGCAGTTATAGTCTGCTCAGGACTGTAAGTTTTCATTTGGTTAATTGTGGGCTTATTAAACGGTGGCTGCTTCTGCTACTGGTTTAAGATTGACAAAAGATTGTTCATCTTGTGCAGTTACCCAAACAGTAACTGTACCGTTTACCGCGTCGTCCCCAATTTCAGATGTGTTAAACTTGATTTGTTTACCATCTTGCATGGCAAGGGCAGTAAAGTAATGAACGCGGAATTTGTAGGATATTCCGTTTACAGTGAAAGACACCGGAATTTTGGCAATGACTTGACCGGTAGGGATTTGTTGCCCGTTGCGCGTTATGGACGCGCCCACAAAAGTTACTTCGCCAAATTCAGCATCTGAAAACGCTATTGTGCCAATAGGAAGATTGGCGGCCTTGTCTTTTTGCATTTTACTGTCATACCTTTCTACTGAACCAAAAGACGTTTTTAAATTGCCCGCCAAAATAGCAGCTTGAATTTTTTCCAGCGATTGTGTACTGACTTGCTTGTTCATTTTTTACTAATTAAATGATGAGAAAATGTGATAGGGGTGCATCAACCATAAGATATACCAATACTGGTACCCCCTATGTGCGGATGCAGTCACGATAGGGGGGCATGTTGTTGGGGAGCATCATATTTATTACGCATGATATTTATCACGGTATATTTATTGCTGGTAAAATTTATTGACCATTATATTTATTAGGGGGGGGGCTATCCTTACTTAACCCTTTTGTAAGGGGCGTAGCCCCGTTATGTACACTTTATATCCCTTAATCCCTTTACTTCTCTTATATATTTTGCTCGAAACCTAAAGGTTTCTCGCAAAAATATAACAATTGGCTATCCTTATACATATTTTTTTAATTTTTTGGAATTCTTGGGAACTTTATTGTAACTTTATATGTTATAGCTTTTGGATTTGTGAATGTTATAGTTTCGCTCCTAGGCCCTGAAGTTCTATCCAGTAATGGAGAGTTGATAGGGACTCCCTAGGAGGGCGGCTACAACTTGTACTGGTTAAAGGTTTAATCTACTGTTCTAACAAGCTTTACTTAGTGTTAGTTCCCTAGATTAGATACTAGTCAGAGTAATACAAGGAAATCCAGAGCGAATAAATCTATGTTTGTTATCCGCCCTACCCAAGTCCCTAGATAGGGAGGGTGTAAAATCGGTAGCTACTAAGTGCTATAGTAAGACACGAACGAAGATAACATTAAGTGCATAGACTGTTGATTCAGGTGCTCGCCTCCTTAGAGGGGGTATACAATAAGCTCGAAACGAGATCAATCTAGATATGGCTTCTAGATCCTCACCATCACCGTCAGCCCCCAGTATTGCGTGAGAGGGTGGCCCTTAAATGAAAGTTTTTGGGACAGAGACGTTAAACTACGTAGGGCGAAGCCCTATCTACTAAACTACTTTTTTGTTAATTTAACATGAATACGCTTACAATTAAAAATATTACTTACCACCACGACTCTATTGCTGGTTTTTGTCCAGAGCTTAATCTTAATGTTCTTGTAGTCTCTAATGCTGGAACAAAAGCTATGGTAGAGTCTGTCAAGTCTTTGTCTTCTACTGACGTAACCGATCTGAAGAATCCTCAAGAGTATGAGGATACTAGCTCTATGGTTATTCAGAAAGATCTTGGTGTTGTGTACGAGCCCTTAGCTTACTCTACATCAGCTCCTAATAGAGCTCAAGAGATTATCGAAGATTTACGTACTATAGTTGCGTTAATCAAGACTACTTTCCCTTCCCTTACTGTAAAGGGAATTATATTCAATGCTCGTAAAGCAGTACGTCTTTTTAAACAGATTATCGAAATTCTTAAAGATGATGAGAAATAATGTAGCTATAGTTCCAGCTTCTAAGTTAAAGGAAGATGCTGTTCTACTTTCTAAGCTTGCTAAAGAAAATTCTGAGTTAGGTTTTAAGCTTTACGAGATTCAACGTTTAGTAAAGGAAGCTACTTTCTTCGATTTTATTTTCAATTTTAGATTTTACAAAAATACTATTCTTACTCTTGCGAATAAAACAAGCCTCTCATCTTTATCCAAAGATCGCATCTCTACTTAACCTACCCTTACCTCTAGTAGAGTCCACTATTAATCATTTTCTAGAGGATCTCTCCCACTATAGAATGTTTCCTACTCACCCTATATATAGGGTACGCTACTTAGGAGCTTTTTATACTAATACTCCCTCTATAAATAGAGCTCTTTCTCTTATTATAAAGAGGATGAGGACTTCTCCTGACCCATCCTTACGAGCTCACTTTAGAAATTTATGGGCAATTAGACACTCTGTTTACAAACATACTTCTTCTAGAAAATATAAACAAAGATTTGAAAAATGGCATTAGAAATTCTTCACAATAATGTATGGGTACTCTTAGACGAAGAGTCTGAGCATTCTGTAATAGATGGTATCATAGTTCCCTTATTTGAAGCTACTGAAACCGATGGTGGTAAGCCCACTACTAGATTATCTAAGAAATCATTCCTCCTTAAAGGCACCGTCAAAGGAGTAGGTAATCAAGTTAATATTCCCTTATCTATAGGAGACAAAGTTTATGTCAAGCAAGAAGCTTACTCGACCCACTTCCAATTCTTCCCCTCAAGAGATCGAAAAGTCCTCGACTTTACAGGAGATATCCTTATCCCCGTCCAGTTCATCGAAGCAGTCTACGACAGAGCTCCTCGAATCGTGGAGGAATAAGTTAGAAGAGAGAGATAGGTTTATTTCTTCTCTCACTTACTCTACCTCTACATGGAAAATGTTAGACGATCTCATGGCTTCTACAGCCAATATGTGGAAACAATTTTTACAGATACAAGCCCTAGTAGATAAAGAATCTGCTCCAGATGAACTCTCTTTTTTAGAAAAAAATTATGAATCACTTATCGAAACACACCAAAAAAGTACTTAAAGCAGCTTCTCTTTTAAAATCTTTTGTTACACCTACCTTAGGCCCTTCAGGTACTCAAGTAGTTATCTTTGATGGCTACTATTCCTCTCCTACTAAAGATGGTGTAACAGTAGCTAAGAAGTTTAAGCATTCAGATCCTAAGATTAACGCTATCGCTGATGTTATCAAACAAGCAGCTACACAAACTAATCTTTCTCAAGGAGATGGTACTACAACTTCTATTCTTCTTGCTACTTCCCTTATTGAACAAGGAATCTCATACTCTCATCTCAGTGGTATGCCTTTAGCAACTGTCTCTAGATCTTTGAAGGAGGCCTTACCTCATATGTTGAGTTTTATAGATTCTCACTCTACTCCTTCGACTCCAGAAGACTTGCTTTCTATAGCTACTATCTCTTCTAATAATGATCCCGTCTTAGGTAAGTTAGTTTACGATACTTTTAGTGAAGTAGGCCCCGAAGGAGTTATTCTTTTAGAAGATTCTCCAGCTCCCTTTACTACCTCTTCGTTTACTAACGGTTATTCGATATCCTCTGGTTACTTATCTCCTCACTTTATTAACTCTCCTTCTACTAAGGAAGTTATTTATGAGGATGCTGTTATTCTTATGACAGATTCTAAGATCAAGTCTTCTCAAGAGATTCTTCCTTTCTTACAATATTTAGCTCAAAATACTAAGCCGGGTATCATTATTGCTGACGATTTCGATCCACAGATTCTACAGATGTTGATTGTTAATGTCATAAACACTCCTCTTCGAGTAACAGCAATAAAATCTCCTTCGTTCGGTGAAAACCGTTCATTATTGTTACAAGATATAGCCGTTTATACATCTTCGAAGATAGTTTCTGAGTCTAAAGGTGAGTTTTTCTCTTCTTTTTCTCCTGAGTCTTTAGGACATGCTTCTAAAGTAGTGATATCTTCTGATACCTCTACATTCTTCTGTGAGCATAATCCTCAAATAGATGAACGTATAGAGCTCATCAACTCTCAGATCCCTAATCTTCAGCCCTACTTTCAAGAGACATATCGTAAACGAGCAGCTTCTCTCCGGTCTAAAGTAGCTACTATTCATGTAGGAGCTCCCTCAGATGCTGAAAGATCTTCTACTAGAGATCGAATAGAAGACGCTATACGTTCTATCAGACAAGCTTCTCTTCATGGTATCATCCCTGGTGGGGGTACTATCCCTTACCTTCTTTCTCTTACTACCACTTTCCCACCACTTAAGAAAGCTCTCGAAGCTCCCATAGAGCTCCTAGCTTACCCAAACCAAGAAGTTGTGAAAGATGTTATTCAGCGTAATCCACTCTTAGGATTTGATGCTCTCACACAAGAGTATAAAGATCTTAAACAACACGGGATTATCGATGCTACCTCTACCCTAAAAGAAGCTCTTACTACTGCTATATCTGTGGCCTCGCTTTTAATATCCTCACACGAGGTTATTACTACAACTCCAGATGAATCAGAATAACTTTTTAATACAAGTTCCTAGACTATCCCCATCTTCTAAAGATTACCCTCTCTTTTGGGAACAACAACTTAAATATTGTATAGAAGGCTACTGGGCTGGAGGTTATTATATGCCACCAGCCCTTTACTTTTACGTAAACTTCTCCACAATACGTCTTAATAAGAAACGCGCTCACGCTAAGGTTTATGATAGACCTATGCTTAGAGATGTAGAATGGATGTTGTTCCGTGCTCTTCTAGTTACTAGAGGATTTTCTGGATTCTTAGAAGACCCCCACATCTCTTGTAATAAAGCTCTTTTAGAAGATTATCCTCTCTCGTATTATCAAGAAGAATATCCTTCCACCATTACCTCACAAGGTACTCTAAAGACTTACGAAGATCCAATCTCTTATCTTTCTAGATCTCACCCATCCCATTACCCAACTCCTCTTTATGAGAATGAAGCTAAAAACTTCATGTTAATGGGAGCCCGTAACTGGGGTAAAGATTTACACCATTCTACGCTACTCCACTATGAGGATAAAACAAGGCCTATTTCACAGGTATCTATAGGAGATAAGATTTATGACCCTTCTGGAAATCTTACAACTGTCACCAATGTTTTTAAATTTACCGACCAACTTCAGTATGAACTTACTTTGCTAGACGGTAGAAAAATAAAAGCTGGTGCTGGACATAAGTGGTTTGTTAAGAAAAAACTTCGCCACTCAACTACTACACAAGTAGTTACTACAGCAGAGATAATTTCTGACTTTAGAAACTCTTCCAGAAAAGATTATAACTACTTTCTTCCAACTTCTAATCCTGTAGCTTTTTCTACAAAAGATCTTCCAATAGATCCCTACTTTTTAGGAGCTTTGCTAGGTGACGGGTGTATTACACAGAGAGTCACCTTCACTACCGCAGATGAAGAAATCCTGTCTTATTTTAATACCTCAGATACTATTACCAAGCTAAAATCTAAGTATGTTTATTACATTAAAGGTAATGATACATACCAGAAGCTTAAAGCTCTACAGTTGTTAGGAACAAATTCTTCCACGAAATTTATACCAAGTCTTTACTTACGTTCTTCTATAGAACAGAGAATGTCCTTACTTCAAGGACTTATGGATACAGATGGATATATATCTAAGGATGGATGTTTAGAGTACTCTACCAACTCCCTTCAACTAGCTGAGGATATGATCTTTTTGCTTAGATCCTTAGGCATTAGGGCTAATGAGCCTAAACTTAAAAATAAATCTTATAGGATAAAGATAGGTACTGATAAGCCCATCTTCAGGCTTAAACGTAAGTTAGAGCGACTAAAGACTTATAAAAAATCCTCTTTTATAAATTGGGTTCCAATAGTTAGTATCACCCCGACTCAGATTGAAGATTCGTACTGCATATCTGTTGATAATGACTCGCATCTATTCTTAGCAAATTCTTTCATACCCACTCATAATTCTTATTCTATAGGAGCAGGCTTAGTAACTCACACTTTTCTTTTCGACAATCGAACTTCTTTCTTTACTAAACCCTCCCCCACTGAGATTTTAGTAGGATCAGTAGTCTCTGACAAATCTGCAGATCTTCTAAAGAAGGCTAAAGATGCTATGGACTTTCTTCCCGGTGGCTATGCCACCTCTACTACTAAGATTCCTGCACCTTTTGCTAAAAGATACACCGGCTCTTTTGCTGTAAACTCTGAGATTGTCGCACAATATAAGCAAGGAAAAGACTTTAAAGGATCTCGTTCTTCGATAAAACATCGTTCTTTTAATGAGAACTCTTTCGCTGCACAAGGTACTCGTCCTTCTATATTAGTTCTAGAGGAATGTGGTCTTATACCTAATCTTATAGATATACACTCTAATACTGTAGATAACTTACGAGATGGCTTACGTAAGACAGGCTCTCTTATAATGTTAGGTACAGGTGGTGATATGGAAAAAGGTACTGTACCATCTTCTCAAATGTTCTTCGAGCCTGACAAATATGACATTCTAAAGTTCGTTAACGTCTACGAAGAAACTCAAGTCCCTATAGGATTCTTCCTCCCTGCTTACTATTCTTTAAATGAGTTTAAAGATCAACAAGGAAACACTGATGTTGAAGCTGCTAAAAAAGCTCTTCTAGACAAAAGAGAACTTTTAAAGAAAGGTTCTTCTGACGCTCTTTACAAAGAGATTCAATATAAGCCTCTTACTCCCTCTGAGATGTTTTTGGACAAGGCTGCTAACATATTTCCAGCAGCTGAGCTTAGAGCTCATCTAACGTCCCTTATGAACAATCCACCAGCTTCGTTTAACGCCTCTCTATTTTTCGATCCGACTTCTAAATATAATGGAGTAAATTACGAAATAGATACTTTCTCAACTCCCCTGGATACATATCCATATTCTTCCGATAATAGAGAAGGCGCTATTACAATCTATGAACTTCCAACCCTACAAAACGATGTTCCTTTAGAAGGTGGATATATTATAGGACATGACCCCATCAAAGAAGATACTCCAACAGGACCTTCTTTAGCTGTTATCTATGTGATGAAGACCAACGCTTACTTCTCTACTAATTCTCATTCTGAGATAGTAGCTGTATACAGAGGCCGACCTTACGAAGGTAAGAATGCTATTAATGCTATTTTACATAAGCTTTCTCTTTTCTACGGAAATGCTAAAATTTATTACGAAGCGCAAGTAGGTAATGTTAAAGATTATTTCGAACGTATAGGCCGTCTAGACTTATTATGTGCTACTCCTACCACTATCTTCCAAAAGAAAGCTGCGTTTAACAATTCTCTTCCCACTACTTACGGTTACCCAATGTCAAATGATCGTATAAAGTGGGAAGCTATTCAATATACACGCAACTTTCTACTAGAAACTCACCACGATACATTCCTCAATCTTCACCTAATTCCAGACAAAGCTCTAGTTCAAGAGCTCATTTCGTTTAACATGAATGGTAACTTCGACTCTGTGATGACCTTAGTTGGATGTGTGGTAGGCTTACAAGAACTTCATAATACTTCTATAAGACGTACTTTTAATTTAGAATCGAGAAAAGGGATCTATCAAGAATTCAATAAAATAAACTCTAGACTATTCCCAAATGCTGACAAAGCAACGTCTTTCTTTTAAAGACAAATCTGCAAACGATTATGCTTGGGCTAAAAAAACGATTGATCTAATTACACAATCATTTACCCTAGACACTGATACTGTTAAACATTACCAGTCTGAATACCACAGGATGTTATCCAACTATCAGTTATTTAATAATCGTATAAACCAATCCGATTTCGAGCGCCTATGTAACCCTCTAGGTATCAATGCAGGACAGCTTGTTGACGAGGTCCAACCTTACAACAAAGCTGCTAATAAGATACAAACTCTTTTAGGTGAGGAGCTTAAACGTCCCTTTAACTTTAAGGTAGCTCTCGTAAATCAATCAGGTATTCAATCTAAACAGGCTAACAAAACTCTAGCCCTTCGTTCGTACATTCTACGCCAACTCTCCGATATTCAAAATCTTCCTCCAGACTTTCTAGAAGATGCTTTACCTGAAGAAGAAGTGAAAAGAATTCTTTCTACTAAGTTTCTTTCTTCTAAAGAGATCACTGCTTCTGCTATACTTAACTATCTGACAAAAGAATTATCTTTGAAAGACTTAAAAAACGAAGCTTTTAAGCATGCTCTTATAACCTCTAGAGAGATTGTTAAGGTATCATCCTATAACGATCAGCCTTATCTAGAAGTACTTAATCCTTTAGGAGTATTCTACTCTAAATCTTCTGATGTTAAGTATATTCAAGATGGTGATTACGCTGGTTATCGTTCATATATGTCTGTAACTGAGATCTTAGATAAGTATGGAGACTACATTTCTGACTCTGATATAAAAAAGCTAGAATCTCAATCTATTCACACAACAGGACTAGAACCACCATCTTCTACTATTTCTTATGGGCATGCTCAAGATCCTTTTCTTTCTAACTCTCCTACACTCTCAACTCAAGTATTAGTACAAACAGTTGAATGGAGATCGTTTCGTAAAGTAGGATTTCTAACCTACCTTAACGACGCTGGTGATTCTGAGACTATTATAGTATCTGAAGATTATCCCTTACCTGAAAAATATACTACTAAGGTAGTAACTAAAGACTTTAATCGTAAATGTACCTACTACCTGTTCAAGATAGGTAACGAAGATTATGCTCTTGAGTATAAGTGGATTCCAGAGATATGGACAGGCACTAAAATAGCACATGATATTTATGCTAAGATAGGCCCCTCTCCATTCCAGTTCCGTAGACATGATGACCCCACCGATGTATCTCTTTCTATCTTTGGTTTAGTATATAACTCTTCTAATGCAGAGCCTGTATCGCTAATGGATAGAATGAAACCATTCCTCTACCTATATTTTATTGTGATGCACAAGCTTAAAAAACTTGTAGCACAAGATAATGGTAGAATATTTCACTTCGATACTTCGATGGTAGATCCACAAATAGGTTTAGAAAAAACTCTTTACTATCTAAAGGAGCTTAACATAGACTTCTATAATCCTCTTCAGAATGCTAACGAACCTGGTGTAAATCAACGAGGAAAAGTTCATGCTTCTACTGATATGTCCACTACACAAAATGTGCTTAACTACATCCAGCTACTTAACTATGTAGATATGCAAATCTCTGATGTAGCAGGTGTGTCTAAGCAACGAGAAGGTCAGATAACTCCTGGTGAAGCTGTTTCTAATGCTCAAGCGAATGTAGTTCTCTCTTCTGTTATTACAGAGATCTACTTTCATGCTCACGATAAACTTTGGGAGAAAGTCCTTTCTGCTCTTCTTTCTACAACCCAAACCCTGTGGAAAGGAAAGTCTGTTACTAAACAGTATGTTTTAGACGATCTTTCATTAGCAACTTTAGCAGTCACTCCTTCAGAGTTTGAAAACGAAGATTTTGGCATTTATGTAGTATCCTCTGCAAAAGAAGATGAGTTATTCTACTCACTCCGCTCTCTTGCTGATCGCTTACTCCAAACTCAAGCAGCTAAAATTTCAGATATTATCAAGATTTATAAATCTTCTTCTATGGAAGAGATAGAATCTATGATTACAGAATCTGAAGAAAATCGCATGGAGAAAGAAGCTCAACAACTAGAAGCTCAACGTCAACACGAACAACAGCTCTTACAGCAACAGATCGAAGCTGATGCTTTAGCAAAAGAAAGAGAGTATGAGCACGATATACGGCTAGCTGAAATAGAGTCATTTAAGTTTGTTAAAGAGCAAGATTCTAATAATAACTCCATTCCAGATCAATTAGAAATCGAGAAATTTAAAGTAGACACAGCTTTTAGAGCTAAAGAATTAGAGCTTAAAGAAAAAGCACTACAACAAAAAGCTATTAATAAGACAAATGGATAATAACGACCCGAACCTTGACATCATAGATGATGTTATCCAACCGATAACGGACACCCCACCTTCAGATACCCCCGACACCCCACCTTCAGAAGACTTTACTGAGTATATTACAGCAGCTGTAGATCAAGGATTACTTGATCTACCTGAAGACTTCGAGATCGAGCCTACTGAAGAAGGCTTTAAAAAAGCTCTAGAGGAATCTAGACGTTATCAATCAGAGAAAACCAAACAACAACTTCTATCTTCGATAAGTCAAGAACTTCTACCTATAGTCGAATATGCTCTCCAAGGTGGTCAGTCTTTAGACGAGATACTTCAAGTAGCTCCTAAAGAGTATCCAACAGATACAGAAGAACAGCAACGAGAGGTTATCAAACAATTTTATAAAAGCTCCACAAACTTATCTGATGCTAGAATAAATTCTCTTTTAGCTAAACTAGATGATCCAGAAGAACTTCGTGAAGAGGCTCTATCTGCTAAAGATGAACTTGTCCGTCAACAAAATGACAAAAAAGCCGCTCTAGAAAAACGCTTCCAAGAAGCTCGTGAAGCAGAGCAACAACGTGCTATTAAAACAGCAGAAACCATAAAATCCACTATCGAAGAGTATGCAGAGTCAAAGCCTCTAAAGACTAAACTTTCTGGTTTTTTCTTTAACGAGATTAAGACTCAAGACGGTAAAGTGACTTCAGAATTTTCTAATGTCCTTTCTTCTATCTTACAAAACCCCCTACATACTGTTCAGTTAGCTGAATTATTAATTGATTATAATTCTAAAAAGGGTATAAACTTTGAACGCTTCGAGAAAAAAGGAGCGACTCAGGCTAACATATCCATGAAAACTCTTTTAGAAAAGTCCCTTAACAAAGACAAAAAAACTCCTCAAGTACCTCCTAAAGAAAAATTCGATTGGGAGGCTTTCTTGAATAACTATTAATTATGTATCCGCAATCATCCTTAATAATTAAACAATACCAAGGCTTTGGTGGCAATTTCGTAGATTCGCAATATCTCGGCGCTTCTTACGATGCTGGCAAACCTTACGTATTCGAAAATACCCTTACACGCATATATTCTGCACAATCCCGTTTCACTACCTTCAAACCTTTGTTGGGCATGACTATGGGTAAGTCTAACGGTTCTATGGAGATTCCTGCTGAAATGTTCCGCTGGAGACTTCAAGGTGCTGAAGAAAAAACTGCTCGCGTTGTAGAAGTGGTAGATACTAACGCCACTCCTGGTCTTAACGGTTTGACCTTCCGTGTTAAACTTGATCTTGACTACTATGCTCGTCCTGATGTACTTCTTCCTGAAGACAACGAGTTCCCTTGTGCTATTGTAGACGGTCCTATCCAAGATGGTACTGGCTATATCTACACTCTCCGTCTTCAAACAGACAATCCTGCTGCTTACCTCGATCCGAAATATCTCGAACAAGGCCGTCAATGGTCTAAAGGTTGGACCTCCGTTGCTTCCGAGTATAACCCTGAATTTGGCACACAGCAAGTTGCTGCTTCTTTCATGCTCGAATCTCAGTTAGGCTTCTTCGCTCAGAAGATCACCGTTACTGACAAAGCCATGAGAGAAGAAGGTCGCTTAGGCTTCGATTTCCTTGCTACTGACGCTTCTGGCAATACTTCTAAAGTATCTCGCTTCATGCCTTACTATGAGTCGAAAATGTGGGATACTCTCTATCGTTCTATCGAAAATCAACTCATCTACGGCAAACGCTCTAAAGTAGCTGGTAAAGATGGTTACTGGGTATCTACTGGTCAATCTGGGCCACTTCATATAGTAATATATGTCGCTTACTCTCTTTAATTGCTGGGACCCCCTTAGAGCCTTTAGTACTACGTGTAACAATCTAAAGGATTGGGAAATCAGCAGCTAAGTTTAAAATAAATTAATAATGATACACTATCAAATAGGACAGAAAGTGGGAGATTTTACCATAAGTTCCTATGCCAGTGAAACTGGCACCTATACACTAACATGTAAATGTGGTAAAACTTCAATCGGAGATTCTACCCACATAACTAGAAAAATCAGTAATTTAATGGCAGAAGGTTTCACAGCTTGTCAAACATGCTATGGAAAATACAAAGCGGAACTTTTACACAGACAATCAAAAGACGCTGAATTATTTGTTCATAAAGATGTATATAGAGAATATGTGAGAAAGGCTAAAGAAAGAGATATACAATTTACAATATCTTTAGAAGAATGCGCCCCTTTATTTAAAAGTCCATGTTATTACTGCGGAACTGCTCCTGCTAATAAACGAACTAGGGATACTGGTATAACAGCATATTATCAAGGCTTAGATAGAATTGATAATAAAATAGGTTACGTTAAAGAGAATATTGTTCCTTGTTGCAAATACTGCAATTCATTTAAAATGGATAGGACTCAAGAAGAATTCTATGATAATGTTAGTAAAATTTATTTTAAAAAAGTTCAACGACTAGAGCAATCGCTCGTAGGATCAAGTGATCCGAAACAGGAGACTTCCTTTGAAAAGGAAGAAGATATAGTCTACTCTGCATAGAAATATGCAGCAGCATCGATTTAGAGTTGTGTCGATGCGGGATAGGTCTAACGAACCTATTTGAATTATACCGCCAGGTATGAGAGAACAACTCAAAGACTCTTGGCAACATCATACTTCGTCTCCAATCACTGCAAAGCTTCTTCAAGACTTCTTGATGAATATCTTCTTTGCTCGTCAAGACGAAAACGAACGTCGTGTAGTTGTACAAACTGGATCTTTGGGCCGTCTTCTTTTCCATAATGCTATGATCAACGAAGCTCGTGGCTTCTTGAATGTAGACACTCTTTTCCAAGAGAAGATTGCTTCCCCAACCGATGTACCACACATTGCTTACGGTGCTGAGTATACCCGTTATAGAGGTCCACTTGGTGTGGTTGTAGACGTAATCGTTAACCCTGCTTACGATTCTACCACTAACTGCAAGATCTTCCACCCCGACTATCCAGAAATGCCTATCGACTCTGCTCGTATGACATTCCTCGACTTCGGCTCTTACTCCGGTAAGAATAACATAATGGTACTCAAACAGAAAGACACTTTCCGTCATGGGTACACCCAGGGTTAAATAGCAGAAATTATAATTTTATATGAATATTAATGACAAATTCGGCTCGCTCACCTTTATAGGTATGTCTGAGCTTAAAAAGGACGGGCGTCGCACCGGCAATTTTAAATGCGACTGTGGTAAATTACATACTACTACATTAAGAAACGTACTTACAGGTAAAACTAAATCTTGTGGATGTCAAAGAAAGGTCGGTCTAAATCCGCACAATAGAACTATTCACGTAAGTTATTCACCAAAAAGAACTTTTGGACATTTCCACGCACAACTTAAAGAATCGGCTAAAAGAAAAAATTTAAAAATTTCTATATCTACTAGTGACTTAAAAAAATTAGTACTTAGTCCTTGTTTTTATTGTGGAAATAAACATGACGTTCCGATAGGTTTAGACAGAATAGATTCTTCTAAAGGATACACCGAGGACAATGTAGTTCCTGCATGTACTGTTTGCAACAGAATGAAGCTAAATATGTCAGTTTACCAATTCATATCTCATATAGAATCAATACACAGTGCCCTGGTAAAACGAGGTGAATTGCTGGAAACTCCTGAGAAGGACAATCAGCAGCCAAGCTTGATCAGTAATGATCTTGAAGGTTCAACGACTAGGAATCGAGTCCTATTAACGGACAGTAATATTCCCACGAGCGCCTTGGCCGATTAAAAACCGGTATGATATAGTCTGAGCTACATATAATCTAAAAGTAAAATGTAGAAGTAGTAATTAAAAAATCTACGATAACAATGGACCGACTGTTGGTCCCAATGGCCCTGTTCAAGGTGGTATGGTTACTTCGATGAAGGCCGGGTATGACCGCTTCTGTGAAGGTTCTGCTGGCTTGGTAATCTTCGATGCTACTCGCTGCGGTGAGATCATCACGACTTTTGATAACTAATGATTAAAACTTCTATCCTAGTATCCGCTACTGCAGGTTCAATAGCTACACTGTTATTTGAGCCTAAAATCTCCTTTTGGAGAGCTATTCTATTAGTATTCTCAGGAGCTGGTGCAGCGGTGTTCACATGCCCTATGGTAGTGCATTACCTAAAGATAGAAGAGCATCTTTCTCATGCAGTTACATTTTTACTTGGCCTACTATCTATGAAGTTAGTAGGAGTAATAATGATAATCTTAGATAAGATACAAGAAGATCCATCGATAATTCTTAACTATGTTCGCCGTTATTTCAACAGTAATAAGTAATATACTAGGCTTGTACTTGCTACAACATAAAGTACCTCAGCCAGATACTACTCCTGTTGAGGTTTATTCATTGCGGCTTTCTGTCATATTAATTATGATAACTTCCTTATTTTCGATAGCAGACCCAGAGAAAGCGTTGCCGTTTCATCACATAGCGTTATCGCTGTACTTCCTAGTAATTATCAAATTTTTTCAATATTCGTATAAATCTTAAAGATCTTACGAAGTCTTTACTTTATAGTAATGTCCAAAATATTTATTTATTCCGTACCACGTCCCTCGGCCTATGGCATTCACGACTGGACCAATGACTCTTCTGGAGTTAAACTTAAAAAGACTAAACTCGGCAGAACTAAAACCATTATCTCTGCTCTATACTCCCCCAAGGTAGGTGGATTAGCTAACTACATATCCTACACTCCTTGGATGGAAGATGGTAAACAAGTTACAGATTCAGATAATAATCCACTAACTCTTCAAGACAAGCTTGAGCGTAAATGGAATAAGCCTAAAGGCTATTTCTCAAACAAAGCTTTCCGTAAAGGTGATTCATTAAATTCTGAGGATATGACCTATTTTCAGAAAATGGCTTGGTCTTTAGAAGATGGTGCAACAGTAATTGATACTGATAAGATGGATGATGAGATGTTCTATTACACTTGTCTAGCATCTCCTTTAGTAGCTAATTCTGAACGAGAGTGGAGATCTCACAAATGGCCGAAAGCAGAATTTTACATTGCTTTAGAGAACGAGTCTGAAGAGATTAAATACTCTAGAGCTAATTTAAAAGGCAGAGCTTATGCAGCTCTTGCCGATACTAATCTTACAGATGAGGAGAGAAAACGTATTGCTTGTGTATTAGGTCTGATTTCTACTAAATCTAATCCTACCACTCAAAACGTATACAATTCTCTTTTTGAAAATATCGAAAAGTCAGAGTTTACAGAAACAGGATTTATTAATAAATTTCTCGTTACTTATACACTTCTCCAATCTCCAAATGGTAGAACCGAGTTTAATGCTCGATATTTTCTACAGCAAGCATTAGACAGAAAAATTGTCTACGAACGCCAAGGGACGTACGTATGGAATAGACCTAACTCTCCGATGGTTATAGGTGAAAGACTTTCAGAAGCTCTGGACTTCATTCTTTCTCCTAAAAAAGCCATCGAAGTAGAAGAAATAGAAAAAGCTATTCAAGCTTCCTAATGACTATACAAGAAGCCCACTATCACTTTAAACTTTATTTTGATAGGTTAGACACTTCTGCTAAACCAGATTACAATGCTGCAGAAATAGATTATTTCTTAAACGAAGCTCAACTAATATGGTTAAATCAGAGGTACTCTCCAAGATTAAATAGACTTGCTAGTGGCTTTGAGATGACGCAAAAAAGGACAGATGAGCTTTCTACTCTGGTTGTCAAGTTTCCTTTACAAGCAGCTATAACTCCAACATCGTTAGGAAATTCAACCTACGAAGTTAATCTGTCCAATTTAGCCTATCCCTATTTACACTTTATTGCAGGTACTGCAATAGTGCAAGGGGATAGCTGCAAATATCACGCTACAGTAAGAATATCTTCTCACGATTCTCTTTACGAAGATTTAGAAGATCCCTTCACTTCGAGTATCGAAAATGGCGTTCTCGCTACTTTCGGTAAGTCCTCTGATCAGACTTCTAGATCTATATTCATATATTCTACCTTACCCGTTCTCGAAGTAAGAATAGACTATATAAAACTCCCTCGAAGGGTTTCATTAGGTACATACACTTACCTAGATGGAATTCAGTATCCACCAACTACTTTTGAATTCCCCGATGCTACGCATCAATCAATAGTAGATTTAGCTTGTCAAATAGCATCTCTTTCACAAGAAAATCCTAACGATGTTCAGATAAAGCTAGCAAAACTAAACATACAATAATAAATCTATGACACCTGTGAATAACAAACGTCCAGTCGAATCTTTCTTGGTAGCTCTTCCCTCTACCACGCTTCGTACCACTGGTAACGTATCCACGACTACTGGCCCTATTAACCTCACTAATGGTCAATTGGGCTTTGCTTCTGATTCCCCTTATGGCACTGTAGCAGCTAACGCTTTCTTAGCAACTACTGCTACGATTGATGCCGCTCCAATTATCCGCCTTTACCAAGGCACTCCTGACTCTGCAGCTCCTGCTCAGACTACTTACAAACATCCACTCGCCTCCCGCCCATTTGAAGTTTCTGCTCCAATTAACGGTAAAACTAATGTTGTGGTTACCAAACAAGCTTATCGTGCTGGCCGTAACGCTGTGTGGTCTGTAGGTGCTGGCTCTGGCTCTGGCGTTATCACGCCTGCCGCTGATACTTTTTACACTGTGAAAGTTGCTCTTTCTGGTTACCGAGTAGAAGAATTCTTCTCCGAGCAACAAGCTGTTGGCTTCTCTTCCTCTGTTACTACCCCCGCTGGTTCTGCATACACCGCTCTTACTAGCCCCACTGACTGGTTGGTTAAGAATCTCGTATACGAAATCAACCTCAACTCTGGCGCTTTCTTGACTAACGTATCTCGCAGAGGCAGAGCTCCTATTGTAGCTATTGCAGTGTCTGATACTGCTGGTACCTTGATCTCCTCTCTCACTGCTGGCTCTACCTTGACTGTAATGAACACCACTTCTGGTGTGCGTTCGATCTTGTTAACCTCTGAGATTCTCGCTGGTCTCACTGCCGCAGCTACCGCCACTGGCCTTACTCGCGTAGTGACTACGGATCTTTCTACTGCAGGTGCTGCAGCTGATGCTGAAGGTCTTTATATCGTAGCTTTAGATCCTAAAACTGCCTATATCGACTACGTCGTTAACCTTCGCAACTCTCTTCGAGTTGGTTTGTTGGATGGCTTCGCTTCTACTGTAAGCTCTACCTTAGCTTCTAAGCCTGATGAAGGCCAAGGCCAAGGTCGCACTCTCGATCTGCTTTACAGAGCCACTCAAGGTCAACGCAAGTATAACCTTCGCCACACTTCTGACATGGTGAATCCTGAGTACCCTTCTCCTGTAGTAACGACTACCAACTACACCACGTACGTAGTGCATCATGGTTTGTCTTACCAGCCAGATTCGTTCTCGTCTATCTACTCTCCGCTTAAAGAGATTATCCTCATCCCGGACACGGAAACCACTTTGATGACCAACGTTGAAACCCTCCTCAACACTTGGTTAGCTTCTGGTGATAATCAAGCAATTGTATCTATCTAATAAAACCAAAAAGAGGGAGCCCCAAAAAGGCTCCCTTTATTTTTCCCCCATGTTACAAAAATTCTTTGAATCTTATCAGCTTAATCCTTCTGCTGAAGAATGGTCGCTACTAGTCACCGACTCATCTAAAAGAGTTTGGTATATGCCAAGACCACTCATCCCCGGTAATGTATTAACTATACTTGCAGATGGTACACTAGGCTGGGAAACACCTACTGGTGGAGGTGGAGGCTCTAATACCTTTACAGGTACAGCTACTGTAGATTTTACTGTTACTGGCTCGAACGTCACTGCTGCTGTTAAATTTCCTGGCTTACTTTCTAGTGATGCTAATAACATCCTTGTACAAGGAGTAGATACTAAGTTATACGTTAATGGCGGGGCGCTTTCTCATAACTCTGTTGGTAGTGGTGCAGCGCTTATTGTCTCTCCTGGCACAACTCTTTCTGCTAATAGAGACTTCAGAACTATTTCAGCCTCTTCTGCGTTAGATAAACGTGGTTTAGCAGTTAATCTATCGACAGCTACTACAGAGGTAGAGGTGTCTCTTCCAATCTCAACTTTACCTAGTTTAACTCCATCTACTGGTTCTCAACTTAATGCACTCCGGTTTTTGGTCTACGATCCATCAACTACGTCTAACACTACCATAGCACACTCTGCTTTGTTAGCTGCCACTAACGGTTTACGTTATGACACCACTTCTATGTCAGTAGTGAGGGGATCTTTCTCACCGTCTTCAGCAAATGGCTCCGCTCTTACAGCTGATACTTTTAACCACCTTGCTACATTTTCTGATTCTTGGATAGGTACAGCTGGAGCAACAAAGCCTACACTTCGTTTACAGTCTGATAACATTGTCAGGTTCTTTAACGACTCTGACGCAAATGCTGTATCCTCGTACGCAGGTAAGTTAGACTACACTGGCTCAAAGACATATTTTGGGTTTGTTTCTAACATATCGCAGCTTACTCAAGGAACTCACTCGTTTAACGCTGGTGGTACTGCTAACTCTGTAGCTGGTGCCTCTGCTTTTAATGGTGGTGGTGCTAATAACTCCGCCACAGGTAACAGAACTGCTACTATCTCTGGTTACTACCTTACAGCACCATCCTTTGGCATGACTGCTGTTGGTACAGCAAACGTAGATTTTACTTCTCAATCCACCACTACCTTTGTATCAACAGATTTACTGTTCGTTGTTGGTAATGGAGCTGCTGTAGAAGGTACTACTAAATCTAATGCCATCACTGTACTCAAATCAGGTAGGACCCAAATAAATTCCGATTCTGCTGCAACTAAGACTCAGACAGAGGTCACCCCTAAAGCTGCTTTAGAGGTAGTGTCTAACAATTCGGGTATTATACCCCCAATGTTAACTACCGCTCAAGCCACAGCCTTACTCTCCAGCTTATCAACTCCTTCATTTACTAAACGTATAATCGATCCTTCTGGAGCAGCTAATAATCGTGTAAACCAACCATCTGCAGATTATAATGGCGATGGCACAGCGGATTCTGCTGGTTATTATGTAGATGATCGTGAAGGAGCTTACTTTTATAACGTACAACTTAGGACTCACCAGCGAATTGTTTGGGATCCAATCTCCTCAGCCTATATCTTACAAACTTTCTAATGCACTCTTTTGGTACTAATATTGGTTATCAAACAACCAACCCATCTCATACACCAGCAGTAGGGCAAGATATATTAGTGGTCAATGTAACTAATGGCAGCCTATGGTACTTCGATGGTACCTTATGGAGACAGTTTGTGTTTGATGGAGTTAGGTCAATGCGTAATACTTTTACGCTCACTGATCCTTATCCAGCTTCCACAGCCTTGCTATCTCTTTCTAATTCCCCTATAAATGCGGCTTCTGTAGACGTCTGGTACGATGGAGCTATTCTTCATCCTTCCGCATGGACACTTGAAACTACGCCTTCTCCTCGTATTAGGTTAGAGTTTGAGACAGACCCGACATTGTCTGCTGACGGAATATCAAATAAAATTTATGTTAGATATGCTTACTAAGCACTTTTTTACTTTACTATTTTTAGTATTAGGGACGTGTCTTCTAGCTCAACCAACCTCTAAAATAGCATTAGCTAACTTAGAACCTTCAACTACTGTAGAAGGCACCAAAGCTGGGCAGATTCCTATTACTAACGCTAATGGGGTGCTTAGATATGGACAATTTGTAGAAATTGAACCTACTCCATTAGCATTTAATCCAACCTCTACTGGTAACTCCAGTAATCTTTCAGAATTCGTTATTGGAGCTAACGGATTTCTTTATTATATCGACTGGCAAGGAAGAGCTGTCCAAATAACTTCTTCTGGATCTAGTGTAAACACATCAGGAGTAATTACTGGTAATGGTACTATAGGTACCCCTGTAAAACTCTCAGATGGAACTTCTACCGGTCAAACCTTAATATGGAATGGTTCCGCTTGGACTATTTCAGCTCCAGCTAATCAATCACTCACGGTTACAGATGGAACAAACTCAGAAAATCTTTCTGGCCAAACTTTAGAGTTTAGGGGTGTTGGTGCAGTAAATAATCCTGTATACAATCCAGTAGATAATTCTATAACCTTCTCTATAACAGAGGGAGATGCCGATCCTTCAAACGAGGGCTCCTTATTTGTAGGTGCTGGTACAGGCACTACATCCTTAATACAATCTACTACGGCAGGATCCTCACCTATTACTATTTCTAATGGTGGTGGTCTTCTTTTGAATGAGAATGTTGGTACTAGAACTATAACTATAACTGCAATAGATCAATCTAATACGAATGAAGGTATGCTTTCTGTAGCATCTGGAAACGTAAACGATGCGAATATTATATCTAACTCTGGTACATTTGTGACTATAGAAGGTTCTCCATCTATATCAGTTACAGAAAACACCGGTGCTAATACTATCACACTAGCAGCATCTCTACAAAACGGTAACATTTATGTAGGTAATGCTTCTAATGTAGCTACAGGAGTCTCGATGTCTGGAGACGCAACTATCACTAATACTGGAGTTGTCACTGTAGATAAAGTAGACAACACTCAAGTTGTGGCTACTGGTGCTTCTGATGGACAGGTACTTAAATGGTCTAACACTAACTCTAGATGGGAACCCTCCACAGATAACATAGGAGGAGCTGGCTCTACAGATCTTTCTATAATGAATCGCACATCTACCACATTAGATGTAGCATCTTCTTCTGGAATAGACGCCACAATACCTGCAGCTACAACCTCTTTAGCAGGCTTACTCACAGCCACAGATGCGACTAAGCTTTCTCACATCACAGTTACACAGTCTGTAGATCTGGACGCTATAGAAGCCGCATCTCATAGTCCTGTAACAGTGACTGATAACTCTTTTATCGACTTTACTCTTACTGGTCAGAATGTTACAGCAGCCTTAGCACAAAATGGAGCTACTACTAACCAAGTCATAAAATGGAATGGCTCTGCTTGGGCTCCTGCTAACGATGCAGGAACAACTTATACAGCAGGAACTGGAATAGATGTGACGGGTACAGTTATTACAAATACAGCTCCTGACCAAACTGTCACACTTAACCAAGCTGGTATAATCTCTGTCACAGGAACTTATCCAAACTTCACTATACAAGGTTCTGAAGTAGACGGTTCTACTACTAATGAAGGCTCTCTTTTTGTGTCTGCTGGAACATCTACTACTTCTGTTATAAACTCAAATACACCAGGATCGTTTCCTATAACAATCTCTAATGGAGGAGGTCTTCTATTAAACGAAAACACTTCTACCCATACTATAACCTTCACTGCCTTAGATCAGTCTAATGTTAATGAGGGCATGTTATCTGTAAACTCTGCTGGCTCTAACGAGTCTTATATAAGTTCTAACTCTGGAACATTTATAACTCTTTCTGGTGCAAGAGGGATGTCCATAACTGAAGATGAAGGTACTGATATAATCACCCTTACAAACTCTTTAGACTTTTTTCAAGAAAAGTTTACAGCTACCTCTAATCAAACCTCGTTTACCTTAGTGAATACCCCTGCGTCTGTATCAGGGCTAAAAGCACCTGTAAAAGTCTTCCGTAATGGGGTAGAACTTGAGTATGTAGCGTCCGCTCCTAACGAACTTCAATTTTCTTATTCAGGCTCTGTAGTAACCACTTTTGCTAATCCTACAGGCACAAAAATAACTGTATCATATCTTAACTAATATGCGACATATATTAATCTTTATATTCACAACCTTAGCCTTTGCTGTAAGCGCTCAAGGTATTTTAAAACAAGGGGGCTTCATCCTCTCTGGAACCGCTAATGGGCAACATGCTACTTGGAATGGTACTACTTGGGTAGCCTCTGATTTAGCAATTACTTCTAATGCACCCCTTACAGGTAATGGTACTGCTGCTAGCCCTCTTAAACTCACTGATGGCACAGCCGCTGGTCAAGTACTCACTTGGAACGGTAGCGCATGGTCTGCCTCTGCTTTATCTGTAAATGTTGATCCATCTTTGGATGGTGATGGTTCTACAACCAGCCCTTTAATGATTGCTGGCGCAGACCTTGCAACTCCAGGTCAATTTCTTATAGCTTCTGGTAGTGGAGCTGTTCTGTGGGACGATCTTTCTATCGGTAACACTCTTACAGGTGATGGTGTTGGCAGTGTCCTTAATATAGCACAGCAAGGCGCTACGTCTGGCCAAGTACTCAAATGGAATGGTACTACATGGGCACCAGCAGCTGATGCTGGAACAACCTACACTGCTGGCACAGGGATAAACGTTACAGGCACTGTAATTTCTAACACAGGTGATCTCTCTGCCACTAATGAAGGTTCACTTACTGTAGGTGCTGGTGGTGCTAACTCCTCAACGATAGTATCAAATACCTCTGGTTCTACAGATGTAACTATAGCTGGTGGAGCAAATGTAACTGTTACAGAATCTGGTGGCACTATTACTATTGCAGCATCTTCTGGTTCTGGCACTGATCTTTCTATTACTGGAACTTCTTCTCCCCTTACACTCAACTCTTCTTCTGGTGGCGATGTAACTCTCACTCAAGGTGGGATAGTTACATTAACTGGGTCCTCTTCTAACGTTACTATCTCGGCTACTGAGGTAGATGGTTCGCTAACCAATGAAGGTTCTTTAAGTGTAGGTGCAGGTACTTCTACCACATCCTTAATCACGTCTAACACCTCTGGTTCTCCTTCAGTAACTCTTACTGCTGGAACAGGCTTAGCAATCTCCGAATCTGGTAACGTGATTACTCTTGATGCTACTGACGCAACTGTTACTAACGAAGGTACTTTAGGTGTGTCAGCAGGTTCTTCTACTACCTCAGTAATTACTTCTAATACTTCAAGCGCTGCTGGTGTTACTCTTACTGCAGGTAATAACCTTACTATATCCGAGACTACTTCTGCTAATGGTGGCACTATCACATTAGATGGTGCTAGACTTCGCAAAGAATCTTTTACTGCGACTGCTGGTCAAACAGCATTTACACTTTCTGGGCCATCTTATGCTGCACCTTCTGGAACTCTTATGCAGCTTATGGTATTTAGAAATGGTGTAGAGTTAGAGTATGTAGCTTCGGCTCCTACCTTTGCGCAGTTTACGTATTCGGCTAATATAGTAACAACGTCGTCAAACGCTTTGAATGACGTTATAACAATCAAATATATCAATCCTTAATGAGAAATCTATTAATTCTCTGCTGCTTGCTTTTATCTACTACCATCTTTTCTCAACAAGTTTTATTAGAAGGCGGGGTAAAGGCTCCAGGAACTACTAGTGGGCAGGTATTGAAATATAATGGGACTACTTGGGTGGCTGGCACTGATAACTCAGGTGCTGATGATCAAACGTGGGGTAAGGGTTCGTACTCTTCCCCAACCTTTTCTGGTAAGACTATAACAGATGGAGTATTTAGGAGAGGCAAGATTGCTCTGTTTACATCTACAGACACCGTAGGTTTTATATCTATACGTAGTAACGATACTCTATCCACAAGTCCGTTCCTATACTTTAGTGGAAATAACGAACTAGGTATAAAGTATAAAGCTGATACAAGATCTACAATAGGTACTGATTTTAACATAGTTAGAAAATATGGCTCTTCTGGCGATGGTAATCAAAATAACCAAATATTTTCAATAGGCTTTAACACTACTGCTGGTGGGGGAAGGGAGAATAGTGCTTACCCTTCAGTAAGATACACAATAGAAGAAAATTTCAGAAATGGCCCCACTAATTTTAATGCCTTTGAGTGCCATCTACCTGACATTTCATATACCAATGGTGCTAACCGCCGACCTATTTCAGGCTATTACTCTAGAAGCGGAGTTAATCCATCTGGTTTTACGGGGTTTACTCAAGACTATATAATATTTCAAGACTATAGGAATGTAGCCGCGAAGGCAACTTGGTCATTCCGTTCACCTTCACCTTATGCTTTAGGGATACGATTCTTAGATTCAGCTGGTGTTTGGCTAGGCAAGAACAATTATGCAGGTTTTTACCAAAGACGTGCTGATGGGAATGCTGATGTCAAAATTGCTTATGTTAACGATTTAAACGAAGTTGTTCTAGGTCAAGAAAACGCTACTAATGTAACTGCTTACAATCTGCTCAAGGTATCTAATAGTGGGGAAATATTTAATGAGAATGGAGAACTATACGTGGGTTCTACAGCAAGACCTACTAGACTTATAGTTACAAGCGATAATACTATAGGCTTTACCCTACAAAAAGTCGGGAATGCTTATAGTGCTACTCATGGTCTATTTTCTCAACAGTACTTTGTTACATGCCCACAAACAGGAGCAACACCATTTAGGATAGACCTTACTGCTGCTGAGTATGCTTTTTGGCTTAAAGCTAGTGATGGTAGGCTAGGACTTGGGCTACCTAATCCAACAGCAAAGCTACACTTACTTTCTGGAAATGGAGCTACTTCTTCGATGATAGCTTTAGCTAACACAACAGGGCTAAGTAATATTTTTAGATCAGATGCTTCTCCTGAAGGTGCTATAACAGCATCTCCTGGAGACTTACTGCTGTCTAATATTTCTGGTGCTGGAGGGCTTTGGCAAAAAGTCACAGGCACAAACAGTAACACAGGCTGGGCTCAGTTCTATAATTTAGGAGTGTCTCACTCAGCATCCACAGGTCAAGTAATGCAGTGGAATGGTACCACGTGGGGCCCAACCACTATTACAGGCTTACCCTCTGGTACGTCAGGACAAACCCTACGCCACAATGGCAGTAACTGGGTGGCTAACTCTACCTTATTCAACAATGGTACTAATGTAGGCATAGGAACAACTTCTCCTTCAGATCCTCTTACTGTATCTGGTACCGCAAGAGCCACTAGGTTTATGGTAGATGAAGCTTCGAATCACACCGCGCTTCAGTCTAAAGTTTCTGGAACTACTTCTTGGCAAATAGACAATGTATCATCTGATCTTTGGTATTATGATGGAGACAGCTACTCTATTGTAATTGACAATCCTTCTGGTAACATGGGTATCGGTAATACTTCCCCTTCTGATAAACTACATGTTACTGGTGCTGTTCGCATAGAAGGTGCATTAAAGGATGGTACTAACTCTGCAGGTACTTCTAATCAGGTTCTGAAATCTACAGGCACTACAACTTCTTGGGGGTCTGTGGCACCTTCAGAACTCTCTCAATCTGGAGCAACTTCTGGACAAGTTATTAAGTGGAATGGCACAAACTGGGCACCTGCTGCAGACGCAGGAGATAACTGGGGCTCGCAATCTGTAGTTACCACTGCTAGATTCACAGGTAATGGTGTATCTGGAACACCTTTAGAGCTTGCTCAACAATCTGCAACCACAGGTCAAGTATTAGCTTGGTCAGGTACAGCTTGGGCTCCTTCTACCAATACTTCAGAATCTACCACAATAGGTCCTTTCCAAACATCTTCTACCACTAACGGTATATCCTTATCAGGCACTGATATTAGACTCCACTCTGCAGCTTCTTCTAATCCTGGTGCAGTAGACTTGACTTCTGGCCAAGTATTGGGTAACGGTCAAAAGATTATTCAAGAAAACTTGAATGGTGAGACACAACCTCTTATCTTGCGTAATAACCAAGCTGCAGCAGCTGATACTGGAACTGGTCTTATCTTCCAAGCAAGTTCCACTAATGCAAACATGTTTCAGATCCAATCTGACATGGTATCAGGTACTACCACTTCTGGTGCTCAGACATATATAACAAATAGAAACTCTTCTAACGGTATGTCTACGCATGTGACATTCGTTCCTAATGCTACAACTAGGTTAGAAGGATATAACGCTGTGTCAACCCTTACAGTCACCGCAAACTATAATGCTTCCTCTTCTCTAAATAATAGGTACGGGCATTATTGTATATCTACTGCAGGAGTAACTCTGACACTTCCTAATACTAACGTCACTGACGGCACTCAAATATTAGTCACTAATATAACCACCTCTGGTGCTGACGCTACTGTAAACACCGGAGCAGGATACTCTGAGTTTGTATTCGATTATGATTTAGATGCTGGAACAGGGGGTAATCAATTTGAAGCAGCTTCTCTTTCCATCCCCTCTGGTAAAGGATATATGTTAGTGTCTTATACTGTATCTTCTAATACATACTGGAGAGTATGTTTACTTCCTTCAGCAGCATCTTCTGGAGGCACTACTTATACAATAGGAGCTTTCCAAACAACTGGAACTGCAAATGCAGCATCTATATCAGGTTCTGATATACGCATACATTCAGCCTCTAACACAACTCCTGGTGCTGTAGATCTTACTGATAATCAGATCCTTGGGGCTAATACTAAGATATTATCTGAAGCTAGTGCAGGAGACGTCTCCACGCCTCTTATACTACGCAACCCTTCAGCTTCTAATGACGATGATGGTACTGGTATTCATCTACAAGGTAATACTACTACACTATCTGCTCTAGAAGCTAGAATAACTGGTGGTGGTGTATCCACAGGTTCTCAGCTAGAGATAAGCACTAGAAACGGAGATAACACTTTGCGTACAGGCCTTGTAGTAAATCAAAATGCGTACACTGTTCCTCAATCTTGGATAGGAGGTACTAATTCTTTAATATCTACTTCTTTAGATGTAAGCTCTTCTCTAACAAATCGTAAGACGAACTTCCAATTCACTGCTGCTGGAGCCACGCTTACTCTACCTATAAATAACGTAGATGAGGGTACAACAGTATATATACATTCTCTATACGAATCTGGTGCTGCCTCTACTGTTAACACAGGAGCTGCATATTCGGAATTTGCTTACGACACTGACCAAGATGCAGGTACTGGCGGTAACCAGTTCTATACTTCTACCCTCTCTGTAGCCCCAATGCAAAGTATAACTCTGAAAGCCTTGACTGTTGGAGGCAGTCTTCGTTGGAAAGTAATGCTAGATGGGTCTTCTTCTGGTGGAGGAGGTTCTTCGTCTACTACTTTAGACGATGCTTACAATAACTTTGGAGCTACTGCTTCTAAGGTTAACGTAGATGCTGCTCAAGGCCAGACAGGAGGTTTAGAATTTGAATTAGGTGCTGCTAACTTTGTAGTGGATATGCAAAGTACAGGTGATATTATTTTCCAAGATGCTTCAGTTCCAAGATTCCAGCTATTCGATAATGGTTATGCATCTTTTGGCAATATATCACCATCCACTTCTGCTAGACTTACTGTAGCTGAAGATGGCGCATCCTCAATCTCTACACCTCTAAGAGCAGATAATGGCGCTACCGTTACTGATGGTGGGGGCACTCAAATAGCCACAGCCTATAATGGAGGAGACAGACTTATTCTAAAAGCATATAATCCTTCTGGCTCTTACAATAATGCTGCTGCTATCGCCACTACTTGGGGTGATAACGTTGTGATTACTGACGATATTCGTGAGACTAGATTGATGGCTGCTCAAGCAAATGAGGTGACTACAGCTTCTGGAACAACTTTCCAAATAGATGGTAGAACTTCTGTGATATATGTACCTTCCTCAGCGACCACCACTACTGTAACTCTACCAGAGATTGTAACTGGTGCAGCATCTACTAACCAAGTCAACCCCGGTTATCTTGTTGAGATTTATATAGACAGAAGCGCTCAGGTTACGATAAACAGATCTGGAGCTTCAGATACTATTATGGTAGACGCAGAAAGTGCAACAGCTACTAGCTTAACTACTACTGCATCAAAATTCTTTTGTAAAAAACTAAGGGCTTTAGCCGCAGACAGATGGGCACTAATTCAATAACTTTACTATTACTATTACTGTCTTCCTCTTTATTTGGACAGACTGTAAATTTCCCGACAGCTTCTCCTATTAGTCCTTCTGGAGATAATTCAGAGCTATCTTATAATAACTCAGGATCATTCTCGACTAGTAATCATGTGAAAAGTGACAGTACAAATATATACTTTTCTGGAGGCAGTACTCCAACTACGTCATCAGGAGAAACTACTTTATATGGAGCATCTGTAGGAGAATATACACTATTGGCGCAAAAAGAGCATAATATGCCTCATGCTTATATAGAAACACAACCTTCTAATAGTAGAACTGAGTTTATCGTTACAGGTAATGGCTCTACTGGATTCTTGGAGATCGGAACTGGTTGGACTGTTTCGGGCACCGCTACTGGAGTAGCCTTTTCCCAAACAAATGTCCCTTACACATCCTCTAGACTTCTAAGGTATACAGGAACAACTTCACTTAACTCCCTAAGCGGTGTAAAAGGTAGCGCCAGGAATATTAATATGGCTTCTTCTTCCACTAGTGGAGGAGGTGGATTTGTTGCCTTAATACGATTTGCTATACCAGAATCTAATGTAAGCTCTTCTACTGCAATTATAGGATTAAATACTGGTACTACGATGCCAGTATCTACAGTAACAGCCGCAAATATAACTAACTTTATAGGAATTGGTTATAACTTTTCCGATGCGAATTATTCATTAGTCTATAATAACGGTTCTGGATCTTCCAATATGACATCTTTAGGATCTAACTTTCCCACAGGAACAGCTTCACAAGGATTCTATGAGGCAATATTCTATTCGTACCGTGGTTTGGTAGGCTATGGGTATAGAATAACAAACTTACAAACAGGCAATATTACTCAAGGTACGGTCTCTAGCTCTGATGTACCCTCCGCAGGCGCCGCCCTTACCCCAATAGTACTATTATCAAATTCATCTTCATCAACAGCTATGTCTGTAGACATAGGAGCAATTTATGTGGAAACTTTTTAGTATTTTATTTTTACCTGTTATTACTTTTGGACAAGTCAATTTTCCAACATCGTCACCAGTAACTATCCCTGGTTCTGATACGCAGCTATTCTATAACGGCTCAGGAAGTCTTAGTGGTATAACTAAGGCGATTACTAACGATACATGTTTAGTATTATCATCTCAATCTCCACCTCCAACAGTAACATCTAATGACCTATACTTAGCGGCCTCTACTTACGGTACTAGGTGCTTTCCAGAAGCTATATTAAAAGATGGTAGGAGACTGTTGCAACCTTCTAGTGGGCAGACTCAAAGATCGGAATGGCGTCCTCATGGAAGTAACACGTCAGCTACAAGCGGAGGCATTACATTTTCAACTACTGGAACTGCAATAAATGTGATACCAGGTGCTGGCAATAGATATGAATCTTCACGAAGAATAGGGTATAGGACAAATTCATCTAACAATTCTGTGGCTGGAGTAAGATCTAATCCTCAATATTGCATAGGAGTTTCTGGCTCTGGAGAGTATGGGGGATTTTATGTAGCTACTCATGTATACCTAAGTACAGCTCCTAGCACAGCTAGAGTATTCTCCGGGCTCCATGATCAATCAGCATTTCCCTCAGGATCCACTCTATTAACAGATCTCACTAATATTATCGGTGTTGGTTACGCTGTAGGAACTGATAGTAACTATAAACTATTTCATAATGATGGTTCTGGTACTGCATCTAGTGTAGATTTAGGAGCCGACTTTCCTACAACTGCTACTAATACATCATGGATAAGACTAGAACTTATGTGTGTTCCTGGACAAACCTCGATAGATTATCGAGTAACAAATATAAAGACGGGTGTACATACAGCAGGAAGCCTGTCTACAAATATTCCTTCTTCCACGACTCTTTTAGGAACTATTACCTATGCAAGTAACGGAGCTACTAATAGCCCGGCTACTGTTGATGTTGGCACTATATATTCAGAAATACGCTTCTAATGAAAATATTATTATTCATTCTTCTTAGTTTTAGCCTATCAGCACAAACTGTCAATTTCCCCACCCCCGCTACAAGCTCTCCAGCATCTCCTTCAAGGTCTGTACAGTTTAATAACGGTGGGGCAGTAGGGGGAGCAGTCAGTCTAGCTTCTGATGGAGATAACCTAAGAATATTACAACAGAGCTCCACCTCAGTAGCTACATCCACTAGCATACCCATATTCGCAAACTCAAATAGACCCTATCAGATCATCGCAGATATTTTAGGCTCTAATCCATTTAGTCTTAAAAAAGGAATGGGTTCTGTTGGTAAGTCTGAGCTATTAGCGACAGGCACAGGCGTGACATCTATAGGACTGTCAGCTAGCTTATCTGGAGCTTCTACAACCCACTCTCTACCCACAACTGGATCAGCGTTTAACTATTGTAAGAAGATAACTATGACTTCTTCTACAGCAGCAAATTCTATAGCTAGCGCCACTACGAGTGCTAATATTCTTATAGGTGACACAAATTATGGAGGCTTTTATTATTCTATAGTAGGCGCTGCTACAGGTAACCCAAGCAATCAGCTATTTTTAATGGGGGTTTCTAGCTCTGCAACTTCTACCTCTACTACTATAGTAACTGACATTTTAAATTTTATAGGAGTTGGCTACGCTACTGGAGACGCTAACTACTCTCTAATTTATAATGATGGCTCAGGTACCACTACAAAAACTGATCTAGGTTCTAATTTCCCCACTTCAACTGGAACTCAGGCATGGCTACATGTTTCTCTATGGGCTCCATTTGGTGGTGGGAGTGTAAGCTATTTGATTAAAAACTTAACTAATGGCTCTATTTCTAGTGGAACATTAAGCACTAATATACCTTCAGGCAGCACAGCTTTAGGCGCGTACGTTCTGACGAACTGCCTATCTTCTGGTGCAGGTGCTACATTTGCAATTAGTAATATAGTCCAAGAATCAACCTTATAATGATAACACACACATACGGTTTAGGTGTAAGTTATGGCATAGTAGACCCCACAGGGACACCTGCTGCAGGAGCCAATATCCTATACCAAAACCAAACTAACGCTACTCTTTGGTGGTGGGATACAACACTCTGGAAACAACTAGGACCTGTTTCTATAGGTAATGCGCTTACTGGATCTGGCACTGTTTCCGATCCTTTTAAAGTGGGTGGTACTCTAGTAGAAAACTTAGCTTTAGATGGTGCAGCAGCTTACCACGCACAACTGACTAATGTCAGATCTTTCATAGTCAGTGTGAACAATGGAGCATCTGCTTCTAGATCGTCTTTTTCACTTACTACCCCGTTATCTTCCGGCTCTTTCCTTAAATCTGAGCTCTATACTGATCCTACTATATATGGGCAGGTTGTAGTAGACTCTGATGGCCCGGGCACTGAAATAGGGCAATATAACGGCTCTAACTTTAGTCGCTTGAAGTTTCTTTCAGCATCTGCTGCAGATTTCGAGATACTTAATGGATCAACCTCGTACGCATACAAGCTTTCTACTTCAGGCTATACTATGCCTAATGTTCCTGAAGCTTCTGCCGACCATGTTCTAGCATACAACGCTACTACTGGTGTAGTATCTTCTTTACCACACTCTTCGCATATTGCAGGCACACCCTCTGTTTCTGCAGGTGCAGGAGCTGGAACAAGTCCTACCATAAGTGTTGTAGGTACTGATGAGCGCCCCACTGTAACTCTTACCACAGGCAGCACTCCATCAATGGGAGCTGCATTCACAATTACGTTTGATAATGCTTTTGCAAATTCTGACGTATCTGTAGTATTCTCTCCAATGAATATGGCTTCCGCAGCAGTTATGCTTTACGTATCCAGCGTATCATCTACCTCAGTAACTTTAAACTTTGGCGGCACTCCTGTAGGAGCTACCGTTTATAAATTTGCTTTTAGCATAAACGTGTAATGATAATAACTGCATCTTGTACGAGCATTACGCTCGACTCTACCTTATTATCAACTTCTAATATATCAGTATTGTTAAAAATATCTTACCAGTGTGGGACACCTGTAGAAAAGGTGATAGCCACAACTGCTACAGATATGCCCGTAACTTTAGCTGATTTAGATATGGTTGATAAATTCTCTGATGGGGTATATTCCTTCACTTTAGAAGTGACGAATTCTGCCTCCACTCTTATAACCGAGACTTTATGCTATTATATGGAATGTACAGATGGTTGTAAATTTGACTTAGTCGACACAACAGATATTAAATCTATAGAGAAATCTCTAGCCTACTTGGCTTTGAAACTCTCTTCGTCGTGCGACTCTTGCAGATGTGCAGAACTCTGTGGACTATATAATAGACTCACTAACACCCCCAACACTTGTAATGCTTGCTCCTGCCAATGTAACTAAACTGGAGTGCAAAGTTGTAGTAGACATACTGGACTATTTTAAGTGTAAAAAAACTATCATAAAGCCCGGCCTGTCAAAAGTCCGGGCTTCTGTTTTTTTATACGCTTCCTATCTAGCAGAGTGCTTAACAGACTCCCAAGAATGCGAAATTAACGAAATAGTTTTAGATCCTTGCTCTCCAACCACTCCCCTTACTTGTGATGACCAACTCACAGTAACTATAACTGAATCTACAAAAACTTGTACATTCAAAGCAACTCTTGATACTCCTTACCCAAGCTACGTGCTTACTCAAGGATCTCAATATGTTAATGCTAAAACTACTCTTAAACACCAAGAGTCTTGCTCTCCCATTCCACCATACTCTGATGAGGAAATTGTTGGCGGCTGTAATTCTACTACCTGTTCAACAGCACAACAAGGCTCGATGACTCTTAATCACTTAGTCCCTTTCCCACAACTTCCTGGATTCTATTTTGGAACTTCGTATATCTCTAATATAAGGTTATACTATACAGACAGTTTAGGGGAGATCACTGGATACGAAGATTGGAACTTAGACCACACGTCTTCTATTTACACAGCAGCTGCTTGCCCAACTTGTGTAAATGTTACTACTTCAAATACTCTATTAGGTAATAGTAACTTTGCTACTAGCTTTACAGCCTTACTAGGTAATATAGCTAAAATTAAATTTGGTGATAATACCAACAGGCATACCATACAACCTTCGTACTCTTCGGGGAACATTAACTTCTTCCAAACTGTTAAACATAAAGTTCCAAATTCTATGGGCATACATATAGGACGAATTGTATTAAAAGATTTAGGTTCCGGCTTATCCATAACATTAGAAGAAAATGGGTTAGGTATAGGTAGAATAGTATCGCAAACGCCTATTCAGTTTCACTATACTTCCTCACCTAAGAATTCTAACTGTGGCACTTTTTCTCCTAGAGTACACAACCAACAGGTAGCTTTAGCTTATAATATATCAAATGTGAGCTTTAATTCTTTTGGCTTACCAAACCTGTCACCAACTCCGTTGACACTAACTAATAATGTTCTATCCTGCACCAGATATGTATTCTGTCATAAAGCAGACGCTCTAGGCCCCCTTGCTACCCAACAATGGTCTCTTTCTTGGACACCAGCTATAACCAATGAACTTTGTGTATATGCTTCTAATATAGGAGAATACTATTCTTATACTTGTACAGAATCTGGATGTTGCGAATCTATTACAAAAGAGGTAACAGAACATCCACCCTTAACTATTACTGCAAATGATATTGGAATTACGTCGTAAACAATTTAAAGAATATACTATAGGTGAACTCTACATAGATGGTCACTACTTCTGTGATACTCTAGAAGATAGAGTACGTAAACTAGAAGAGATAAAGGATAAAGTATATTCTAAAACTGCTATACCAAAAGGAGAGTATAAAGTCGTAATAAGCTTTTCTCCACGGTTCAAGCGTCTAATGCCTCTCTTACTAAATGTACCTTTTTTCACTGGCATACGTATACATGCAGGGAACACTACAGAAGATACTTCTGGGTGTATTCTAGTAGGTAGAAAAACTGAGTCTGGTAGACTTGTCAACTCCTCTTTAACTTTCAGAAGACTTATGAGTCTGCTCTCAAAAAGTCAAAAGACTCAACCAATTGTTATTCACATATATGACAACTAAACAACACGCTTATGCGATTCTTAGACTTGTTAGCCCAACTTCTACAGACGATAAAGTCTTTCCTATCCCGTTTATAGTATCACTTATGAGCTCTACTAGAGCACTTCTCATCGAGCAGAAGTTCAAAAAGTATGAGCCCATTTCGTACGATGCGTACCAGTCTACAACAATAGACTTAGTAAAAGAGTATAATTGTCCTCCTTTCCCTTGCCTGCTAAGATCCACAACAAAGATTCCTAAAGTTATGGAAGTGAAAAGAGCATATCCTCTCATGGTCTACGATCAATCTATGACTGGAATACCTTACGTCTCTGTTAAGAAAGCTGGTCTAAAAAAATATTCTTCTTCTACTAAACCTTTCTACTTTGTTCTAGATGGCTTTCTATACATAGCTAATGTAGAAGATTTAACTCAAGTAACCATTGTAGGTTTATTTGAGAAGATAATAAATAAATGTCTTCAAACTACTGAAGAGTTCTGCGATCCTTACGACACTGAATTCCCAATAGATGCAGACTTAGAAACTCGAATGTACGAGTTAGTAGTGAACCAATTAAGAAACTCATTACGAGTTCCTCAAGATACAATTAACGATGGCAGATCAAACATCCAAGCTCAACCGATCTCTTAAAGATTGTTATAACACCTCAGATAAAAAGATTCCCTACAATCTATATAATTTAATTATTCTTACCTTTGCTAAGCTTTTAGTAGATGAGGTCCTAGCTGGTTCAGTAATGAGACTTAAAGGCAATGGGTTAATAGGTGCATTTCGACAAAAACCAAAAGGTAATACTTACGACTACGAACAGTATAAAAAGCTAGGCATAAAAGTTAAACATAAAAACTGGCACACTAACGGACAGGTAGTGTCAGTTAAATGGTTAACTAGATACGCTGGTATATTAGAGCCCGTCTCATATTCTTCGTTTCTAAAGTTTAAGCTTAACCGTACTGACTGTCGTATACTAGCTAAAAAGCTTAAAACTGATTCTGCAATCAATAAATACCAAGACTACCATGACTACAAATTACGTTCCCTTGGCTAGTGTTCTTTATAAACTAGCAGGCACACTACATGAGCAAGACTTTAATGAGGATCATCTTAATGATTACATCTTAGAGGGTTTACGACAGTTAAGAATTGTCTCTATCTTCGAGGCTAAGATTGCTGAAGTCACCTTAAAAGATCATATAGCGTATCTTCCAAAAGACCTATACTCGCTCACCTCTATAGCATATGTACATGAAGATACTAATGGTTGTAAGTTAGAGCCTTTACGCCTCGCCACTTCACACTTCTTTAATCCTTGTGCTACCTCTGTTAACTCGTGCTCTGACTGTGTCAACCATTATATAGTAAAGCCAGACATGAGTGTGATATGCTCTAAAAAAGATGGGGCTCTAAAAGTCTCTTATCAAGCATATCCAGTTGATGAGGATGGAGATATTATGATTCCAGATTATGAACCTCTTAAAGAAGCTTTAATGTATTATGCTTTATATAGAATATCTCTTATGAAGTATATGCTCAAAGAAGAAGGTTCTGAATCTAGAGTATCTTATTTCAGATCTATGTGGGCTCTTCACTCGATAAAAGCAGCCTCCTTAAACAATCCTTCTCTAGATCAGCTAGAGAATCTAAAGATTATTAATAATAGACTCACGCCTTCTAACGAGCATAAAGCACTATTTCAACATTTAAATTACGATAGACATGTTAGATACTAGAATGTTAAATCAGGGTATGTCTCAAGATAACGTACCTTCGATGCAACCTCAGAACACATATAGATATGCTCTTAATGCTGTTCTAGAAACTTCTGTTGGAGATCATGGTGGACTGTCTAACGAATTAGGAAATTCTCTACGATATTATTTAGGAGATGATAGACATATAGTAGGCTCTTGTGTAACTGATGATAATAGAATAATTCTCTTTGTATACGACGATTCTGCAGCTCATAGAATAGTAGAGTATATTCCATCTTCAAATACCCTTACTAATCTTATAATAGATCCTTGTTTGAACTTTCAGCGAGATAATTACGTCCAAACATCTTTTCACATAGAGGATTGTGATACTTGGATCTACTTCTCTGACAGGACTAATCCTTTTAGGGCTGTGAATATTTCAGACATATCGTACTATACGCAGTTAGTAGACGGTTCTCCTGTTGTGTGTGATCGACTTAAATATTCTAAAGAGACTCCATTTCCAGTTATAACGATCTCTACTAAATCCACTAGCACAAATTTAGAAAATGGATTATATTATGTTTCTACTAGATATGTGGATAAGTTTGGTAACACTTCTGATTGGTCTCCTATCTCCCGTCCTGTGTCTTTGGGATCATCTGGTGTACAATATTTATCTACTGCCACACACTCCTCATATTCAGGATCTCACGATTTAGCAGACGTTAAATGTGACAAGGTTATTACTATTAACCTTTCTGAGATACAGCTAAAGTCGTACGATTATGTCCAATTTGCGTTTATACCGCGTACAACAGATTCTGGAGCACTGGGTGAAGTGTTAGTATCTTACCCTGTACAAATAGCTACATCTCTAGAGTATACCTTTGGTGGATTTCCTTCTGAGATAGAATATACAACTTCTATAGACGAAATACTATCCTCTACACTCAAGCCTCATATAGTAAATGCTCATACTATACTCAACAACCGTCTTTATATTTCAGGCAATGAGGTAGAACGTGATTACGGCTATTACCAAAAGTTTGCTTCTAAAATTAAAGTCACATGGACTTCTGATATAGGCGATGGGCTATCTTCAGCTAATCCTAATGCAGACCAACAAGCTTCTTTTTTAGATGATGAAGTGTATGCTCTTGGGGCTATATACGAACATACAGATGGCACTCTTTCCCCTGTATTTCATATACCCGGCAGACCTAAAAACAATGTTACTGGTTCTAATCGTTGGATAGGAACTAATGGTGTTGCTGTTTCAGGTCTTTGGGATTCTGGCACAGACGATTATGGTGACGCAGCATCATTTCAAGACTCGCAGCGTTGGAGACAAATCTCTACAGCAACTGATGATGGAGAATTAGGTTACTACGAAGTATCTACTAACTATCCTAACATTATAACTTGTTCTGATAATCCTGACGGTTATTGGGGTAGGGATTGGGCTGGTAATCTTCTTGTAGGAACTCCTATTAGACATCACAGAATGCCTTCTTTTGATGCCTTCCCTTTTGGTAGAATCTCGATAGACTTTACTAATGTAGAGCTTCCTCAAGGAGTAGCTAAGATACACTTTGTTTATTCTGATAGAAGCTTCGAAAGAACCATACTCGACAAGGGCATCCTAATTCCTCAACCAGTAAGAGAAGTTAGAGCTTCTAGCATAACTCCTAAGAATTACCCAACAGCAATTCCACCATATGGGGATAACTACTTATTCTTGAGTTCTCAACAACTTCTCTTAGACACTTTCCATACTGGAGAATATGTTAAGCTCTACCATACATTAAAAGACTCTTCTCCAGCTACTCCTTCAGCGTTTACTGAAACTGATTCATTAGTTTCTAAGACATATACAGTAGAGATGTATGATCATCTTGAGCAGACTTTCTATCCTACTAGCCATATACTAAACACTGATGTTCTAGATTATGTGAAGCTTCCTAAAGCAGAGTTAGGATTAATTCCTAATGCAATATCATTCGACTCTGTAGAATATAAGAACAACTCTATCAATACTTCTTATGGGCTCTTCAAGCTTACTTTAGCCAATGAATCTTTTGTAGATGAAGTGCCTTACGTAGCCTTAAAGACACGTGCTGAAGTATATAAGAACTTAGCTTCTATAAGATACCATCTTCTAGGATCTTCTAATGCTAATATGGGTGGTGGGAACTCTGGTGATGCTTTCGCTTCTAGAGTCAATGTAACAGACTACGAGTTTGACCTCTCTTCTAATCCTTGGGTGATTAAGGCTTATCACATATCTTACCTATCAATGGAGTCTCATGTTAGGTATCCTCTTAGAGCTAAATCTAACGAAAAGAAATATAAAGTATTCGAGAATGACTATTCTCATGCTACTAATTCTCTTGCTAGATATGTATACTCTAAAGCATATCCTTTAGATTCTGTTCCAACTACTGGAGAGTATTCTATTTATCCAGAAAGTTACCTTTACAGAAAATCTTACTCTTTTACAGATTCTATAAACGAGTATCAAGGCTTACCTTATTCATACGATTATTGCTCCTCTTGTGATCCTAAGAATTCTACTAGGGTATATTATTCTGATTACTCAGATACAGATGATGCTATAAACTCTCTTACTACAATAAGGCCTAATAACTATGTAGCCTTACCTTCCCCTGTAAAAGTACTCTTTAACAATTTCTCAGAACTGTACGCTCTTACTGTAGACTCTTCTTGGAAAATCCCTACACGAACTCAAGAGCTAGTTTCTCAAGACACTACAGTATATATAGGTAAAGCAGATGCTATTGGAAAGCCCCTAAAGCTTAACCCTACTTCTGTACACTTTTCAGGAGGATCTTACCCTTCCTCTGTGTGCTCTACAGAATATGGTACAGTTTATATGGATGATGCTACTGGAAGACCTATTCTTTTATCTAGAGACCTAAACGATCTTTCAAAAACTCATTTAAGAAGCTTCTTTGCTGAAAACGGTTCTTTAAAACTTCTTAAGCAGTTTCCTAACTTCTCCTCTGATCAATATGTTGGAGAAACCGCAATAGGTTATAGAATATCATACGATCAAAGATATAAGAGGGTTCTTATCACTAAGAAAGATTTCTCTGCGAAATTTCCTAACTATACAACTTATACAAACGGGAATTTCTACTATCTATCAACCCCGGTAACTTTGTATGACTCCACCTACTTTCAAAATGAAAGTTATACTATCTCTTACTCTTTTCTTACGAATGCTTGGGTTTCTTTTCATTCTTATATCCCGGATTATCACTTCTATTCTAGGCTCAATCATTATACTTCTATTAGGTCTGGTCTTTACCTTTCTTCTTCTGGTCCTTATCAGCAGTATTATGGTATTAAGCATGACTTTATTTTGGATTGTGTATTCCCTCATATAATAAATAAGAAAGCAACTTCGATAAATATACGCACCAACAATTCAACTAACGGCTCTCATTCTAACTCTTATTTTGATAGAATGATTGTTTACAATTCTAAACAGGTATCTCCTTTAGCTTCTCTACAATATAGAGCTCCTCTCGAATATCAATCTTCATATGCCACTCCATCTTTCTTAGATGTGGATAGACTATTGAAGTTTAACGATTTTAGAGATTACTCTGTAAATGATCTTCCTATATGGATAAAGTCAAACTCTCCTTCTGTAGACAGAGAGCTAAACCCTGCACGAGTATCCTCTACAAAATCTCTATTTGAATTGTCTAGATTTTCAGATAATTTTACAGGAGTTAGATTATATTCAAACTCACCAGATAATGTTAAACTTGTAAACGAATTCATAGCCTTAGACTCAACAAATCACAACAGATAATGGCACCAAAACTATTAGACTTAGTAAAGCTAACTGGTACTTTAGTACCACCTCTAGCACCGTTAGGCGCGATTGCTGGTGGCATAGAAATGCTTTCTGGACAGAAAGACCCAACTAAAAAGCCTAACCCCCTTTCCTCCACACCTAAATATATGTCTGGAGGATACATTACTCATAAAGCTGATTCTATGTTTCAGGTAACAGCTCCTGGTGGCACAGACAAGCTTAAAATGAACTACAAAGGTTCTAATATAAGATTAGATAACAACGAGGTAGTAGACTCTTCTAATAACTTCGTTTTCTCTGAAGGCTTAGGATATGCTGAACAAGCATCTAAACTAGCTACTAGATTAGGCAGAGCTGAGAAACGTGTAGGAGATCAGATCTCTTCAAATACTGTAGGAGCTATAAAAGCTCAGATAGCAGATTTAGCACTCCAACAAGAGTCTGAAAAGCTTGCTAAAGGTGGTAAAGTCAATGCTTATAAAAATGGCGGGCCTATAGATATTAAAAGGTTTCAAGAATTATATAATCAATATATATCTCAATACTCTCCAACGACTAGTCCATTAGTTGCAGATAACTCGTATGGCCCGCTTACAAAAGCTGCGTTCTCCTCTGACTTAGGACGTAATGCCATAGCGTCCTCTAACCTATCTCAAGCTAATCAAGACCCAACCTCTCCTGAAGCTTTTAACATTTCAGATCTACAAGACATAGATGCTCTAACAGCATTAGACAATCCTCCCACTGAAAGCTTTAACAGAGCTCCCCTAGATGCAGCATCAATTACAGGATCTGAAAATAGTGCGCTATCCTTTAACGGAAGCTCTAGCAAACCCAAACCTCAGGCTGGTCTATACAAATCTGGCTTCTCTGCTGGTGATGCTTTACAACTAGCTCCTTTGATTGGGGCTTTCGCTTCCTTAGGTAAAGGTTCTCAAAAAGATAAAGGATATTATGACACTTCTACTATAACTAGAAACACATACGATCCTACTAGACAATTAGCTCGTAATACGCAATCGTACCAAACTGCTATAAACTCCTTGTCTGGCCCAGCCACTGCTACTAGAGCTACAGCTAATTCTCTCTTAGCAACTAGGTTAAATCAAGACTCTAATGTTATGGCTCAATATGATCAGATGAATCAACAAGCTCGCACTCAATACGAACAAAGAGTTCAAGATCAACTACGAAATAACAATAGAGTATCCACCCTTACTGACGATTTAAATTCTAGAAATAGAGCAGCATACGATGCTAGACTTCAATATGGGCTTAGAGGAGTTGGTAACCTAGGTAAAGCTTTGAATGAGAAAAATATGATAAACCAACAAATGAATTTATATCGTAACGAGTATCAGAACGTTTACGATAACATAGTTAAATTACTTGGATAATGATTAACCGATATTATAGAAATCCTCAAGAAATAGACTTTCAACTTTCGGCTCCACCTATCCGAGATTTTGTCAGGGCTTTAGATGCTGCTCAAAAGAGTTACGATACTAACTTTGATACTCTATCAACTCTAAAGAATAGATATGTAGATTCGTTACGTCAAGATAGAGCAGAGGCTAATTCTATTCAACAGTCGTACGAAACTCGTATTAACGATATGGTGAATTCTGTTGGTGGAGATTACTCTAAGCTTAATGATCAAGTACGATCCCTAAAAGCTGATATGATGAAAGAGTATTCTCCCGGTGGCAAAGCTTATGCCATAATGATGAATAAGAAGCAGTACGATACTGAGATAGCTAGACAAAAGCAACGTTTAGGTAAAGGAGAGGTTACTGAGCAGCAGCTTCAACTCTTAGATAAATATGTTCAAGACAATTATAAAGGTATAGGCTCTATAGATCCTCTTACAGGCTCTTACAATCAACTTTCTATGCCTGACCTAGCAGAGTATGTCGATCCTACAAAAGATCTTAGAGACACTTTCTCAAAAGCTCCTAAGCGTAAGGTAAGAAGAGTTGTTCCTCAATCTGATGGTAAAGGTCATATTATATATCAAACTGTAGAAACAGAAGAAGTAGACCCTAACCAACTTCAATCTTCTGGTTATGCACAGCTTGCCTCTAATCGCAAATATCTAAACTACCTGTCTAATCTAGCACAACTATCAGGAAAGACCCCTCAAGAAACTCAAGCTTTCTTAAACGATTCTGCTACTAATCTAGTCAAAGGATTAGTTCCTGAATATTCTGGTAGATTCTCTGACATTCAAGAAACAGATGTTAAGACTGATGACATAGCTAAACTTTCTTTACAATACCAAAATGATGTAAAGCTAGAAGGAGTTAAACAACGCAATAGAGAAAAGCTAGCTCGTTTAAAGAATGAGTTAGAGAATGCCCCTACTCCTATGAATTCTGATAACATCCAGCTTCTTACTGTAGCGAACAATGCCACTGGTCTTTACTCTCCTGTAGATCCTTCTAAACAAGAGTTAGAGGTTTCTAAACAAGTTCCTGGAGCAAATCCTTTTGGATCGTATGCAGGTGCTCGTATACCAACTTCTGATACGACTATAAAGATAAAACAGAAAATATCCATAGCTGATGTTCTGTCAACACCTGAGAAATTCCCTCAAGTAAATACTGAGCTTCTTAGATCTATTGAAAGAGAACATCCTGAGCTCACAGCTCAACAGAAATGGACTCTTTATAATGATGGTCTGCAAAGAGACGATTACGGCTCTGGAGTATATATCAATGCTTACGATACACCAGAGGCTATGAAGCGTGATGCTGATGTAGCTATTACCAAGATGGGTACAGGTCAAGCAGATCTTATGTATGTAGATGGTAAGACTGGTAAGGTTGTAGAAGTACCAGCTGCTAGACAGAAGAAGCTCTTTGAACAAATATGGGACCCTAAGAAACGTTCAGCTCAAGTATCTGTTTTGGGTAAGACTCTTTCTCAAACTGGCAATGTTCCTGTAGGCTCTGCTTTCGCTTCTCCCGTAGAAGGAGAGACTGGATATTATATCCTTCCTGAACTAGAAGAGCGTATGAGGAACTATAACAATACCACTAGGGTTAAAGCTTTCGGGTTTATAAACCAAAACAAGTCTCAAGGAGATGCCTTCGATGTTTACGATGCTGCTAACAAGACACGCCATCAGTTAATGGGCATAAAGACTTATGAGACAGACCCTTCTACAGGCTCACTTATACCTAAGGTAAGATTTGCTCCTGTTGCTGGCTATAAAGATAACAAACCTATTCCTGCTACAAAGAATGTAGACGGTAAAGATATACCAGATTATTTACAATCAGTAAACGAATTTGGAGAGCCTTACGATCTTACACCAGCTCATATAGAGCTTATGATTAGACCAGAGATTCGTTACCCAGTAAACAAACGTTCTGGAGATAAAGAGTCTAACACTTTAATAGAAGACTAATGCCACTAATTGATCCTCAACAATTTAAGTCTGTACATTCCTATCAAGGACCTACTGTACCAGACTATAACTTTTTAAACAAAGGGTTCGACACTATAGGTTCTAAAGATACTGTCCTTAACAGACTATCAGGTTCCTATTATGATGAATCCTTTTCTCCTTATCGAGATCAAAATAACCAAAGGTATCAAAACCAAAACTTCCTATCGTATATAGGAAATAACGCTGCTGCTTTAGGTGCTAAGACATTTGCTGTGGGCTTACCTTCACTGGTAGGCTCACTAACGTCTTTAGCAGCATCTCCTCTCGCACTGTCTTCTGATGTATCACTCTCAGATGTTTTCGAGATGAATCCTTTAAATCAGGCAGCTAAGTATATAGATCACACAACTGATGCTCTTACACCTAGGTTTCAAGCATCAGACTTTAATGATTTATCTTTTGTAGAACAGCTAAAAAGGCCAGGAGAACTTCTATCACAAAATATAGACTCTTTAGCTTTCTTAGCTCAATCGTTTGTAGGCTCTGGTCTAGTAGCTAATCTAGGGTTAGGTAATAAGCTTATATCTGCACTAGCTAAATCTAAGCCTATCTATCAAAATGCTCTTCAAGCTGACCGAGTAGCTCAAGCAGCGAATGTCGACTTCTTTACTTCCCTAGGCTTACTCACCACTAATGAGGCTGCTCTAGAAGGTGGGGATGCTAAAGAACAAGTAATAGAAAAGCTTAATCGAGATAGGATGCAAGGTCTTAACACTTATTCTGATGAAGAGATTGATTCTATATCTAAGCAAGCTTTCTCTAATACTTTCTGGCTTAATATGTTGTCAGGTTCTGTGACCAATGGAGTGTTCATGAAAATGTTAACTCCTTTATTCAGTAAGTCTTTAAAGACTAGAGCTAATGACCTAGCTCTTAAAGCATCTAAAGATGGTGGTATAGAAAAACAAGTAATGCCTGGTTTAGAAGGCTTCTTCTTCGATAAGGGAAATACCTTTGGCAGAGTTACTACTAATCTAGCCGAGCAAATACTTTCTGAAGGCACTGAAGAGTCTATTCAATATTCTATTCAGCAAGCTGCAATGTTAGACTCTAAAAGAACTTCTCTATTCGAGTCTGGCTCTAAAGTATTAGAAGACATAGCATCCTTAGAGATCTATAACCTCTCTGACAAGGAGCGACAAAAAGCTTTTGGCTTAGGCGCTCTTATAGGTGGAGCTGGTGATGGAATATCTAATCTTATTCCAGATGGTAAAGGTGCTACCTTAGGTGCTGCTGGCCAAGCTAGAGAATTTAGAAAGTCTCAAGAAGATGCTATTGAAGCCTACAACAAGTCTTATACCTCTTTGGTGGATAATGGCCTTGCAGCTAAAGAAACTCCTACTCAAGCAAAAGTATTTAAGGATGAACCTTCTAACTCTTTTGTGTACGAAGATTCTACTGGAAGAACTCAACTATCAGAGGCTGAATATAAAGACTATATCACTAAAAACAATCTTCCTGATACTGGTGGAGAATTCACAACTCCTGCTAAATATAAGCTAGATGATAAAGGTAATGTTGTTCTAGATCCAGTAGCTATTGCTAAACTTCAGATAGACGCTTCAGTAACCTCTACTCTCTCAGAGTATATAGAAGATCCTCAAAACGAGAATAACCTAAAGAAAACTCTTTTCAGGAATGAACTACTTTCTGACTTAGCTGTAAAAGCTTTCAACTCTGGAACTACAGACATTCTTTTAGAACAGTTAGATAATCTTAAGAATACTCCTCAAGCTCTTCTGTCTGAGAATACAGAAGCTGAGATAGGTTATATGAAAGACTTTGTAAAACGCTTAGAGACTAATTATCTTAACGCTACAAACTATTTTATACCAACCTCTACTAAGCCTGAAGATGTTAAAGACCTTGAACGTAGAAAAACAGCTTACCTAGCTAAAGCTAATCGTATAGTTACTCTACAAGATCTAGAATCCAGACTTTACAATGAAGCTTCAGAACTTCGTAAAGAGCTTATACAATCTCATCCTAAAAATGAGGAATTCACTTTACAAATAGCAAAAGCTATAGATAACAGATCCGCTCAAGATCTTTATAGTGCCCTTACATATTACGAAGGAGAGTCCTCTGATTTAGTAAAGGCTCTAAATGAGATGACTGATATAAACGCTTTAGAGGCAGTCAAACAAGATTCTAAAGTATTAGCTCCTTATGCTAAGAAGTATGCAGAGTATTCTGACGTCAACGAAGCCAGACGAGATATAGAAGCAACTATCAACTCTATTCTTAATGATAAGAAGTGGAAAGAGAAAAAGACTCCTGAGTTATCTATTTACGAAACACCTATGTCTATAGTCTTAGATAAGAATCTAACCACTAAAGGATTTGGTAACTATCTAAAACGTAAGGTCAGGTTTACTCAAAATAAGAACGCCTTAGCTAACGTAAACGGACATCTAACTTCTGACGTTATTAATAGAATCATTAGTAGGGCAGGGACAAATCCTTCACTTACTGCTGAACAGCTTACAATGGTTCTAGAGCGTCTTGTAGCTAACGATATAACTGTTTCTGAAGAGACTAGAGATATTATTACTAAGTATATATGGGAGTTAAAATACGACGTTACTAAAGCTGCTGCTGATCTTGCCGCTGACCTAACCCCTTACTATTATGAAGAAGTAAAGCCCGAAAATGTTCATAATCTAGATCCTATGGATTTCGAGTTCGACATTTACGAGACTAATCTAGTAGACCGTCTAGAGAATTATAAGCAGCTATATAAGGCTTCTTTACCCCTCATTCAAGACTCTACACTTATACAACTATTCTCTGATAAAGGTACGTATAGAATGTGGAAGGACACTACAGAATACTCATTAATGTTTCAAGAAGTAGAGTCCTTATTTAAAGGCACTCAAGAATTACTTTCTAGAGATAGAGCTACTATAACAGAAGTGGCTTCCATAGAGTATGAGTTAGAGTCTCTAAACAATATAGGCCGTCTTTTAGAAGGATTAGAAAAAGAAGTTGATGTTAAAGAAGGAATGTTTGATGTTCCTAGATCTTGGGTAAAAAACTATAAGCCTCTATTAGAGCAGCTTCTTCAAGTAGCTAAGGATAACGTAGCTAACAAAGCTTTAGAAGATGCTACTGAAACTAGGTATCAAACAGAAGAGATTATAAACTTATCCACTCTTCCAGAGTTTACCTCTAACTTCTCTCAAGAAGAGATCTCTTCTTTACAAGATGTTACATTAGAGCCTAATGCTAAAGCTGCCTTCGTTCTAGATAAGCTAAAGTCTTCTTCGATCCCTGAAACTAGTTTAGCAGATTCAGCTTACAGGATCTACTCTGATTTAATGAAACGTTTTCCTAGACTAGGTTCTAATCCTATTCCTAGAGAAGCTTTCGATAACATCACTCACTCTCCTAATAAACTATTCTCTCACATACTCACACAGATAGCAAACAACGCTGGTGGGAAGCTTCCAGAGCTTGAGAACTTTGCTAAGACCTTTAATGTAACTAGGTTCTTATCATTCCCATTCTCTCCTCTATTCACCAAATCAGAAGCACAGTCTATAGTTAATATCTATCTTCAAGCCTCTGCTTTATCTATCCTAAAAGCTCATCAAAGCTCTCCTCTTAGCGCTAGAACGATTCTGTCTAGGATGCACAAGGCTCTTTCTGATGCTAAAGATCAAGCACTAGCTGGCCGAGCTTCTGTATTTCCTCCTTCTATATCTCAAGAGAGGTTATTACGAGAGCTGATTATTCTTTCTGCTCAATCTAAAATAAAAGATCCTAACATATTCCATAATGTTATAGGTATCAAGTCTCCAGCTGGAGCAGGTAAGTCTACTGTGATGACTCCTATAGCAATATCTGTTTTAGGATATGCTCCAGAGGAGATACTAACCTCAGCGAATAAGAAGCTAGCAGCAGAAAATATTCAAGCCTCTGTTCCTACTACACATGGGATATTCACAGCATCTGAACTCTTAGAGCTATTTAACAATAAACAGATTCCACCTTCTGTACGCTTAATAATCTTAGATGAGGCTGGTGGAGTAGATCAGATCACTCTATACAAACTTGCTGGAGCTTTTACTAAGTTTCAGCTAGAGAATCAGGATAGGGATGTTAAACTATGGATGATATATGACACCAATCAGTCTGGCAATTCTCAGTCAGGTAATTCTTCTTTGGATTTGGGATATACTCCTTCTCAATTTCCTGAGTACGTTGAAGCTAAAAAGGCGGTCTTATCGGGAAGTGCGACAACTCATCAGCGAGAGATCGTATTTAGAGAAGAGAAAGGACAGCTTGACATGCCTAGAGGAATAACTCCTTTCTTAGAGAATCTACAAGTAGTAAGCCCAATCACAACTTCTTATCGTAGTAATGTATCTTCCATCGCAAGAGCTATGGATGCTTTCCTTACCAACTTTGAAGTTAAGCAAATAGACTCATCTACATCTTCTGACATATCTAACCTTAAAGATATTCAAGGAGTATTTGCGACCTCTCTAAGCCCAGATTCTGCTATAGATTCTATAAAGAGAATAGCTACCAAGTCTATCTCTCAAAATCCTTCTAGATCTAGAATCATAATTACTCACGAGCATCGTAAGCCACTATACGCTAATCTAGGTATTATAGTTGCTACTCCTGAAGAGTCTGCTGGTAGATCGTACGATGAAGTGTATATAGACTATGATCAAAACTCTCTTTCTTTAGGAGCATACAACAGAGATATGTACACTGCTATGTCTAGAGCAAGAGACTTTATATTTACTACATCTATAAAAGGTTCTAATGAAATAGATCCTTCTATACCAGCTAAAGCAGAGGCTGAGAAAAGAAGCTTTAGAGCAGATTACGATTCTGCTTTAGATAAGAAATCTAGAGAGCTATCTCACTATGATATTCTTACTAAAAAGCCTATCGCTACTCCGACCCCAACAAGAGCTGCTGTAGAAGTTGTATCTGAAGAAAGTCCTGAAACTACTCCTGTATTTGAGACTAAGTACGAACCTACAGATGAAGACATCATAGAAGAGTCTATAGAAAAAGATCTTCTAGAGAATGCTGATGATGCAGACTATCCCACTGAAGATGCTCCTGCTGTAGTAGATGGTAACATATCTTACGAGCTTAGTCACCCTAAGAATACTGCATTCAGGTATGCTGATGTTAAGATAGGTGATCAGCTAAATGTGTTTAAACATTCTTCAAATGGACTTTCTAGAGTAGTTGCTGTAAAGTTATTTAACGATCAGTATATCGAAGTTGGAATGTTCTCTGACGAAGCTATTTCTAAGCTTCCTACAGATCTAAAGAATAGGATAAATGCTCTATCTCCTATCGAGACTAACTCGTTTGAGATGGATGATATGACTGTATATAATCTTCCAGCATCATTTGACTCTTTCCCTCTATATGTGTCAGAAGGTTCTCATCCAATGATATTCGACTATTCTGGACAAGAGTATACTTACGATTCACCTTCTGATTTAGAACAGCTTCTATCTAAATTCTTACTTGATCTGTCTCGTAAAGATCCCACTCAATTTGCTAACATTGATGAAGTATTAGCTAATCCTTATGCTATACAATCTAATGGAGAGCCTTACGTAAAGGCAGTTATCTACTCAGAGGTAGAAGCAAAGAAACTTAACGATCCTGTTATTAGACCTTATGTGCCTTACCTAAAGATACAGGGCATACGTACTAACAAGGGTAACTTTATGAAGCCTCTTCACATAGAACATAAAGCTGCTATAGTGAAAGCTTCTGGATTTGAGAGTCTTGCAACTCTTACTGACATGGTGGATAGATTCACAAATCTCACCGCAACTCATCCAGCTTTAAAGGGAACTATCTACGAAGGTATAAGTCCTGAGACTGCAATAAGAATGTCAGATGTAGACCCTCTAGATACTAGGAATGTCTACTATCCTTACGCAGCATTTATAGCTGCTCTTGCTGATGCTAAATTAACTAACAGGGATACAATCAAGGTTGCTTCTGAAGGTCTAGTCCATAAGCTGAAACTTAAAGCTCCTCATCTAGCTCCTATAGATCTGAAGACATCCGATGTAAAAGATCTGCTAGATCTAGCAGACTCTATAGATTTTAGAATTCATGGAGACTCTATAAACGAAGATGGTATTCCTGCTAGAAAATCTAATGGTGGTAGAATAAGGAAGTATAGAGGAGATGCTCAAAAGCAGTTTAACAGATTAGCAACTTCTAACTTTATGACTGAGTTTGAGGATGGTTCTGTAGTAGTACTCCGAAACTATGAACTTTCTCCCACAGGAGATAAATCAGAAGCTGTTGCTATGCCACTTATAGGCAGGGTTAAATTTGAGTCTGAAAGTGGAGCTTCTATAAATCCTAAGATTGCTCCTGAGCTTATAGAGAAGTTCAGAACTAAATACGAATCTCTCAAACGTAGGGGATTAGAAGACTCTAACTTTGGTATAAAGATTAAACAGACTTTAGAGGCAATAGACGCTAATGGAGATGTACACATCAAGCCATTAGGCCTTAAAGATCTTGTTAATCTTAGAAGAGCATTGTTTGAGCCTAATAAAGTTTCTAGAGAATTTGGATTACGTCAACCCTTATCTTTCTCAACATATTCAGCTACTAGAAATCAGATAAACGAAGAAGGATCTTCAATTCTAGAAGATGGTGAAATCTTAGGTAAACTATCTACTAAGTTTAAACAGGTTATACCAACTCAACTTAATTTAAGTCCTATACCAACTTCTGGTGAAATAACTTATCCTGAGACTCCAGCCTCATCTACAGATAAAGATAAAGTCTCTAAGCTAGTAAGTGAGGGTAAAACTTTAGAAGAGATACAATCTTTGGGATATGCTTTTGAGGGTATAGAAGAGTTTGTAACTAATCTTCAAAAAGATATATTCTACACCACTAGATCTAGGTTAATACTTTCAGAATTACGTAGGGCCATGAAGCTGCCTTCTTTACAAGAACGCTTTAACTACGTATTCGAGAATTCTGACTCTATATTAGAGCCTGATAAGAAAGGTCTGAAGAAAGCTCCACGAGATTATATACGTGCATTCATTCTTGCTGAAGCTTTCCAGCTAACTTCAGATCAAGCTATACAATATGCTAGAAAGTTCTGGCTTCAAGATAAGGATGAGTATAATGCTTTTGATGATCAGCTATCTGATGAGTTTGCTTTAATGATGTCTCCTGACAGAGTAAACTACATAGACGATTTAGTAAAGGTGTTCGAGAAAGAAGATCCTAGCCTAAAGAAATCTAGTGACCCACTCAAGCAACTTAACTATTTAGTTATTTCTGCTAGAAAGCTTATCAAAGAAGGTAAGAGAGTAGAGTTAGCTGAGGCTGAGGTAAATCAAGCAGCTTTGCTTACTAACGTAAACCTTTCTAACTATAGAGACTCTTGGGTAAAAGAAACTCTATCCTTACTAAACGACTCTGAAGCTTCACACTTATATGAGTTAGCCTTAGAAGATGAATCTTATCTACAAGCTTTCTTAGATCGTATACAAGATCTTATTTCACAAAATGATGTGGCCATAATCAGAGATCTTAAGTATAATATAAACCCTGAAGAGCTTGGTCGAGATCTTACATTTGAAGAAGCTAGAAGCTACTATAACTCTCTAGTAAAACCTTCTATGGTAGAACGTCTAAGACGTCTATTTAAATCTAAGCAAGGAAGAGACTTTCAGATAGTATCTAAGTTACAGATGTTCAACTCTATGGGCAAAGCTAACTGGGGCTTATTTAAAGCGGGTGTTGTCTATGTCGTAGAGAATGATGGTAAAGTAAAATCTAAGGTAGTAGCTCACGAAGCTTTTCACCAAGTAGTCTGGTCTTACCTTACTCCTTTAGAACGTATAAAGTTGTTCGATCTAGCAAAACAAAAGTATGGTAGTAAAGACCCTATATCGTTAGAAGAGGATCTAGCTAATGAGTTTATGAATTATGTTCGTAAGCCTAAATCATTTAAAGGAAAGCTGTACGAGATATTCCGTAAGATCTTAAACTTCTTCGGCTTTACGTATAACAATCTTTCTTCTATTGACGCTTTCTTTGATGAGCTAGCTTCTGGTATGATCTCTGGAGCTAATGTATACTCTTCTGAAGAAAGGGACTTAGCAGAAAGATGGCCGAATGTAGATCAGTATGTTATAGCTAGAGACACTTTCTTAGAGGCTTTCAATAAACTATACTCAGACCCTTCTACTCTTACTTCTTTTGAAGAGGCTTTAGAAGATACTTTCGATTTACTTCGCAAGTTTGTGTCTGGAGATATTCAGCTTCCTTTCATAGACCCTATACAGCATGATCTTGTTCGTATGTCTTTGATACCTTTAGTAGATCGTCGTACGAAAGCTTCTCAAGAGTTTGTACAAAAATATTTCAGAACTGTAAATGTAAAAGGTGCTAAGGAAGTTAAGATCTCTCAGTTGGAAGGTTCTATCAAAGATCTAGAAGAGCAGCTAGAAATAGCAGAAGATGATCAACGCGCCTTACTAACTTCAGAGTTAGAGCTTACAAAAGGACTTCTTCTTAACGAAACTATCGAGTCTGAGCTCTTCGACCCTATTGATAAAGTAAATGGTAGGATAAAGCAACGACTAGTTAGACTTTCTTATAAGTCTCAATCTGGTATAGTAAAGGGAGACTACTATGGAATATATAATTCTATTTTACCGTTAGTTGCAAATGCTCCTAACTCATCACTAGAAGATTTTATAAACCATATCGAAACTACTGCTGTTAAAAAAGTAGGTCTAGTAAGAGAAGAGATTCCTTCTAATGTGCGTAGAGCAGGTGCTAAGTTTATCTTAGAGACTACGACTAAAGTTAAAGAATTATTAAAGTCTTCAGACAAAACTATAGTATTCTATAAAGATGCTAACTATGCTTCTGAGTATGCTGTAGTATCACTTACTAATTCTTCTGTAGAAGGTATTACGCGGACTGAAGCGCTTTCTAAACCCACTTTGTATAAAGTCGTACCTAGACAGTATGGTGTACGAGTAGAGGATTGGGTAAGGTCTATCAAAGATTCCCCCCAAGCTTTAGACTCGTTCAGGCTTTACGAAGAGCTCACATTTTTAAAAGCTCTAGTCACTTCTACAGCTTCTCTTACTAAAGCTAATCCTTTTGTAGGAGTTTCTCAATATAGAAACTTCGAGTATCGTAATAGTTATGCTCCTAATCGTATAGCAGGTAAAGAAGCTATTATCGAGTCTAGAATTAAGACTTCTATTCTTGAGTCTATCACTTCTCCAAAACCTTCTTTGTTTGTCGATCCAGAGATAAGCTCTAAGCTATCTGGAGATTTAGAAACTAAGAAGTTAGCTATAAAGAATTTCCTGTTAGCGATTAAGACTCCATTCTCGTTTGTAGATTCTCCTTCTACCTCATTAGACACTATCAATCAGGTAGCTTCATACCTATCTTTCTTTAAACCACGTTTAGAAAAAGCTTTCGCAGACTTTAAAGAGAATGAAGATTTTGAAGCTCTTTACGATTTTATAAACGATGAAAGCTCTACTATCTCTACACTAGTAGATGCTATGTCGCAATCATCTTCTGCAATAGAGCTTAACAACTTTATTAAGGCTGATGGTAAGAAAGCATACCTCTATAGAGAATCTTCTTTCCAAAGCTTCTTAGCTAACTTCTTAACTACAGGTATAGGTAAGCCTGATCATCTTTTCTTTGAGGGCGGTAATCTAAAAACATCTGCTAAGATCTTATCTAAAAATAAGTTTGTTAATGGCTCTAAGATACTCTCTCATCTTATTCATGATGGTTTAAAGACTAAAGGTAATGAGCGATTTGCTGTATCTTTAACTTCTGAAAAAGATCTACACTACTTCGATAGAACCTTTAAGAATGGATTTCTTTCTAGATTTAGATCTTCTTCTGGAAAGTCTTATTATCAGTTCATGCCAATACCTTCTAACCGTACTACTATATCAGCTTTTGAGATAGCTCTATCTAGAAATTCTGATCAAGAGATACGAAATATTATAGAGGCTGAAAAGAACAGACCAGCTCCTTCAGAGTTTCCTTTGAATAAACAATATCAGAAGAACTGGAATCAGTTTAGATTTCCTGGCCTTTCTGGTAAAGCTGAAGGAGATACTAATGAGTTACTTAATAAAGTAAAGGCTCACGTAAAAGAGAATGCTGAAAAAGCTGCAGAAGAATATATAAAGCTTAATCCTAAATTAGATAAAAGAGATTTAGATTTTGCAGTCTCTTCCTTAGGAGTTAAGGTAGAAGGCTACATGTCTAAACGAGAATTAGATGCTAAACTAAAAGTATTACGCACTTCTAAAAAAGGTAAAGACTTAGCAACAATAAAGATACTTAATACAGAGATAGAGAATCTTAAACAAGCATCTGCTAAAGCTGACTTAAAAGCTCTTTATCCTCTAATGGAGATCTTCTACACTAATCATATAGTAAACCAATATTCTTTATCTCAACTGCTTTATTCTGATGAAGCATTCTATGCTGATAAAGAAGCTCAGACTAAGCGTATTCAATCCGCTACTGGTTCTGGAGAAATAGCCTTAGCAGATAAACTTACAGGATTTCATAAGGATAGCCAGCTAGCTTCAAACGTATTAGTATTGGATGATCTCTCTGCTACCTTACCAGACTATTTAGAAGACTACCGTCCTGCTTCTTATAAACAAGAGTTTGATGAGACAGACGCTCAAGGGTTTATAACTCCTGCTATGTACGAGACAATCTCTAATGCCTTAGGAGCAGATAACGCTGCTGACATAGTCTTGAAACCTCTTCACTATGCTATTACAGATTCTGGTGAAGTAAAGCTTATCAAATTTTCAACTACTGTTATATCTGATGAGTTTATAGAAGGTATTCGTAATCTTCCTGATGGTAACTCTCGTGTAAAATTCTTCTTAGATCTCAGGGCTAAGATGGAAGCTTCTACTGTTGGTATGGCAGTTTTCCAATCAGCTTTCAAGCTAGGCTCTACTAACAAAGGAGCTAAGATTATTAACGATTCTATAAATGATGGGCCTTTAGAATCTTCTAACATAGTGAAGATTAATCCAGCGTTCACTCGATTCCAGCTTAATCCTTCAGTAGAGGTTGATGTAGATGTTGCTAACTTCTCTCAAGGTACTTCGATGATTAACACTAATGGTCTAAACGAATCTGAAGGGCACTTACTTCATACGATTAATAACCATCAAATCTCTTTAGGCCTTACTGCTCTGAAGCTAGACCTAACTCTAGATGAACTTAATAATCCTACAGACAAGACTGATATGAAGCTCAGACAGATGATCTTAGAAAAAGCTGAAAGCTCTCCTTCTACATCTGGAATATTAGAACTTCTTAAATATCGCTCTAAAGGTTCTCACGGCATTTCGCTTAATGCTCCCCTAGTTCACTCGAAGCTTATAGCAATGATCTCTTCAGCTATGTCATCTCCTACTGTAGGCTTCCGTCTACCCGGCTCTAAACTAGTTCTTCAGTCAGAGGTAGGTACTTACTCTGCTGCTTCTTCTCGTTTACAGTGGAAAGATAAGGATGGGTATACTGAAGTTCTACTACCTGAAGAATATAAATCATTCTTCAGTGAGGGTGACGTAGTAGCTCCCGGTAAATCTATTATAGGTTTTCGTATACCTACCTCTAACTTACACTCACTTCAAGTTCTTAAAGTTAAAGGGTTTTACAAATCTCCTGCCAATTCGTTAGGTAACGTAGTCATTGCTCCTAGAGAAATGGTCTATATAACAGGTAATGATTTTGACGTAGATTCTCTATTCTTAGTTCGTAAGTCTATATTCAACGAAGCTGATGAAATATCATTTGCTCCATACGGTATAAACTATACTGCTAAACGAGGTGATGTCTTAGGTATAGATAATGGTAAAGTTGTTCTACAGGAAGGTAAGACCATAGCACAATGGTTAGAGTCTAATGCGATTTTTAATCTGTCTAAACTAAGACAGCTTAGAGAGCTTCCAAAGTCTCAAGAAACTACTCTAGAGATTGTTAAGCTCACTAAGAAAATCAAAGACACTATAAGGTATGCTAAAGAGATAAACAATAATATCATTGTTCATACTATGGCAGGAGTTCTTTTAGATCAGAAGAATAGATATGATCTTAATACTCCCATTACCCTAGATCGAGTAAAGAGAACTAAAGGAGATACTAAGAATGATTTAATAAGATCTTTCGATGACCTTACTAAAGAGCTCAAGAAACTTAATGTTCCTGAAGAATATTTAGACATCACTTCGTTTATAGATAAAGTAGAGCAGGATGGGTTTGAATCTATAATCTCTTCTGAAACAGAACTTGGTAAACGCTTCCTCTCAAGATTCGACTACCTTACTCAAAAAGAATCTGTCATGGAGATGTTAGCTTCTGAAGTCTCTCCTAAAGAAGGCTTATGGACTTTACGAGAAGTAGAACAAGTTCTTTATCCTAAAGGGCAGCTTACAGATTATCTAGTACAAAAACAGATTCATAAGAACACTTACTCTGGTTTGAAGATCACTGGTATTACTGCAAACTCTACTAAAACCATAGCTTATCTGTTCCATGGAGCTTCTATCGAATCTATCGAGTACGAAGGCACTGTATATACTGCAGACTCCTCTGAAACTAAATCGTTGCTAGCCTCGAAGAATGTAAGAACATTTGAGGAGCTTGTAGCAAAAGATCTTAGAGCTAAAGTAATATCTAAATCTACTCCTACTCTTAAAGAAGGTAAGGGTTTAAGAATAAATAGAGGTGTTTATAACTCTCTTTCTAGGAATGAGAGAGCTGTTGTTAAAACAGAGTCTGGATATTCTTTAGAGGATGTTTACGAAGGTTTTAGGCCAGTAAATATTTTCGAGACTTTAGATACTATACTTAACTTAGCAATAGATAACGTTAAAGAACAAAAGCTTTCTTTCTTAGGCATCACTAATGCTAACTCTAATCTATATCTCTCTGCTATAGCTTTGGGTGTACCTCTTAATGATGTTGTTAAGATGTTTAATACTCTAAAGCTAGACAGATATAACGAAGACTCGTTAGATAAAGAAATAGATTCTGTAACAAGATCTATACACTCTATGTCTGTAGATCAGTTACTTGAGCTCACTAAAGATTTAGAAATCTCAGGAGCAATATCTGAACGTACTTTAGGTGATGATATAAGCCCTACAAACCTTCTTAATCAGCTCTCTAAGAAAGGCTACTATTCAACTAAGGCAGATAATATACTAAACTATTATCTTCTCTTACAACAAGCTAAGAAGCTTTCTAGCATAGGTAATGAGCTCTTCGAGTCTGCTCAAGTATTATCTTCTTTACGTAAGGTTCCTAATCAGAAATGGAAAATAGATTATCTCTTAGATAGATACTCTAAGCTTACCTCGCCTACTAATGCTAAACGAGTATTCGCTAATGTATCCTTAGCTAATATCCCTAATGTTGTAGCTGCTATGTCTGTTCTACAAACTACAAAAGCTGTTACAGAAAACTCTATTCTTTTACATAGACAACCTTTTGTTAAGTTTGCTGAAAAAGTAATGGAGAAGACCTCTATGGCTAACTCGTTTGCTAAGCAAGAGCAGTTAGAATTTATTCAAGTAGAGTTAGTCAAGATGTTAACTTCTGACCTATCTATCTCTATAGGAGATGAAGTTTTTGAGCTGGATATTCCACAAATGACTTACACTTCTAAGTCTGGTACAGTTCTTTATGGGGCTGATGCGTTCGCTCAGAAGTTTGTAGAAGAAGTTCGTAAAGCAATTGTAAGATACCCTAATAACGAGTTTCTTCAATCTTTAGAGATAAGCTACGACTATAGAGGTATGGGCAGAATAGACTTAACAGCTGCTAGAACTGGTCAAGAGGAAATAGACATTCGTCTTAAAGAAGCTTTCAAAACTCTTATACAAGATAATAAATCACTAGCTGTTGACTTTGTTAGATATGAGGTGATTAAAAGAGGGCTGGTGTTTGGTAGAACTTCAGTGTCTTCTGTATTCCCTCCCTATCTTATATCAGGTATCACCTCTACCTTAGATAAACGTCTAGAAAAATTCTTATCTCATCCAGACTATCAGAACCGAATCTTCGATGTATTCTTACCACAATTTGTGCGTAATAATGCTCCAATGTTACGCTTCTTACCTAAAGATGGAGATAGATACCCTGATCCTATCTCTATGGGATCTTTCGTGTCTACTGGTGGATCTACAGTAAAAGTGACATCAGGAACTTCTGAAGGCATATACTTCGATTTAGCATTCCCTAAATCTTCTAATGCTTCTTATCCTTACTTCGATATTATAAAAAGATATGGGGATGAAACTTATCGTAAGATAGCAGAAGATTCTCAGAATGTCTATTATAGAATGTACTCTCCTTCTAACATAACTAAATACTATTCCTTTGATGAATCTTTCTTCGAATCTTCGTACAATGAGGCACCTCTCTTAGAAACTTCTAATAAGGTTATCAGAAACTATTTCTTGTCAGGTAATAGTCTATTTCACGAAACTGGTTTAGATATATTCAAACCGGGAGATCTAGTCTTATTAGCAGATAAGGGATCAGCTACACCTTTATATTATATAGAAGCTACAATAGTTTCTGCTAGACCTTCTGGAAATAAAACTATATACCAAGTAAGGTTAGGTAATAAAGTTCCTCTCATTACAAAAGGAGTCTCTCTTAACACAGTACCAAACTCACTACTTCAAGCTGACAACACTCAAGAAGCAATTGCTTTAGCAGATGTTACAGATAGTGTAGCAGTAGTGGCTAAACCTGGAATAAAGGACACAATCTATCTAGGAGGAACTTTAGATGAGATGAGAGATGTTATATCGAATCTACCCTCAAGAATTGTTTTAGATAGATCCATCCTTACCTCACTATACAATGTTAATAGAACCTCTGCTATAGAGCTAGCTTCTGTTCTAGAATCTAAACTAGGCTACAGAGATGCTGTCTTAGATAGAGAAGAAGGTATAGACCCTATAAAGTATATCAAGTTAGTAAAGCTAGAGACTAGCCTACCTGTAGCATATACTACACAAGGTCAAATAATTAAAGCTAGACTCAACACTTCTACAGGACCCATAGTTAAGGGTGATATAATCCAGCTAGGCATTACCTCAAGAGGTACATATATGTTTGCTATTGTAGATGATATAGTCGGAGTCACAACTAAAGTAAGGGTATTTGGTCCTGAAGTATTTGCTCAATTAAACGAAGACGCTTCTAATTTTGAAGAAGTATACAATAAAGTTTGCTAATGATTTGCCCAATTAAAGACAAAAAATACAATGAGTTAGTAGAAAAATATGGGCACGTAGATGCTCACCATATAGCGTTGAATGCGGGGGTAACTTCCCCCGCTTCTCCTATAGGAGAATTTAATAAGCTTCAGTCATTAATCTCTGATATATCTCAGAATCTCCAAGCATACGAAGATTCTTATGGTAAGTATCCCTCTATAGAAGAGATGGCTTTAGCTGTACATAACGCACTACTAAACAACACTAAACTTGAAAGAAGGCAGTCACAGTCTTCTTACCCAAAAACATCAGCTTTAGAAAAACTATCCTCTTTATATGACATTGACTATAATATTGTTAATGATTCTTCTGATCGCAGGAAAGGATACTACTCGAACGTAAATGGGCGTAAGCTAGTAACTATTAATCTAGCTCACGCTACAGAAGACACACCTTTTCACGAATATTTCCACCCTGCAGTTCGTATATTAAAAGTATATAATCCAATTCTTTATAACAACTTAGCCTCTGAAGCTAAAGGTATAAATAAGATAGAAGACGAAGAAGAAGCTTTAGTAGAATATTTAGGTAAGCTAGCTTCAACTAGGACTAGACCTTCTTTTCTTCAAAGATTTATAGAAGCTATCAAAAGTTTCTTTTCTCGTAAGAAGCTCTCTACTCAAGACATAGAACGTCTTTCTGCTTACACTACTCTATCTGAGCTAGCTTCTATACTTTCTACTAAAGGAGTAGATGTGTCCTCCGAAACTACTCTTACTTCAGCTAACCAACTTATAGAACAAGTAAAGAATTTAGTTGATGGAAAGTTTTCTAATTCTGTAGAAGAGCCTGTAAAGATTGATCAGATAAAGGCTTTAGTAGAAGCTTCTTCTAAACTTCATACTCAAGACGATTCAAACTTCTACTTTGACGAAAATAACAATAAAGTAGGATCTCGTCTTACTCCTTTTGTGGGAGATAGAGAGACTGGTGTGTTCTCTGTTAGGTATAAAGGTAAGTCTCTTCTCTCAGATAGGGAGATCGCTCTTAAACGATTTTCTCAAGCAGGCATACCCTTAGATCAAAAGATTACAGTTGAGAATGGTAAACAAGTACTTACTCTAGATGAATATACTGAGTATATATCTATTCAGCGTAACGAAGCTAGAATATTAGGTAAAGCCCAACACGCTTATATAGCTCACAAGATAGAATCAGATCCTACTAGATCTAGAATCCTTTACGAAGAAGCAGCATCGTACGCTAGACAGTTAGGAGCCGATTCACCAGAGTCTTTAAAAGAACTGAAGATTATCTCTGATGACTATCTTACTCTCTTAAAGCTTGCTGGAATAACAAGAGCAGAAATGGTAACCTCTAAAGATATAAAGGAGGATACATTCTTTCCTGAGCTTACTCTTCAATCTGATATATTAAAAGATCAAGAAGGTAATGCCTTAGTAACTACGGCAGATGGTTTAGTGCTTCACCCTAATGGAGAGCTTACCTTAGTAGATTATAAGACTGGTAACATCACCTCTGACATAGATGTGAATATCCTTATGGACTATGCTGGAGATACGGGCATTACAGATACTAAACTAAATAAGGCGTATCTAGAATTAGCATTTCGCGCTATTATAATCAAAGAGAAGCTTCCTAATGCTAGATTTAGAGCTATTAAGATTGTGAAGATAGATTCTCAAGGTAATCACAAAGCATTCGATCTAGACTTAGCTCCATTCCTTACCCTAGTTGAGAACTATTATAAGAAGAATTCTCCTGAAGTATATTCCGCTCTAGTGGAGAAGAAACTGCTTTCTGAAGAAAGGTACACTGGTATATCTCCTTACGTTATCAAGTACTCTAAGTTTCTAGAAACCTTACCCTATCCTCAACGATTAGAGTGGGTAAACAACAAGCTTGCTGAGCTTACATTAGGTAAATCTAAAGAGAAATTAGACTCAGAAGATTCTACCTCTAAAGAACAAAGAGCTGCTCTAGCCCAACTAAAACTAGAGCTTACTAAACAACCAGGAACTCAGCTGAATGGTACATATGATGATATAGACAAATATTTTGGTAAGCTTAAAAATATGTCTGACATAGGTGAGGCTAAATTTAAGGTTTTCCATAAATCGTTATTAGATGCTAAAAATGAAGCAAAAAAAGAATTTGATCACTACGCTGAAGAAGAAGCTAGGCTTCTCGCAGCTGTCATGGAAGAAATGGGCGAAACTTCTCAACAGAAAAGCTCAATCAAGAAGTTAATCCGAAATTCTATTCTAGCTGTTGGAGCAGCTACAGCAAATCCTTTCCTATTAGGTACTTCTATAGTATGGGGAGTAATAGACCAACGTTTAAAGTCATCTCCTAAAGATGTATTCTCTTTTCTTTGGACCTCTACTTCTGATGGAGACTTCTTAAATGAAGGAGATACTTATACAGAGATAAAGGATGGGAGATCTCAAACTAAAACTCTATCTAAAGCTCAAAGAGAATATAGAGACTTTATAAAGCATTCAATGTCTAAGGTCTGGAATGAAACTCTTTCTAGACCATCTCACATATCTTATAAAGGTACTAAGTTGCTTTCTAAGGCTGAAGCTTTGGGTATGCCATCTTCGTTACCTTCTAACTTTATGCCTAGAATACCAAAGTCAGTAGATGAGATTCGTAAAGAAGAAGCTTACACTGCTGGTGCATTTGGTATTCAGACTAGACTAAAGAACTGGACAAAACGTACTCTTACTAACTTTATCGAGAATCAATATTATTCAGAAGATAAGGGTGGAATACCTATAAAATATTATGCTCATACTAACTCTGGTAATGTGCAGTCAGCTAACCACTCGTACAATGCACACGAAGCCTATAGAATGTTTCTAGGGAATCTTATCACCAAAAAACATTTAGATGATATGTACATCTTAGCTGAAGGGCTAAAGAACATTTATGAGTTATCCACTGACGAAGCTGGTAGACAGAATCTGAAGAACCTTTCTGAGTTTGTAGATGATACAATCTATAATCAAATTCTGTCTAGACCTAAAGAAGTAAGATTCAAAAGATCTCCCATAGTCTTACCTCCTAACAAGTTCTTTGGTAACGATCAGCCTTTAGAGCTTAATCAGGATAAGATCCTACGCACTATAAAAGGCGGTGTATCTTTCTCGATCATGGGCTTTAAGCTTCTAGGCGCATCATTTAACGCAGCTCTCATTACAGTAACCAACGTTATGGGATCTACTAAAGGTATATGGGCAAAGCTAGCAGGCATAGATCCTGAAGATGTTCAAGTCTCTAGACTTGCTACTGTTAAAGGTTTTGGGATGTATTCTAACTATCTTATGAACGTTATTAAGGGTACTCCTGAAAAATCAAAGCTCTGGAATCTAGCTAAGAAATTTGATTGGATGCCTGATAACTATGGTTATGGTGTGGCTCCTGATGATCTTCTTTACGATGTTAAGTCTAAAGGTCTATTCTCTCATGCGTATATGTTTCATAACTATGTAGAGACTTATGGAGCTCTCACACACCTAGGAGTAATGTTAAACTCGATAAAAGTAGACACTCCACAAGGTAAGAAACGTATCGTTGACCTTTACGATGACTCTGGTAACTGGATAGGAGGAACTAGGGGTAAGGTAGAGGTATCACCCGGAGAATTTAAAGACCTTGAAGAACTAGATGCTCTAGAGATAAAGAATCTGAAAAGAGCTTACGAAAAGCTTCATGGCTCTTATCGTAAAGAAGAGAAGACTGCTATAGAAGCATATGTCCTAGGTGAGTTTCTTCTTCAGTTTAAAAAGTTCTTCTATACGTATATGAAGGTTCTCTACTCTTCTCCATACAAAGACATATCTGTTGGTAGGTACGTTCTTAACAAAGACATTACAAGACCTGATAATGTCCCTGTATGGAAGTGGGAAGAGACTGTTATGCAAGGTAGGATGTCTGTTCTTCTTAGTGGTATCTTAGCAGCTCCTGGAATTGATAAAGTTCTTCTAGGCTTACGTAACCCTGAGTTCTATGGCACACCAGGAAAAAGAACTAGACTTCAAACTCAGAGAGTAACTAGAGTTGTAGAGCTAGTAAATACAGCGATGTGGTTCATGCTTATGCTTTTAGCTTATGGAGCTGCATTCGATGATGACGAAGAAAACACATATGCTGCTTTCCGCTTCCGTAGACTTGCTGAGGACGTTTCTCAGGGACTTTTACCTAAGGATGTGTTCCAGACTATAGAGAAGCCTGTAATAGCCGCAGAACGAGTCTCAAAGCTTGGTAAGGCGTTCTTCGATGTTCTCTCTTTACAAGAGAATAGAGATGGATCTTTAAAAGGAGCAAAGACCTTAATCTCTGCAACACCAATTGTTGGTAACTGGCAACAGATTACTGAAATGTTTTCTAAAAAAGATGACTCAGTACTTTTTGGACTTATCCCTATTGAGGGTACGTCAAGGTAATGGGCAATGTGGAAAAATAAAAGGGGTACCCTGCATTTAAGCGGAGTACCCCTTTTTCTATTAATCCTCATCTTTGTAATCAGCATCCAAAGCGTTCTGTATGCTCTCAGCAATATTATTTTTAGAAGTTGTGAATGCGTCATATTGGGCTAAGAAATATGGAGTGAATAAAGCGATTATCCGTCCTAATTTCTCCCAAGTTAGATGCCCATCGGTATGAACACTATGTATTACTATTGCCCTTGTACCATTAATGGAATCTTGCATAAGCATGCACGTTTCATTATTACCACCAATATCTCTAAAAGAGATTTGGGTTGTCTCGTTAAATCTTAGCCAGAATACCGTACCAACTCCCCCATAAGAGAAAGTCTCTTTGTTGAAGTGTTCGGCTAAGTAATTAATTATGTCGTTGCTACTGTTGTTCATCTTCGTAATCAAATTCGAGAGCATATCCTATACTGTTTTGGAGATGCCCACTACAGTCTCGCAGTATCTCTGTTATATCGAGGCCCTCGCCAAAGTGCTGGTATCTTTTTTCAACCTCTTCAACCTCTATATATTCATACTGGTCTTTATCAGCCACCTCTACACCATAATAAGCTTGACCAAGATCGTTAGATATTTTATAGCCTGAAAAGACTTCTACTTTACTATTAACAATCTTTAAGCATCTTGTTACTTCCGAACAAAATTCTTCTAAGACTGCTTCTAAGAATTTCTCTCTAAAGTAATTCAACGATTTTCCATAATAGTCGGAATGTTTCTCTTGAAGCTCATAGATTTTGCCTAAAAACTCTTGCACAGATTTAGCCTTTGGACTAAATTCATCTATAAGATATTGCTCAAATGATTTTGTCATTAGTCTATTGAATTTAAAGAGTTATTTACTTCTTGCACAATCTCGTTTAAAGTTCTGCGTAGTATCTCTTTACCGTTTAAAGTCTTGTAATGTTTTATATAGGCATCGGTTACTATAGCACTTGAAAGTCTGAAATATTCTCCTTTTGGTCCTGTAAAACTGTATGTTTCACTAGGATCCTCAATCTCATAGAAGTCAAAACTTAGAGCTGGGTACCCATGCTTATTTAAAGCATCTACTATAGCGAGATCGTTTTCCCGCACTATATTATCAATAATTTTAGTAAGTATTGTGTATTTATACCCTTCGTCAGTTTCTAAATCCTCTATATAGGTATATAACCCAAATAGAGTCTCCATAAACTCGTCGAATGTTTCGTACTTAACACTTACTAATTCTATTATAATTTGCTCATGTGACTTTGTCATTATTCTATTAAATTTAGTGTAGCTCTCGCCAAGTTTATTAAAGCTTTATTAGATTCTTTGTGAACATCAAATGAATGTCCTTCAGCTTTATATTTATCAAATAAGCAGTCTAATACGTATTCAGTAATAGCATCTTGTACGTGGCTAGAATCATCTGTGCCCAACTGATCTTCGATCTGATCGAACATCATTACAAAAGCTTTGTCAGATACTGTTGCTGCTTGAAGCTTATACATAGCTTCCTTAAATGTTAAAAGGTTGTGTGCCATTTAATAGTCGTTAGTTAGTGACGTTAAAGCATCTATATACTCTTTGTTCCCGTATGTATCTATACATAGAGCTCTGAATGATACCCCGTTATTAATATTTGATGTACTCATTTTTTAGGAAAGAATTTAGCTATGGCCCAGAACCATACCAATAGGCATATAAGCCCAAACCAAGGTGTGAGATATACAGCAACTCCAATTATGATAAGCAAGATTGTGAGTACTATTCTCATTGTATGTCGTATCTAGTAAAGTAGACCATTGTAACTTCATCCTTAACGACTACGTCAATGACTTCTACTTTAGAAGATTCAAAGAAGATCTTATCCCCTATTTCTATCGGTACTCCATTAGCCATAGAAGTTTCTACATACGAATCTATAGTTCTAAGATTATCTTCAGTCAAGAACTTATTACCATAGACTGTTATCTCATACTTAGTAGAAGGTGCTAAGAAGTCTACATCGCCTACATTGGCTATGTCTAGAGTAGGAGGTAAGTTCCTTCGTCTGCGCTGAATTACTGTATGAATTTTAGATAGCAATAATGCCAAGAGCAATACTAACATAAAGGCTTTAGCTATTGTAATGGCCGTTGTTTCCATGGGTGGTATTTATTTATTTCGTAAACTATTCCTACTTCAGCGTTTATTACTTTCACCTTTACATCAAGGTGAAGTCCTGTCTCGCTAATTCTATATACTCTGTCATGCTCTAAAGCTCCTCTTTTCTCTATGACTTTTTCCATCTTCGCCTTTACGACTTTGTCCATATAGTCAAGATCAAATCCTACCATAATGATATAGTCTTTAGCTTTAGGCTTAGACTTCTCACGTACATAAGCTACAAGAAGAGCTATAAGAGCAAGTAGAGGTAATAGTATAAAACAAAGGTTTATAGCAATACCAAAAAGTGTTATCATGCTTCGTAGATTTTTGGTCCTACACAGTATACGATAACATTATTATAATGACCTATACTATAAATTTCTGCGTCAATTGTGCCAGTCTCTTCCGCAGTGAATCCATCTCCTTTTGTATAAGGAGCTTCTGAAAGTTTTTTCATGAAAAAGATCTCTAAAGATGTTATATGCTCTGACGGCACGCTTACATGACATACTACATTAACTGGCTTACCATTAATCTTTAAGGGTTTAACAGTGGATTTAGATCTGAAGAAGTTAAACAGGCTCATAGTAATCAGCTTTTATAAACACCATAGTGGTGTTGTTAAAGTGTTCAAGTTTATAGACTATAACACATTTATACTCTGACAGCTCTAGACGCATACCTTCAAATATTTCATCTCCATGATCGTACATGCTTCTTAGCTGGCCTTCCAGCTTGTTATGTTCTCTTGTGGAGATAGTGTACTCGTCAGATACTAAGCTTATAGCGTGTTCTTTAGTAGGAAAGAATAAAGTCTGAAGCATGTTGAACATACCTACTAAAAGAAAGTATGCTCCTACTAGCATCAGTAACTTAATAACTGTCATCATAGTGGATAAACATGGAATGTTGTGACATTCTTTGCCACAGAGATATTTCTGATTTTAAACCGTAAATTCAGATTGGGTGCAAACAATACTTCGTCTTGCACTGGAATATCCCCGTTATTAATAAGAGCTCTTATTATATACGTTATATTCTTCTTAGTTTCGTCATTACTGTAAAGTAGTATCTTATACCACTTTCTAGATTACTTACTTCAAACTTACTTTTTACAGCGAGGGAATCTCCTGACTGGAGCATTCTTAGGACATGCTTTCTTACTTCTGCTTGCTGCTCAGAGGTACCTTGAGTAACCTCTATGATTTTTCCCGGGCTACTCTGGGAGAAAAGATTTTTTGTCCAACTAAACATGTGTAAATAGGTAAACAATTATTAGAACATCCTTTACTAGATCTAGGGTAATCGCTAGTAGCCCTAGAGGGTGATCAGGATTCCTTGTCATGCCTGCAAGGATGGTGGTGAATGTTGCAAATGTTATATAAAACAAGAATTCTAATATATCTATAAGAGATACTCGATCTTCCATAAAAAGAAAAAAGCCGGACTGTTAGGCCCGGCTAGATTTATCGTGAGTGAAAATTATAAACTATTTGATCTACTTTGAAGGCTCGATAATCGAGCTCTATCCAAGTATTGTTATACCACATGATGTCCCCTATCATCATTTTGGGAAGCATCTTTTCCATCTTCTCTGTTAGACGGACTTTAACACCATCTACATAAACCTCGAACCAAGGTTCTCTGTAGTTTGTTGCAGCGTTGTAAAGGTAGTATAAAGCTGCTGTCAGGGCAAGCGTAGATAACGCCCCTGACAGAAAAGGAACTATCAAATATTCAATCATTCTGGTACTGTTTTGAAATGTAGGCTTATTACATTTGTTAATACATTTACGCTTCTATACTCTAATACACAAGGTGTATTAAATATGGTGCATTTGTCTTCTGGACGTATATGTAAAACATGTCTGTGAAATCCATTAAGTACTACTTGTTCGTCCAGATAAACAGTTACTAATGGGTTAAGTATGTCTTCTTCAGAGGTATCTTCTGAAGGACTCTGAAGATTTAGTATTACGATAGCATTAAAGCAAATAATAATTATCTTCACAAACAGGTCTACAGTGGGAATTACCAACAGACCCCCAGCTACAAAAAGAGCTGTGTACGTTACTATTTTTATGACTTTATCCATTGGATGCTACATCAGAAGTTAGCCTATACTCGATGTAATGATCCTCATCATCGCGCACGATCAAGGTCCTTTTTGCCAAAGTGGTTGTCTTTCCATAGAATTCTATGGTATCACCTACCTGCATTTCGAAGATAGCATCAGGTACTTCTTCTAGTTCTTCTCCGTCTAAGTTTACAACGACTTGTCTTTCGCAGCTCTTATCGAGAGACTTTACTGACTGTTCTGTGACACGGAGTTTACTTTCTAAATGGTTTACTAGATGTTTTATATCCAAAAGCTCTGCGTAAAGGCAGAGGGTGACCACAAAAGTGATAAACAGTATAGTGAGTATGAGTGCCATTTTTAAGTTTCAAAATTTGAACGAGCAATTTTAACCAAGATAGTTTCTTCATTAGGTAATGTCAGGGTAGTCTCTAAATAAAATTCGTCGTAGATAATATCGAACCCATCGCAAGTGATCTTAACAAGCTTGCTAACATCCTTTCGTGGACTCTCTGTTATCACTTCAGAAAAATATAAGGTTATAGCTTGGTCTTTAAATAATTCTAGAAGTGCATGTTCGACCTTAGCTGCAGCTTCTGATGTTAAAGCAGAATCGTTAGAAGACTTAATCGAGTCTTCGCACAAATTCATATATTCTACTACAGTATCTATGTGGTCTAATAACTCTTTTGTGTCAAGATTTCTCATCGATTTCTAGGTAAACCTTTAGCACATTGTTATAATAGTGCTTCTCAGTAATTTTATATGTAGCACCATGCAAAGTTACCTTATCATCAGATGAAAGAATCAGCCCTAATTCTTCACTACTTATTCCCATCTTGGTCAGAATTCCATGAGTGTTTAACCATGCTTGTCCTACCAAGAAATCGTTTGATTTGTTCAGCTTTGTGTTGTACGGCTTAACAAAAATGTAGTAGAAAAAGTATAGCAGCATACTTACTGTTACAAAAAACATAAAGTAGAATATCTGTTCACTTATCATAATATTAAAAGTTAAGGGGGATTTCTCCCCCTTTGTTATTTAATGATATATTGTATAGCTAGAGTACTATCAATGATAGTTACAGACGGAGATAGCTTATTTAAATCTAAATATACCAGCAGGCTCCCTAGATTACTGATGTAAAGATCTTATAGAACTCTGTACGTGGAATCTGAGCGTTTAAGCTCAGACACATTAATAATAACAACGGAATTAAGCGCATATCTGCTTGAGTGCTAAATAGTTCTGTTCGAGAAGAGTGAGCGCTGTTGCCATGTCTGTGTTGATCATGTTAAGCGCTCTTCTAACCTCGTTCATGTGGTGGTGAATACCTTTTACTTCGATAGTAAGGGATGCTCCCTCTCCTATCCAACTCTTACAAAAATCTATCATCCCAAGCTTTCTAATCTGAGTTAGTATGTCTAACTCTTGATCGGTGACATCGCCTAGACTGATACGGGTCTCTGCTCCCTCTTTGGAATTGTCCATACTTCTTGATCTCCAATAGAACTCCCGATACGATCCTCCCAATATCGTTTGAGTCCTAAATCTTTTTCCACTACTTTCCTTACCATAGAGGTAGGTCCGAAGTGTTTATGAATATAGCTTTTGTCCATTTCCGAGAATTTACCTTGGAGGAAAGGTTTTATAATGCTCGGAGCATGTGGTAATTCAAACTCGAATATCTCTTGATCATCCTCCACAAAGGAAGTTATGAAAGATGCACTCTCTACCATTGCAGTTCTGATTGGATCAGGAACGCCTAGCTTGAATACAATCTCCATAGTTCCTCCGAATTCGGTTGGAGTCAGATAAGAGTCTAGCAACTCCTCACAAGCAAAATTAACACCTTTAGTTTTGATGTCTAAAAGAGGTAACAAGAAGTGAAGAGAAAGATTATATTTAAACATGATTACAGCACTTATGTTCTAAAATATCTGGGTCTTCAGAACACCAGAAGCTTCCACTAGCTTTTTGGGTAGAACGTATTCACGGTTCGCTTCGTGCCATTCTACAAGGGTGATAAGCTCGTCTATTCCGTAGTAGTGTTTACCGTCACAATCGCACCCCTTCAATCCGCACTCAAGATCTCTTTCAGAGACCTCGTATACTACTGATGGCGCGTCTACGTTGGGGGTTGTTTGAACCACTACAAAGCGGAAAGGTAAGAGTTTATACCCTTGCTTCATTAATTTTCCTAAATAATTCTCGTTTTGAATGGCATTGTAGAGTAATGCTAACCTATAGAAAGCTGCTTGTCGATAATAACCAAAAGTAAGCATAGACTTTTCAAATTCATATACGTCACTTCCAGTGGTTTTCAAATCAAACGGTTGTATCGTTCGTTTATCGTGGTCTATCAATATACCATCTAGCAGTGATTTGCAGTCTCTATCTCCGTATCTAAAATAGATAGGAATTTGATGTAGTAGTTCCTTGCCCTCTATATCTAAGGGCTTTTCGAAATAGATCTTACTCCATTCAGATCTTCTTATAGAATCTATACATTTAAATGCTATTTTATATTCATCTTCAGTAATAACTGTTTTACCTTCAGAGTTTCGTAGGGCTGCATAGTAGTCTAGGTTATCTGGAGAAGAGTAAAATATCTTGTTTACGGCTTTAGGAGATATTTGATAGCCAGCTTCTGTATATGCTTCCGATAAACTTTCTTCAGTGATTTCTCCTAACTCTGCTAGCTTCTCTATGAATTTGCCTAACTTACCGTAAGGTCTTTTAGAGTTAGACATATAGTAAAGCTTGTCAAAGTCCTCTGGAGAAGTCAACAGGCAATCGACTAGAGATCCTATAAGGAGTGCTCTCGATTCTAGCTTCTCTGATTTAGAGAAGAATATATGTGGAGTTAATATTGTGGAGAGTTTAGAGTTCGATAAAGCATCTACTTCATAGTAGCTATTTCCCTTATACACTCCTTCACTTGTTTTTGGTTCCTCGGTAAACATACAAATTTGATCTCTTTACTTAACGAAGCTTTGAATAGCTTCCACTTAATATCAAAATCTGCGGTTCTTAATCCCTTAGTCTCCATTATCCAATTGTCCCCAACAAAGTCAGGGGTATAGGTAATGGGGCGTAAGGTCTTGTTAATCTTCAGACCAGATTTTGATCCTTCTAATATTTTTGTTTCTACTTTAGAAGAAGGGAATAGAACTATCTTGTACGGTTCGTACTTAAATTCTATTCCCTCCTCCATCAGAGACTTGGCAGCAAAGGCTTCTAACCCTGATCTTCAGCCAGTCTCCACTTTGTTTTTATACTTCATCATTAAATATTAAATATAGCACTAAAAACCAAACAATCGTCATGACTTTTTGTATGTAAGTTTGATGACAAAAACTTTAGTATCTTTGTGGTGTGCTACATCACGTACAGTGTACGTATAATTTTTAAACTTTTTACTCTTACCTTTTATAAAGCCTGAAAAGAGAAATGCGTCCCTTACATCAGCCGCTTTATGAATATCGATAATATAGTCTTCTTTCCCTTCTTCGCAAAAGTAGAAAGCGTAACTATACTTAGCGTACCTTCGTACCCTGAGATAGAATACGATGGTATAAAGGATACCACAGGCTAATAAGCCTAAACCTACAGCCTCCTTAAAGCTTAGAATCAAGTGTCCTCAAAAGTTTGATGATGTGTGGCATCATCGGTTTGGAAAACGATACCGATATATCAGTGACTACTACTCGATCCTTAACGGGGTCATATGCCAATTTGAAGTTGGAGAAGTCTAGATCTAGATCGTCGAGAATACCAAAGAGAAGCTCTTCTGTATCATCCTCCATGACAGAAATCTTTTGTTCGTACGGTGCAACAAAACTACCTTTACCCGCCTTACCTACAAATACTTCTTGCTCCATACTAGGATGGATTCCATGAAAGAAGCCTTCTTTAGTCTTGAGGAGCTTTTCGATAAGCTCTTGCTGGTTACTGAACGGGGAAATCGCTGGCTTATGATCGTACGATACTCCTACTAACTGTCCCGAATTGAAGACTTCAGCGTCCTCCATAGTGAATCCTTCTTCAGTGAGAATCTTACACTCTGGAGCAGCTTTAATGTCTTGCAGATACTTGAAAAGTTCTAATTTATCTTCGGTCTGTTTTACTCCTTCTAGGGAATTTACTTGCTTACCATGTCTTCCAGCCAAGGAGGGCTCAAACATGACATTAAAGCGATTTGAAAAGTCGCCTAATTGTTTTGGGAGTGTAGGATTTGCTGCATAAGTTGCAGCGTCGACTGTACAGTGCATTCTAAATTTAGCTTCTCTGCTAGTTTGGAGTGGAGTGGATATATGGGCTTACTACAAGTTTCTATAAACTTAGATATAAAAGGACACCATAGTTCACTATGGTCTTCCTCATAATATCCTGTCAAAGAGGCATTCAAGAACAGCACACCTTTCGATGCTAGTTTATATATACTACTATCTAGCTCTTCCTTACTTACGATATTCCGAAGTATGTGTGTATGGGCTGGAGAGCCCGTAAACGGGAAGCGGGACTTATCTGTCGGCTCTTTACCTAACACGCAAAATTGAAAATCCAGAGGAGTTATCTTAAAAGGTAAGAATGGATCCTCTGGAAAATACTTGTCCACGTTTGTAGGGACAAGATTGAATGCGTCTATATACAGTACTATCCAATTCTTAGGAATACCCTTATCGAGTAATAGCTTTGTCAGAATCGGATTAGATACCTTATGATAATGGCTCTCTACTTTAGTCAAGGCCATCAGTGTTTGTATAGCCTAGAAGTACTACACCATAAAAAAATGCTATTATAAATGTAGGTACCCACATTAGCGTTACAAATGCTAAGTTTGCTACATTAGCTACATATCTCATCCATTTAGGTGAGCTAGGAGCTCCTACTATCTGATACATAAGGTGTGTAAAGAAGTGTAGGAAGAATATGACTAGTATCTGCTCTCCTGTGGCTTCTGTTAGTGAGTATTCACAATCGTAATATGCGCAGTAGAACGCAAGTCCTAACGGAAGAAGACTTACGCATAACGATAAGACCCATGTTATTGCGAACATTCCGAAACTACTTCCACACTTGTGGAGTCTGTACCTATCTGAGAATATTCTAGTATAGCATCAGCCCGCTCTTGTGCCATCTTCTCTGTCAAAAATGGACCATCGTACCATATATAAGGAGTAACCTCTCCTTCTTTATATTGTCTTACTTCAACGAAATGTTGACATCTCTGTGTTGCGGCTACTACAGTCTGGAACTGTAACTTTTGTTGATACAGCATAATAGCCCCAAAGGCTACATAGATTGCTACAAGTGCTAGAGCGAGTTGTCTCAACTCTCTAATCGAAAAACACACCTTTTTGCCCGGTGTGCTGGGCACTTCGCATTCCATAATTTCCATAAATTTTAGCTAATTTAGACTTCACTAATTTGCATGCTTTATGTCTCTTATATTTCTTATAATAGTCTGAAATGTCTTTGCATTTAGAGCCTGTGGTAAAGTATGGAATGTTATACTTATTCGATAACTTTATAGAGGCTTCTATGCCAGCTTCGTCATGATCATAAAATATACAAACATGCCGAAATTTTCTAGACAAGACTCTCATAAGAGTATCTAAGTATTCTACAGTCTTTTTACCAGCTCCATATCCTTCACCATTAAAAGCTATAGCAGTAAATCCTAAAGCATTAAGAGTCATAACATCTTTTAAAGATGATGTTATGATGCAAAGATCTTTATGCGAAAGAGCTTGCTTTAGTCCTGATATATCTTCCATGTTTGAGGTTCCCCCCCACTTCTTTTTCTTGTCCTTAATCAATGGTCTATACAGCTTAAATCTTCCAGAAGGAAACTTGTATCTGTATATAGGATCATTTCTTTTGTAAGAGTAAATCCTTTCTCCATCTTTATAGACAGCTTTTACTGGAGCGACTTCAAACTTTCGTAAGATTTCTAGAGTTATCCCAAATTGGGACCAAAAGTTAATATCCGATTCTGTAAAAGAATCTACTAAAGCTAGAATATCTTTCTTAGGTTTGTGTATATATTCTGCATCTGAAAACTCCAAGATTTCTGTTCTATGCGACAGAACATAGTGAGCTATTTCAGACAAGTTTTTTCCAGTCCTTTCTATAGCAGCCTTTCTCCAATCGTACGATTTAGAGGCTGCGAAATCTATAAAGTATGGGGTACCTTTTTCAGTGACAAAAAATCTACAACCGGGAGAATTATCTCGCCTAAATGGATTACAAAAGAATTCTTCTGTGTTAAATTGTATGTTTAAGAAGTAGGAGAGGAGCTGGTATTCTGTTGGTTCTCTGAACTGTTCAAGCTCCATACGTCTGAGGTTTTATATGTAATCTGTTCTACTATCGCAGACTTGTCAGCCATTAGGATATGACATTCTATCTGCCAGTCTATATCAACTTCTATATTTACTAGCAAAGTTCCACTAGCTTGTCCTTTATTAGGACCTTTAAGTACAGTAGCGGAAAATTGTACTCTTTTTATATTAACAAACATAGCTGCTAAACTCTCTTTAAGTTTTCTTCTTTGAAGAGGAGAGCTAGCATTATACATTGTAATAAAATCTTCCATGTAGGAGAGGAGGGAATCGAACCCTCCTGCTAGGAAACCTACCTTCTCCTGATTTAAAATGGTAAGTCGGACTCTACCGACCTTACTGGGGCTTTGACTGTTGATTCTTTCTCCGAAATAGTGAGAGTAAGTTCCTCATCAACAGATTGAATGAACCTACCATATTTGGGAATTTCTGAATATACTCCATTCTTATCTACGATAAGCTTGAGATATACTTCTTTCCCTTTATATTTACTTAGAGCGGCTTCAGTAGCCCTAGCTAACGCATCGTAGTTAGAGGCTACAGGCACTTTACTAGTGGCTCCTTTACCACCCACAACGCTTAATACTGAATAATAGAAACCTAAGTTTCTAGCATTCCTAGTTTCTACAGCTTCCTCTATAGTACCGTTCCCGTATACTTTAGCTTCGTGAAATATGCGTTTATTGGCAGTTCCAGTATCGTTTGTGAAAACAATATCTGTATAGTTGCCTGTTGGATCGTACTGTATCGAGGTAAAGGTTACTTTGTGAATCCCTGGCCCAAGACGCGAAGATCTTTCAGTAGGGGCAAAAAAGTCAAGGGAAAAGGATAATTGATTACTCATTTTCTAAAATCGTTTTACGTATAAATTCAAAGTTTGTATCTATTCTATAATCGAACATCCCATAAGGAGATCGAGCTTCATCTGTGCCATCTGTTTGAGTACGAAGCTTATACTCAAATACTCCTTCCTCTCCTGTAGGATGCACCTCTGCATATAGATTGTAGGAAAGTAGTCCGTTAAGATTTAGTTTGGTAAGCTTTTTACCATTTGTCTTTGTGCGTTTACGAACGATCCCATTATCATCAAAGAGCTCGATGTGGGATAAGACAAAAACTACTAAATCATCTTTCTTCAAGGAATCTACTACCTGATATAGCTCGTATACGGATGATGCTAAATCGGCCCATGCGTCTCTAGAACCGGGAGACTTCATGATTTCCATCTCCTCATTAGACATAAGGGTTGAAATAGTGTCTATCACTATACAGTTTACATGCGGTAATTTATCCACCGCAGCCTTCAAGACCCTAATAGCTTCTGCAGCAGTGTTAACTTTCACAAAATTCTTCTTTTCAGGAGAATATTGTTTACGCCAACCTGCCCAAGGTAAACCTTTAGGGTCACCTGCTATAAAAAGAGTAGTTTCTGGATTGAGAAACCTAGCTCCCATTGTTTTTCCGGTAGAGGGCTGCCCGGATATTTGTACTAACGTTGCCATTCTACTACTTGTTTAGTTTACTTACTTTTGAGCGCCTTTAATAGGTTGCTCACATACTCTTTCTTTTTTGGTGTTTTGGGCGGTTTGGCCTTAGTGACTGGCTTAGAAGATGTCGTATCCGGCAGATTATATGTAGCCGGAGAATTGTATTCTTCCTGAAGCGCATCTAGATCTGCGGTTTCTAATATCAGAACCAGCTCATCATTTTCTGGTGGGCTAGCTAATTTTGGTTTAAAAAACATATTAGACAATATTGTATCGCAGTTTTACGTCTGTTAACGAGGCAACTTCGGCTACGTCATCAAGGACATATACAACAAAATCCTCGTAATACGCAAATTTTGTATAAATTGATTCCTCTGGAGCTTCTACTTTATTTAGTTCGCAGAATTCTGCAATTTTAGTTTTCCAGTTGAGATCCACTTTCTTGATCTTCAGAGCTGGATGGTATATCTTGGGAATCAGTTTCATGTTTAAACAAAGGTTCTTTGATTACTTCCGTGGATAGGCCAGTAGAATAGATTCTATAGTATATTTTCTCAAAGTCTAGTAGCTTGCCTACAGCGGGAACCTCTGATCCGCAGACAACTACATATGTATCCTTCCCGTTAAGTTCTTTAGGTGTTATACCTTGGATAGCCTTATCTATCCTATAAAGCTCTGCGTTTTTCATTAAGAAGTTATAGTCTTTCTTAGTAAATGTCAATACATTTATTGGGCCTACCTTAGGCATCCACGTTTCAAATTTTACGTTATTCATTATATAGTAGTTATAAATGTTCTATCGTAGGCGTCTGCAGTAAATATTTCTACATATTTATTCGATCCTACTATATAGTAGAAGCCTTTTGTGTAAACCTCAGAATCATCTATAACCCATTTAAAGGTTACACTATCTTTATTTACGACTTCTACTTTTTTAATTCTTTTTTCTAAGGCTGCTGCTGCGTCTTCAGAGATAATATCTCTTGAAGTTCTTATAGCTTCTAGAACAGAGTCATCATCTGAGAACGTAAATCGAATAGAAACAAATGTTCTCTTCATCATTACCATTCCTAACAGATTTTGTGTTCTATGCAGCTTCCTTTCTTTTTTGTAGGTTGATGGCATCGAGTTTACCGTGTTTAAGATCCTCTAAGTATGTTAGCATTCCAGTCTCTCCAAACCTGTTCTTTATTATGTGCCCGTACACAACATCTCTTCCTTCATGTTTCAGAGGAAGCTTTTGTTTACCATAGTAGCCTATGGCATTTATGCCTGCTATTATTGCAGGACGGTGTATGACATATACATGATCTGAACATTGAAACACTACATCAGAACCAAATAGATCCTTCTTCGTTGGGTAATGAAGAAGAGGATTAAGAATTCTATTATCAGATTCTATTTCTCTATTTAATTGAGATAAACATATAAAAGATACATTTAGTTGCAGAGAGTTGAATTCTTTTTTCAACTCTACTAAACCTGTCATTAAGTTGTCTATAGTCTCTTTTTCTCCCTTACCTTTTACTAGTAGGGTGTGGTCTATGGTGACTATGATCTGCTTATCTATATTAGAGTAAACAAATTCTCTAATAAGAGTAGTCATTTGCTCTACTGTACAAAATCTGTCTACATAATAATAGTTTTTGTCCTCTAGCTGATTTATGTCATATCCAGAAGATTCAGTTCTTTCGAGCTGATCTTCGATAAGCATCTCAAACTCAAAAGATAAAAGAGCAATATCATTATTCTCCAGTATAGTCCTCTTGATTTGTTCCAAGAGTGTAGACTTCCCACTGGAGCTCATCCCCGCTATCGTGAGAATTCTGCCCCACTTCAACCCCCCAAGAAGTTGATTCAGTCTGGGGTCGAACAAAGTAGCTGGCTTCTTCGGATTCGTATCCTTCAAATTCTTGGTCCGAATGCCTTCCTTGATATGCTTGATCTCTATAGCGCTCATATATTCTGTTCATGAGGAACTTCCATAAAGGAGGTGCCGTTGCGAGATTATTTCTTGTCTTATCCTCTGTAAGATCGAAGACAAAACGTTGTAAGGCTCTTATTAGTTCATCTTCTTCGATATTTAATAAAGATAGCTCATACCATTTTATGGCTTGGTCTTTATCTCCTCTTAAAAATCTAGTCTTAGGAAAGAATCCATGTTTATCTGTAACTGGATAACTATCCCAAAATGCTTTAAATCTCTTCGCCTTTACTTTTGTGTGTATACAGGCTAAAACATCGTATGCTTTGTCTGTAAGCTCCATAGATTCGGTTAAATAACCTTCTATGAGCAGTTTTGATTTTAGGCTGCTTGGTAGAGGAAGCTCATTTCCTGAAGACTTATTTAACAGGTAAATAATGACTTCGCCTGGGATTCCTCTACTTATCGCCGCGTAATAGATTTCCTCCATTCTTCAGTTTGTATAACATCTAATACTCCGTAGAAAGTAGCTTCAAAACAAGTATCGTAATACTGTTTTGAGAACCTTCTTGTTTTAGAGCCGTCTGCTTCAGTTAACTGATAAGAGAATCTTTTAGTTCCCATCTGCAGAATAACTAAGCCGACACTACCCCTTATTCTTTTTAACTTTCCTACTTGTCTTGCTGTAGAAAAAGAGGTAGGCATCGTAAGCTGATTCAAAGGCATTGTCTCTTTTTGTCGACATTATCATCTTCTCAGTTGATCCTGTCTTTTTCTTTATCATTACAGCGATATATTTACCATTTAGCGAACCTATCTTTACAGTGTAGATATTATGCCTACTACGCTCTGTATTAGAGTCTAGGATCTCTATCTTAGAATAATCAATGCTCTCTGTGCCCATTTCTTATAGCTCGATTTTTTACTAAATAGTTTCTTTTAACTCTATGAAATAATATCATAGTAAGAAAGATTATAGCCCATAAAGGCATAACTTGCCTTTTAGCATAAGCATACTTTTTTGATGCTGTGCTTATCGTATAGTTATACCCTCTACTACTGGATTGGGTTATTTCTAAAGTAAATATTTCACCTGAGACACTTTCTGAATATATAAAAACCTCTTTAAGTTTTGACATCGAGATTTTTTAGTTTTAAGTGCATGGCTAATGCAGCTTCCAAAATTGTATTATAGCCATAATCAGAAGAATAAGTTCTTTTTATGTTCTTGATCAGATAACCGTATTCTAATCCATTATCTACTATACTACAGACGTAGTTGCCTACAGTCTCTCGGTGCATAACTACGCTCCCTTTTACTAAAGCTTTACCAAGACGTTGACATAAAGCTTTAGCATCTTCTATTTCATGAACTGGAGCAGGTCTAAATACATTCCCTTCCTTCACTGTGTGTGTGATGCTTGGGTAATATAGATCCTTGAAATAGAATACTTCTAAAGATACATTCTTTATGTCGTAATCAGACCATATCAAATTGTCGTAATCGTAGATTTGGTAATACTCACCAGATAATATATGGGCGTCATCTTCTATTGTTCTGGCCATAAAGTCATCTGAATTAGGAATTCTCTTTCGAAGTCAAATATTACTTCAAAAACACTCTTTTTAGTCCTTACAACAGCAGACCCTTTAGAAGTAACGATTCTCTTTATGCAATAACCATTTTCTTCATAAAACAATACAAGATTGGTGTCTCCAAGCTTTTCTGTTTTTTTAAAGTATATAGGATCTTTTCCATCGTAGACACATTTCACACAAAAAAGACTCTCTAATTGATACTTAGGCGCTATTGTAGTGTCTTTGGGAACCATTTCTCCGCAACATCTACAATTATTAGCAGACTTATATCTCATAAAGTAGTCTTTACCTGCCCTTATAGTATCGTAAAGGCAGTCTGTACACATATGTTTACCTAAACGATTACCCATGTGACGATCTTGATATTCATCACAAGTGACTGCGTAAGATTTTTGACATATTCCACAGGTGTCTGAAGGGTTTTTACGAGTAGATATTTCGTAAGCCCCTACCTGTATCTCTTTGCTCTCATCAATTTTGTTGAGACAGTCTCTACAAAAAGGAATATTAGCTTGAGTAAGGTAGTTACCACAAGCAGCGGGCACCTGAATATACCTAAGATGCTTATAACTAGACAGAGAATCACAGAAGTAACATCTATTGGCGTTTACAAACTTTGTACTGTCTGTATACATTCTACCAGGAGTGTTATATGTTACAGCTTCTGAGGAGAATGAACCAAATTTAGCATACTCAGCTATTCTCACCTGCTTCTTACCATAATAAGATTCTTCTGAATCTGGTTTATCTCTAGAATCTCGTAAGTTAGGTAGGTCTAAAGAAAACATTTCGGCTCTTGCTATCGCTTCTCCACAATCGAAACAGGCAAACTGTTTACTGATTACTAGTGTAGCGCTTACTGGAGCTTCTTCAGAAGTATTTACAAATAGAGGAAATCCGTTATGGGGTTTGTCACAAAAGGGGCACAGATTCTCTTTTCCGCGCCCCTTATTATATGCAATATCTGGTAACTGGAAGGAACCTAGATAAATAATTAGCTTTCCCATTCTACTTTTAGGTCTTTAGTCTTTTCGGTAACCCATCTTTGTTCTGGACTATCCTTGACATAAAGATTGTAAAAAGTTGCAAATTTATTGTCTTTTATTCTATTTATCCTACCAAGTCTTTGAATCTGTTCTATTTGTGTAGATACTCCAGAAGCAGATATACCCACTTCCATATCAACAAGGTTTACGCCCTCGTTCATAGCATCTACAGTTACTAAAACTTTGCCAAAGTTGGAAAGTATAAACTCTCTTTCACTTGTAGAGAGTTTAGAGTGATATACATATGCTCCTATTGTAGAACCAATTAACTCAGCTAAGGCTATAGTCTTGGTAAATATTATTATATTTTGACCTTTATGCTTTTCACATAACATCTTAACAGCATCAATCTTAGATGGATTGTTGTATAAGATTTGCTTACGTAAAGACATATAGGCCCAATATTTTTTACACCAAGCTGTTAGTGGACTATCATCGTTCATTTTAGAACGTTCTCTAGCCACATCAAATATAGCCTTACTTCCATATTCTGCTCGTTTTAGCTTAGCTATGTTAACACTCGCTTCATTAAAAGCTGTATTGAAGTAGTTATATCTAGCCTTTGTAGTCTTAGACATTTCTACTTGCTTGTTAATTACTCTGAATGGTGACATAGCCTCTTCTACATCAGATACTTTCTTCTCCATTACTAGAGGAGCGTACTTGAATAGTATATCCAACTTCTCTTGCTCTTTGGGTAGAGATGCAGTTAAACATAGTAAGTGTTTATACTTAATGCTTGAGAACACTTGCGAAAATTTAGGCGACAATGCCTTGTGTACCTCATCTACAATAAGTAGATCTACTTCTATGTTGCTCTTAGATGCTGAATTTATTATTAACAGCTCTGCATCTCTACCCCCCAATTCATCCTTCCAACCGTCTAGAATTGCTAACTTAGATGTTACGACAGCAATCTTACTTAGACCCTCTTCCATAAGAGCATCCGCAGCAAGCCTACCTAATCTAGTTTTACCAACCCCTGTTGGAAGAACTACTGTTCCTCGTTTAGTTACCAACCAGGCTTCAAGAGCTTCAGCCTGTATCCTGTCTTTTATGTTCACAGTTATTACATCTATTATCTACCAAGACTCCTAAAGATCCACATTGTACACAATTACCTATGTCGTGTTTAAGAAGGCAATCGTTACATACTGTATCTTTATCATTCTTAATAGGTGTTCTACAAACTATACATTTAGGAGAATGCTCTTCACAAAATTTGTTTTTGTTGTTTGCGGGAACAAACATCTCTTTACAGCCAAATTTGCTGCATTTTTTGAGAGATTCAGAGCACCTGAAACAGTACTTATCCTCTTTTAGGATTGTGTCCCCACATTCATTGCACTCTCTTCCATGTACTTTTTTATAACATTCGAAGCATGTGGCTGTTGTATCTAAAGTATCTATTTTTAGACATTTGATACATCTATCTGGCCCATCATAGATTACGCCAGATTCCCACTCTTCTTTCATTGCACACTCTACACAGGTATCCCCGTATGGTGCAAAATTCTTTTTGCAGACCCTACATATATTGCTTATATCTGAAGCACACTCGTCACAAGCCATTCCCATATTAGGGAAGAATTTCTGACAAGATATACATGTTTGGTCTTCGTTTACAACTTTGTATTCACCGCATACTACGCAGTGATTTTTCTTAACAGGTTTAAATGGAAGTCTGTAGTCTACACTTCTAGTGGCAGGTTTTTTACACCTCTCACATGAAGAACAAGCAGTACAACCTTCCATCTTTTGGCCTAAGTACCTAGGACAGTCTGCTGTTAAACAGACTCCTAAGCGCTTGCCAAAGGGAGCGTTACACCAAGACCCCCCTCGTCATAATTTTTTGCAAATGTAGTCCTCGTCTCTACAAGAAGTTCGTTTTTGTTACCACTAGGAGCTCTATTATAAGCCTCTATCTTAGTAAAGAGCTCGGCTAGTTTCTTACCCACCACTATTTGCTGCGCAGGGGTGAGCTTACCTTGAGAATCTTTACTTGGTAATATTGCTAACACTACCTTCAAGTATTCGTCAGCTTTCGCAACATCTTTACCGAAGTAAAATGCCAGTATCTTCTTTATGTGCGACGCTACTTCGGGCGGAGGAGCGGAGTTTTCGTCTTTCTTCTCCTCTTTCTTCTCTTCTTTTTTGTCCTCTTTCTTCTCTTTCGACTTATCAGCTTTAGCTGCCTCTGCTATACTCTCGCCTATCCTCCTGATTAGAGTTGTGGCAACCTCTTCTATGGTAATTAGGGTGCCAAAGAGAGTGAGAATTAACGAGGCTAGCAACCCATTATTAATTTCCTTAAGGGCATTGAATGGCCAATTGTACCCGGATTGTACAACCTTAGATATGTAAACAGTTTCTGGATAGAAAAGCTGATAATATAATAACGCCACTATATCGGTTTGATGATAACCGTTCGCTAGGATGAGAGTATTAGCCGCTGGAGCTAACAGTGTCATGACTCCAGATGATATTACAGTTATAAATCTAGCTAAGACAATACCTACAGACTTACTCTTAAAAGATTCTGCAAACAGGGTTAGCTGTTTAGCAAAGGTGATAGCACCAACAATAGACATAATGCCCATTGCAAGATGCGGCATCATACGACCTACTGGATTAGTTCTCTCATCTACTAATGTACCTGCGATCATAGTCTCACCTAAGATGATGGCTATGAGGATGGTTACTGTTACTGTTCGCTCATGGTTGAAGAGCAGATCAAAAATCACTGCCCCCAATTCCATGTCTGTATATTCGTCTCGTTGTTTTACTCGATACAGCGCGTAAGCCACGCTAAAGATTATGAGTAGGGAAAGAAATATCCCTGTTACCATCTGTACAGACATAAATTTACTTACTCCATGTTGGTGTAATTTTGGGAGACGCCGGTATGTCCAGATGTTTTAATACTATCTTAGAAGCTTCTATCATTCCTTCTTCGATGATCTTTTTACAAACATCTTTGAATTCGTTTTTTACTTCTGCTACCCATTCATCGTGTACTAGCAGTACTAGATGCCCCATATCTCCTAGCCGTTCTTGAATTAATAAACCAGCTAGTTTGGACATTGTGGCGGATAGCCCCTGTACTCTATAGTTTTGAGAGTATCTTTGGAGTTCGGCTCTATACTTTCGGTATATGTCCTCTATAACAGGATGTGGCTCCCATCCCATTGCCTTAAATCTTTCTACGTGAGCCTTGGCAAACATCATCTTATCATAAAAGTATAGATAGGATCTTCTCTTAAACTTTTTATCGTGTAAAATATAACCTAATCTCTCTGCTGCTTCCCCACCTTCCTCAAACATCTTTGAGAAGTCTTTGTATGTATTAAAATAAAGCTCAATAGTTTTCTTAGCTTGAGCTATGCTGATATTATAGTTGTTGGCTAGTTTTGTAGGACCTCCACCATATAACATTAAGAAGCCTATAGACTTTGCAATTTGGCGTTCTTCGGATTCTTTAGTTAGATTAGGGTTAGCGAATACTAGTCTAGCTGTCTCTAAATGAGGATCTTTGCGATCTTTTAGGAATTGGATTAGAGTTTTTTCCTCTGCTAAATCTGCAGCAACGTGAATCTCTTGAGAAGAATAATCAGCTACTATTAGCGTATTACCCTCTTCAGCTCTAAAAGCTTCTCTATAAGATGAGCCCCTTACTATATTTTGTAGATTAGGACTAGATGATCCTGTTCTACCTGTAGATAATATCTGGAATATAGAGGTATGTACCCTAGAGGTGTAAGGAGATACATGTTTTATAAAGGAAGGCCCGTAAGTACCATACAGTTTGGCTAGTTTCTTATAGGTTAGATATAGCTTTACTTCAGGAAACTTATTTTCTTGAGATGCTATCACAGCCCTGCTTACAGATTCTTTAATCTCTCCAGTCTTTTTGTCAAAGATCTGGACATTTACTCCTAGCTCCTTAAAGACAACAAGTACCTGTTGCCAAGAATTCCAGTTTATGTCTTGAATCTTTTCAAGAGCATCGATACTTTCGTTAAGTTTCTCAAGTACTTCTTCAGCTACTGAGAGCCATTTGTGTTGATCAAGATAAATGCCTTTGAGTTCTATATCTACTAATAACTTGCAGAATCTGAATTCTAGATCAGCAGTTTTGGTAAGGTCATTCTCTTCTAGTAGCTTCTTCAGAACTAGATAAAGTCTTTGTACATTCTCTACATCTTGTGATGCGTAATCTAACTGCGCCTTACTAAAAGGCGAGTCTGATGTAAGGAAGGTTTTCCTAATCTTTTTAGTCACTACCTCATCGAACAGGGAGCCCTGCTCAGTATAGGCATACTTGTTTTCAGTGTATCTCCTAGTTACTGAAGCTAAAGTAAAGTGTTCTTTAGGCGCTAATAGCCCGCATTCTAATATCTGAGCTGCTAACATTGTGTCGAATAACTCTTTACATTTAAAGTTAAAGTAATTACTCAGTACACTCAAGTCAAACTTTATATTGTGTCCTACAAGCTTCTTGTTCTTTAAGAAGCTTACATCTTTAGGAGAATCTATAATGATTACATCATCCTTATATCCCACCTGAAGTAAGGTAGGTTTATGAGAGTGAATATACTTTAAATCTCCCTTTGTCTCTATATCAAGACAAACGTAGGGCCAAGATTTGACCCTACGGATTGCCTCTTTTATAGAGATATTTTCGTAATTAGCGACTTGGTAGTCACCTACTAAATACCTCATTATATATACAGGTGTAGATGATCGCCCGTAGCTCCTTTATTATAAAATACATACTTTGAAGTTGTTTCAAAGTTTTCATAGTATTTTACTTTTTGAGAACCAGGACGACCTTCTATATAAAATTTAATATTGTGAGATTTTAACCACCTTTGTCCTTCTTCAGAAACTAAGTATGTTATGACATGTGGGCAGAAACTAAAGTCTACTGCCCTTCCCTTCGAGTGAAGAGAGTGCCTACAATGTTTCCTTACTAGAGAGTTTATAGCTACAACTGGACCCTCGTATTCTGATAGGGCTTTCTTCAGTCGAGGACAAACTCCACTAGTGTCGATTCGGCCATTTACTGGCAGATCTAAAAATCTCTTTACACAAGTATAACGTTTCTTTTTTGTAATTCATTTAGGAATTACCTTATTGATGGAGTCTAATTTAGACTCTAAGGCATAATTTACACAGTCTAAGCTGTCCAACCGCATCTCCAAAGAACGTTTCTCTGAAGCCAACTGGCTTACTTTAGAATGAAATTTATGTCCCAACAATATAGAACTGAATAGCGTGATAAGAGCTACTCCTAACGTTATGCTTGTGTATATACTTCGTGTTTTCATAGATTACTATTTAAACTGACCGCTCTTTAGTTAGATAGAGTCTATCTACATTTTGAGGGATCAGCAATTTAAGAGCCTTTTTTGTCCAAAATGCCTCATACGATTGAAGAAATTCAGTTCTATGATTCATAGGGACAAACGGAGAAACATAAACATCATCTGACAGAGTTCCATCAGAGATGATCTGTCCTTTTGAGACGAATCCCCGTTTATAATAGACTAGTGTGCCATTCTTGGCAGTAGTCCATTTTAAGCCGTCTTCTGTGTAGGAGACATTTAAAAGTAAATTGTCTTTTTTTCTACGAAGTGCGACTAGATTTTGAGTTTTAAGAAAATTTAAAACCCAAGGCTCTATATACTTGATTGTCATGTTCTACTTATTAGAAAGTTAATAAATCTTTGTGGCTAACCGCCAAGCTTCTTCGTGGCTATAGGCCCTGTCACGTAGCATGTGGAAGAAGGGTCCTTGCTGAGCCTTAAATATATACTTCAGACTATCTACCTTTTTAGGTAATCTAGGATAAAGCACAATATAGTACGGCAAAGTATCACGTTGCATATGGAAGTACAAACGTATACCAGCTGAGTCTCTTATAGGGGGCTGTTGGTAAAGCCCGTAGTCATTTTCAGTAGCCTCGAAAGCACTCCAATAATTGAGTTTTCTTTCTTTTTTCGGTATCCCAAAAAGAGCTACTAAAATTACTAAAAACCAAAGAAATAAACTAATTGCTCTTAACATACAGCGTGAACTTTATATGTGAAGGGCCTAGAATATCATCGATCAGCTGTCTTACCTCAATTTCATTTAATTTACCTTCACCACACCCCAATAAAGGCAAAGACACGTTTACGGAAGCTTGTTCTGCATACGTTCTTAATCTTTTTAAACAAGATTCTACCCAAGAAAGTTCACTTGGGTATTTCCAATGTTGTTTTGTGGCAGCATGTATGACACGATCTCCAGTATGGTGTATAATATCACCAGGCCTCGCGTCCATATAATACTTTTCGTAAGACTTGCATTCTTCAGGAAATCTTTCTTTGAACTCTTTGGCTAGCCCTTTACCCATAACACCTACAGTGTTGACAGGATTGACTAGATAATTTTCTTCTGGAGAATCAAAAATGTCTCCATGTATAACTTTTACCATACTCTGTCTTCTATTATTTGTGCTAGAATAGCTTTGAACGCTGCGCTTATTTCTGTGAAGTAATTCCGTCGTCCAGATTTAAGTACCTCATCTCTATAAATAGCGATGTAGTATCCTCCATCTGTAACAAGAATTCCTGTGCTAGAATCCAATTTGTAGAGCCTTTTCAGGTTTTCTAATAGCGTAAAGATAACTGTGTTCTTATCGCCATACATATACTCAGTCTTAAAACTGTAGAGAAATACACCTTTAGAATGAAAGATCTTTAAGTTCATCTCATAATGAGTGACCTTGTCTTCCAAACGATATTCACAGCGTGACTTAGTCTTTCTACTAATTAAGTATGAGGACGCTGTGTACTTAACAGTGTTAGTGTTGGATGTGTTACAGTATTTAAAGAATTTCTTTAACAGTTTCGGCTTATATTTCTTTACATACTCGAATATTTCATCCATAAGAGTTTTCAGGTCTCTATCAATTAGAAATTTAGCAGGTACTTCTCCTTGATAACCCAATATCTGAAAGACCGTTACTACAAGATCACGCTGATTGTCTACAGTTTCTAACATCTCTTTATAGCCCACATCAGCTGATATGGCATACCAACCGTTAGTGTAGGACATATAGATACCTTTATAGTACAAAGGACGCTCTAAATTCATAACCTAATAACGTTTAACAGCCTCTTACAGGCTAATTTCGATGTTACAGAGTTTGCTTCGTATTTCTCGTATGTAGCTTTATATCTATGACCTTGACGCTCTAAATTTGCGTATGTTCTAGTTCTGTTAGGATATTTAGTTCTGATTATATCCCAAATTATGTGGTTAGTCAGCATGATATGGCCCTGATCTACCCACGCATCGTATGTCATCTCCCCTTCGTGCTGAAAGGGATACTTGAATTCTTTATACTCGAATATCCCCTGCCAGACTCCAGCAGAGTTTATACATTCTAAAACAGCCCTGTTTTGGGCTATTTCGAGTTGAATTTTCACGAAAAACTAATTTGTCCCAATAATAGCCATTTATTAAAAAATTTAACAAACTTTAACATATTGTTAACAAAAAATTAACAACTTTTTGGCAAATTATTGGGAAATTTGATGAAAAATTTAGATTTTAGAAACTGCCTCGCGCGCGTATATGCGTGTGACGCGCGTTCCTATAGTTTCACGGATTTTATGAGATTTTCAGAAAATTAGCACGACTTCACCATTTGGCTCAGGATCGATTATCTCCTATAGAGTGGTATCATTTATCCACTTTATAGCAAAAGTCGCTTAGAAGCCAAATGAGAGCGTTTTAGAGGCATTCTGTGGGGTTTTGGCGGAGTAGTTTGGGCAAAAATCTTTTGTTTGGGGATTGAAGGGGATTAATTTTTCCTCTCCGGTTCCCCTCCCCTCTTACCCCTGCTCCCCCTGGACCCCCTCTAACCCCGAACTCCCCGCCCCTCCGCGTAAAAATTAACCCTTCAACAAGTTATAGGCGCGGGAGTGCGCACGAACACATTTCGGGGAAAAAAAGTTCCCGAGGGGTTTTTGGGCAAAATGCTCTATTAACAATCTGTTAACAGTTTATTAACAAATAAAAATGGAGAGACTTACTCGTTGTTCTTCTTGAAATTTCCTCTCTAGGATTCCCATAGAAGTACTCTTTCGCCCTTACTTAATCCGTAAGCCTCTCCAAGTATAGGAGGTTACACTTCGATCAATTCTAAATCTCCCCCATTACGTGGGGACTCCATAATTATGTCAAGGACGGAGAGCCCGTCCGTAGTAGCCACCTGAAGGTGAGAAGCCCCTATGAGGCCGAGGTGGCTAGTAAAAGCCCAGCCGTGACTGGTTTTGTAGACGTACGCTCGTACGCTTTTTGGATCATCAATTATGGATACACGTTGGGATGAGTTTATATCGTAATCAAACCGTCCTCCTATGTGTCTCCAAGCGTAAAGCCCAGAGTTTCCTATACACAACACCGGTATCTTGAGTCTTATCCAGTTCTCGATGTACATACTCCAAAAGAGTGCGCACCCTTGATCCGGCGACGGATAGTCCGGCGGATATAGGTACTTACCAAAACCGCGACCTGTAGTATCTAGGCCGCGAGTCTCAGGCAGTATTAAGAGGTCCATTCCTGTTAACACTTGATTGTTTGTGACTATAAATACTTCATTTATGTTGGAGTTAAATGTTTCAAAGATCTCTGGCAGATTATTTATTAGTATTTCATCCCTGTCTAAGGGATTGTAGAGATAGAGAGCAATCTTCATTGGATTTCTTGTTGGGCACGAAGCGAACTTTGATAAATCATTTTAAGAATGTGCTTTAGTGCGGTTATAGGATCGTCCTTATATTCTACTGGGCCAAGAAATATCTTTTCCCGTTCTACTACAATCCACTTAAAAAATACCTCATTCGGTGTTACGTACAGCTGAAGTTCTAGAAGCTGGAACTCCTGAAGTATTCGTTTAAGACTCTTACCTAAGAATCTAGCTCTTAGATTTATCTTTCCTTCCTCGCCCTCGACTAAACGTAGAGGGCTCTGAAATCGGTTTTGAGCCATTGTTTGCGCGTTGTATACTAGTAGCAGCCCTGTTAGTAGATCGTTGATCCTGAGCCTTCTCAGAGGCTTCTAGAGGCATTGTAACGTTATATTTTGCTAAGAGTTGTTGATAATGCTTAGCTTGATCTACATATTTGGGATCTCCTGCGAATCTCTGATACCCCATTCTCAGTCTATTAACTCTTTTTTCTAGCTCTGAATACGTCCTACCTAGAGTTGGCTCTACAGCAGTAATCTGTACCATCTCTACTTCTACTTCTGGCTCTGGCTCTTCCTGCGGTGGGTCAGGAATGCCATAGAGTTCTTCCATAAGATCGAATAGCTCTTCAGGGCTAGTATTTAATGACCTCTCCAATTCTAGGTATTTGCGGCACTACCCTTTCAGGCAACCCTTTTTTAATAAGAACAGTTCTAGTGTCTCCTTGTTGGATTATATACGTCCGAAGGGTGTCTGCGCCTGTTCTGACAATCCCTTTGTAGAATGTCAGTGGGCCTATTGTTATGTAGTTATCCCCCTTTACAAAATAGTGAGGGTTTATTTCTCCCTCTGTTACTAAATCTTGAGAGGGAATGTACACTACAGAACCTTGTCTCTTATATTTCCAGGTTTGATCTTTCCTAGAAAAGAGTACGGCGCTATCGCTTACGCTAATCAACATCTTAGTCTCGTACAGCTTATCGCCTTTTTTATAGGCGCTGAATACTGAGTTTCTAGCTTGTAACAGAGAATCTAACTCCCTAGGAGTTTTTACATTCTCGTATGCTGCGTCATTGCAAGTCCATAAGGAACTCACTAAGAGCATACTTATAATACTGGTTATGAGTGATCTTGTAAGGTGCACAAATTCTGGGTTTGGTGCAGCACTGAGAAAGTGCTGACACTAATTCGAGATATTCAAGTCTTGTCAACGAGAGGAATTTATATTTCTTGAAGAATTCTACATATTCTTTTGATATACATTCTAGCTCTATAGTTTGATAGCAGTGGATTACGTGGTCAAGTCCCTTAGGGGTTTTGTTAGCTCTAAATATTTCTTCAGCATCTATATCTGAAATATAGGTCTTTTGTAGTATGTGGTAAGGAATGTCCTTACCTTGTACTATAAGTGCTAACACTGTTCTGAGAGTGCTAGGCATACAATCATTAAACCTGAACGTTCTGTTATCTCCGTGTTCTATGACTATCGTAGGGGTCTTCACATTGTTCAGTAGATAATCCTCGTCCAGCTCTACTGAACGTACATTTTCTAATGAATAGTAATGCAGCTTACCATCGAATGATTTTTTAGGAAATTTCACCCCATATCCAGTGTGGGGTAGCAATCTGAATTCCATAAATTTCGTATAAGCCTCCGGCTAATTTGTCGGGAAACTTTCTTTTGTATAAGGATTTAGGCATTGGAACATCTATCAGAAATACCTTGTGGTTTAGCTTATGATTTATGACAAAAGAGCCTACCATCTCAGCTCTTACAACAGAGCCATTATATTCGTTCTTCATCTTACGAATTAGCATCTCAGTGACATTTGTCTCTGTAGCTAACTTCGCACTTCTTACTAAACTGTTATCACCCCATTCTATATAATACGTACCGTTATATATATAATTGTGGTGTTTTCTTATAACAACTCTCTGTCCGTTAGGGGCAAAGATCAGATTGCCGTTTTCTAAGTAGAGATCAGAGTCTCCTTCATGTATAGGAAGATAAATCTCTGAGTCTAACCAACCGTCAAGATCTACGATTGGATGAGAAAAAGAAAGGGGGAGTTCGTAACCACCGGTATTGATAATCACAAAGGCCCCCTCTAAGTCGAAGGATACTATCCTAAAAGGGTTTGCTAATTGGAACCTAGTTCCTACACTATAACGCTGCGATACTGCCCAAATTTCTTATCAAAGAGATTTTCTACACCCTGCGAAGATCCTTGGAAGATTTCCGCTAAGGTGAGTCCGTTTTGAGTCTTAAGTTTATCCTCGATATTCTTAATATCGAATGTAAATTTGTCTGACAGCAGAGACACCAGACTCCTTACCTTAGTTGCCGTAAGGGGAGTAATGTTTACTACATAGTCTGTACGACCGGGACGTACCAGTACCGGGTCCACATCTTTCTCGGCCATGTTCATGCAGACTACGACTCTAAGTGCTGGACAGATCGCATTAGCCGTACCGTCCATGAGGTCGTATAGAGTGACCAATCTTGGATCTCCCTTGGTTATGGCTTGGGCTTCGTCGAGGAGAATCATCACTGATTCGTCTGCCCTATCCATAAGGAATTGGTTTAAAACCATACGACCGTTAGGAGTGCCTAACAGTTCTAAATCTTGGGCGTTCAGAAGGATTGTGGGCCCACCGAATACAGCCATGATATGCTGCGAAAGGGTGGTCTTACCCATACCAGCAGGACCGAGGAATACTGAATTACCTACAGGGCCGGGACCTGTGATGTGCTTGACGAATTCTGATACCGGAATTCGATAATTTGTGCTTCCATTCTTTACATCTAAATCATTGTAAGAGGCGTTGAGAATATGGTCATCTTTCCGAACGCCTTTGAATACGTTTGCGACAAGATTCATGATCTTACCATCGCTTTGGATACAATACGCCCTTCCATCCAAACTCCGTAATTCGTACGTGATTTTGATGTGATTTTCTTTCGCTGCCTTTGCTATAAGACTTACAATTCTGGTAGAACATTCTCCGTCGCAGTTCTCCATGTCGAATGCCAAACTGAGTCTGCGGATTATTCTAGTTTCTTCCGCTAGTAGCACTCCTTTATGGAAAGCTTTCGTTGTCTCGTCTTCTGTTTTACCGCCTACTGTCATGTAGTGGACTCTTACGCAAAAATCTATTCCATCAGCCGTGAAGGTATAATAATCTAAATCGGCCATACCTATGTCTGTTGTCTCGTTAGACCAGGTGCTTGAGGACGAGTGTATATATTTCTTCAGAGCTACACCGCCCAATGCTTCTTCAAGTTCTTTGAAGAAGTCCAAGTGGGTGTAACTATTAATATTTACTAGTTTTGCGCCCCTCCTGAAAAATCTAGATGGGTCCTCTTCTTTAAGCGTATTTTGGATCTTTAGCTCCAGTTTATCATCAGTTTGAATATTATCGAAAAGATCTATATATTCCTGTGCCGCCTGAGCGGTAGATCTTATACCTTCTCCGATAAATTCGGTAGCTTCTACCACTGTGTTGGCTATGTCTAGGGCAGCTTCGTTCGTAGCCAGCCCTTTTTTATATGTTAGGTATGCCATATAAAATACTCCCGCAAACGCTAGAAGTACCATGAAAAACAGTCCAGTCATCTGTCAAATTCGTAGAGGTGATACCGCTCAATCACCGCGTTTAATTTTTCTGCATATCTTGGATCGGTGGCATAACCGGCTTGTTGTAAGCCTTCAGCCCAAGATAGGTAATCATTTTTATTGAGTTTGTACAGCATTTTATATCTCTCGCCTTTCAGTAGGAGTGCGTGAGCCTCCCACGACTGCTTAGGGTCTGCGAATACCCTGAAGAAGTCTTTATGGTGGTCATCAGTAAAGTTTCTGCAGTGTCCGGTAGGACATGTTTTTGAGAAACATTTTATACCGAAGTGGTTACCATATTCTGAAAGTTTGGATTTACCAGCCCTTGACTCTATTATGCCTTGGGCTAATGAGATAGACGCAGGGATACCATGCGTCTTATGATGGCGTTTTGCTATACCCTGATACTTCTCTATATAGTCATATACAGTGCCCTCCTCAAGCTCACTAAGAGCCGCAGGAGCGAACATCTCTGGCGTGTAGGTGTGATATATCTCCTCGAAGGAGATAATGTCTCCACGGGCTTTATACAGCCTGTAAAAACAAAATATTAGGCATGCTAATAGGAGATACCTCACTTTACCAAATACAACTGGTCTGTAAAGAACGCTCCGTTATACTCATCCAAGTTTACTGCCTCATTCAAGAATATTCTTTTCATTATATCCTTGAAGCTAAGTATCTGCCTTTCAGGCAATGTTGCCCCAATCTCATACAGATTACGAACGTAGTCCGTAAATGGTCTACGTTCAAAGCTTACGTCTACGATAGTTCCTGCGACAATGTTGAAAACCACAATGTCTCCTGCCCTTGTATCGGGATAGGAGACATTCTTAGCGCAAGATCTTTCTACCTTGCCATCAAAGATAACAATGTGTTTATCCACGAACACTACCATACCACTGAGAGCAGATTTTTCTGCTACGGGCATGTTAATGTTAAAATTTTTCTTAGGCATTGTAAACAAAAAAGGATCGCCCCTCCACTAAAGGAAGGGCGACCCAACGTCAATTTGATTAAATTATCAAATTTCGTAAACCTCGACCGTAACAGAGACCTGAGGCTTTTCTTCAAATGCCCATGGTTTCATAAGCCCTGTTGGGCCCCATAGGGGTTCTCTGTCATACGGAGCCAACGATCCCTTTTTGTGCACCTGAGACAAGCTTTGCCCAATAGAGAATAGACAAGTTGCCGCCCACATGTCATCGGGACGTCTGCCAGTTGTAGATAACTCCTTTTTTTGCGTGTAGTCTCTTCTGATCAACCCTGAATTCACCGAGAGCTGGTGTTTAATCCAGTCTCCCACTGTACTACTCTCGTAGCCGCATCCCTTGACTGTATCTCTGTCGGTAATCACTACCTTTTTGAACGGGAATCCGCCATACCAGACGGATACTCCCACTTCGGTGGACTCAAGAATTCTTCCAGTAGATGGGTCTACTGAAAAGTCATTCGACAGTTCCTTAACTTCGTAGGCGCCGACAAAGCGGTCGCCCCTCGCGAAGCCTTCAAAAGCGAATCTCGGATTTCCTTTAGAATCAAGCCCCTTGTAAGTAAATTCCGCGTCGAGCCACATGCACGAGAAATCTACGAATTTGGCTTCTCCAACAGAGGCAACGGCCACATCAGTACCCATTTTAATTATCTGATTGGCGTGCCTTCCAAAGTCAACGGAATATGCTCGCCTTCTCGGCGGCATTTTTTTGTCAATGGGGTATTCAAACCATGACCCCCTGCCGACCACCCCCGTCGCAGCTTTGTACAACGCCGTATGGCCCAATAACTTAGAGCCGTACGACTGGTTTTCCTTAAACAACATATATATTTGTACCAGTTTATTGATGAAAAAAAAGTTTTCATTTGGTATTAAGAGGTTCATTCTTCTCAGGCACCAATTTCCAAAGTCTTCTCAACGCCTTGGCCTATCGCGTTGGCAGCAGCGCGGGTTTGCTGAGCAGCCGCTGCGGACAGGCTAGATACGGCTTGGGTCAATACCGAAATCTGCTGGAACATGTCAGCGTTAGATTCCAACAGTCCCATTGCTGGATTCGGTTCTTTGGTGGGAGCAACGGGAGCGTCAGTGACTGGCTCATCCTGCGCAGTTGGCAATTGCTCAACTGAAGCCGGGGTCTCCTCTACGGTAGCAGGGGCGGGCTGTTCTTCCGAAACGGATTCTTCGGTAGCTGGTTCGGTAGCTTCAGGCGCATCCGGGGCAGTGGCGCTTTCAAGCGCGGCGACGATTTCCTCTCCGGTAGCTGGCGTGGATACAGATTTCGCCCATGCGCCAGCTATGGTCGCCTCATCGAGGATGTTGTTCGGATCTGTGGAATAATCAATCACCACGTCCATTGGGACGTCCACATTCGGCAAATTGGTGAGGTCGCGAATTGCCCCTGTGATTTCGAGGACTGCTGATTGGCCTTCTGTGGCCATTTTCGTCACATGGTCCCAAATCGGCCCTTTAATCGGGTCCGCAGGACGCTCCGCCAATTTGGCGTAGGTGAGAAGTTTCCCCGACGAAATCAAGAACTCTTCAAGTTCGGAAACTGTCTTTACCGTTACGGTGGAATTGTTCTCGCCCTTGAACGTTTTAGGTGCGTCGAACGCGGGAGCTGATGCAGCCTCGCCTTGTGCCTGCTGGAATAGGAATGTGGCCTCTGCATCGGAGACCATAATGAGTGCTTTGCTCATAAAGAAAAGTTAAAAGTTGAGAAAAAGGTTAGGTTTTTGGAAGGTTGTTTATCTTTACAGTCAGCATGCCAGCAGGTTTGTTTCCAAACCGTATAGCAGCTTGATTGTATGCAATCGTGAGGTAGCAGTCTGTAGGAGAGATGTGTGGTCCCTGCATCTGAGCGCTACTAATTTTTATATGGTTCTGCCTAGGGGTTTTTGTGGTTAGAACATACAGCGTGTCATTATATATAAATCCTAGATGGAGCTTTCCTTCTCCATCATTAAATGTACTGCGATAGGAGTATATCTTGAACGATAGTTCCATTTATACTCTTATGGTTGTGTAATCTCCTGATGATCTCTTGCACAGATCTTGGTACTCTTTGATTTTGTAAGAGTTACCGTCGTCAAGCAAGAACATATGCAGAGGAGACTCAGGGACATACTTAGGGTCCACATCATCTTGGCCATCATTGATGACCACTATGTGCGGATTATCCCGACTACAATCGTAGCCATATAGGTCCCCTGAAAGTATCTTTTTATTCACTGTTTTTACAACATCGCAGACCTCGGTGTTTCCACCTGACCTGTCGTCTATTTTTTTCAGTAATGTGGATACTTGAGACTTGTCAGTTACCCACTCTACGGTCTCTATATCGTCTAGAAACTCTATATACAAGAGTTTAACTGTACTGTTTACGTAAGAGCAAAGATGCTTGAACAGGCCTCTTACGTATGCCATCTTATTATTATTCGACATAGAGCCTGAGACATCGACCATCATAATAATGGTCTTAACGTCGTACTGTACCGAATAATTGTCCTCTACCATATATTCGTCATTTAGAAGTTTTGGTATAAAGTACTCTGATACCCTTTCTATAGGATCGAGTCTCTCCAAGTCTTCTATTTCGAATCTTTTGTATGCAGTATAGGTATCCCCATCGACTCTAATCCCTTTCGAGAAATCGATGCTACCGAACTTCTTAAAGAACGGGACAGTAGCTTCTACATCTCTGATTTCGAAATCAGCATCAGGCTTATTCTTTAATGAGCCTGTCTTTTTTGAGGGGTTATTACCATTTGAAGGAGAGGAATTTTCATCATCATCGTCCTCATCTTCATCATCATCGTCCTCATCTTCGTCATCTTCGTCGTAATCATAGTCCTCTTCCTCATC